>ERZ836358.164-NODE-164-length-90743-cov-714.992899_pt1 | contig 90743 bp, 69 predicted proteins | sample MGYA00519942_ERZ836358 | MGnify/ENA primary metagenome ERZ836358 (study PRJEB31850, sample SAMEA3708798) | human gut metagenome | biome: human gut; feature: human-associated habitat; material: faeces | place: China | collected 2014 ...
GGTAAGACCAATGAGTCTGTCTCAACAGGCATCAACCAGGTAGGTAGCAAGAAGGTTCCTGCTAAGTTGAAGATTTACTCTATCAATGGTGTGAAGGTAGCCGAAGTGAACAAGGTTTCTGATGCAGAATACGTTCTGGCTCCAGGTATGTACATCTGCAATGGCAAGAAGTTTGTTATCAAATAAACTTACCGCTACTTTGGGACTTAAACAAGCACTTCGCTTGCTCTGTAAGCGGGTAGTGCGAGTTAGTCCCCTTGTGGTTAGCAGTTTATGTACATAATATCCTCTGCATGAGGCTGAATTTTGCAAATATCCGTTTTGCGAAATTCAGCCTCTTTTTCTTTGTTATTGCGAAATCGATTGCACAGAAGAAACAATAGAAAAGTGAATTATCTTATAGTATTTATAAAAAGAATTCGTAATTTTGCGGTGTAATTATTCAACTATTCAATTTTAAACTTAACAATTTCATTATGAAAAAACTTGCCGCAAAATTATGGGCGGTTCTTATGCTCATTCTAATCTCGATGCAATCGATGGCGACAGATGTCTTCACGTCTAATCGTACCGACTTCCGAGACGAAAGTATCTATTTCATGATCACCACCCGTTTCTACGATGGAGATCCTAAAAACAATGTGCTCTGCTGGGACAATCAGGCAGCGCAGATTGAAACAAAAGACCCTTGCTGGCGAGGCGACTTCCAGGGCGTCATCGACAAGCTCGACTACATCAAGGCGCTTGGTTTCACTGCCATCTGGATTACTCCTGTCGTACAGAACGCATCCGGTTATGACTACCACGGTTATCATGCTATGGATTTCCAGCATGTTGACTGCCGCTATCAGAGCAGTGATGGTAAGAGTGGTGACGTGATGTTCCAGGAACTCATCGATAAGGCTCATGCCAAGGGTATCAAGATTATCCTCGATATCGTGCTCAACCACACCGGTAACTTCGGTGAGGAGAAGCTCTGCAAGCTGTTCGATCGTGACACACAACTTCGCAACCAAGCTTACATCGATGCTTGTATGACCCCTACAGAAACTTTGGGTAGTGACTACCTGACCATCCTTCCAAAAGATCAATACCACCGTCGTCTTACCATGATGAAGAATATGGATGGTCAGAACCGTGATATTCACAACTACTGGCACCATTACGGTCAGTTCGGTTGGGATGATCCATCCCGTTGGTGGGGTCAGATTGCTGGTGACTGTGTTGACCTCAATACAGAGAACGACGAGGTAGCTAAGTATCTCGTAGATTGCTATGGTCAGTTCATCAAGATGGGTGTGGATGGTTTCCGTATCGATACATCTGGTCACATCTCACGACTCACTTTCAACCATCAGTTCGTTCCTCAGTTTGCTGCCCTCGGTAAGCAGTACGAGAATAAGCGATTGAACAAGGCTCCTTTCTTTATGTATGGTGAGGTTTGTACCCGTGGTCACGAAGCAACCTATAGAGGTCAGGCTAATCTTTCTTGCTACTTCTATACATGGAAGTCTGATGAGTCTTTGATGAATCAGTGGGATGGAAGCCAAAGCTTCTGGGACAGTCAGGAATTGCCAGAGGGTTCTGGTCCTATCGGTCCTCAAGCACTCTGCGGTAAGGAAACATTTGGTGACAAGAAGAGCGAAAATGCCAAGATGATCAATGGTGCATGGCATGAGCCAGACTATTCTGAGGCAAGTGGTTTCAATGTCATCGACTTCCCAATGCACTATAGCTACAATACAGCTAAAGATGCATTCCGTCTTTCAGCGGAAGACGAACTCTATAATGATGCTACATATAATGTAGTATATATTGACAGCCATGACTACAGTCCAGGCCCTAACGATCTCAACCGTTTCGGTGGTACAGATGCTCAGTGGGCTGAGAACCTCTCTCTCTTGTTTACCTTCCGTGGTATTCCATGTATCTACTATGGTTCTGAGGTTGGTTTCCGTCGTGGTGTAAGAATCGACCCAGGTCCTAACGGCCCTCTTTCTGAAACTGGTCGTGCTTACTTCGGTGGTTATATCACAGGTGATGTAACAGCAACAGACTTCGGTGAGTATAAGGCTACAGGTAACGTAGCTGCTACTTTGAATCACGATGTAGCTCAGCACCTCATCCGTCTGAACAAGATTCGTCAGGCTGTGCCTGCTCTCCGTAAGGGTCAGTGGACAACAGATGGTTGTAAGGCAACAGGTAAGAATGGTATCGCCTTCAAGCGTGCTACTAAGGATTGCTATGCGCTCGTAGCCCTCAATGGTGGTGCTACCTTCACAGATTGCCCAGCTGGTACTTATACCGACGTGGTAACTGGTAAGACATATACAGGTTCTACTATTGAAGTAGAAGCTCCTTCTACTCAGGGTCAGCTCCGTGTTCTCGTAAAGGACTGGAAGGATGGCAAGATCGGTGAGGATGGTGCTTTCATCTACGATACAGAAGCTAAGTCTCTGGATGGTCAAGACTATGATGGTAAGGAGGAGGCTGGTACAATTTGGAACGAGCAGGGTCCTATTCAGCCAGCAAGCGTTTTATTCTCACAGGCTGGTGGATCATTCCGTACTGAGACTATTAACCTGACAGCTACTCTCTCTGAAGACGCTAAGTCTGGTTGGTATCAGATACAAGGTCAGGATAAGGTGAACTTGACTCCTGGTGTGAGTGAGAACCTTACCATTGGCGAAGGTATGAACTTTGGCGACACCAAGACTATTGAGTGGAGCGCAGAGGCTCAGGACGGTAAAGTAAAGAGCGGTAGCTTGACCTTCAAGAAGGTGGACCCTAATGCTACTATCATGGTTTACGTACAGGCAGAAAATGCTCCTTATATCTATGCTTGGTCAAAAGGTTCTTCTGTTAAGAAATTGACAGGCGATTGGCCTGGTACAAAGATGACAGAGTCTGAAGAAATCAATGGCGAAAAGTACTGGACTTGCGCTTTTGATGGCGTAGATAACTTCAATGTCATCTTGAATAATAATAGCGGTGCACAGTCTGGTGACATCACTGGTATCTCAGGTGATATCTACCTGAAGTATGACGGCGGTGCAAATGCTCAGAAGATTGACGCTCCTGTCAATACTGCTGCTAAGGTTACATTCAGCCCTAACGGTGGTGACTTCGAGAAGACTGTTACCGTAGCAGCCACACTGAGCAGCAATGCCAAGAGCGGTTGGTATAAGATTGGTAATGGCGAGCAGGTAGCTCTTACTCCTGGTAAGGCTGCTACATTCACTCTCGGTGAAGATATGCAGGAAGGCGAAAGCAAGACTGTAACTTGGAGCGCAACTAATGCAGAAGGTGTAACCAAGACAGGTTCTGCAACCTTCAACAAGATTAAAGAGGTAGTTATTCCTACTCCAACAGGTATCTTCGCTTACTTCCTCGCTCCTTCAGACTGGAGTCAGGTAGATTGCTGGGCTTGGAATAATACAGACAACTTTACCGGTGGTAACTGGCCAGGTGTAAGCTGTACCAAGACTAACATGAAGAAGAATGGTCTTGATGTTTGGATGTGGAAGTATGATGGCGATTTGACAACTGCTCCTACCATGATCATCTTCAGCAACGGCAGTGGTCAGCAGACAAAGGATTTGAAATTCGAAAACGGTGCAGTTTATAACTTTGACGGTAAGACCAATGAGTCTGTCTCAACAGGCATCAACCAGGTAGGTAGCAAGAAGGCTCCTGCTAAGTTGAAGATTTACTCTATCAATGGTGTGAAGGTAGCCGAAGTAAACAAGGTTTCTGATGCAGAATACGTTCTGGCTCCAGGTATGTATATCTGCAATGGCAAGAAGTTTGTTATCAAGTAGTCAATGGTTAGCCGCCATTACTTTTAGAAACATTTAGTTTATCATATTTCATTTATTTTAGGTTTAAGTACTCCTAAATGACTTGAAAAGAGCAATTTTTCAGTCATTTAGGAGTCTTTTTTGTATATATAAGTAGAAAATATATTAAAGATTTTGGGTAAACCCTTTTTTTTTTGTAACTTTGCGCCCAAAAGTAAAAACAATATAAAAATAAAATAGATAATATGGCTAAGAAATTTGCCGAGCACAACGGTCTGAATTTGACTCAGACAAACAATGACGTACTAGCAGCGTGGGAGAAAAATGATATCTTCCACAAGTCTATCGACGAGCGTGAAGGCTGCCCTCAGTTTATCTTCTTCGAGGGACCTCCATCAGCTAATGGCCACCCGGGTATTCACCACGTGTTGGCACGTAGTATCAAGGATACATTCAACAGATACAAGACCATGAAGGGTTTCCAGGTTCACCGCAAGGCGGGATGGGATACCCACGGACTCCCTGTTGAACTCGGTGTCGAGAAGGAACTCGGCATCACCAAGAAGGATATCGACAACAAGGCTTCTGAGAAGTATATCTCTACAGAGGATTACAACCACAAGTGCCGAGAGAACGTGATGAAGTTCACCGCTGAGTGGCGTGAGTTGACCGAGAAGATGGGTTACTTCGTAGATCTCGATCATCCTTATATTACCTACGATAACAAGTATATCGAGACTCTCTGGTGGCTCCTCAAGCAGCTCTACAACAAGGGCCTGCTCTACAAGGGTTACACCATCCAGCCATACTCTCCAGGCGCAGGTACAGGCTTGAGCTCTCACGAGTTGAACCAGCCTGGATGCTACCGCGATGTAAAGGATCTCACCACAACAGCCCAGTTCCTCATCAAGGATCCTAAGGCAGAGTGGACCAAGTGGGGCAAGCCATACTTCATCGCATGGACCACTACACCTTGGACTCTGCCATCAAACGTGGCTCTCTGTGTAGGTCCTAAGATTGACTATGTAGCCATCGAGACCTACAACCTCTACAATGGCGAGCCTATGACACTCGTGATGGCTGAGGCTCTGGTAGGTTCATATCTGAAGGCAGACCAGGAGTGCAAGGAAGGTGATCTCCTGCCATTCGATAAGGAGAAGAAGCAGTGCCCTTGGCGCATTATCGACCACATGAAGGGTACCGACCTCGAAGGCATGCACTACGAGCAGCTCCTGCCATGGGTAAAGCCATGCGAGAAGGTAGATGCCTTTGCTCCAGCTTTCGTAACAGAGTATGCTGCAGCTCATCCTGAGAAGGTATTCGCTTCTGAGGATGGTCGCGATAAGTTCGTAGAGATGGATAGCGAGGCTTTCCGCGTAATCCTCGGCGACTACGTTACTACCGATGACGGTACAGGTATCGTTCACATCGCACCTACATTCGGTGCCGATGATGCCAAGGTGGCTAAGGATGCCAACATCCCTGCCCTCTACCTTATTAATAAGAAGGGTGAGACCCGCCCAATGGTTGACCTCCAGGGTAAGTTCTATCTCATCGAAGACCTCGATGACAATTTCGTGAACGCTTGTGTCAACAAGGAGGCATACGGTCATCACGCAGGCGACTACGTGAAGAATGCCTACGACCCACAGTTTAATGTGGATGGTGTTTGGGACAAGAAGGCTTCTGATAAGGCTGAAGACCTGAACATCGTACTCTGCTACGAGTTGAAGCAGGAGGGCAAGGCTTTCAAGAGCGAGAAGCACGTGCACAACTATCCTCACTGCTGGCGTACCGACAAGCCTATCCTCTATTATCCATTGGATAGCTGGTTTATCAAGGATACAGCTCGCAAGGAGCGCATGGTAGAACTCAACAAGACCATCAACTGGCAGCCTGAGAGCACCGGTACAGGCCGTTTCGGCAACTGGCTCGAGAACCTGAACGACTGGAACCTTTCACGTTCCCGCTTCTGGGGTACTCCGTTGCCAATCTGGCGTGATGAGAACCGTGGCGAGAAGTGCATCGGTAGTCTTGAGGAACTCTATGCTGAAATCGAGAAGTCAGTGGCTGCCGGTATCATGCAGAGCAACCCATTGAAGGAGAATGGTTTCGTTCCTGGCGACTACAGTCAGGAGAACTATGATAAGATTGACCTCCACCGTCCATACGTTGACAAGATTGTATTGGTTAACGAGGAGGGCAAGCCAATGTATCGTGAGAGCGACCTCATCGACGTTTGGTTCGATTCAGGTTCAATGCCTTACGCCCAGCTCCACTACCCATTCGAGGGTGAGATGGCACGTGGCACAGAGGCCGACCGCGATGCACTCATCCACAGCACCTACGAGGGATATGCTATTCCTCCAAAGTTCTATCCAGCCGACTTCATCAACGAGGGCGTGGATCAGACCCGTGGATGGTTCTTCACTCTGCACGCCATCGCTACCATGGTATTCGATAGCGTAGCCTTCAAGAACGTAATCTCTTCTGGTCTCGTTCTCGATGCCAAGGGTAACAAGATGAGTAAGCACGTGGGTAACGTGACTAACCCATTCGAGATGATTGACAAGTATGGTGCCGATCCTGTTCGTTTCTATATGATGACCAACAGCGAGCCTTGGGACAACCTCAAGTTCGACCCTAATGGTGTGGACGAGACCCGTCGTAAGTTCTTCGGTACCTTATATAATACCTACAGCTTCTTCGCCCTCTATGCTAATGTAGATGGTTTCGATGCTGAGGCTGCTCAGGTGCCATTCGAGAAGCGCCCAGAGATCGACCGCTGGATTCTCTCTTCACTCAATACCCTCATAAAGGGCGTTGACAGAGAGTTGGCTGGCTACGATCCAACCCGCGCAGGCCGTCTCATCGATGCATTCGTCAACGATGACCTCTCTAACTGGTACGTTCGTCTGAACCGCAAACGTTTCTGGGGTAAGGAGATGAGCGAGGATAAGTTGAGCGCTTACCAGACTCTCTATACCTGCCTGATGACAGTGGCTAAGCTGCTGGCACCATTCGCTCCATTCTATGCAGACGAGTTGTATCACGACTTGGGCGGCGAGTTGGAGAGCGTACATCTCGACAAGTTCCCTATAGCTGATGAGACTGCTGTCGATGCCGACCTGGAGGAGCGTATGGCCATCGCCCAGAAGATTACTTCTATGGTATTGGCATTGCGCCGCAAGGTGAACATCAAGGTGCGTCAGCCACTCCAGCAGATCATGATTCCTGCAGTAGATGATGTACAGAAGGCACACATCGAGGCAGTAGCAGGACTATTGAAGAACGAGGTGAACGTGAAGGAGGTTAACTTCATTGAGGGTCAGGGTATTCTCGTAAAGAAGGTGAAGTGTAACTTTAGAGTGATGGGTAAGAAGTTCGGCAAGCTGATGAAGGGTGTTGCTGCCCAGATGTCAGCGCTCGATCAGGACCAGATTGCAGCCTTCGAGAAGGCAGGCAACATCACATTGAATATCGACGGACAGGAAGCCGTGGTAGAGGTAGCCGACGTGGAGATTATCTCTGAGGATATCCCAGGATGGCTCGTATCTAACGAGGGCAATCTGACCGTAGCGCTTGAGGTAGAGTTGACTCCTGAATTGAAGAAGGAGGGTATGGCTCGTGAGTTGATCAACCGTATCCAGAACCTCCGCAAGGAGACAGGTCTGGAGATTACCGACCGCATCAACGTAACTGTGGCTCCTAATGAGGAGACTGACGCAGCCATCGAGGCATTCGGCGACTACATCAAGGGTCAGGTATTGGCAGACTGCATCGAAATCGGCGACAACGCAGGTGTTGAGACCGAGTTTGATGACTTTAAGTTGAACATTCTCGTAGAGAAGAATTAAATAGTTAGGAGTTAGGAGTTAGAAGTTAGGAGCATTTCCAAACTGCTTGCTTCTAACTATCTAGCCCTTATTCCCTAAAAACATTAACAAATAACATAATAGATAACATCTATGGCTAACGAAAAACTACGTTATAGCGATCAGGAGCTCGAGGAGTTCCGCGCTATCATTGATGAGAAATTGAAGGTGGCAAAGCAGACTTATCATGATTGTATGGCTCAGCTGAACCACTCAGACAGTAATGATGTGGTAGATACATCACCAACCTACAAGGCTCTTGAGGAGGGTAGTGAAGCACAAAGCAAGGAAGAAATCATCCAGATGGCTCAGCGTCAGCAGAAGTTCATTAAGGGATTGGAAGCAGCTTTGGTGCGTATCCAGAACAAGACCTATGGTATTGACCGCGAAACAGGCGAGTTGATTCCTAAGGAGCGTTTGCGTGCTGTACCTCATGCCACTTTGAGTGTAGCTTCTAAGGAGGCTAGAAAGAAGTAATAAATGGAGAAAACAAGTAAAATTAAATACGGATGGCTCGTCACGGCAATGGTGGTTGTGCTTCTTGTTATCGATCAGATTATCAAGGTGTACATCAAGACCCATTTTTGCCTTGGCGAGTCTGTTCGTGTTACTGATTGGTTTTATATCGAATTTGTTGAGAACAACGGAATGGCTTGGGGTATGTCGTTTATCGGCAAGTTCTGGCTAAGTCTGTTGCGCCTGGTAGCCATCTGTGCGTTGAGCATTTATCTGCATCGCATCATTAAGCGTGGTACCTATCGCTTGTTATACATCATTTTGGTGGCGCTGGTTCTGACGGGTGCAATCGGCAATATGATTGATTCCATCTTCTACGGACTTATCTTCACCGGTGCTTCACCTTATTATGTATCTTATCTTGTGCCTTTCGGCGAGGGGTATGCACCCGTGCTCATGGGCAAGGTGGTTGATATGTTCCGCTTTCCGTTCTTCACCTATACATGGCCTGAATGGTTCCCTTTCTGGGGTGGACAGCATGGTACATTCTTCGATCCTGTATTCAATTTTGCAGATTCCTGTGTATCAGTCGGCATCATTTCTCTCTTGCTTTTCTGTAGAAAAGAACTGGAAACTCTCGGAGGTGGTGATAAGGAGAAGAAGGTTAAAGATTCTTCTTTTGTTGAAACTGCTGAAGAAAAGATAAAGTCTCAATCTCAAGAAAATAAGGAGGACAAGTAATCATGAAGAAAGCTTTTCTTTATCTCTGTTGGATAGTAACCTTTTGTGCAGCCTTTGCTTCTTGCAAGCCTTCGCTGCCAAAAGATGTGCTCTCTAAAGGAAAGATGACGGATATTCTCTTCGATTATCACATCGCTCTTGCTATGGCGCAGAGCGAAGACGGTGGTAGTGAGAAGAATAGTCTGGCTTATCGCGAGGCTGTACTGAAGAAACATGATGTCACCTCGGCAGACTTCGACAGTTCGATGGTTTATTATATGCGCCATACAGAATTGCTGCATGATGTGTATAAGGATTTGGCTGAAAGATTGGATAAAGAAGTGGTTGCATTGGGTGGAAACAGTGCAGGAAATAGTGATTTTGACAATCTTACTGCTGTTGGCGATACTGCCAATATCTGGAAGGATGCTACTTCGATGGTATTCTCGCCTGATGAGGGCTTCAACAGTCGCAGTTTTAAAATTGAAGCTGATACTGCTTTCCATAAGGGTGACCGGTTCCGTCTTGATTTCGAATCGCAGTTTATCTTCCAGGATGGTATGCGTGATGGTATCGCTTTGCTGGCTGTTCAGTTCAAGAACGATAGTGTGGCACAGACTGTAATTCATATTCAGAGTGCTCAGCACTATAGTGTAGAACTCGCTGATAATGATAGCCTTGGAATCAAATGTATAAAGGGGTACTTTATGTTGAATGAGGGTGGCTTCAGTTCTGATGCCGGTTCTTTGACGACTCTTAAACTGATGTTTGTCAATAAGATTCGTCTCATCCGTATGCATCCTAAAAAGGTGGCACCGGTTTCTTCTTCTGCAGCATCTTCTGATTCGGCAAAAGTAGATACTGCTCGTAAGACCCGTATACCAGGTCCGAGTGTTCCAGCACGTCCGGATGGAGCTTTGGCGCCTCCGACCAGTGCACCGGTTCCTATGCCTGATAAACCTATTCAGATGACGAGTCATTAGTCTGGATGTTTAAGATATGGAAGAAATGAGAAGATGCGGAGCCCATCAGGTGATATTGCCGGATGGCTCGATATTGCAGCAGGCTGTGGTAGAAATACAAGAGGGCAGGGTGGTGAACTACTTCGAGTTTCGCGAGGAGTTGCCGATGACCGAATGGTTAGGCGGCGAAATCCGGGTGGAACGCGATGAGGAAGGCATCCTCCGTGCCCTGTGGAACGGAAAAGTAATCAATAAACATTAAACATAAACATTAATAATATGTTAAGCGTAGATCAATTAGAAGACAAGTTGATAGACTTGGCATTTGCTGAGGATATCGGTGATGGCGACCACACAACTTTGTGTTGTATCCCAGAAGACGCCATGGGTAAGAGCCACTTGCTTATCAAGGAAGATGGCGTGTTGGCTGGTGTTGAAATGGCAAAGAAGGTATTTGCCCGTTTCGATCCTACCATGAAGGTAGAAGTGTTGCTTCAGGATGGAACCCATGTTAAGAAGGGTGACATTGCAATGGTTGTAGAGGGTAAGACCCGTTCTTTGCTCCAGACAGAGCGTTTGATGCTCAATATCATGCAGCGTATGAGTGGCATTGCTACCATGACTGCTAAGTATGTAAAGCGTCTTGAGGGTACAAAGACTCATATCCTTGATACCCGTAAGACAACTCCAGGTCTTCGCATGTTGGAGAAGCAGGCTGTGAAGATTGGTGGTGGTATGAACCATCGCATTGGTCTTTTTGATATGATTCTCTTGAAAGATAACCATATCGATTTCGCCGGTGGCATCGACAATGCTATCGACCGTTGCCATGCTTATCTGAAGGAGAAGGGCCTCGACCTGAAGATTGAAATCGAGGTTCGCAGTTTCGATGAACTTGACCAGGTATTGAAGCATGGTGGTGTAAATCGTATCATGCTCGATAACTTCTCTGTGCCTGATACTAAGAAGGCAGTAGACATCATCGCAGGTAAGTATGAGACTGAGTCTTCTGGCGGTATCACTTACGATACCATCCGCGATTATGCAGAGCAGGGAGTTGATTTCATCTCAGTTGGTGCCTTGACACACAGTGTGAAGGGCTTGGATATGAGCTTCAAGGCTTGTGAATAAGAGTGATTTAAGTGAAGAGGGAAGAGTGAAGAATTAAATGCTTTTCTCTTTGTTCTTCTGAAATAATTTTGTGGAGTTAGGAGACTTTTCTAACTCCACATTCTATATTAATAAAGGTATATTTATGAATAAGATTTTTGCTTCAGCCATAATGGCTGTAGCTATGTTGGGCAGTGTCTCTGAGGCTGAGGCATGTACCAACTTTATAGTAGGAAAAAAAGCATCGGTTGATGGATCTGTGATGTGTTCATATAGTGCCGATGACTATGGTATGTTCCAAAATCTCTGTCATTTTCCTGCTGGTAAGCATGCTAAGGGCGAGATGCGTAAAATTTACGATTGGGATACCAATAAATATCATGGTGAGATTCCGGAGGCTGCCGAGACTTATAATGTGATTGGCAATATCAATGAATGGCAGGTCACCATCGGTGAAACTACTTATGGTGGACGTGAGGAGATGGCTGATTCTACAGGAATCATGGACTATGGTTCACTCATCTATGTTACCCTGCAGCGTAGTAAGACTGCCCGTGAGGCTATCAAAGTGATGACCACCCTCGCCAATACCTATGGTTATAATTCAGAAGGCGAGACCTTTACCATCTGTGATCCGAACGAAGCTTGGATTATGGAGATGATGGGCAAGGGACCAGGCTCTAAGGGCGTGGTTTGGGTAGCTCTCCGTATTCCTGATAATGCAGTTTGTGCACATGCTAACCAGAGTCGCATCGGCAAGTTCAATATGAAGGATAAGAAAAACGTGATGTATGCCAAGGATGTCGTTTCTTTTGCCCGCAGCAAGGGCTGGTTCCAGGGCAAGGATGCTGATTTCTCATGGAAAATGGCATATGCTAAGCCTGATTTCTCAGGACGTCGCTTCTGTGATGCACGTGCTTGGGCTCTCTTGAATCATTTCTATGATATGAGTCCTTATCTTGATTGGGCTTTGGGTAAGGATACTAATGCGAAGGATATGCCTCTCTGGGTGGTTCCAAACAAGAAGGTGAGTGTTGCTGATGTTGAGGCTTGCATGCGTGACCATTATGAGGGTACACCTCTTTCTGTTGCTGATGGCACTGATATCGGAGGTGGTATCTGGCAGATGCCTTACAGACCAACTCCATTGATGTTTAAGGTGGATGGAAAGCAGTGCTTCAACGAACGTCCGGTCAGCACCCAGCAGACTGGTTTTGTTTTTGTTAGCCAGATGCGTTCATGGATGCCAAGAGAGATTGGCGGTGTTCTTTGGTTTGGTAATGATGATGCCAATATGGTAGCGTTCACACCAATCTACTGTTCTTCTACAGTTCGTCCTGACTGTTATAACACACCGGGAGCTGATGCTGTAAACTTCAGTTTCAAGAATGCTTACTGGGTGTGCAATATGACCAGCAATATGGTTTATCCTCGTTACAGCCAGATGTTCCCAACTTTGAAGGAGGTTCGTGACAGTCTGGATAACAGCTATTTTGCTGCACAGTCAGGTGTTGAGGCTAAGGCTCAGGAACTGTATGCACAGAATCCACAGGCTGCAGTCAAGTATCTCAATGATTATGGTATTGAGAAGGCACAGCAGATGTTGGCGCGTTGGCAACAGCTCTTTCAGTTTATGGTAGTGAAGTATAATGACATGATTATCAAGCCAACCAAAAAAGATGGCAGTTTCGAGAAGACTCCTTATGGATTAGGTGCAACCCCAGTTCGTCCTGGGTATCCTGAGAAATATGCCAAGGAACTTATTAAGCAAACAGGAGACAAGTTCCTGGTTCCTGAAACAAAGTAACAATATTTATCATTACATAAAGAAAGCCGATTCAAGTATATTACTATACAAGAATCGGCTTTCCTGTTTTCTTGACTTACAATACTAAATAACCGTATTATAATTTTTAAAGTTATGTCTTTTAAAATCTATTACTTGAAGTATCTCTTGTAGAGACCTGCAAAACCTGCACAGTGGCGGGCTTCATCCTTAGCCATCTCATGAACGGTATCGTGGATAGCATCTGAACCCTGCTCCTTAGCAAGCTTGGCAATGCGGAACTTATCCTCACAAGCACCCTTCTCTGCTGCAATACGAGCCTCGAGATTGCTCTTGGTATCACCCAAAACCTCACCGAGAAGTTCTGCAAAACGAGAAGCGTGATCAGCCTCCTCATAGGCATAACGTTTGTAAGCCTCTGCAATTTCAGGATAGCCTTCACGATCTGCCTGGCGTGCCATAGCAAGATACATACCTACCTCGCCGCACTCACCATTGAAATGGTCCTTCAAACCCTTGATAACGTCTTCATTAACGCCATCCTTAAATGCTTGACCGAGAACGTGAACGGTAGCAAATGTCATATCGTCATCTACTGCATCTTCCATCTCTTTGAACTTGCTGGCTGGAGCCTTGCAGATAGGGCACTTCTCTGGTGCTTCTGTACCTTCGTAAATGTAACCGCAAACGGTGCAAATAAACTTTTTCTTCATAATGTTTTTGTTTTAAATATTGTTGTATAATTATTGTCTTTTGAATTAGTGAACAGTCTCTGTGAGAGGTGACTTTACGCCTTTTTTAGCGCATTCTGCACAGATTCCTCTGTAGTAGAGCTGTTCTTCCAATACGATGTTTCCTTCAATCTCCTTTCCTGGTTCCACTTTTGGAGCTGGTTCGCCGAAAAAGTCAATTACCTTGCCACAATTTCTGCAATAGAAATGAACGTGGCTTTTAATATTTCCATCATAACATACGCGATGTTCATCGATTGTGATCATCTGAGCCGCATTGTGCTCACTCAACATTCTGAGTGTGTTGTAAACGGTTGTCTTGCTCAATGTTGGGATACTCTCGGTTAATCCTTTGTACACATCCTCGATAGTTGGATGAGTGGGATGCTTGATGAGCCAATCCATAATGGCAATACGCTGGAGTGATGGTCGGATACCTTTCTCCACGAGTCTTTGATAGGCTTCTGTCTGCTTCATAATTACTTGTTTTTATAATTTGTTGATGCAAAGATAAGCAATTCTTTTGTATCTGCCAAATATTTTTGCAAATATTCCAAAGTATTTTTGAATATTTTACAATTGCATAGTTGTTTTAAGATTTGTTGTGCAAAAAGGGGAGAGTCTATGATTCAACTTTGGCAATTATTGATACTAAATCCCTTTTGGAAAAAGTAATTCCCCGTCACACTACCGGAGTGTTGTGGCGGGGAATCTTATTTGAAAATAAACTTTATACGATATTTAAGGAGATTATCTCAGGTCGATGACTTCAGCACCTGGACATTCCTTGCTGTTGAAATTGAATGTGCTGTTAGAAACGCTCTTGGCTCTGAAGTTACTTACCGTGATAGTACTCCAGGTATTGCCCTGTCGCATCTTGACAACTGATGGAATATGTGTCTTTTTGTTGATGGTGATATACATTTCGGCTACAGAACGTTTCTGGTTATTGGCAACGAGATGTACTACATAGTTACTGCCTGCTGTCTTGAGCGTTGACTTATAACCAGTCTTATATATATTAATAAAGGTATAAGGGTTCATGGACATCTGCTGAGCCTGTGTAGGGTTGCTGACATTCACCTCGTTGGTTTTCTTTAGATAAGTCCACTGGGTCTTGCCGTTGAACCAGACGATGGCTTGCGGGGTACGGGCGTTAAACTTGTTGCCTTTGATGGCAATACTGCCACTTGCTGATCCATACTTAGAACTACTCATCTTGAAGTTGGCGCTAGCTCCACTTTTGTTTCCAATTACGGCAGCGGTCTTATCGAGTACCTGTTGCGCAGTCTGCGCCATGGCTCCGATGCTCATCATTGCAACGAAAGCCAATGCTAAAATCTTTTTCATTTTTATCTTTTCCTTTCTTTTAAAATTCTATGTTATATTATATCTTCTAAAATTTCATACTCTATCATAAAGCCGTAAAAACGTCTTTTCTCTCTTAGACGTTTTCACGGCTTCAGGGTTTAATAATTTAACCTTTTCCAATATTATCTTCTTTCATACCCTTAGTTCTTTACTAAAATTAAGAGTTTCGAAGTGCCATTAACAGATTATTAAGCTGGTTTTCATCCTGTATCAGTACCTCACGAGGCTTGCTGCCCTGTGCTGCACCTACGATGCCTGCAGCTTCCATCTGGTCCATCAGTCGTCCTGCACGGTTATAGCCGATACTGAACCGGCGCTGTATCATGCTGGTAGAACCCTGCTGCGAAAGAACAATCGCATGGGCTGCCTCTTCGAAGAACGGATCCAACTCGCGGGCACTGATGCTGCCGCTTCCACCTGCGCTTCCTTCATCATTAGCTGGTTCTGGCAACTCCATTGGTTCGATAGGGCCAGGCTGTTCGCAGATATACTCGTTGATGCGTTCGATTTCAGGTGTATCAACAAAGGCGCACTGTACACGTACAGGTTCGTTGCCGCAGAGATAGAGCATATCACCACGACCAATCAGCTGGTTGGCTCCTGTACGGTCAAGGATGGTCTTTGAGTCGATGGCAGATGTAACCTTAAAGGCGATACGGCCAGGGAAGTTAGCCTTGATATTACCCGTGATGATGCTGGTTGTAGGACGCTGGGTGGCAATAATCATGTGGATACCCACGGCACGTGCCAGCTGGGCGATACGGGCAATAGGAAGTTCTACTTCCTTGCCGGCTGTCATGATCAGATCACCGAACTCATCTATAATCACCACGATGTATGGCATATACTCATGTCCATCAGTCAACTTCAACTTGTGGTTGATATACTTCTGGTTGTATTCTTTGATGTTGCGGGCTCCTGCCTTTTTGAGCAAGTCGTAACGGCTATCCATCAGTACACACAGACTGTTCAGGGTTCTAACCACCTTGGTTACATCGGTTATGATAGGTTCTTCCTCATCAGGAACCGCAGCCATAAACTTATTGGCAATACGGGAGTAGACGCTAAACTCCACCTTCTTAGGGTCGATGAGAACCAGTTTGAGTTCGTTTGGATGTTTCTTGTATAATAAAGAGGTGATGATGGCATTCAAACCTACAGATTTACCCTGTCCGGTAGCACCCGCAACAAGCAGGTGAGGAATTTTTGCCAAATCAACCATAAACACTTCGTTGGTAATGGTCTTACCCAAAGCGATAGGTAACTCCATCTTGGTTTCCTGGAATTTCTTTGAGTTTAAAGTACTTTCCATACTAACGATGTTCGCCTTTGCGTTAGGTACCTCAATACCGATGGTTCCCTTACCTGGGATAGGAGCGATGATACGGATGCCGAGAGCTGCCAGACTCAAGGCGATGTCATCTTCCAGATTCTTGATCTTAGAGATACGTACGCCTTCTGCAGGCTGGATTTCGTAGAGTGTGATGGTAGGACCAACCGTAGCACGGATGGTTTTGATCTGTACGCCAAAGTTGCCCAGCACCTCGATGATGCGGTTTTTGTTGGCGCGCTGCTCTTCCTCATCGATGGATACGCCGTCATCCTCATACTTCTTCAGAAGGTTGAGTACCGGATATTTATATCTGGTGAACGGCTCCTTCGGATTGATCGGAGTATTCAGTACTTCTGCATTGCTCAAGGTGTTGCCTGTAGCCTTCTCGTCGGCTGTGGCTACAGAGATGTCCATACCTATATGCTCAGAAGCTGCAGCAGCCTCGGCAGCTTGCTTTTCCAATGCTTCCTTTTCAGCCCGTTTTGTACGGAGTTCGCGCTGACGTGCAATGAGTGACATATTCTCGTTCTGCGTGCCGTTGGCTATAGCGATGGTTTCATCTTTTTCTGTATCACCTTCTGTTCCTGTAGCTTCCTGTCCGTCTGCCTCTGGCTCAACAGGCGTAGAAGGTGTGTCCGGGTTTGCGAAAGTCTGGTCCGGATCCAGATTCAGGTCGATGACTTTGGCAGGTTCTTCTTCCTTATATTCTTCTTTCTCATCCTCTGTGCCAGCACCATATGCTGCGCTGGCGTATACCTCGTCGATAGCTTCCGTATCTTTCCTGTTCTTTCCATGGTTAGTAATCTCAAATTTCACCTTATTTGATATATAACCGATAGGGTTGAGTGCTTTTCTGATTACCGTAATGGTTTCAGTGGTGAGATAGGTGAGGAATGCTACCGCCACGAAGAAAAGAATGGCAGTAAGTCCTGGAGGACCCATGATGTTTTCCAGATTCTGCACGACAAAGAGTCCGTGCTTTCCGCCCGGATTGAATGTGAGGCTTGGCATGATAGGTGCGATGAACTTGGCAAAGGTTACCGACATCCATAGCATGACCACAATCATGCAGAAGAACCATTTCCACAGGTTCAGCTTGTAGGCATGCATCATCTGCAATCCCACCATAATGACAAAGAATGGGAGCATGAAGGCTGGAAATCCGAAATTGATGGCAATGAGCCAATAGGATACAATGGCTCCCCAGGATCCGCAGTAGTTCTGAAACTGTTTTTCCGTGTTGGTCCATTCGCCCGGCTTCAGATTTTCGAGCAAACTCTGGTCATTGGCTCCTGTGTTGAGAAAGGAGATCATAGCGATGATGATAACCACAGCAATGACTACCAAGGCTAATCCTATGAAAAAGTCGGTGATAGTATTGTTGAAAATATACTGTAAACCAATAGCTTCGCTAAAGGTTTTGGTCTTTTTTTCAGTTCTTTTTTTAGCCATTTTATATATTTTTGAATAATTTATCTGCAAAATTAGCGAAAATAATTGAGAAAACAATTCTTTTTCTCATCTTTTTTTTCTAATTTTGCAACTTGTAAAGAATAAAAAGCATAATGAAGATTATTTTCACTAGTTTCGACAAGGCGGCAATCACGAATTTGCCAAGAGCTTTGTTTCCTGGCAAAATCGTAGTCGTTGACAAGCCTGAAGATACAGAAGCGGCTGTTAATGACCTACTTAGCCATTATATACTGGGTGTGGATACAGAAACGCGCCCATCATTCAAGCGTGGTCAGGCTTACCATGTTTCGTTGTTGCAGGTGAGTACACATGATACTTGTTATCTCTTCCGCCTGCATCATACGGGCATGACTCCTGCCATCATTCGCTTGCTCGAAGATACCACCGTGCCAAAAGTAGGACTTTCCTGGCACGATGACTTGCTGCAGCTCCATAAGCGAGCTGCTTTTAAGGTTGGCTACTTTATCGAGTTGCAGGATGTTGCTAAGAACTTTGGTATCGCAGACATGAGTCTGCAGAAACTGTATGCTAACCTGTTTCACCAGAAAATCAGCAAGGCGCAACGGTTGAGCAATTGGGAGGCTAGCGATTTGAAGGAATCGCAGGCTCTCTATGCAGCTACAGATGCCTGGTGCTGCATTAATCTGTATGAGGAATTCAAGCGTTTGTCTGCTACAGGCGATTACGAGCTCGATGAACTCAGGGCATGATATAAGGTGGTAAGGAATAGAAATTGATAATCGTAAGAAACTTCATATATAAATATGTATAAAAGCGTATATTTAAAGAAAGGTAAGGAAGAATCGCTCAAGCGTTTTCATCCATGGATCTTCTCGGGTGCTATCCAGGCAATGGATGAGGGTATAGAGGAGGGCGACATTGTGAGAGTGTTTACCCGTAGTGGTGAATTCATTGCTATAGGTCATTATCAGATCGGTTCTATCGCTGTACGTGTTCTTTCTTTTAGAGATATTGAGATTGATGAGGAATACTGGTGTGCCAGATTGGATTCGGCATATAAGATGAGACTCGCTTTGGGTATTGCCGGTAATTCATCCAATACTACTTATCGCTTGGTTCATGGTGAGGGTGATAACTTGCCGGGACTTGTTATCGACTGCTATGGTCCTACTGCTGTCATGCAGGCTCACAGTGTGGGTATGCATGTTTGCCGCATGGAGATAGCCAAAGCCTTGAAGAAGGTGATGGGTGAAGCACTGGAGAATATCTACTATAAGAGTGAGACAACCTTACCGTATAAGGCTGACCTCAGACAGGAAAATGGCTTTATACTGGGAGGTGATGCTGACGATGTTGCTGTAGAGAATGGACTGAAATTCCATATCGACTGGTTGCGTGGTCAGAAAACGGGTTTCTTCGTAGATCAGCGTGAGAACCGTTCGCTGCTCGAGCATTATGCCAAGGGTAAGAGCGTGCTCAACATGTTCTGCTATACCGGCGGTTTTTCTGTTTATGCGATGAGAGGCGAGGCTAAGGCTGTTCACTCCGTAGACAGCAGTGCCAAGGCGATAGAATTGACCAATGAGAATATTGCGCTCAATTTCCCTGGAGATGCACGCCATGAGGCTATCTGCGAAGATGCCTTCAAGTATCTTGATGAACATGACCAGCAGTATGATCTGATTGTTCTTGATCCTCCTGCTTTTGCCAAGCACCGTGCGGCTTTGCGCAATGCGCTGAAGGGCTATACCCGCCTGAACGTAAAGGGCTTGCAGCGTATTAAGAAGGGCGGCATCCTTTTTACCTTCAGTTGCTCTCAGGTGGTTACGAAGGATCAGTTCCGCAATGCTGTGTTTACTGCTGCAGCGCAGGCTGGAAGAAAGGTTCGCATCTTGCACCAGTTGCACCAGCCTGCCGACCATCCTATCAATATTTATCATCCGGAAGGTGAATATTTGAAGGGATTGGTTCTCTATGTAGAATAACAAATGATTAAAGAATTGATAATGAATAAGTTCAAAACGTTTGCAGCCTTGATGCTCTTGCTGGCTATAGGATTTGCAGGATGTGGCAAGTCGGAAGCAGAACGTCATCGCTTGAGCAAGAAGGAAAAGGCTAGATTGGATAGCCTAGACCGTGCTGCGCTGAAGATAGCGGTGATGCCAACAATGGACTGCCTGCCAATCTTTCTGGCATGTGATGACAGTATCTTCCAGCAGCAAGGTGTAGACGTACATTTGCGTAGATATACTGCACAAATGGATTGTGATACTGCTATAGAGCGCAAGCGCGTAGAGGGAGCCGTGACCGATCTGATTCGTGCACATCATATAGAGAAACGAGGTACTGCTTTGACGTACCCTATTTCTACCAATCTTTATTGGCAGTTTATCACCAATAAGCGTTCGCGTATATCCGAACTGAAACAACTGTCAGATAAGATGGTGGCTATGACCCGCTACTCTGCAACTGATTATCTGGCTACTTTAGCAATCGATAGCGGTAAGCCTAAATATGATGCTTATAAGGTTCAAATCAACGATTTGAACATCCGTCTGCGTATGTTGCTTAACAACGAGATGGATGCCATGTTGCTGCCAGAACCTCAAGCTACCAAAGCCCGACTTGAACAGCATGTAAAACTCTTTGACAGCAGAGATAAGAACTTGCAGTTAGGTGTTGTGGCTTTCCGCAAGAAAATACTTTCAGAGCCGCGCCGTAAAGACCAAGTTGCCAAGTTTATCAAGGCGTATAATATTGCTGTTGATAGCATAAACAGTCGTGGGGTACAGCATTATGCAAGAATCATCACAAAATATACGGGTGCCGATGCTAAAACCATCAGTAATCTTCCAAAACTTAAATATGAACATGCTATGGAACCAAGACGTCGTGATCTGGCTGTAGCACAAAAATAAACGGCTTATGAAAAGAGAAGATTTTAGCTGGACAAAGTTTTCGCATGAAAATGTCACTACTATATCCAGAATTGAGGCTATTCGCAAGATAATTGACCAGGAAGTGGGGCTCGAATCGTGTCAGCCTGGAATTGCTGAAATTGAAAAAAGATATGATGATTTGTATCATGATTATATAGACGGCAAACTTAAACACCGAGAACTTTATAATCTTGCTCAAACTTTAGATCTAGATACTGATATGTTCTTTGGTAAAGTGCGTCACGAATGGATTTTGGCTAATGAGTCTACATTTGTTGCACTTCGCAAAAGAGCTCAGAATCTGACAAGTTTTGATGAGGTACAGGAAACCTTTGAGAAATTTGCTACAGATGAAGCTATGCTAAATTTGAGGGTAGACTTGTCTGAAGAACAGATAGACGAGGAAAGGCAAAAGATACAGGAGCAGCTAAATGCCTATCGCAATATGGTGTTTTCTTATATTCTGGTAACTGATGACTGGAATGATGATTTTGTCAAGAATATACTTGATATCATCGCTTCCGATTTGGTAGATCCATACACCATCAATATGATAGTTTCGGCTGTTTCATTGTCATGCTCTGTATTCATGGATGCCTCTAGACTTGCAGTCTTGATGCGCTTAATCAAGTCTGACGACTGTACATGCAGTGTTCGTCAGCGAGCTTTGGTGGGTTTCGTTTTCTGTGCAATAACCAATTCGGGTGAAAAACAGAAATATTGGGATTCTGCTGCTGGCTTGATCATGGATGATGAATTTTTGGCAGCCTGTGTTGATCTCCAACGCCAGATGCGTCTATGTCTTACAAGTAAAAAGGATAGCAAGGAGATGATGCATTCCGTGGTGAAGACCATGTTCACTTCTTTTACTCAGGATTTGGCCGAAAAGATAGACCAAACGGGTGAATTGGGACTTAATTGCTTCTCAGCAGATGGGGAGAATCCTGATGATGCCCTTAAGGGAGCCTTCGACTATATGTTGAATTCAGAAGATATAGGAGTTGATGTCTATTATCATCAGTTTGCCAACCAGAAGAGCTTCGGTCATTTCCATTCACTCTATAATTGGTTTGTTCCTTTCTATGTCCGTAATTCTACGCTCAAGAATGTTCGGGCTACGATGAAACAGCATCGCAATTTCATCAACAATCTCTTGAGAGGCGCCTCTATGTGTGATACCGATCTGTATAGCATCATTCTTTCATTGAATAATACATCTAAGGAATTTATTGAATCATTGGATGTTACCCCGGAAAATATGGTGTCTGGTCCTGTTTTTTATGACGAAGAAGATGAGGTGGAAAAAGAGCAGAATACCGAAGAGCCAGTAGAGGATGAGACTGATTCTACAGAAGCAAAGGATTCTGAAAATGTCACACTGCTTGATTCGGTAATGGAACATGAAGAGAATCTCTCTGAAGAGGAAAAGAAGAAACGTGCAATCAGGGTTCGTCATCGCTATGTGCAGGACCTCTACCGATTCTATACTCTCTCTCCAATGAGGAAGGCATTTGATAATCCTTTCGAAGTGCAGAAGGAAATTCCTTTCTTTACTACAGGACTGTTTGCTAAACCGGAATATGACAAGTATCGCCTGTCGCTGGCCCGTTTCTCTGCTAAAAGAGGTGACTATGCCTTTGTTAGCAAGATTTTGCGTAATCTGGAAAAATATACCGACGAAGAGCATATGATGCTTGCATTGGCATACAAATCGGAGGAAAAATATGATGAAGCGCTTGAACATCTCTATGTGATTAAGAAAACAAGCCCAACTTATAAGGCTGCCACGGAGTTGAAATTAGAAATAGAAGAAGAGATAAAAGACCCGGCGGCTTTAATAACATTGAATTGCTTGATAAAAGAAGAATCAGATGTGAGTAAGCAGTTTAAGCTCAAGCTGAAAAAGACCGATCTCTTATTGAAACTCCATCATTATAAAGAGGCTTTGGAATGGGCTTTCCAGATGGATGAACAGTATCCTAAGGAAGAACAGGTTGAATGCAGACTGGCTTTCTCGTTGCTCTTTTCAGAATCGGAAGGCGATAAAAACATTGACCATGCAATGGCTTTAATAGAACCTTATCTGCAAAATAGTGATGATAATGAGATTAGGGAAATATTGAATTCTGACATGACAGATATGGATAAGGATGATAAGGAACGCATGTTCATGAAAATGTTATCTGCGATGGTGAGCAAAGTTTCCAAGCCACAAGACCACAGATGGGAGTCTATGAAATTTTTCTATTATGGACTCTGCGTTCTCGTGAAAAAGGGAGGAACTGCAGCTATCAGATTTTTGAATGAAGCATCTGGTCATGCAGCTTTTTCCCCTAAGGAAGATATAGATGCACTCGGCCTGCTCGAGATGGGAGATTGGCTCGATAATCGTGGTATTGCGCCTATAGAATTGGAATTTATAACAAAAAAAGTTTTCGAGGAAAGGAAAAAACAATAAAGATGGCGGAGAATAATAAAAATAAGAATAAGGTACAGATAGATCCAACCTATGCCCATTTGCAGCCGCAGGCTGTGAATGTGGAGCAGGCGGTACTGGGTGCCTTGATGATAGATTCTGATGCCTTTTCGGTGGTGTCGGAGTTGCTCAAGCCGGATACTTTTTATGACCCGCGTCATAAGAGAATATATCAGGCTATCCAGGTGATGAACATGGAGGAACGGCCTGTGGATATCATGACTCTTGCCGATCAGTTAGCCAAGACTGGCGAACTGGATAAGGTGGGAGGAGCACAATATCTCATGGATATTTCTGCAGGCATGGCTTCGGCTGCCCATGTAGAGTCGCATGCCCGTATCCTGGCGCAGAAATATATGCAGCGCCAGCTGATTCATTATGCCGGCGACATCGAGACGATGGCGTATGAAGAAGGTGTGGATGTGGATGAACTGATGCAGAAAGCTGAAGGTGAACTCTTCCAGCTTTCGCAGAACAATATGAAGCAGGATTATACACAGATTGATCCGGTTGTAAAGGAGGCCGTTGCCATCTTGCAGCGCGCTGCTCAGAACTCGGGTGGTCTTACCGGTATTCCTACGGGTTATCGTGGGTTGGATGATATGACATCAGGTTGGCAACCGTCCGACCTTGTGATTATCGCCGGTCGTCCTGCCATGGGTAAGACTTCCTTTGCATTGAGTATTGCCAAGAATGTGGCGGTAGATTATGATGTGCCTATCGGATTCTTCTCTCTGGAAATGAATAACGTTCAGTTGGTGAACCGACTCATCTCGAATGTTTGCGAGATTTCGGGTAAAAAAATACTGAACGGACAATTGGAACAGCCAGAATGGGAACGGTTGGATAAAAAACTGAGAAAACTGACAGGTGCACCTATTTATATTGATGATACGCCTGGTCTTTCAGTTTTCGAACTCCGTACCAAGGCGCGCCGACTGGTAAGGGAAAAGGGTGTTAAACTGTTGATGATCGACTATCTCCAGCTGATGAATGCCAATGGTATGAAGTTTGGTAGCCGTCAGGAGGAGGTATCTACCATCTCCCGTTCGCTCAAAGGTATTGCCAAAGAGCTGAATATTCCTGTGCTTGCTCTTTCGCAGCTCTCCCGTAATGTAGAGAACCGTGAGGGTTTGGAAGGAAAGCGACCTCAGTTGAGTGACCTCCGTGAATCCGGTGCCATCGAGCAGGATGCCGATATGGTGCTTTTCGTTCACCGCCCGGAATATTATCACATCTATCAGGATGAAAAGGGTAATGACCTTCATGGTACGGCACAGATTATCATTGCCAAGCACCGTAAGGGCTCTGTTGGAGATGTTCTTCTGAACTTCCGTGGAGAATTTACCCGATTCCAGGATCCGCAGGATGCTGCAGCAGCACCTGTCGAAGAAGGTGGTGAGATTGTAGGCTCTAGGATGAATGGCGGAGGGCAGGATGGTAGTCCGCTACCACCGCCGCCTGCAGAGAATCTGCCTTTCTAAGGTTAGAGTTTGTCAATTTTTCACTCACAAACTGGCTTTTTCGCCAAATTCTTGCACAGAATTAACGTTTTTGGGTGTAAAAACCATAAGGTTATAGAAATTTGTTATCATTTCTATTAAAAAAGTTATAAATTGTTTGCTAGTATCAAATAAAAGTGTTACCTTTGCATGCGAATTTAAGAATATAACATAATAAGATAGATATGAGAACAACATTGTTGAACATTACAAGCATTATTATTCGACTTCGACTGCAGTTTGTGGGCGGAAGTGATAAGGTGTGCGTATAGTTCATCGCATAAGATATTAAAAGCCTTTCTACACTTCCGTCTATGGAGTGGGGGAAGGCTTTTTACTTTATCTGATGTTTCTGCACGGATTGCTATATAAACGTAGTGCGTTCTGAAAGTGTAGCTCTTATATATAATAAGGTGTAAATTTAAAATTTTAAAGATATGAGTGACAGATTATACATTTTCGACACGACCCTCCGCGATGGCGAACAGGTTCCGGGATGTCAGTTGAACACAGTTGAGAAGATTCAGGTGGCAAAGCAACTGGAGCAGTTGGGCGTGGATGTAATTGAGGCTGGATTTCCAATATCAAGTCCGGGCGACTTCAATTCAGTGGTAGAAATCTCTAAGGCTGTAACCTGGCCTACTATTTGTGCACTTACCCGTGCCGTAGAAAAAGATATTGATTGTGCTGCTGAGGCTTTGCAGTATGCCAAGCATAAGAGAATCCATACCGGTATCGGTACCAGCGACAGTCATATCAAGTATAAGTTCAATTCTACCCGCGAGGAAATCATCGAACGTGCTGTAGCTGCTGTCAAGTATGCTAAAAAGTATGTTGAGGACGTAGAGTTCTATGCTGAGGATGCAGGCCGTACCGATAATGAGTATCTGGCTCGTGTCGTAGAGGCTGTTGTCAAGGCGGGTGCTACTGTAGTGAACATTCCTGATACTACAGGTTATTGTCTGCCTGATGAATATGGTGACAAAATCAAGTATCTCATGGAGCATGTTGATGGCATTGACAAGGCACGCCTTTCTACCCACTGTCATAACGACCTCGGTATGGCTACTGCCAATACCCTGCAGGGTGTTTTGAATGGTGCACGCCAGGTTGAGGTTACCATCAATGGTATCGGTGAGCGTGCAGGTAATACTTCGCTCGAAGAGATTGCCATGATTCTGAAGTGTCACAAGCATATCGATATTGATACCAACATCAATACCACCAAGATTATTCCTACCTCACGCATGGTGAGCAGCCTGATGAATATGCCTGTTCAGCCAAACAAGGCTATCGTGGGTCGCAATGCATTTGCTCATTCTTCCGGTATCCATCAGGATGGTGTCTTGAAGAATGTTCAGACTTACGAAATCATTGATCCTAAGGATGTGGGATTGGATGACAATGCTATCGTATTGACAGCCCGTTCTGGTCGTGCTGCATTGAAGTACCGTCTCCATGTCAATGGTGTAGAGATTAATGATGAGGAGAAGCTCGACAAGATTTACAAGAAGTTCCTCCAGCTGGCTGATAAGAAGAAGGAAGTTACCGATGAGGATGTTTTGATGCTTGCCGGTGCTGATTCTGCTGATAAGCATGGTGTTCAGCTCGACTGGTTGCAGGTTACTACAGGTAAGGGCGTGAAGAGCGTGGCAAGTATCGGTCTTGATATTGCAGGTCAGAAGTTTGAGGCTGCATCATCTGGTAACGGTCCGGTAGATGCTGCTATCAATGCTCTCAAGAAGGTCATTACCAAGGAGATGAATCTCAAGGAGTTCACTATCCAGGCAATCGACAAGGGCTCTGACGATGTGGGCAAGGTTCACATGCAGGTGGAATACGATGGTCATGTATATTATGGTTTCGGTGCAGATACCGACATCGTTACGGCTTCTGTTGAGGCTTACATTGATTGTATTAACAAGTTTAAGATTAGATAAACATATATATAACAAGAGATATTATGAATACATTATTCGACAAGATTTGGGACAAGCACGTTGTCCAGATTGTTCCGGACGGTCCTACACAGCTTTACATCGACCGTCTCTACTGTCACGAAGTAACATCACCTCAGGCATTCGCTGGTATGCGAGCACGCGGACTCAAGATGTTCCGTCCAGACCAGATTTTCTGTATGCCTGACCACAATACCCCAACCCACGATCAGGATAAACCAATTGAGGATCCTATCTCAAAGAAGCAGGTAGATACCTTGGCAAAGAATACCGCTGATTTCGGTGTTACTCACTTTGCCATGAACACAAAGGACAATGGTATCATCCACGTAGTAGGTCCAGAGAAGGGTCTTTCTCTTCCTGGTATGACCATCGTCTGCGGCGACTCTCATACTTCAACCCATGGTGCAATGGGTGCCGTAGCTTTCGGTATCGGTACTTCTGAGGTTGAGATGGTGATGGCTTCACAATGTATTCTCCAGAGCAAGCCAAAGTCTATGCGTATCAGCATCAACGGTAAGCTCAGCAAGGGCGTTACAGCCAAGGACGTTGCTCTCTATCTGATGAGCCAGCTCACTACTTCAGGTGCTACCGGTTACTTCGTTGAGTACAGTGGCGATGTAGTGAAAGATATGTCTATGGAAGGTCGTCTCACCCTCTGCAACCTCTCTATCGAGATGGGTGCCCGTGGTGGTTTCGTAGCTCCTGATGAGACAACATTCGAGTACATCAAGGGTCGTGAATATGCACCTAAGGGTGAAGAGTGGGACAAGGCTGTGGCTTACTGGAAGACCTTGAAGAGTGGCGATGATGCAGTCTTCGACAAGGAGTTGACTTTCGAGGCCAAGGATATCGAACCACGTATCACCTATGGTACCAACCCAGGTATGGGTATCGGCATTACCGAGAATATCCCAACGCTCGATGAGATTCCTGAGGAAGAGCAGGCTGGTTTCAAGAAGAGCCTCAACTATATGGGCTTCCAGCCAGGCGAGAAACTCGAGGGTCATCCTATCGATTATGTATTCCTGGGCGCATGTACCAATGGTCGTATTGAAGACTTCCGTGCTTTCGCTTCTCTTGTTAAAGGAAAGAAGAAGGCAGATGGCGTAACTGCTTGGCTTGTACCAGGTTCATGGTTGGTTGATAAACAAATTCGTGAAGAGGGAATTGATAAGATTGTTGAGGCTGCCGGCTTCGAAATCCGTCAGCCTGGATGCTCTGCCTGCCTGGCAATGAACGATGATAAGATTCCTGCAGGCAAGTACTCTGTAAGTACATCCAACCGTAACTTCGAGGGTCGTCAGGGACCAGGTTCCCGCACCATCCTTGCCAGTCCATACGTAGCAGCTGCTGCCGCTATTACAGGTAAGATTACCGACCCAAGAGAGTTTATGTAATGTTAAGTGTTCAATGTTAAATGAAAAATTGAAATGAAACAGAAATTCAATGTAATTACATCAAGCTGCATTCCTCTTCCTTTGGAGAATGTAGATACAGACCAGATCATCCCAGCCCGTTTCCTCAAGGCCATCGATAAAGAGGGCATGGGCGACAACCTCTTCCGCGACTGGCGCTACAATGCCGACGGAACTCCAAAGCCTGACTTCGTGATGAACGACCCATCTTACAGTGGTGTCATCCTCGTAGCTGGCAAGAACTTCGGCTCCGGTTCTTCCCGTGAGCACGCTGCCTGGGCTATCGCAGGTGCAGGATTCCGTGTAGTCATCAGCTCTTTCTTCGCTGATATCCACAAGAACAACGAGTTGAACAACCTCGTATTGCCAGTAGTGGTAAGCGAGGAATTCCTGAAGGAACTCTTCGAGAGTATCGACAAGGATCACAAGACAGAGGTGAAGGTAGATCTTCCTAACCAGACCGTGACCAATCTTGCTACCGGCAAGGGCGAGCACTTCGAAATCAACGGCTACAAGAAACACTGTTTGGAGAATGGTTTGGACGATGTAGACTTCCTCGTTCAGAACCGCGACAAGGTTGAGGCTTGGGAAGCTAAAAACAAGTAATTATGAACGTTAACGCAAAGAGAGATAATTCCCGCATCAAGGAGATTGAGATCATGGACTGCACGCTGCGCGACGGCGAGCAGACCAATGGTGTCAGTTTCCTTCCTCACGAGAAGTTGATGATAGCAAGAATGCTGTTGCATGATATCAATGTAGATCGCATTGAGGTGGCTTCAGCGCGTGTGTCAGAAGGCGAAAAGGATGCTGTCGCTCGAATTTGCCGTTATGCCAAGACTATAGGTAAACTGGATTCCGTTGAGGTATTGGGATTCGTGGATAACAACAAGAGTGTGGATTGGATTGCTGAATGCGGCGGTCATGTCATCAACCTCTTGGCTAAGGGTAGCTACAAGCACTGCACCCAGCAACTCAAGATGTCGCCTGAGGAGCATCTCGCTCATATTAAGCAGACCATCGACTATGCTTTGAGCAAGGGATTCACCGTGAATCTCTACTTGGAGGACTGGTCGAGCGGTATGCGTGACAGTCGTGACTATCTCTTCATGATGATGGATGAGCTGGTAAAACTGCCTATCAAGCGCTTCCTTCTTCCTGATACGTTGGGTATTTTGAACCCATTGCAGTGTGTGGAGTATATGCGCCAGATGGTGCGCCGTTATCCGAATTCTCACTTCGACTTCCATGCCCATAACGACTACGATTTGGCGGTGAGCAACTCGCTGGCTGCCGTATTGAGCGGCGCCAAGGGTCTTCACGTTACCGTGAATGGTCTGGGCGAACGCTGTGGCAATGCACCATTGGCGAGCGTTCAGGTGATTCTGAAGGATATGTTCGAGGCAAAGACCAATATTAAGGAAGACCGTCTGAACGATATTTCCCGATTGGTTGAAGGATATAGTGGCATTGCCGTGGCTCCGAATACTCCGGTAGTAGGAGACAACGTCTTTACCCAGGTAGCTGGTGTGCATGCCGATGGTGACAACAAGGACAAGCTTTATTGCAACGACTTGGTACCAGAGCGTTTCGGCAGACATCGTGAGTATGCGTTGGGTAAGAATTCCGGTAAGGCGAACATCATCCAGAACCTCAACGAACTGGGATTGGAGTTGACTCCGGAGCAGACCAAGGCGGTGACCAAGCGAATCACAGAACTCGGTGACCGCAAGGAACTGGTAACTCAGGACGACCTGCCATACATCGTGAGTGATGTATTGAAGCATGGAGCTCCAGAGGATAAGGTGAAACTGGTAAGTTACATGGTATCAACCTCATACGGTTTGAAGCCTATCGCCAGTGTAAAGGTAGAAATCGATGGCAAGGAGTATGAAGACCGTAGCTCTGGTGATGGTCAGTACGATGCTTTCGTGAAAGCCCTCCGCAATATCTACAAGGTGAAGCTCGGCAAGACCTTCCCTAAGCTCGACAACTATCAGGTAACCATCCCACCTGGTGGCCGTACCGATGCCCTCGTTCAGACCGTCATTACCTGGCGTGAAGGTGACCGTATCTGGCGTACCCGAGGCTTGGATGCTGACCAGACAGAAGCAGCTATCAAGGCAACGCTGAAGATGATTAATATGTATGAGGCAGATAAGAGCGACGATCAGGCTGTTTCGCCTCGAAATCTTGATATGGAATAATATCTCCGAAGATTACGAAATTATCTCCGAAGGTTATGAAAATATCTCCGAAGGTTACGGAAATATCTCCGAAGGTTATGAAAATATCTCCGAAGGTTATGCAAACATCTCCGAAGGTTTCTGTTCAGCAGCACGCCCTGAAGGGGCAGAAGCTCCTAGCCCAGGGTAACACCCTGGGTATAAGGTAGCATTTAGCAATGCGCCCTGTAAGGGCAAAAGCTTTAATCATTCAAAAATAAACAATTAAAAAAAAATAAGATGAAATTAAACATTGCAGTTCTCGCCGGTGATGGTATCGGACCAGAGATTATGAAGCAGGGCGTAGCAGTTATGCAGGCCATTGCAGAGAAGTTCAACCACGAGTTTACTTACAACGAGGCTATCTGCGGCGCTCACGCTATCGACGAGGTAGGTGATCCATTCCCAGAGGAGACCTTCAAAACTTGTATGGATGCTGACGCAGTACTCTTCGCAGCCGTTGGTGACCCACGTTTCGACAACAACCCTACAGCCAAGGTTCGTCCTGAGCAGGGCTTGCTCGCTATGCGTAAGAAGTTGGGCCTCTTCGCCAATGTTCGCCCAGTAGCCACATTCGATTGCCTGCTCCACAAGTCACCATTGAAGGATGAACTCCTGAAGGGTGCTGACTTCGTAGTTATCCGCGAGTTGACTGGCGGTATGTACTTCGGTGAGAAGTATCAGGATAACGATAAGGCATACGATACTGATATCTATACCCGTCCTGAGATTGAGCGCATCCTGAAGGTAGCTTTCGAGTTTGCCATGAAGCGCAACAAGCACCTGACAGTAGTAGATAAGGCAAACGTATTGGCATCTTCTCGTCTCTGGCGTCAGATTGCCAAGGAGATGGAGCCACAGTATCCTGAGGTAAACACCGATTATATGTTCATCGACAACGCTTCTATGCGCGTATTGACTGAGCCTACATTCTTCGATGTTATCGTAACAGAGAATACCTTCGGTGATATCCTGACCGATGAGACTTCTTGCATCACCGGTTCTATGGGCTTGCAGCCATCTAGCTCTCTCGGTGAGCACACACCATTGTTCGAGCCTGTTCATGGTTCATGGCCACAGGCAGCTGGCAAGAACCTGGCTAACCCAGTAGCTCAGATTCTTTCTGCAGCTATGTTGTTGGAGCACTTCGGTTTGAACGAGGAGGGTGCCTTGATCCGCAAGGCTGTAGATGCTTCTCTCGATGCCAATGTCCGCACACCTGAAATTCAGGTAGAGGGTGGTGCTCACTATGGCACAACTGAGGTTGGTGCATGGATCGTTAACTGGATTAAGAATGCTTAATCTGTAAATGGATTTTTCGGCGCTTGATGATAAAAGAGGGTGTGTCATAAGTTTAAACAATGGCAGCCGAAGACGGGCTAAGAGCTTCTGCCCTTTCAGGGCGTAAGGGAAGTGGCTTATGACACACCTTCTTTTCTTGTTGATTGTCCTGTCTTTCTGAAATTTAGTTCTTTTTGTAAACTCAAATAAGTTTTATAGTTTTTTATTTGGCAGTTTGCAAAAGTCTTCTTAACTTTGCACCATGAAAAGTTTTTATACATTATTATTGGCATCGATGGTTTCTTTGTCTGTATCTGCGCAGAACGTAGATGCCGACAAGGCACGTGCTGCTCAGAATAAAGCCTTGCGCGATTCACTCTCCAAGGCTACAGAAGTGCTTGCATATCATCCCGACAGCATCGATCTGCGACTGAAAAAGGCTGCTTGGAATATCCAGTTGGAGCAGTGGCAATATGCCAAGGATGATCTTGATAAGGTACTCTTTCTGAACAATACCAATATCGCCGGTTTGTTCTATCGTGCCTTTGTCAATGAGAAGTTGCTCCGTTATAACTTTGCACGTCTCGATTATCAGAATCTTCTGGTACTTGTTCCTGGCAACTTCCAGGCGCAACTCGGTCTGGCATTGCTCAATGAGAAAGATAAGCATTATACCGAGGCTTACGATGGCATTAACAGTCTGATAGAGCAATACCCTGACAGTGCGATGGCTTATGCTGCAAGAGGTGGCATGGAGAAGGAGAGGGGTATGCTTGAGCTGGCAGAGTTTGATTACGCCAAGGCGATGGAGTTGGATGCCGGTAATGAGGATTTTGCTTTCAATCATGTAGACATCCTGATTCTGCTTGGAAGAAAGGATGAAGCCTATCGTGATTTGAAGAAACTGCTCGATGCCGGTTGTCAGCCAGGCAGGTTGCAAGGTTTCTATGCAAGGTTGAAAAAGAAGAAAAAGTAGTATTTAAGAGTTATAAAAAAAGAGTTTTTAAAGATAAATAAGACAAGAATGCATAAAATTATTCCCTATATCCTGGCAGCCTGTTGCCTCTGTATGGTGGCATCCTGCGATACCGTCTTCGATGTTCATCCGTATGATGTGCAAATCGACGGCGATAGAAATCTGAATGTTACCAATATTCAGAAGATTGAGGCTGCAGTAAAGTCGAAAGATACAATCCGTTTTGCTATGATCAGCGATTCACACCAGTGGTTGGATGATTTGAAGAGTGAGGTTAATGATATCAATCGCCGCAGTGATTCCCTCGATTTCGTGATTCATTGTGGAGACCTTACCGACTTTGGTGCTACCCGTGAGTTTCAGTGGACCCGTGACCATCTTCAGAAGTTGAAGATACCTTTCGTGGCTCTGCTGGGTAATCATGACTGTTTGGGAACAGGTAACCAGGCTTATGAGAAAATCTTTGGTAATCCGGATTTCAGTTTCATCGCCGGTAAGGTAAAGTTTGTCTGTCTCAATACCAATGCCATAGAGTTTGACTATTCCCGCCCTGTACCTAATTTCGATTTCATGGAAGAGCAGGTTAAGGCAGATGCAGATGACTTTTCGCGTACCATTGTCTGTATGCATGCTGCCCCTTATTCAGAGCAGTTTAATAATAATGTGGCTAAGGTCTTCAATTTTTATACGCATCAGTTCCCAGGTTTGATGTGCTGCCTTTACGGTCATGGTCATCATACCGAGCAAAATGACATTTATGGCGATGGCATCATCTATTATCAGGTGGCCAATGCCGCTAAGCATCAATACTATATATTCACCATTACTCCAAAAGGTTATCGTTATGAAATTATTGAGTTTTAAGCATATATTCATTCTGGGAGCTTTGCTTGCTGCAGGTTCTGTACAGGCTCATGCAGCCGATGGGGTTACCGGGAAAAGTGAGGAGTTGGAACTGACGGATAGTATCGTTCATGATACTCTGGTGTTGGCGGATGGCAAACTGACCCGATATGACCGCCGCGTCATGCGCTACCGTAAGCATTGGAATTTGCTGATACCTACTAGTGGTATCATTCAGACCTGTGGCAATATGGGTATCATTTCGCTGGGTATCGGATGGGAATATGGTAAGCGCCGCCAGTGGGAAACGCAGCTCTTGTTTGGCTACATCCCGAAGTTCAGTTCTGACGATGAGAAGTTAACCATGACGCTCAAGGAGAATTTCATTCCTTGGCGTCGCAATATCGGTAAGGGCTGGTGGTTTGAACCGCTGGAGTGCAGCCTGTATTTCAATACGGTGTTCGGACATGATTTCTGGACCAAGCAGCCTACCAAGTATGAAAGCGGCTACTATCCGTTCTCTACCAGAGTCCGTCCTAATATCGCCTTGGGTGAACGTTTTAAGTATGATATTCCGCACAATAAACGTAAGCGTATCAAGAGTATTACGTTCTTCTATGAGTTGGGTACAACGGATATCTACTTTATGCGTTTCTACCGTAACGGCAATGCCGGTTTCTGGGATGTCTTCGGCCTCTCTATCGGTGCCAAGGTGCAGTACCTTTAAACCAAGAACTGGTTGATGAGTTTGCTTACTCTGATGATATCTTCATCGTTGAGCGATGAGTTGCAAGGCAAACTCAGTTCTTCATCAGCTATTCTCTTGGCTACCGGAAATTCCAGATGATTCATTTCCGGATAACATGGCTGCAGATAGGGTGGGCGGAAGTAATGAATCTTTGTGCCGACCCCATTCTCAGCCAGGAAAGCTTTCAGTTGGTCTCGTTTCCGGGTAAGGAAAGGGAAGACGTGGAAAACATTTTCATGAGCAGGAGAGATGAGTTTCGCAGCGATGCATCTGTCCTTGATGCTGTCATCCAGATGCTCCAGGTATAGCTGTACCTGTCTGTGTCTCGCTTTCTGTTCGTTTTCAGGATATTGCAGTTTCACATACAGTACCGCAGCCTGAATCTCATCCATGCGCGAGTTGACGCCCTGGTATCTGAAGATGCCGTCTTCTATCTTTCCATATTCGTGTAGTGACATGATGGCTTCCGCCAATTCCCTGTTATTGGTAGTTACAGCTCCCGCATCTCCCAATGCTCCCAGATTCTTGCTAGGATAAAAACTGTGAGCGGCAGCATCCGAAAGATTTCCGGTATATCTTCTTTTCGATGGTTTTTCAGAAGAATCAGATAGAGTAGTGGAGCATCCGAATCCCTGCGCATTGTCTTCGAAAAGCAAGAGATGATGCTTCTTGCAGATTTCAGCAATCTTTGGAGTCCATGCCAGTTTGCCATAGAGATGAACAATCATGATGGCTTTGGTCTTCGGTGTGATTCGGGCTTCTATCAGTTGGTCATCTATCTGTAATGTATCGATATTGGCATCCACCAATACAGGTGTCAGTCCTACGCTGCTGATGGCAAGTACGGTAGCGAAATAAGTGTTGGCAGGCACGATCACCTCATCACCTTTCTGCAACTTTCCGATAGCCAGTTCGCCCATCAGCATCAGTTTGAGCGCATCCGTCCCGTTAGCGCAGCTGATGCAGTATTCAGTACCGATAAACTGTGCATACGATTTCTCAAACTTCTTTACGGCTTCACCTTGCAGATACCATCCGCTGTTGACCACCTTGTTGATAGCATCCTTTATCTCCTTCTCGTAAGGCTCATTGATAGCCTTCAGGTTGAGATAAGGAATCTTCTTTATTTCTGTTTCCATTGTTTCTTCTGTGATGATTTATACAAGTGATAAGACTTGTTTCTATAAATAAAAACGGATGTTTTGCGGTATTTATTATATGGGGAGCTATAAAAAAGACAAGAGCAGCTATCTTCTCAGACAACTGCTCTACATTCAATAGGTATTAGTTTTCTTTAAGGTAAAAAGATTGTATTCAGGATAACGTTTGCAAAGGTACTAAAAAAAAATGAAACAAAAAAATAAAATGGCAACAAAATTACCATCAACTTAAAAAAAAGTTTTAAAAAGCCTTTGCGGAGTCTTTTCTATTTGTACGGGAAAATAGTTTTTTATATAAATAATGCCAAATAAAAAGCTGTGAAATGGAAAAACTGTCACGAAACCGTCTTTTTCCCTTTCACAGCGTTCGATGTCTAAAATATTTTGCCAAACAGGATGTTCATCATAGTTTTGATTCGATATGCTCTCTATAAAAATGGTTACCATCAATATATAGTCAATATGCTATGTTGGGTATGATTCTTCCCAACAGTTAGATAAGGTGTCTTCCAACTCCAAATTCTTCTGCAACTTGCTAGTATCTGCTATATTTTTCAGTCCTTATCGTTTAAAAGATTCTAAAAAACAGTAATTATCGTTTACGAGTTCCCACTATGGGAACTCTCCTTTATTTTATTTTTTGTATCTTTGCACCGTGTGACACAGATTAGAACCTTATTACCTACTTTAGAGGCGCCTCGACAAAAACAGTAATGTACGGATCTCTACTTCCGAAAGCCAACGGAGGCGGAGACAGGAGAGTTTATGCCCATAGCAAGAGAGCTATACAGCGCATTCTCTGCTCAGTGTTTACGGTGACACGGTGACAGGGTGACACGAGTTTTTCAACTTTTCGCCTCGCACGCGGGCAGGCAGGAAAAATCAGGCCGAAAGTTCCTGCCTGCCCGCGCGAGAGTAAATCTTCAGAATTCCCTGTCACCTCTGTCACCCTGTCACCCAGAAGTCGGTTGCTTCCGAGACGGAAATCAAAGACTTACGATGCAAAAGTCAGTTACTTACGATATGAAAGTCAGGGACTTATGATGCAAAAGTCAGGGACTTACGCCCCGTAATCCACTGGCTTACGAAGCGAATAACAGCGATACCTGTAACCACGCTAACATGGTGGTATCATTTGAGTGCTCTAATCACTATATGGCTGCGATAATTAAGAAAAGTTGAAAATGTTTGGCTGTTTCATATAAAAGGCGTATATTTGCAGAAAAATGAGACAAGATGACGCAACTGAATGGTAAATTGCCTTTAGGCATACAGGATTTTGAAGAGATGCGTAGAGATCATTATATCTATGCTGATAAGACTGATATGGTTTGGAAACTGGCTAATGGTACTAAATACAATTACCTGAGCCGTCCACGCCGTTTCGGTAAGTCTCTTTTGTGCTCTACCCTTAAGTGTTATTTTGAGGGTAGAAAGGAACTCTTTGAAGGTCTTAAAATGATGGAACTTGAATCGGAGTGGGTAAAACGTCCTGTAATCTATTTCAGTATGAGTTTGGGTGGTTCTTCTGCTCAAACGCTTACAGAATATTTGAACAATGTATTGTCTTCATACGAGAAGATATATGGCAGAAATCCGGATGAGCAGTCTTTAGGTAATCGTTTAAATGGTATCATTCAGAGAGCATATGAACAGGCGGGAGTACAGATAGCCATTATCGTTGATGAGTATGATACTCCTTTGCTGCATACCTATGAAACCAATCATCATGATGCGTGTAGTGAGATATATCGTAACTTCTTTACTGGGTTAAAGGATTATGGTTACTGCATCAAGTGTGTGTTTATTACAGGAATTACCAAGTTTACACAAATCGGTATGTTTGGTATGCTTAATACGTTAGTCAATATCGGTTTTAGTAATGAGTACGCTACAATATGTGGTTTTACCAAAGATGAAGTCATTTGTAATTTTTCAGAACCGCTGTTAAGAATGGCAGATTGTTTTGCTGTCATGCCGACTGAACTTATGGATACAATGAGCTCTATCTATGGTGGCTATCATTTCTCACGTGGTCTTATTGGTGTTTGCAATCCTTTTAGTGTATGTAACGCATTGGCCAATCTGTGTCTAAATTCTTATTGGATAGCTTCAGGTTCCAACGAAATGTTACTTAAGGTTTTGCGTAAATTCATCAACGAGATTCCTGAACTGGACAATTGTTTGATAGATTCTGACTATTTGGAAATGAGTGATGTCAATATGAATGATCCAAAGCTCTTCCTTTATCAGTCCGGTTTCCTTACCATCAAGAAGGTGGTTGGTAGCAGCTATATGTTAGGCTATCCTAACCGAGAAGTCCGAAATGCAATGTTGGGCATGAACCTTCCCAACAGTTAAATAAGGATTTGGTAAAGAAGTAGGTACAATAAAGGGGTGAATACACTATATAAAAAGTATTCACCCCTTTATTGCATCAGCAGTTAATCATTAGAATATTTTGCCAAACATGATGTTCATCATAGTTTTGAACAGAATCTTGGCATCAAACCACCAGGATCTGTGCTCCAGGTAGAAGAGGTCAAGACTTAGTCTTCTCAACATCTTCGGCATCGTATCCGTATATCCATTATATAAGGTGGCATAAGAAGTTACTCCTGGACGAATCTGATACAGATAAGTATATCGGGGATCATGCTCCATAATCTGGTCGATATAGAATTTACGTTCAGGGCGAGGACCGATAAACGCCATATCGCCCTTTACAACATTCCAAAGCTGAGGAAGTTCATCGAGGTGATGTCTCCTAAGGAATGCTCCAATATGAGTCAGGCGAGTTTCTTGATTGTGCTTGAAGAGCTGAGGACCATCTTTTTCTGCATCCACTTTCATACTTCTGAATTTATATATGTAGAAAGGTTTGCCGAATCGGCCGATTCTTTCTTGTTTAAAGATAGCAGGTCCATTATCTTCTCTTTTTACGAGAAAATAGCATACAGCAAATAATGGTGAGAAAACTATTAAGCCAATGATAGCTAATAGACAGTCTCCCGCCCGTTTTACGTTTCTTTCAAAAACATTCATGCCATCGGCAATGAAACGTCTTTCTACAACGTTGTTATTAAATTCTATTCCGAAAGGAATATTTGTAAAATTCATTAGTTGCACTCTATTCATTTTTTTTCTATTATGTTTTATTATAAAACGTTTAGTGTGCGCATATATTGTATAGAATCGATTTTTCTTTTTAGAATTTTGCAACCATAGCTTGGAAGAAACAGCAGAAAGAAGTATAAATATGCTTTTAACTTACTGAATTTCAGTATGGTTTCGTATACAGCTACGTTGTAGTGAATGAGTTGCATCTTTTTTCTGGAAACAGAATTTTTTCTTACACAATAGTAGGCTAGAGGCTTTTTGGTATAAGCGTAGCATATTTTGCATTGTTGAAGAATCTGAATAAACAAAGCCCAATCCTGTCTTTTGCGGATAGTAGGCATATAGTATTTCTTCCCCAAAGCTTTTGTATCATAGATAGCTGTGAGACATCCGATTTTATTGTCACGTTTTATCATTTTATACGTGATGCGGCGTGGAGGAATATTGATACCTGTGGTCTCATAGTTGGAATTGCATATAAGATAAGTTGCACAGCAGAGAGCGCACTTCTTTTCTGACATGTAATTGATTTGGATTTCCAGTTTCTCAGGAATCCATCTGTCGTCGCAATCACAGAATGCGATGTATCTTCCTTCAGCTCTTTTGATACATGCGTTTCGGACATATCCCGGTCCATGGTTTTCTGAGAGTAGTTCTATTTTTACTCTCTTGTCTGCTTGGGCAAATTCCTTCAGAATCTTAATGGTATCTTCATCAGTAGATGCATCGTCAGTTATAATAAGCTCCAGATTTTCGTATGTTTGCCTCAGTATACATTGAATGCTGTCAGCAAGAAATTTGCCGGCATTATAAGTAGGCATGATGACTGATACTAAGTCTTCTTTCATTTTATTCTATATATTTATTTATAATAACGCTAATTTATGTGTATTATTGTTTTTTTCTGAGAAATATTTGAAAAAAAAGATGTTGCCCTGATTGGATGAACTGAGTATAGGGGAATCTTTGGAATCATTTGCTATTTTCCAAGGAAGAAACATGCTGTAATTTCTTTTTTTTCTTCAGTATGTTTATGATCACTAAAGATATGAATTCACATATGGTGAAATCGAAGATAATCAGAACTTCTTCGTTGTGTTGGATGAGATTATGAACCTTAAGGAATTTTTAATTGTTTATATAGAAGAGAAAAAGGAAAAATCATTTTGTTGTTCTAAAGAAAAGTCGTATTTTTGCACAAAAAATATGTTTAGTAGAAAATTTTATCTCTCTTTTATGTTGGCTTTGTCATTTTTGTTGTGTTCTGACACGGCAATGGTTTGGGCAAAGATAATAAATCCAAAATTTAAGCTCGTATTTCGGGAGGAATTTAACCTTCCTGATGGTAGTCAGCCTAATCCTAAATTATGGAGTAGGGTGCCACGTGCTAAGAATCTGTGGGCAAAGTGGAATTCTGATACGGCTGATGTTGTCTTCATCAGAAATGGAAGACTGGTTTGCCGGGTGATTCCAAATACTAATCCTGCAGATACGGCTATGATGTTGGCGGGTGCTGTATTTACAAAGCATAAGTTTGCTTTTAAATATGGAAAATTAGAGGTGAGGATGAGAACGAATCTGCTGAAAGGTAACTTCCCTGCTGCATGGATTATGCCTCAAAATCCTGGCAATCCATATAGATATGGTGAAGTGGATCTGATAGAATATTTCGGAGACGAAGGCATTGCACGACAAACCTTCCATTCGCATCGCACGGCGATTTTGAAAAAGAGTGGCGATAGAACCGTCTTCCTAACGAGAAATGTCGAGCGAGACAAATGGCATGTTTATGGTTTGGAATGGACTCCTCATGCGCTGATTACCTATATTGATGGAGAAACAACCGGATGTTATCTCAAATCGGATGATCCCGTTAAGTTGGAAGAAGGACAATGGACGTTTGACCGCTCTTTCTTTATCATATTGAATCAAAGTGTAGGGTACAGCAACTGGCATGCTCCGGATCCGAATGCTACTTACGAAACCGAGTTTGACTGGGTGAGAATATATCAAAGAGAAAAGGACATCACTTATTATTAAAAGTGATGCCCTTTTTGGGTTATAGAATATCAATATGCTTCTATTAAGCTTTCTTTTTGAAATCTTTTATGCTAAACAAGGCTCCAGCCTTTTTCAGAAACTCTGGAGTGAAGAAATTCATAAGACCACCAAGTGATGTAAATGTTAACTCACCAAAGTAAATCTTTCCATTCTCATTTTCCGGATCAAGATTGTACAAGTCTACTCTCAACTCAGGAAATCCTTGAGATAGTTTTTCTGCTATCTCTATCATCTTTTCCAAATTTTTTGGCTTTGGCATCACTTTACCTTTTGAATAGCCAGAGTTGAAGATAGAATATTGCGGGCAGGCATTCCACTCTCTGTCATAGAGCATAACATGGGCACTTGCACCATCAGCAGAACGCTCTGAACATGTCCATATATAATGAACTTTCCCGTTGAAGCACCACATTTTGTAATCTACCAATGTAGATTCTCCCTTCGGAGTAGGTAGTAGCTCTTCTGCAATAACCATAGGATGGATACCCTTGTAATGGGGCTCAGCATGAAGCAAACCTATGTTTTTGCGGTGTAGCCATTCATCTATGGTCTTTATAAGAGTCTCTTTCTGGGCTGCAGAAAGAAGACTTTTTCCTCTTACTGGTTTGTTGGTACCTTTACCATCGCCATTATTAGCCTTGAGGATGAAATTCTCTGGCAGTTGGTCGAAGTCGAAGTCTTTTACATTGTCCCAGGCTCCATAGAGCTTGACAAGGTGCTCACCGAGTCCCTTTCCCTCTACATAATCTCTCACCTTATATTTGTCAGCGAGGATAGTCCACTGGGTTGTGTCGGAATATAATTTAGCCCAAAGAATCTTCTCGTTGAGATCTTGAGGGTCTTCTAAATTGAGCTTTTTCTTGAAGGTGAGAAAATATCTTATCTTCAGGAGCAATTCCGGATTGTGCTTGCCTAAGAAATGGCAAAAACTAATAGCAGGGGCAAAGAGTATTCTTCCTCCTTTACTTGATGTTGGATGTATCATATCTACTATTTTTAATGTTGCTGTATCAGTTTGTTATAAAAAGTACCGACTATTCTGCTTATATAGAATAGTGGGTCATTGTGAATAAGGTGTCTAAAGTACATGTTTGTGTATTTGGAACTTTGAGACAGAAACTCATATAATCTTGTTACGATGCTGATGTTGCGTCTTCCTGCAGAATTATGTCTTTTTCTGACATAGTATATGCAATTTGGAGTGGCAACTTTCACATGCTTGACTTTCCAGGATATTCCATACATAAATATAGAGTCTTCACCACGTTTGATGTTTGTGTCGAAACGTTGTCCATTTATGCAGTTTTTAGGAAGTAGCTTGCAGCATGCTGACGAGAAAAAACTGCGATTGGCAAAACGGCTTGATTCCTTTTCTGGCTGGTAGTTCTTATAAGCACGGCTTAAGAAATGCTGCTCGCTTTCTTCTCTAGTTTGCTCATCTACATCTTTTACATTAGCTTCAACGATTCCGTTGTCACATGCTTTAGATAGTAAATCCTCCAGATAGTTGTCTGATACCCAGTCGTCATCGTCGATAAAGCTGATGTAGCTACCTTGGGCTTTTTCCATTCCAAGATTTCTGGCTCTAGATACACCATTAGGAGTTGAGTAAAGCAGTGTCCAGGTAAAGGAGTATTCTGGCAGTTTCTTACGAATCAAGCTTTCATAAGGTTCTCTTTCACCATTGAGCACGAGGATTACCTCAAACGCATCCTTTGATAAAGTTTGATTCTCAAGACTTCCTAAACACTCCCAAAGATAGTCCTTGGGAGCGTATGTTGGTATAATAACACTTATTTTAGTTGTCATAACTGTTGCTTATTTTGCATATTCAACTTCAATACCTCCTATCTCTGCAGCAATCTGTGAATAAGAAGAACCTACGCTTCCTATAATCTTATTGGTCTTGCTAAGACAGAATAAGTCTAACACTGCAAATTTCATTCCTTCTAGGGAATTGCGGGCAGTATTATCCATTAGGGTAATAATGCGGTCTGGATATTTTGATTTCAGACTTTCCTTAACTTCATCATCATCGCTGGCTACATAGAACTTGGTATTGACATTCTTCTTGATTTCTGCATCCATCATGGTGGTGAAGTTCTCTATTGGAGATGACTGGATAGATACTGTGTTGTCGGTTCTGCGGATATGTACACCTATGGTTCGCTCTGAAAAGCCTGCCACTACTTCGTCTATTTTTCGTTGGATATCATCTTGTGGAATGAACATTCCCTGGATGGTATATTTCGTACACATCGGATAACACGAGATGAGGAGGAGCGAGCGTGAATAGCTTATTTTCAATTTGCTGTATATCTCACCATCTCGGTAGATACTGAAATTGAACACGGTTTTCTCAAACATCGTTTTCAACAGGGGCCATCTTACCAGGTAGTCCTTGTTGCCATTGATGTTGTATAGCCATTGTTTGTTTTCAACCAGTTTCACATCTTCTTGTGGAATCGGTTTGAAAAGTTCACAATAATCAGCTTTAAAGCCTAGGCTGTTGTTCCAGTAAATGACAGAAGGACAATGATATTTCTTTGCCACCGCCACTCCTGTGGCTATGGCACGTAATCGGTTGCAAAGTCCTCCTGTTGGTATGATTTTAACTTCCATGTTTCGTTATCGATGTAGTTATTCTTTTATTTCTTAATTTTATTTCTGATGGCATCCAGGAAACCATGACCATACTTGGTGTCTGGTTCTACATAGTTGCCTTCACCCCATTCGTTCCATGAGCGGAGGAAGAGAATCTTTCTCTGCTCTGGCTTGTTCTTGATGAGCTGCAATGCATCTTCTATATGATGCTCGAAGTTCTCTGGGGTAGCATTCACGTAGATACCTTCGTGCTTGCCGGCTCTAGGGGTGCGGTCCCACTGTGGGAAAAGAGTAGGGAACACGTTGTCCCAATTTTCTTCCGGTGAAAAGAAATGCTTCATCACCTTAGGATAATCATACTTCAGTGCCGGCATGAAAGGGAATGCCTTCTGCATGGCTTTTCTTGCTATACGCCAATACTTTCCCTGATACATCATCTCGGCTCTACCTTTTCCCATCGGGTTGATGCCATCGAAACCTAATTCCAGAAATGAGTTGTAGATGTCGGCACTGCTTTCAAGGTTTGGCATCACACGTCTGATGGTGCCGTCCTCGTTTCTCTTGACCGTTGTAGTAGATGCACACATGGCTACGAAGAAAATGCCTTTCAGTCCATTCTCCTTTGCCATCTTTCTCCAGAGTTCCATGAAGTGGCGTACGTCCTTGAAGTGATATGGGTCGAAAATCAGGAACAGTGGCTTGCCATCTACCGTGATGTAACGATGATCTTTGAATGCTTTGAGCACATAGTTGAAATGGGCGATGTAATCCTCATCTCCAGGATACAGTTGCTCGCAGATCATCTGGTTGCCACCTTTGTTCTTCCATGTATTTGTTTTCCAGTCATGGTTTGCCCATGCCAGGCAGAATGGAAAATCCGGTTTGCCGGAATTGAGAACTTCATCGAATGGGCGCTGCAACAGGCGCTTGCCGTTACCCATCCAGTAATGCCAGTAGCAGAATCCTTCTACACCAGCTTCACGTGCCAGCTGAGCCTGCTGTTCGCGTGTTTCTGGCAATCGAAGATCATAAAAACCTAAATCGGCAGGTATTCTAGGCTGGTAGTGTCCACGAAACACAGGACGAGCTTTGGCAACATTGGTCCATTCTGTAAATCCCGGCCCCCATACATTATCATTTTCTGGAATCGGGTAAAACTGTGGCAAATAATATGCTATAACTCTTGCTTCCATTTATGTTTTATTATTATTATTATTATTATTTAATTGGGTATGATCATCATTCCCAATCCATAATGCGGTATGCTTACATAGAGCAGAAGGAGAGAGATGACGACTACTATGCTGATACCTATCCACTTCTGTTTGAAAGTGTATATGATATAGGTATAGAGTAGTATATTCACGATGCAATACAGCTGGCTGGTTCGCAATGCCAAAACTGGCAAAAAAGCAAGCGCCGAATACAGGGATAATCCTATCGCAGATGTCTTGAGCAATATAGGGAAATTACTGCATAGTTTTGTCAGCGTATCCTTAAAGAGGAACAGGTAATAAAACAGCATAATCGACATGATATGCAGCGGGTCAAATATATTGATGCCTACAGTTATTTTACCCTTTTCCACTGCTGCCTGGTAGATAGCTAGTTTGTTTCCGATGAAAGGAAGTGACGGGTTCATCAGAATGCTACCTCCTGCATAATATACGACATATCCCAACGGAATGGCACAAAGAAACAGAATGGTTGTCTTTTTATTGAATGGCTTATTGCTGAGAAACAGAACTGGAAGGAGCGTCAAAGATGAATAATGTATCAAAGATCCTCCAAGCAATAGCAGGATGGCAATTTTCTTTTTGTTCTCTGTGATGAGATGGAGTGCGATAAGTAAGATTCCTGATACCACTCCCGCTCTTATCTGGGTAAGATCGTGCAGTACATAGTAGAAACTGATGTAGCACAGCAGCGGAACAAAATAGAATTCGCTCATCTTTCTGAAGGCAAACATCTTTAGTGACACTCCGAACAAAGCATACAGCAAGAACAGAACGTGTACATTGTCAGTAAAGAACCCCAAAATGTAAGATATGAGCAGAAAGGATGGCTCAACCATCTCATCTGTTCCGTTCTTGAAATAATGCTGGAATGTATATTCGTAGTTTTCCGAATCAGGATCCAAGCCTATTTCTCGAAAGCCTGCCACAAAAATCAGCACAAGCCCTACTAGGAAGAATAGTGACTTCTGATACTTCCTAATATAGTCTTCCAAGTAACAAAGTATAGCAATGATTAGAAACATTGCCGATAAAATGTAACCCATATTGCTTTATTTTTTAATTTTTCTATTTACTAAATCTTTGATGAGACTCCGTTCTTTTTTCGAAATTCCAACTGCATATAGTAGGATTGATATGCTTATTCCTGAAACGATAAACGACAAGAATAGCTGAAGAATCCTGTTTGTATGCAATTCTTCTACGCAATATATTATCAGCGTGGTTATCGAAATAATCAGAATGCCCGGTAACACCAGTCTCGCCAGATATTTACTGACGGTTAAATCTGAAATACTTGTTTGCAGCATCAGTAATCGGATGATATGTGCCAGAACGCAAAGTCCAATCATTGTGACGAATACATAGTAGGATGGCATGCCTAACTTGAATAAGACCCAACTGACAGGCAGACATAGTATTGTCATGCTTTCAACATACATGCTGTATTTGCGAATGTTCCCTGTTGCCTGTATGATGGTTGTTATCGGATTATGCAACGCCAGACATATTGTATAGACCGCATAGAGTCGGGCAAACAAGACCATGGTAGGTGTACATTCTCCTAACCAAAGTGTGAGCAACGTCTCTGCTTCGAAGATAAATGGGATGAGAACCATCGACAGCAAATAGAGTATTGCCTTGCTGCTAGCAAAAAAAAGCTGCTCTAGATATCCTTTCTCGTTCGACGAATATGCTTTGATCATCGCAGGTCGGAAGGCAATGACTACGCTGTTGGTAAGCGTGTTGATGGCATTGTATATCTGATTGGCGATTCCAAAGGCTGCATTGATGATTGGTCCGAAGAATACATTCAGAATAATGGTACTTCCCTGAGTCATGCCTACACCTGCCAAAGCTCCATAGAAGGACCAGCCTGAGAAAGAGAAAAGCTCCTTGTAGAGGATCTTCTTCTTTACAATGGTATATTTACATTCCGGATACTTTCTTCTGGCAATGAAAACATAAAGCAACATAACCATGAATGCTTCGAGCATTAATGCTGCTCCATAATACACCAGATTATCTCCACCTGTCATACCGATGCAATAGGCAATAAGGAGTTTTACGATACAGTCAATGGTAGATATCAGGGCGTAATATCCCATATTCTCATTGGCAAAGACTGCACCGATGAATGGTATCTGCAGGAGGGTGAATATGAAAGAAAACAGGGAAAACTGAAGAATCCATTGTGCCGCTTCCATACGTTCCGCAGGAATGGTGAGTTGTGTAGATATCAACCAGGGACCAACAATCTCAAATAGGACTAACAGAACGAGAGCTATCATCACGACTATGTTGAGGCTCACGGAGAAAATCTCCTTTAATCTGTCTGATTCTCCTTTACCCATTGCGAATGAATAAAAGCGTTGGGTGGATAGGGCAAGTACACTGCTAATGCATGTGCTTGCTGTCACCACGCCTGCCACGGCATTGAAGATGCCGTAGTCTTCTGTGCCAAGTCCTGCCAATACCCAACGTACCGTATAGAGATTGACGAAGGTGATAATAAGCATTCTAGCGAATAGCACCAATGTATTGGATGCTATTCGCTTAGAACGGTTTTGTATGTCTTTGCAATTTGCATACATATTTAATCGATTTCTCCAAATATAACTTTTCTAATAGAAAAAAATGTAATAATCATGAAGGTCAAAAAAGTCATTCCAATTACAAACAACATTCTTTTTGGACCTGCGGGTTTTAAAGGTACGGAGGCACTTTGTAGCGTAGTAAAAGCTGGTGTTTGAAGTGTTAATTTTGCACGAGCTTGCTGAACTTGAGCCTGTAACGCTGTATAATTATTATAAAGAAGCTGCATTTCATTTTCTAAGTCATTTTCTTTCAATTTATAGGATTCCAATATGATGTCATTGTTGGCATCAGCATAACTGCCATATGCTTGTCTAACCTTTTCGTATTTGATTTTGGCATCAGAGCAGAGTTTCTGATAATACTCTAAATCTTTGCGTGCTTTACTTGTGCGGTAATCTGTGATAAATTGTTGTAATCTGGCTTGTACTGTATCAGTTAAAGTTGCGCAAATTAGTGGATCTTGTGCTTCTACAGAAATAGAAATCACATAGTTCTTCTTATCTACAGTACATGATACTTTATTGGCAATGCTCCTGGCTATTTGATCCTGTCTTTTGGTTAGTCTGAAAGGATTTACTATACTGCTAGTGCGACTTGTCGTATCTCTTTTGGCAAACAATAATTTTATTCTATTGGTCACTTTTGTCCACCATGGATATTCTTGTTTTGTAGCAAGGTAATCATAGTAGGATGTATTGATGCTTCCGTCTAATGATTTAACTTTCACATCAAATAGACTCGTAAGGAAATCATTAGATTCAATCAAGTCTGGATACAATTCAGGAAAAATGGCATCTTCATTAGAAGATGAACTACCAATGTCGAAACCAAAAGATGAGGCGAGTTCCCCCAAGGAACCAGAGCTAAAACTAGATAACTCAGGAGCAAGTTTGGCTGTGCTTTTGTAATGTCTAGGCACGCACATGATAATTAGGATAGATAAAATGAATGAGACAGGTAAGCCTATAAAATAAGCTTTCCTGTTTTTTATCATTGCTTTTATAATGGCTGTTACATCAATTTGTTTAACTGAATTATTATTATTATCCATTTTCTTCGTTATTCTTTTGTTTACTTACTTATTATTAGCAATCGTAGCAATCATGGCGGCGATGCTGCTAACTTATCTCTGCTTCCAACTCTCAACTCCTCTTGTCTTGCTGGAGAAGTTGATGCCAAGCTTGACAACTGTTCGCTTATCCATAGCGAAAGGAGCTGCATAGTTTTTGACTTCTATCTGTTGCAGAGCTTCTTCGGCGCTTCCATCTAATTTGCATTCGATGATGTAGATGTAGTCGGAAGTTTGAATGAGAACGTCCATCCTGCCATCACTTGTCGGTATTTCTACCTGTGTGTGGAATCCCATAATCTTAAAAATGAGATATAGGGCATTTTGGAAGTAAAGTTCTGCTTCGCCTGCTACCTGATAGCTGCTGTCTGCAAAGAAAGCGGTAAGCCGATTCATAAATTGTTCAACATGTCCTGCTTCAACATCCTTCACAAACTCATCGACCATAAAGGCGGAACGATCACCTGCAGAACAGTATAACGGTAGGAGGAAGTTAAGGAAACCTTCTTCCACTTCTTTGTTAGGGAAGCCTAGTAGGTATTTCTTAAACCTTTCGTCATAGCCTTTGATAGTGAGATAACCACTTTGGTATATCACAGGTATCGGATTGGTTGACAGCGAATCCACGCTGTTGATTACATCGTCTGATACCCTTTCTTTTGTCATGTCTGGCAAACGATAGTTGTGCATTTTCAGCAAGTCAACCAGAAATGTGGGTGTGCCAGTCTCAAACCAGTAGTCTTTATAGCGAAGTCTTGACAAAGTGTTCAGTACGCTGAATGGGTTATAGATGCCTACTGTATTTTCCTCGAAATGATATCCGTCGTATCTTGCCTTCAGTTTTGCTATTGTGGCTTCTTCTGTATCGCCATTGGCTTCGGCTAATTCGTTGATACCTTCCTTGAAATTCGTAAGCAGTTCCTTCTCTGTCATTCCGCAGATGCTAATATAGCGGTGGTCCATCGAGATATCCGTCAGGTTGTTGAGGTCACTGAACACGCTAACCTTGCCAAACTTGGTTACACCTGTGAGGAATGCAAACTTGATATACCGGTCTTGTGTCTTCAATACCGAATAGAATGCTTTCAGCTGTGCACGGTGTTCAGCCTGTAACTCTGGGTCACGCAGGGTCTGAAGTATAGGCTTGTCGTATTCATCTATAAGAATTACAACACCACATCCTTCTTTCTCTGCAGCTCGTGCTATCACACCCTTGAAACGAAGGGCAAGTGTGGCTTCTGACTCACGGGTTCCATATTTGCTTTCCCAAGTTGTGAGGTAGTCATTAAGAACTGTGTACAGACTGTCTTTCTCTCGAAAGTTGGCTGTGTTGAGATCAATATGGAAGATAGGATATTTCTTCCATTCTGTCTCCAAGTCATATATGGCTAAGCCTTCGAAGAGTTCCTTCTTACCCTGGAAGTATGCTTCCAACGTAGACAGAAAGAGACTCTTTCCGAATCGGCGTGGACGACTGAGGAAATAGTATTCTCCCTCTGTCGCCAACTTGTACACGAATCGGCTCTTGTCTACATACGAATATCCTTTTGTACGTAGCTTTTCGAAATCTTGTATTCCTATAGGATATTTCATAGAATGGCTCCTTTCTTATAGGCGTTTGATTATTCTTACTTACTCATATTTGCAATCGTAGCAATCATGGCGGCGATGCTGTTCATGCTGGTTCCCATACTCATCATTTCTGCGGTAGTCATCTTGCGCTTCAGCTTGGCTGGGATGACAATCTCACTGCCTGGCTGCACTTTGGCACCATGAGAGAGTTTGGCTACCTTACCATTCATATAGATGATGTATGCCTTGCTCTTTAATGCATCTGTGGCAAAGCCACCGGCCTGATCGATGTAATAGCTTGCCTTTTTGCCCTTTTCATAGGCTACCGTATTGGCAAACATTACGGCACCGTTGATCTTTACCGTACCATTGTACTGAGGAATGACCAAACGGTCGCCCTCGCGTAAGATGATGTCGGCATCGCTGCCTGGGTTCGCCAATGCCTCAGGAAGATCGATACCTACCGGATACTCGCTAGGTACATTGAACTTCTCTATGTTGGTGCGCTCTACATCCTTTGAACTCTGGGTGAGTGCACTGGAATTGTTGCTGCTGGCGGCAAGCTGCAGAAGGTTTTTCTGCATCTCTTCGCGCTGCATCTTCAATACTGCCTCCATGCGCTGCTTCTCTTGCTCGTTGGCTTTGCGGATGATGCGGGCTCCCTTGAGATATGCCTGGTCGGTAGCTCCACCTGCCTTCTTGAAAAGTTCACTCAGGCGGGCGTTGCGATGGTCTAATGTATAGAGACCGGCAAACATTACTTCACCGGTAATCGATACGTTCTGCTGCTCTACATAAGCCGGACTCTGACGGATCATTACTTCATCAAATGGCATCAGCTTGAAGCCTGGAGTGCCGTCGATAACGAAGCCGTCTTTAAGAGATAGAGTGTAGGTCTTGGCAATAACGCTATCTGGACGTAAAGCCTTGGCATCCATTACTCTACGGCTTACCATTACATTAACGGTTGAAGCCTTGTCGGTTAAGCCGCCTGCCTGAAGAACGAAGTCTTCGAGGGTCTCATTGTCGGCATATTGATAGACGCCTGGATACTGCACTTCGCCACGGATGGTGAGGGTGCGCTCTACAATCTTTTCCTGTCGGGTAGGAATGAAGAGGACATCGTTCTCCTTCAAAGGGATATCTGGAGTCTTGCCGTTCATGATGCCGGCGATGTCTACACTTATTACTTCGAGCGAGCGGTCAGACTTCATGCGGTGCATTACGGCACGGTTAGTGAATGCCTCCTCAGTCAATCCTTCGGCATGCTCTACCAGGGTGCGTACGCTGTTGATTTCTTCGCCGAGATTGTACATGCCCGGACGGAATACGGCTCCTTTCACCTCTACGGTGTTGGCGTAGCGTGGCAGGATGCTGTCTACGCTGATTGAGTCGCCGTCATCGATGCGGAAACTTGAGAAGTCGAACTCCCCAACATTATATACGGCATGTTCTCTGCCTGTCTTGCGGTTCAGTCTTACTGATTTCTTATAAGCATCGCCTGTAAAACCACCGGAATACTTCAGAAGGGAATTGACACTCTCGTTCTTCTTCATTTCGTAAATCATCGGGCGCTTAACCTTTCCGGCAATGGTTACGAGACAGTCGTATGGACCTACTACGATAACATCGTTGTCGGCAAGACGGACATTACCCGTCAGTTTGCCGTTCAGAATATAGTCGTAAATATCAACAACCGTTACCAGTTTGTTGTGTCTGTATACCTTGATGTTTCGCAATGTACCCAGATCGTTGGTTCCGCCTGCCATGTAGAGGGCATGGAATACGGTAGCGAAGGCTGAGAGGGTATAGGTGCCCGGAATCTTAACCTCGCCCATTACGTTTACCATGATGGTCTTGGTCTGTCCTACGGTAAGCTTGATGCGGCTTGAACGGTATCTGCTGCCCACGGTATTGCGCAGGCGGGCATTAGCCTGAGCTACAGTCAAGCCTGAAACGCTGACTGGTCCATAACCCTCGATGGTTACTTCACCATCTGGCGAAACGGTGCTCTCGATGGTTTTCTGAGAGGCGCCATAGATATCTATGATGACGGCATCGCCAGGCCCCAGACGATAGTTCTGTGGGGTAGCGATGTTCATATTTGGCTCGAAACTGAGGTCTTTGTTATTGAAGATGTCACGGCCGAAAACCTTACTGCGCTTCTGGTTGAGCTCAGCCTGCAGCTGTTTTACCATGGTAGCTGTATCGGGTACCAGGGCGTTCATTTCCTTGCTGAAATCTTCATAATCTGGGTTGGTTTCATCATAAGATGAGTAGTAGCTGTCGTTCTGTTTGCTCTGGATGCGATAGTTGCTATAGTTTGAAGCCTGCTTCTCTTTGTCTTTGTCCTGGTAATCTTCTCTTTGCTTACCATTGTTGGTCCGCATTCTCTTGTTGCCTGCATTTCCTGCAGCGGTTGTGCTGTAGAGCTCGTTCTGCTGCGACATCTTCTGGTACTTATTGCGTACACGTCGAATCTGGGAGATGTCTACGCCCTTCTGCATCAGTTTGGTAACAATCTGCGAATTGGCTGTGCCACGCTCATGTTCTTTCACCACAAAGCTCATGACCTGATCATCGGTCATGTGTGAACTCTGTGCGAAAAGAGACCCTGAAGACAGGACGAGCGCCAGTACAAGTATGATATGTTTCTTCATTATTATTCTTTTATCTTAGTTTAATTTATATAATAACTCGAAATGAGTTATTTTGTTGTTGTAGAAGATTGAAAAGATGTTAATAAAACAAGAAACCCAGGGTTCAACCCTGGGTTACTGATGTTCTGAGCGAGATACGGGAGTCGAACCCGCCTCACAGGCTTGGGAAGCCCGTGCACTACCGATGTGCTAATCTCGCGAAGGAAAATACTAACTCCTTTCACAAGAAAGAGCCACGAGCGGGACTCGAACCCGCGACCCACGCATTACGAATGCGTTGCTCTACCAACTGAGCCATCATGGCTTTTTGCCCTAAAGCAGATGCAAAGGTAATGAATATTTTTTGAAATAAGAAATTATTGCCTAAACTTTTCTCGTGGTTAACTCTTATTAACTAAAGTTCGTTGGTTGCTATACCGGGTTCATAACAAAAGAGGGACTATCGCCAGTGGATAGTCCCTCTTCAGATTATAGTTTCTTGAATGTCAATTCTTCTTTTTTCGAATTTTTGCCTACCGAGATGGTGTCGCCTGGCTTCATTGTGCCATCGAGTAACATCTCGCAAACGGAATCTTCGATGTAGGTCTGGATGGCGCGGCGGAGTGGGCGGGCACCAAACTGCACATCGTATCCCTTCTTGGCTACCATCTCCTTTGCCTTTTCGGTAATCTGGAAATGGAATCCCAAGTCTTCTATTCTCTTGACCAGTCCTTCCAGGTCGAGGTCGATGATGCGCTTGATGGCATTGAGATCCAGCTGGTCGAAGGTGATGATGTCGTCGAGACGGTTCAGAAACTCTGGAGCAAACTGCTTGCTCAGACTCTTCTGGACGATGCTGCGGGCATACTCCTTGTCTTTCTCATCCATCGCCAATCCGCCTTTTATACCTGCAGAAGTAAAGCCGACGCCTCTGCCGAAATCTTTCAGCTGGCGGGTTCCTGCATTAGAGGTCATGATGATGATGGTGTTGCGGAAGTCGATGAGTCGGCCGTTTCCATCGGTAAGTCTGCCTTCGTCGAGTACCTGTAAGAGCAGGTTGAATACCTTGCTGTTGGCTTTCTCTATTTCGTCGAGCAATACGATGCTGTATGGTTTGCGGCGTACCTTTTCGGTCAGCTGTCCACCTTCGTTATAGCCTACGTATCCTGGAGGTGCACCTACCAGACGTGAGGCGTTGAAACTCTCGGAGAATTCGCTCATGTCTATTCTGATGAGTGAATCTTTCGAACCAAACATTTCCTCGGCAAGTTTCTGGGCAAGATAGGTCTTACCTACACCTGTAGGACCCAGGAACATGAATACGCCAATAGGATGGTTAGGGTCGCGCAAGCCTACACGGTTCCTCAGAATGGTCTTTACCATCTTGTTGATGGCGTTATCCTGAGCAATCACCTTGTGCTTCAGGTTGTGTTCCAGATCTTTCAGACGTTTGCTTTCACCCTCTGCCATGCGTTGGGCCGGTACGCCGGTCATCATGCTGATAACGTTGGCAATGTCTTCGGCTGTCACCTCAACATATTCGCCAATCTCTCCCTGCTGCCATTGCGCCTTCATGTCCTCAATCTCTTTCTCAATCTTGGTCTGGGCGTCTCTGCATGAGGCTGCCATCTCGAAGTTCTGGTTTGCTACAGCCTGCTGCTTCTTGCTGATTATCTTTTTCAGTTCTTTTTCCAGCTTGATATATGGAGCAGGAACACTTGCATTATTAATATGTACGCGCGAGCCGGCTTCATCTATCACGTCGATAGCCTTGTCTGGGAAGTGGCGGTCGGTGATATAGCGCTCTGTCAGTTTGACACATGTCTCGAGAGCCTCGTCTGTATATCTCACACAGTGATGCTTCTCGTAATGTTCCTTGATGTTGTGAAGTATCTGCAGGGTCTCTTCGCGTGTTGTCGGTTCAACGATAACCTTCTGGAAACGGCGCTCCAAGGCTCCGTCCTTCTCAATGCTCTTGCGATACTCATCGAGCGTGGTGGCACCGATACACTGGATGACACCTCTTGCCAAGGCTGGCTTCAGAATGTTGGCGGCATCCATGCTTCCTTCGCCGGAACCGGCGCCTATCATGGTGTGAATCTCATCTATGAAGATGATGATCTCCGGATGGTTCTCCAGTTCCTTGATGACATTCTTGATGCGCTCTTCAAACTGTCCGCGGAATTTGGTTCCTGCAACGATGGCAGTCAGGTCGAGACTTATCAGACGCTTGTTGAAGAACATAGGTGATGTTTCCTGGTTGTTGATGAGCTGTGCCAGTCCTTCTACGATGGCACTCTTTCCTACGCCCGGTTCACCTATTAATACTGGGTTGTTCTTCTTTCTGCGACCCAGAATCTCGAGCACACGCTGAATCTCCTTCTCTCTGCCCACGACAGGATCCAGTTTTCCATCGGCTGCAGCCTTGGTCAGGTCGAAACTGAATTTGTCGATGGTAGGGGTGCTGCTCTTTTTGCGCGGTGTTCCATTTGAACGGGTAGACAGTCTCATCGGATTCTGGTCCTTTTCCATATCGAATGGCTCTTCGTCAGTTTCCATCATGTCGTTCTGCTCGTTGTAGTCATCTTCTGCTTCTATTCCGCCTGCCATCTCCAGGTTCTCTGCTTCCTCCTGCCTGTCAGCATCAGGGGTTTCTGAATCTGGTGTTTGTGGTTCCATTTTGAAATCCTTCGGCTCTTCTGTCTTCTGCTCATCATCCTTGTCAGTAGGATAGAGCATTTCGATGGCACGGTCGTAGCTTAAGCCCAGTTGGCTCAGCCAGTTGGCTACAGGGTTCTTGTCATTTCTCAAGATGGCAAGCAGCAGATGTCTTGGCTCTACAATCTTGGAGTGCTCGTAGTTGTTTGCCTCGCGGATAGAGTCTCTGATAATGCTGTCTGTTATCTGGCTGAATGGGATGTGGCTGTTCTCCTTCACGTTATCGGCAGGAGTTTCTTCCACACGCTTTTCCAGTTTGCTGTTAAGGACTCCGCTGAAAGCCATCGGACTGATGTCTGCGCCCTTCAGGAGCTTGTTGACATCGCTGTCGTTCTGGCTGATCAGACTCAGCATCAGATGCTCTACGCTGATTTCACTTCCCAAGGTGCGTGCTGCTTCTTTGCTACTTCTGTTCAGTATGTCCTGTATATGTGAAAACGGATTTATCATATTTGCTTATATTTTTAAATATCTCAGTGCAAAAGTACACATTATTTTCAAAAATAGCAAATGATATGCCAACTTTTTTGCATTGTTAAAATACAAATAATGCTAAAATAATGCGATTTTTCGCCTCTAAAGCGTTTTAGTATCATTTTTTTTTGTATCTTTGTCGGGAATTTCAAAAGGGTAAAACGGCTTAGAACGCAAGGAAATGCCCTTAAACGCGATTTCCGGATGGAAAACAGGCGTTTTGAAAGTAACGAATAAACAATAATACATTAATATAAGAAATGGACGAAAATCAGACAATGGATCATGATAGAATCATGAAGATCAACATTGAGGAGGAGATGAAGTCGAGCTACATCGATTATTCGATGTCAGTTATCGTGGCTCGTGCCCTCCCTGATGTACGCGATGGTTTCAAGCCTGTGCACCGCCGTATTCTTTACGGTATGCTCGGCATTGGAAACACCAGTGACAAACCTTATAAGAAATGTGCGCGTGTTGTTGGTGAGGTGCTCGGTAAGTATCACCCTCACGGTGACTCTTCTGTTTACGGCGCTCTGGTGCGTATGGGACAGGAGTGGAACATGCGTTATACCTTGATTGACGGACAGGGTAACTTCGGTTCTGTTGACGGTGACTCTCCTGCTGCCATGCGTTATACAGAGTGCCGCCTCTCCAAGATGGGTGAGCATATCATGGATGACCTTGACAAGGAAACGGTTGATATGACCAACAACTTCGATGATACCCTGCAGGAACCTACCGTGATGCCTACCAAGATTCCTAATCTTCTGGTAAATGGTGGTAACGGTATTGCAGTAGGTATGGCTACCAATATGCCTACCCACAACCTGGGTGAGGTGATTGACGGTTGCTGTGCATACATCGATAATCCTGACATCGACACCGATGGATTGATGCAGTATATCCCTGCTCCTGACTTCCCAACCGGTGCTACCATCTATGGTATACAGGGTGTGAAGGATGCATACGAAACGGGTCGAGGCAGAATCGTGGTTCGTGCCACAGCCGAGATTGAAAGTGGTGAAAACCATGATAAGATTGTTATCACCGAGATTCCTTATGGTGTTAACAAGGAACAGCTCGTGATGGCTATTGCTGACCTTGCCAAGGAAGGCAGAGTAGATGGCATCGCTAACGTAAACGATGAGTCTGGCCGTCAGGGTATGCGTATCGTTGTTGATGTGAAGCGTGATGCTAATGCTAATGTTCTTTTGAACAAACTCTTTAAGCTGACAGCTCTTCAGAGTTCATTCTCAGTGAATTGCATCGCTCTTGTTAATGGTCGTCCACGTCTTTTGAGCTTGAAGGAGTGTGTGAAGTATTTCGTAGAGCATCGTCATGATGTTACAATCCGCCGCACCCAGTTTGAACTGAAGAAGGCTCAGGAGCGTGCTCATATTCTCGAGGGCTTGATCATTGCTTGCGACAACATCGACGAGGTGGTACATATTATCAGAGCCAGCAAGACTCCTTCTGATGCTCAGCGCAACTTGGAGAAGCGTTTCGAACTCGATGAACTTCAGAGTAAGGCCATCGTGGATATGCGCCTCAGCCAGTTGACAGGCTTACGTCTGGAGCAGTTGCACAATGAATTCAACGAGTTGATGAAGACCATCGACTACTTGAACCAGATTCTGAACGATCCTGAGCTCTGCAAGAAGGTAATGAAGGATGAACTTAACGAGGTGAAGGAGAAGTATGGTGACGCACGTCGCACCATGATTAAGCCTGATGACCATGAGTTCAATCCGGAAGACTTCTATCCAAACGACCCAGTGGTTATCACCGTGAGTCATCTCGGATATATCAAGCGCACCCCATTGTCAGAGTTCCGTGAGCAGGCTCGTGGTGGAGTAGGTTCTAAGGGAGCCCGTACCCGTGATAAGGACTTCACCGAGTATATCTATCCTGCTACCATGCACCAGACCATGCTGTTCTTCACCAAGAAGGGCCGCTGCTACTGGTTGAAGTGTTACGAGATTCCAGAGGGCGACCGCAATTCCAAGGGTCGTGCTATCCAGAACCTCCTCAACATCGAGAGCGATGACCAGGTGAATGCATTCCTCCGCTTGAAGGGATTGAATGATGCTGAGTTCATCAACAATCATTACGTTGTATTCGCTACCAAGAATGGTACCGTGAAGAAGACTTGTCTGGAGGCATATTCCCGTCCACGTGCCAACGGTGTGATTGCTATCAACATCGTAGAAGGTGATGAGGTGGTAGATGTTCGTCTGACAAATGGTCATAACGAACTGATTATTGCCAACCGCAATGGTCGTGCTGTCCGTTTCGACGAGAACGAGATTCGTACAATGGGCCGTACATCTACCGGTGTTCGTGGTATGCGCCTCGATGAGGGTAATGATGCTGTAGTAGGTATGATTGTTGTCAACGATCCTGAGAAGGAAACCGTGATGGTAGTGAGCGAGCAGGGTTATGGTAAGCGTTCTGACGTACTCGATTACCGCGTTACCAAGCGTGGCGGTAAGGGTGTGAAGACCCTGAATATTACCGACAAGACCGGTCGACTGGTAGCTATCAAGAACGTAACCGATGATAACGACCTCATGATTATCAACCAGAGTGGTATCGTAATTCGTCTTGCCGTAGCCGATTGCCGTGTCATGGGCCGTGCTACCCAGGGTGTCCGCCTCATCAATCTTGCCAAGAAGAATGATGTCATTGCCAGCGTATGCAAGGTGATGAGTTCAGAGCTCGAGGCTTCTGTAGAAGAGGAGAGCCGTTCTGCCTGGGCTAAGAAGAGCGAGGAGATAGAGAATGATACCGTAGGTGCCAAGACTGCTGAAGAGGCTGCTGAGGCTGAGGCTCATCTCGCTGACGAAGCATCTGAAGCAGAGGATACCGATTCGGGCAACGTAGATTTCGAATAAAAGAAAAGACGCGTAAAAAATAAATAACAACAACTTTTAAACTCATTAAGAAAAATGAAAAAGTTTTTAGTAGCTGCAATGATGGTACTAGGTGCCACATCAGCATTCGCAGGCGACAGTGACGCTCTCAAGGCTGTCATGAAGGCTAAGTCTTATGCCGAGGCTGAGGCTTTGGTTAAGCAGAATTTGGGTCAGATGGCTAACGATGCAGAGAAGGCCAAGGCTTACAACAAGCTCGTTGATCTCGCTATGAAGCAGTTCAATGACCAGCAGAGCATCCAGCAGACCAATCAGATCATGAAGAAGAACGACCCGGTTGACGAGGCTGCTATGTCTGAGGGCGCTTACAATGCATTGATCAATGCTATTGAGTGCTACAAGTACGACCAGCTTCCTAACGCTAAGGGTAAGGTTGCTCCTAAGTTTAACAACAATGCTAGCCGTGTATGGGGTGCTCGTGTTCAGCTCGTTAATGCGGGTCAGACAGCAGCCCAGAACAATAAGGCTGATGAGGTATTGAAGTATTGGGGTGCATTCCTCGATACAGACAATGAGCCTCTCTTCGCTTCTGTAGACCAGAAGCAGAAGGATAGCGAGAAGGACTATATCGGTCAGGTAGCTCTCTTTGCAGCCCGTTATGCATACCAGGCTAAGGATGCTGCCCGTTGCGAGAAGTATTGCGACATCGCCATGAAGAGTGAGAAGGAGGCTAAGGATGCCCTCAACCTCAAGCTCTATGTGATGAAGGACGGCTTGAAGACTCACGAGGATTCTCTTGCCTATGTTAACAAGCTCAAGGATATCTTTGCAAAGGACGAGACCAATGAGGTTGTTCTCGATGGTTTGAACTCTATGTACTCTTCATTGAAGATGGAGAAGGAGCAGGCTGAGCTTTTGGACAATGCTATCGCAAAGAACCCTAACAACTTCGTAGCTCTTGCCAACAAGGGTATGATGTATATCCAGAAGAACGATGCAGACAACGCTATCAAGTGTTTGAAGCAGGCTCTTGCTGCAAAGGAGGATAACGTAGTTGTTCTTACTTATCTGGGTGCTTGCTACAACAGCAAGGCTGGTAACTTGCAGGATCCTAACGGCCGCAAGGTTGTTTACCAGGAGGCTATCAAGGTTCTCGATAAGGCTAAGCAGCTCGATCCAGAGAAGGCTCAGGCTAACTGGGGTTACACCCGTTACCAGGCTTACTATGGCTACTATGGTCCTAACGCAGCAGAGACCAAGCAGGCTGAGGCTGAGAGCAAGTAAAGTATAAGCTTCAAATAAGTATTTGATTCTCATAGGGGGATGTCACCTGGTGTGGCATCCCTTTTTTTTGTTTCTTTGAGATAGGGTTGTTCCTGTAAGATAACAAATAGGACTGTGTTTTTTGTGGCAAAATGATTGATAAAAACATCAACGAGTAATGTTGGTTTGCTGTAGGCGCCCATCAGCTGGTCTACGCATGCACAACAGGTGTTGTGCGAGCGCATATCAGCTGTTATGCAAGCGCACAACAGCTGTTGTGCGGCCTACGGAGTTAACTTCTCCGATAATCTATACTATCTTTTCCGGCAACTTCATCTGCCTTTTCTGACAACTTCTTCCGTATTCTGCGATTGTATCTTACGCTTGTGTGCATTTATTGAAGTTGTTCATGTGTCGTAAAAATCTTCTTGGTATGTCCGTCTTCCATAAAAATAGGCTGAGCCATCATGCGATGACTCAGCCTTAATTCTTTTTAATCCATTCAGAACTTTACTGCTGAACAGGAATCTTCTTGACGCGACGCTCGTGACGGCCACCCTCGAATGTTGTGGCAAAGAACTCGTCGAGAATAGCCTCGGCGGTCTTGTTGTCTACGAAACGACCTGGAAGTACCAATACGTTGGCATCGTTGTGCTGACGAACTAAATGAGCAATCTCCTTGCACCATGCCAATCCGGCACGTACACCCTGATGCTTATTCAATGTCATGGCGATACCTTCGCCGCTGCCGCAAATGCCGATACCTGGATATACTTCGCCGCTCTCAATGCCTTTAGCAAGAGCATGACCGAAGTCAGGATAGTCTACACTCGCATCGCTGTATGTACCATAATCCTTTACAGGATAACCCTTCTTTTCCAAATATTCCAAAACGAATTGCTTCAATGGAAAACCTGCGTGATCGCATGCAATACCAACTGTCTTTACTTCCATAATACTTAAGTTTTTAAGTGAAGAACGAAGAGCAAACTCTTCATTACATCACAAGGTTAATATAAAAGAGTGATAGGAGTTAGATGCTGTAAACCAGATGATTGCCTGATGACAAAAACTGATACCAAACTTCTAACTCCTAACTTATCAAACTAATTAAGCTTCAGCCAAGAAAGCCTTTACCTGCTTGTAAACGTTCTCGCCTGTGTAACCGAGCTTCTCATCAAGTACCTTGTAAGGAGCTGAGAAACCGAAGCTCTCCATACCCCAAACCTTACCATTAGCGCCTACGAGACCTTCGAGAGTTACAGGAAGACCAGCAGTCATACCGAAGATCTTAGCGTTCTTTGGCAATACGCTCTCCTGATATTCCTTGCTCTGACCGCGGAACAAGCCCTCTGATGGAGCACTTACCACGCGAACCTTGATGCCGTCAGCACGCAAAGCATCGCAACCAGCCTCCAATGTTGAAACCTCAGAACCGCTAGCTACCAAGATAACGTCTGGATTCTCGTCGCTGCCTGCTACGATGTAAGCACCCTTAGCAGCCTGCTCGTAATCATTACCCTCTGGCAATTTAGCGATGCCCTGGCGAGAGAAGATGAGAGCAGTAGGAGTCTCAACATTCTCCATAGCGAGCTTCCAGCAAACTGTAGTCTCGTCAGCATCAGCTGGACGGAATACGCGAACGCTGTCCTTACCTGCGTGGTTCTTTAACTTCTCCATGAGGCGAATCTGTGCCTCCTGCTCAACTGGCTCGTGAGTAGGTCCATCCTCACCAACGCGGAATGCATCGTGAGTCCATATGAACTTCACTGGAACCTGCATCAGGGCTGCGATACGTACAGCTGGCTTCATATAATCAGAGAATACGAAGAATGTACCCATTGCTGCAACCACACCACCATGGAGCATCATACCGATACACATATCAGCCATAGTCAACTCTGCAACACCAGCCTGGAAGAAAGCACCAGAGAAGTCACCGCGAACGATGCTCTTGGTCTTCTTCAAGAAACCATCTGTCTTATCTGAGTTAGAAAGGTCAGCAGATGCACAGATCATGTTAGGAACCTGCTCTGCCAAAACACCGAGACAAGCAGCAGATGCTGCACGTGTAGCTGAACCAGCCTTCTGCTCAACCTTGCTCCAGTCTACCTTAGGAGCCTTGCCGCTGAACCACTCATCCATCTGGGCAGCCTTCTCTGGGTTAGCCTTGCGCCACTCAGCCTCTGCAGCCTTGCGCTCAGCTACAATCTTCTTCAATTCCTCAGCACGCTTAGCGTAGATTTCCTTTACATCGTCGAAGATAACGAATGCATTCTCAGGATCACCACCGAGGTGCTTGATTGTATTTACGTATGCGTCGCCACCGAGAGGAGCGCCGTGAGTATTGATGCAAGCCTCGTAGCTTGTGCCGTCTGCGCGGAGAGCACCCTTACCCATTACGGTCTTACCGATGATGAGGGTAGGGCGGTTCTGCTCCTTCTGGGCAGCATCGAGCGCCTCACGAATCTGAGCTACGTCGTTACCGTTGATCTTGATGACATTCCAGCCCCAAGCCTTGTACTTCATCTCTGTATCCTCGTTCATTACAACGCCACACTCTGTAGAGAGCTGGATGTCGTTAGAATCGTAGAACATGATGAGGTTGTTCAGACCGAGGTTACCGGCGATACGACCAACACCCTGTGAAATCTCTTCCTCTACAGCACCATCAGAGATGTATGCGTAGATCTTGTGCTGCATCATGGTTGAACCCAGACGAGCCTCGAGGAACTTCTCTGCAACAGCTGCACCAGCTGCGAGGGCATGACCCTGACCGAGAGGACCAGATGAGTTCTCGATACCACGCTGAAGGTCGAGCTCTGGGTGACCAGGAGTTACAGAACCCCACTGGCGGAACTGCTTGAGGTCTTCCATAGAGAAGAAACCACGCAAAGCCAAACCAGCATAGAGCATAGGGCTCATGTGACCTGGGTCGAGGAAGAAACGGTCACGACCAGTCCATGTTGGATCTGCTGGATCATAAACCAGGTACTCAGAGAAGAGCACGTTGATGAAGTCAGAACCACCCATAGCACCACCTGGGTGACCGGAATTTGCCTTTTCTACCATTGAAGCAGCCAAGATACGGATGTTATCAGCTGCATGATTCATTACTTTAATGTCGTTCATAATTTTATATTAATTATTGTTGTTATTTCTGCTGAAATATTCTTGTTTTTCTAGCTCTGAAGGCTACTCAAAAGAAGGATACTTCCTTTTTTCGCCTTCAAAGATACTATTTTATTTTCAAAACTACGATAGATTTTGCAGGAATTTTTACCTTAAGGGTGTTTTTCTTTACTTTTGCATCCTTAAAAACTGCAGGCTTCACTACATCCGGGTGTGCAAAGTCGTTGTAATCGCTCACCTTGTTGCAGGAAAGAATCTGTCCTGTTACAGTTTTTGGAGCAGCTGCACCATCCAGATTAAACTCTACCTGCTGAGCCTTGTCAAGACTGACATTGGCAAGAGCAACCACAATGGTTCCATCTGCCTTCTTGGCTGCTGAAGTAGATACCAACGGAATCTTTCTTCCATCTCTTGCGTGATCATCGCCGCGAACATCCATAGAGTCGCACTTTACATCCATTGGGAGATAGGTTGCCTCCTGGAAGTCCTTGTACATGTTGAATACATGATAGGTTGGAGTCAGAACCATGTGACCTGTTCCCTTTGTATCTGTCAGGATCATTGACTGGAGTACGTTGACAATCTGTGCGATATTGGTCATCTTCACACGCTCTGTATGGCGGTGGAATACATTCAGCGAGAGTGCTGCAACGAAGGCATCGCGCATACAGTTCTGCTGATAGAGGTGGCCCTTGATCGTGCCAGGCTCCTCATCCCACCAGGTTCCCCATTCGTCAACGAGGAGGGCTACCTGCTTCTTTGGATCAGCCTTGTCCATGATAGCCTCGTGCTTCTTGATGACATCTTCTATGCCGAGCGCCTTGCCCATGGTCCAGTAGTAATCCTCATTGTTGAACTTGGTGGCAGAACCCTTGCTGCCTGTCCAGCCTGTTACTGTATAATAATGTAGAGAGATGGCGTTGGCACGGTTGCCGATACGGTCCATCAATACCTTAGTCCAGTTATAATCGTAATCGCTCGCTCCAGATGCAATCTTATAGAGCTGGTTCCCGTCATAGTTGCGGCAATAAACAGAGTAGCGGCGGAAAAGATCTGAATAATATTCAGGACGCATGTTGCCACCGCAGCCCCAACTTTCGTTACCAACACCGAGGTATTTTACCTTCCAAGCCTTGTCGCGGCCGTTCTGTCGGCGGAGTTTTGCCATAGGAGTATCTCCATCGCTGGTCATATATTCCACCCACTTTGCCAATTCCTCAACAGTGCCGGAACCCACGTTACCGCTGATGTAAGGCTCACAACCCAACATCTCACATAGATTCAGAAACTCGTGTGTACCGAAAGAGTTGTCCTCAATGGTTCCACCCCAGTTGTTGTTCTGCATCTTTGGTCGCTTCTCACGTGGACCGATACCATCCATCCAGTGATACTCGTCAGCGAAGCATCCTCCAGGCCATCTTAATACAGGCACTTTCAGGTCCTTGAGGGCTTGGAGCACGTCGTTGCGGTAACCCTGAGTGTTAGGAATCTTAGAATCAGGACCTACCCAAAGACCACCATAGATACAACTTCCGAGATGCTCGGCAAACTGGCCATAAATCTCTTTATTGATTTTCTGTGTTCCCTGGTTGGCATGGATTGTTCCTGTTACATCCTGAGCTTGTGCTGAGAATGCAACTGCTGTTGAAAGCAATGTGGTAGCGAATAGTTTCTTCATCATTGTTCTTATTAATTGTTGTCGATTTTAAGTATAATACGTTTGTGGAGGAGGAATCCCCACAAACGTATTTATCGATTATTTACTTTTTGTTCTCAACTGCTGCCTTTTCGATAGCAAGACCAGCCTTGTAGGTTTCAATATATTTATCAAAACCGGCTACATCTTCGGCAATAGGTGCAATCTCTACACCAGTATTGCCTGCAAATACCTTCTTGTCGAGATAATCTGCCAGGCTCAACTTCTCTTCGTTGTTAACGAGATAACCTGCGAGCAGGGCGATACCCCATGCACCACCTTCGCCTGCTGTCTCCATGACAGAGATAGGGGAATTGATAGCTGCAGCGAGGATGCGCTGACCTACACCCTTGGTCTTGAACAAACCGCCATGACCTGTGATGCGATCTACCTGTACCTTCTCGTCCTTGAACAATACATCGTTACCAATCTTCAATACAGCTACTGAAGCATAGAGGTTGGCACGCATGAAGTTGGCAAGGTTGAAGTGGTCGTTGGCAGAACGTACGAACATAGGGCGACCTTCTGCAAGACCTGTTACAGGCTCACCAGAGATATAGTTGTAAGCAATCAATCCTCCGCAATCAGCATCGCCTTCAAGAGCGTGGTTGTAGAGCTTGCCGAATACCTCGTTCATATCTACTGGAACACCGAGCAACTCCTGATATTGCTTGAACAAACCTACCCATGCATTGAGGTCGGAAGTACAGTTGTTACAGTGAACCATTGCTACAGGGCTGCCGTCTGGAGTAGTCACCATATCAATGACTTCGTAAGGTTGGCTCAAGGCTTTCTCCAATACAATCATAGAGAAAGAAGATGTACCTGCACTGACGTTACCTGTGCGCTGACGTACAGCGTTGGTAGCTACCATACCAGTACCTGCATCACCTTCTGGAGGACAGAGTGGGGTGCCTGCCTGGAGAGTTCCAGATGGGTCGAGCTTCTTCGCACCTTCCTCGGTCAGAACACCAGCGTCTTCGCCTGCGTTCAGTACCTCAGGGAGAATGTCGAGAATCTTCCAGCCCAGGTTCTTAGGCTCGATGAGCTTATCGAACTTAGCTACCATCTCTGCATCGTAGTTGTTGGTGTTAGAGTCGATAGGGAGCATACCTGATGCATCGCCTACGCCCAAAACCTTCTTGCCTGTGAGCTGCCAGTGGATATAACCGGCGAGAGTGGTAAGGAAGTCAATCTTGTTGATGTGGTCCTCACCATTCAGGATAGCCTGATATACGTGAGAGATACTCCAACGCAATGGGATGTTGAAGTGGAAGAGCTCTGAAAGTTCAGCTGCAGCCTTGGCTGTATTGGTGTTACGCCATGTGCGGAAAGGAACGAGAATGTTCTCATCCTTACCGAAAGCCATGTAGCCGTGCATCATCGCAGAAATACCGATGGCAGCCAACTGCTTGATTTCGCAGTCGTACTCAGCCTTCACGTTCTTGCGGAGGTCGGCATAACAATCCTGCAAACCTTTCCAGATTGTGTCGATGCTGTAAGTCCAGAGACCATCAACCAGCTGGTTTTCCCACTCAAAGCTACCCTGTGCGATAGGATTGTTGTCGGTGTCGATCAAGACAGCCTTGATTCTGGTAGAGCCAAACTCGATACCGAGAATGGCCTTACCTGATTCTATAATAGTTTTTGCGCTCATTTCTTATAATACATTAAAAATTATCGCAATGCCTTGTTGAGCATGTAATAAATCTCGTTGTTGCGGAGCTGCTGCTTGAAGCTGCTGATAGTTGTGTTCTTGTCGATGTTGACGAACTCAATACCGAGAATCTCGCAGAAGTCTTCCCAGTACTCTGCAGTGATATCGTAAGAGAATGCACTGTGGTGAGTACCACCAGCGAGGATCCAAGCACCTGCACCAATCTCGAAGGTTGGCTGTGGAACCCAGAGAGCTGAAGCTACAGGGAGCTTAGGCATTGCCTTTGGCTCGATGCACTCTACCTCACTTGCGATGAGACGGAAACGGTTGCCGAGGTCAACTACAGTTGCCTTAACACCCTTACCTGTCTTAGATGTGAATACGAGACGAGCTGTCTGCTGCTTGCGGATACCGATGCCGAGGAAGTGAACCTCGAGCTTTGGCTTGTCTGTTGCGATCAATGGGCATACCTCGAGCATGTGGCTCTGGAGGCTAGATGTGCGGTCGGCAGCGAAGTTGAGTGTGTAGTCCTCGAGGAATGAGCAACCCTTCTCCAAGCCCTGGTTCATTACCCAGAGTGTGCGGTAGAGGCAAGCTGTCTTCCAGTCACCCTCAGCACCGAAACCATAACCCTCTGCCATCAGGCGCTGTGAAGCCAAACCAGGAATCTGGTCGAAACCGCAGAAGTTTGGATCGTCGATGTCTGCATCGCCGAGGTCATCGAAGTTGGTTGTGAATGCTACTGCGTTCTCATCCTTCAATACGCGACGGAGAGCGATCTCAGCCTTAGCTGCGTTCTTCACCTTCTCCCAATATACTTCCTCGCCAGACTCATCAATCTTGATGGTGTACTCCTTCTTGTACTCCTCAACGAGAGCATCAGCTTCTGCATCAGTTACCTTCTTGTAGTACTCCATGAGTGAAGATACTGGGTAGTAATCTACATGGTAACCCAAGCGCTGTTCGAACTCTACGCGGTCGCCATCTGTTACGGCTACGTTGTTCATGTTCATACCGAACATGAGGCAGCGTACGTTGTGAGCATCAGCAACACCTGCAGCTACGCGAGCCCATGTTGCAATCTGCTTCTGAGCCTCTTCGCTCTTCCAGTAGCCTACAACTACCTTTCTAGGGATGCGCATACGGGTGCAGATGTGACCGAACTCGATGTCGCCGTGGGCTGACTGGTTGAGGTTCATGAAATCCATATCGATAGAATCCCAAGGGAGTTCTGCATTGTACTGAGTGTGGAAGTGGAGGAGAGGCTTCTCGAGAGCCTGCAAGCCCTTGATCCACATCTTAGCTGGAGAGAAGGTGTGCATCCATGTGATGATACCTACGCACTTCTCATCGTTGTTTGCAGCCTTCATGACAGCCTCTACTTCTGCAGAAGAGTTAGCTGTGCCCTTGTAAACTACCTTGATTGGGATGATGCCACTGTTGTTCAGACCATCTACCATGTCCTTAGAGTGACCATCAACTATCTTAACTGTTTCGCCTCCGTAAAGAAGCTGTGCACCAGTTACAAACCATACCTCTAAATTTTCAAATGCTTTAATCATGATTGTTTGTTGTATTAATTGTTATTGTTATGTGATTTATTATCTTTATTTGAAGCACTGTTGATTAGTGCTTTTTCTGTCCGTAGTAAGCGTTAGGACCGTGCTTGCGGTTGAAGTGCTTCTCTACGAGCAATGGGTTCATGGTGGTATTTGGATTCACAGAGAATGAGATGAAAGCCATCTTGGCCACCTGTTCAGCTACTACTGCGTGATAAACAGCCTGGTCAGCATCCTTACCCCATGTAAAAGGACCATGGTTCTTAACCAATACGCCAGGAGTATGAACTGGGTTGATGTTATCTTTCTTGAAACGGTCAACGATGACAACACCTGTGTTGTGCTCATATTCTGCCATCATATCCTCTGTCATCGCATCAGTGCAAGGGATGCAATCGTGGAAGTAATCAGCATGAGTTGTACCAATGTTAGGGATGTCCAAGCCAGCCTGTGCCCAAGCGGTAGCATAAGTAGAGTGAGTATGAACTACGCCACCCAACTCTGGGAATGCGCGGTAGAGAACCAAGTGGGTTGGAGTATCAGATGATGGATTCAGATCGCCTTCTACTACCTTACCTGTTTCCAAGTCTACCACTACCATGTCGCTAGCCTTCATGGTGTCATAATCGACGCCAGATGGCTTGATGACAACCAGACCTTTCTCGCGGTCGATGCCACTCACATTACCCCATGTAAAGAGCACGAGGTTGTGCTTAACGAGATCAAGGTTTGCCTTGAACACTTTTTCTTTTAATTCTTCTAACATAATATCTTTTGTTTTAAGTTGTTTATTCTATTTCAAGTTGAACGATGGGTCTTCCTCGTATGCTTTCTTGTTGAAGCGGTAGAGGGCGGCGCCTCGTTTCGAGTTGACTTTATCGATGAGTTCTGTTTTCTCGATGAAGTCGATATCCTTCACGCGTTTGCGGAAGTTGCGCTTATCAATCTCTTCGCCTATTACTGCCTCGAATACGTGCTGAAGCTGTGTCAGCGTAAAGAGGTCTGGGAGGAGTTTGAAGCTTAATGGCTCATGATTGATGCGGCGGCGTATCTGTGCGATAGCGTTGCGGATCATGAGTTTGTGGTCTGAGTAAAGTTCTGGAAGTTCGTTCAGACTAACCCATTCCAATCCGTGTTCTACACGGAGGCTGTCATCATAGTCTTTTACATTGATGAGAGTGCAATAGGCGATAGAGATAACTCGCTCACCTGGGTCACGGTCGATGCGGCCGAAAGCTCCTACTTGTCTTATATAGAGGTTTTTCATTCCAGTAAGTTCCAGGATGACTCTGTTAGCTGCATCTTCGAGATTTTCTGTTGCGCCAACGAAACCACCATAGAGTGACCATTCGCCTCTTCCCGGGTCCATCTTGCGTTTGCCTATCAGTACCTGGAGGTTACTACCGTCGAAACCGAAAATGATACAATCCACGGATACTAATACTTTGGAGTATTCATTATAAAACTGGGTCATGGTCTTTCTGCTGTTTTGATGTAATGATTCAATGTATGTATAGTTGTGTTCTTTTGCTTGCTCTTCATAGAGTAGCTTCGAGAGGAAAATCAAGGAGTAAGAAGGAGAAGAAAGGATCGCGGATTTTTTCAACAGAAACAGTTTTGGCTGATCTTTGAGAAAATTCCAGACTCCTCACTTCTTACTCCTGACGTGAATAATATTTTACCAGAAGTATGCGTAGAATGCTGCGCAGAGGCCGATTACTACGAGGGTACCGATAATATCGAAGGCACCCCAACTCTCACGGATAGACTTCTTGAAGTCTGATGTGAAGGTGATTGCCTCTACCTGCTCCTTGCTTGGAGCTGGGGTGAAGCAGCTTACTACTACCATGAAGATGATGAGGAATACGAGCAACCAGCACTCGAATACGAGCCAGTTGGTCTGCCAGAACCATGCGGTGTAGTCCCAGAATGCACCATCCATTGTTGCCTTACCTGTGTCAGTAATAACGTTGGTAACGAGGCGGAGCATACCGATGAGGAAACCGGTAATCATGGTGTATTCACCTGCCTTTGGAGTAATCTTCTTGAAGAAGATACCCATTGCAAATACGGCTACCATGGCTGGAGCCAGGAGTGACTGGATACCCTGGAGATAGTTGTACAATGTATCCATCTTCATCATGATTGGCAACCATGCGAAACCGAGAACTACAACTACTACGGTAGCGATACGGCCAACGAGTACGTAGTGAGCCTCAGACATGCCCTTCTTCAATGGCTTGTAGAAGTCCTCGGTGAAGAGGGTAGCACAGCTATTGAAGAATGCTGCCAATGAAGCAACGAGTGCGCAGATGAAACCGATGGTTACGATACCCTTGATACCTGCAGGAAGAACGGTCTTTACCATGATGGCGAAGGCTGCATCAGTCTCGTTCATCTGGATAGCACCCTTCTGAGCCAAGGCTGCTGCAATCATACCTGGGATGAGGAACATGAAGCAAGGGAGTACCTTGAAGAAACCGGCTGCGATAGTACCGCGGCGGGCACGCTTCATAACCTCTACGTTGCTCTCGCCAGGAACCTGACCCAATACACGCTGAACGATGTGCTGGTCAGTACACCAGTACCAGAAACCGATGATGGTGGCACCGATGAATACTACGAAACCAGGATACTCCTGATACATAGAGTCACCTGCCTCCCAGTGGAACATGTGGGTTGTACCGTAGCCGTTGTTCAACTTGCCGCAGTAATCCATCATGTCGGCCCAACCGGCAGAGATGCTGCCACCGCCGAGGGTAGAGAGACCGAGGAAGAGTACGAGGAAAGAACCGATGACGAGGATAGGAGTCTGGATGGTTGACAATGTCATCACACCTTTCATACCACCGAATACGGTGAAGATGGTGGTGAGGATAATCAGACCGATAGCACCAACCCAGAAGTTCAAGCCCCAAAGATATTCGAAGAAGATACCACCTGTAAGGGCTGTAACGCTCACCTTAGTAAGGATGTAAGCTACGAGGGTGATGATAGAGAGCCATGAACCTGTGCGCTGGGTATAGCGGAACTTCAGGAAGTCTGGCATGGTGATGATCTTACCCATCTTGTTGATAAGCAACTGGTAGAAAGGTACGAACAGCCAACCCAAGATGAGGATCATCCAACCCTGCATCTCCCAGTGTGCCATACCGACACCACTCTTGGCACCTGTACCAGCCAAACCAACGAGGTGCTCAGAACCAATGTTGGCAGCAAAAATAGCCATACCGATTACATACCATGGCTCACCCTTACCGAAGAGGTAGGCAGAAGAGTCTTCACCTTTCTGAGCCTTTCTGTCTTTCACGATTGCGTGCCAGACAGCCCAAATTACGCCGATTACACCAATGGCGAGTACAGCCCAATCAAGCCATACGAATTCTGTTGAATTCCAATTCATAATTACTATAAGATTGTTTGTTTATTATTATTTGTTTATTCTTTTCTTTTATTGGATGCTTATTATGTTAGTTTCTTATCCAGCACATTTCGTTTTTTGTCATTGCAAAAACTTCTTGTTGGATGTTAGCTGTTCCGGCGGACTTTATCCGCCGGTTCGCTAACTTTTAAACTAACTTACGCTTACTTTTTAACGCTGAATTTGTAAGCGAGGTGAGAATAGTATTTCTCTCCTGGCTTCAATGTGGCATCTGTCCAATCCTTTACGCCCTGAGCAATCTTGGTTGGAGAATCAGGATATTTCTGGCTCTCGAAGCAAACGCTTACGTGTTTAGGATACTTGATGCCATGCTTGCAGGCAATACCTGTGCCTTGGAAGTTACCGGTGTAAACCTGAATGCCTGGCTCGTTGGTAAATACTTCAAGAAGGATACCGCTCTTTGGTGAGTAGAGGCTTGCGCAAACTGTTTTGTCATCGCCCTTACCATCCTTATATGTGTTCAAACACCAGTTGTGGTCGTAACCTGTGGCATTCTTAATCTGGTCAAAGTTATAATCAACCTTCTTGCCAATTTCTGCAGGTTTACTGAAATCCATAGGGGTTCCCTCGACACTCTTGATTTCACCAGTTGGGATGTAAAGTGAATCTGCAGGAGTGAACTTATCTGCATTGATGTACATTACCTGATCGAAACCTTCCTTAGATGGATCGCCATTCAAGTTGAAGTAACTGTGGTTGGTCATATTGACAACGGTCTCTTTGTCTGTTGTAGCGCCAAACTCGATGTCGAGTGTGTTGTCACTCTTGACTGTATATTTAGCTGTTGCTGTTACGTTGCCAGGGAAACCATTCTCGCCATCCTTCGCATTGATAGTGAAGGTAACGGATGAGTCGTTCTTCTCTGTAATGTCGTAAACCTGGTTCAACCATCCTGTAGCACCACCACCATGCAGGCAGTTGCCATTATCATTTGCCTTCAACTGGTATGTTGAACCAGCAAGTGAAAGTTTTGCATCCTTGATACGGTTGGCATAACGTCCTACAGAAGAACCATAATCTGAAGGAGAGTTAAGGGTGTCAGCATACTGATGGATATTATCGTAACCAAGAACCACATCTGTTGGCTTTCCGTTCTTGTTTGGAACGGAAATGGAAACGACACGTCCACCATAATTGGTGAGGCAAACTTCCATGCCGTTTGCATTCTTGAGAGTTACTAACTCAGTCTTCTTGCCCAATACTGTTGAATCGAAATCTGCTGGATTCAAACCAGATTGTGTGAGACTTGCATTGCTGCTTGATGAACAAGCTGAGAGGGTAGCGATAGCCGCAAAACCAACTCCCATAAATAGGGTCTTAAATGTACTCATTTTTAGGCTGTTTTTTATTGTCTATTCATTTTGGGTGTAAAATTACAATTTTATTTCGAATCTGCAAGCGTTTTCCCTAACTTTTTTTCTCCTAAAGTGTCTTTTTAACACTATTTGTATGAAAACGCCTGTTTTTGTCTTATTTGGAACAAAAAAAACTGCAGTTAGCAAATACTAACTGCAGTTCCTTATATTATATATAATGTATATATTAGCAAACCTTGTGAGAACCCTCAGAGATGATTACAGGGTAAATCTCTGGAGCATGACCATATTTAGCTGTGAACTTAGCTGTAACGTCCTCAACGAACTTGTCGTAGATATCGTCCTTTACCAGGTTGATGGTGCAGCCACCGAAGCCACCTCCCATGATACGGCTACCAGTAACACCGTTCTCCTTAGCAACATCGTTTAAGAAGTCGAGTTCCTCGCAGCTTACCTCGTATTCCTTGCTCAAGCCGTGGTGAGTCTCGTACATCTTCTGACCTACTGTCTCGTAGTCGCCCTTCTCAAGAGCATCGCAGACTGCCAATACGCGGTCCTTCTCGCCCAATACGAAGTGAGCGCGGCTGTAATCCTCTTCGCCTATCTCAGCGCGAACCTCTTCCAACTGCTCCCATGTGCAATCACGGAGAGTTTCGAACTTAGCTTCTGGGTGCTTTGCTGCAATGTGCTTAACAACATTTTCGCAAGAGTTGCGACGGTCGTTGTATGGAGAACCTGCCAACTCGTGCTTTACCTTAGAGTTTACCAGGCAGAGTTTATAGCCCTTAGGCTCGAATGGGAAGTATTCAAATTCGCGGCTGTTGCAATCGAGGCGCATCAACTTACCTTCCTTGCCGAAAACAGAAGCAAACTGGTCCATGATACCGCAGTTAACACCTACATACTTGTGCTCAGTAGCCTGGCCTGCGAGAACGAGATCCCATTTAGAAACCTTGTTGTCACCAAAGAGGTCGTTCAAAGCAAAAGCAAAACAGCTTTCAAGAGCAGCAGATGAAGACATACCAGCACCGAGAGGCACATCACCATAGAATGCTGCATTGAAACCCTTTACGTCAACGCCCAATGCCTTCATCTCCTGGCAAACACCATAGATGTAACGTGCCCATGAAGCGCGAGGACCTTCAGGATCATTAACCTTGAATTCTACACGGTCCTTCAAGTCGATAGAGTAGAGCATGACGGTATCTGTTCCGTTAGGACGGATTTCTGCCATGATACCCTTATCTACTGCACCTGGGAAAACAAATCCACCATTATAATCGGTATGCTCACCAATCAAGTTAATACGACCTGGTGACATGTAGATGTTACCTGTTTTACCATCGAAATGCTTGATGAATCGGCTTCTTACTTTTTCAATATCCATAATTAGTTAAGTTTTTGTTGTGTTGTTACTAAAGATTTGATTATATGATTTAGCCCTAAGACTATATATGCCTTAGGGCTAATTTATTTCGTGTTTTTAATCAACAGGAATATCCTTGTTGATGTTCTTGCAACCAGCTACAGCATAGAAGAACATGTATGCCATACAGATGAGAGGCACAATGTAACTAGCCATATAGCCAGCGTTGTCTGCGATGAAGTTCTGTACCAATGGCATCAATCCGCCACCTACTACCATCATCATGAAGATACCTGAAGCCTGGGCTGTATACTTGCCAAGACCCTCAGTAGCAAGGTTGAAGATAGAAGACCACATGATAGAAGTGCAGAGACCGCAGAGTACCAGGAACATGGCAGCGATAGGCACTGTAACCATCTGGAATGATGTACCTGTAAATACAGGCATTTCTACTGTTGTTGACTTGCCGAGAAGTACGGCGAGGACGATAAAGATCATACCTGCACCATTGGCAATCATCATCATCATGCGGCTAGATACCTTGTCTGCAATAAAACTAGAGCAAAGACGACCAACCAGCATTAGGAGCCAGTATGTACCTGCAACGAAACCACCGATAGCTGCTGCATTTGCCAAGGCTGTACCATTGATGAAACCACCACCATTTGCTGTTGTATCAGAAATGTAGAAGTTCAATGTTCCAGGAATACCTACCTCAACACCTACATAAACGAAGATTGCGATAACGCCGAGGTTGAAGTGGCGGAAAGCCCATGGTGAATGCTCGAATACAGTCTTGTCTGTAGTCTTACCCATCTCTGGATCCTGGATAGGGATGAAGTTCAAGATAACGAATGCTGCTGCGAATACGGCAAGGGCAATGTAAAGCACGAGGTTCACATCTACCATTTTGGTGTTAGCAGTAACAGTACCGATAAGGGCACCTACGAGCATTGGGGTTAAAGTTCCGGATAAACTGTTCAATGTACCACCGATGAGGTTCAACTGGTTACCGCGGTTACCACCACCACCGATGAGGTTCAACATTGGGTTTACAACAGTATTCAAAATACAAACAGCAAAACCTGAGATGAACGCACCGAAGAGGTAAACGGCGAAGCCTGAGATGTCGGCACCGAACTTACCTGAAAGGAACTGGATGAGCACGCCTACGAATCCGGTAGCGATACCGGTGAGGGCTGTCTTCTTGTAACCAATCTTGGTGAGCAACTTACCTGCAGGGATACCCATGAAGAGGTAAGCCAAGAAGTTCATGGCGTTACCCAACATACCGATCATGTTAGCACTTCCGCTGTCAGCGAATACATTTTTCCAAATAACTCCGATAGGAGCAGCCAAATTCGTTACGAACGAAATCATGGCGTAGAGGAACATCATCGTGATAATGGCGATGATATTGCCATTTTTACTTTGGTTTTCCATTTTTTTTGATAGTTGATATTGTTATTTGTTATTATTATTTGCGAAAAGCTTGTTTATACTCTTTTTGAAGAGGTTATTGATTCTCTTTTATTGTAAAGAGGTTGCTACTCTTTTCTTCTAAGAGGTTGTTTCTTCTTTAAAGACGTTAAGACTTCTCTTTAAGATTGTTGTCGCGCTGGATGAGTTTTGTCATTCAAGCGCGAAAATGGAGCAAGTGCTGTTTAGAGTACCTGCTCCATGATTTATTCTGATTTATTTGTCAATTCCAAACTTATAGATTGTCTTCTGGGTGTATGTTTCACCCGGATTTAATCTGCAACTTGGGAAATAGGTGTGATTTGGAGTGTCTGGGAACTTCTGTGCCTCGAAGCAGACTGCACTGCGACGTGGGAATGTTGCACCAAACTGTCCTGAGATACCTGCAAGGAAATTACCTGTGTACATCTGCAAACCTGGTTCTGTGGTATAAACCTCCATGGTACGGCAGCTTACAGGGTCTTTTATACGGGCAGCGAAACTCAACTCACCTTCTTCTGTCTTGTTCAATACATAGTTGTGGTCATAGCCCTGACCATTCTTGATCTGCTCGTTGTCTGCATTGATGTCCTGACCAATTGGCTTTGGTGTACGGAAATCGAATGGTGTGCCCTCAACCTTCAAAATTTCACCTGTAGGGATAGAATACTTATCAATAGGGAGATAGTAGTTTGCGTTTACCTCACAGATGATATTGTCAACTGTTGGGGTAGGATTAGCAATACCCTGGATTGAGAAGAAAGCGTGATGTGTCAGGTTGCAGATGGTTGTCTTGTTGGTTGTAGCCTGATACTTGATAACGAACTCATTGTCGTCGGTCAATGTGTAAGCTACCCAAACTGTCAACTCACCAGTGAAGCCTTCTTCACCATAAGGGCTCGTATATTTCAACACGACAGCGCTATCACTCATGCGGGTTGCATCCCAAACTTTAGTGTGGAAACCTGTAGGTCCACCATGCAGGTGGTTGGGACCATCGTTGCATGCCAAGTGATACTCCTTGCCGTGAAGTATGAACTTGCCTTCTTTAATACGGTTGCCATAACGACCGATGAGCACACTCAAGAATGGCTCTGGTGAGTTGATGACGTCCTGTATGTTGTCATGACCCTGGATGAGGTTGGCATAGTTGCCATCCTTGTCAGGCATCATGATGGCTACGACTGCTCCACCATAGTTAGTCACTGCAACTTCGTTGCCTTGCTTGTTTCTTAACACGAAGAGATCAGTCTTCTTGCCATTCACTGTGGTCTGAAAATCTTCTCTTTTCAAACCACACTTATTTGCTGGTTCTGTATTCATAATATCTCACTTTTTTTAGTTACCTTACTTTGGTTTAAGTAATGTACTGCAAAGTAACTAAAAAAAAATGAGTATTACAAATATTTTATGAACTTTTTGATTTAAAAAATCCTAAAATGATTCTGATAGCAAATCGGCAACGACGTAACTTGATCCGCCAATAAAGATAAAATCATCTTTTTTTGCGTTTGCTTTTGCTTTGTTAAATGCCTGTGCGATAGTTTGATAGCATGTTCCGTTTAAGCCGTGCTTTTGTGCGTATCCGTATAATTTGTCTACAGGAATCGCTCTTTTGGTTGATGGCTGTGTCCAATAGAAAATCGTGCTTTCTTTTGGCAACTTTTCTAATAGTCCCATTACATGCTCTACATCTTTGTCATCAACCATTCCGAAGACAATATGTTTCGTATCGGCTGTGACGGATGCAATCTGAGGTTCCAGATACTCCCATCCGGCAAGGTTATGCCCTGTATCACAGATGGTGAGAGGGTGCTCGTTGAGTTTTTCCCATCTGCCACGTAAGCCTGTCAGCTCGCATACATGTTCGAAGCCGTTCTTTATGCTTTCATCTTTGATTTCTATTCCTTCTTCCTTCAGGCATTCTACGGCTGCGGATATGGTGCAGAAGTTCTTTTTCTGATAGTTGCCTTTCAGTTCGAAGTTCGTGTCTGCGTCAGTTGCATGTGCAAAATGGATAGGAGAATTCTGCTCATGGGCTTTCTTGATGAATACAGGTTGGGTCTCTTCGTTCCATTCGCCAATAACGACAGGAATCTGTGGCTTGATGATACCCGCCTTTTCGCCTGCAATCTCGCCGAGTGTATTCCCGAGGAATTGGGTGTGGTCAAAACTGATGTTCGTGATAACGGATAGGATAGGAGTGATGATGTTGGTACTATCCAGTCTTCCTCCCAATCCAACTTCGATGACGGCAAAGTCTACCTTTTGTTCTGCAAAATACTGAAATGCCATCATGGTGGTCAGTTCAAAGAACGAAGGATGTAGCGGTTCGAAGAATTTCCGGTTGTTTTCTACAAAGTCGATTACATACTCTTCGCTTACCATCTCACCATTTACGCGAATGCGTTCTCTGAAATCTACAAGATGTGGAGATGTGAACAGGCCGACCTTATAGCCCTGGCTCTGCAGGATTGCAGCAAGGGTATGGGATGATGAACCTTTTCCGTTGGTTCCTGCAATGTGGATACATTTATATTGGTTATGAGGATGTCCGAAGTGTTCATCCATTTTATACATCGTATCAAGCCCAGGTTTGTATGCCTTGGCTCCAATCTTTTCAAAAACCGGCGTGCTGGTGAAAAGATATTCAACAGTTTCTTGATAATTCATGTTATATGTTATACCTTATTATATATACAGATAATCCCCGAAAAGAGCGAACTGTTCTTTCGAAGATAGTTCGCCCTCTTCGGGGATTGCTCTTTACTGTTTATTTTTTAAAGAGATTCTTGAAACTTTCAAAGAGAGATTTCTTCTCTGCATTATCTGCTTTGAAATTATCGCATTCCTTGAATTTCACAACAAGATCCTTTTCTTCTTTGGTCAGAGAGGTAGGGATGAAAACGGTAATATTGACGATAATATCACCACGGCCATAACCATATCCCTTAATAGCCGGCATACCTTTGCCACGCAAACGGATCTGTTTGCCTGGTTGTGTACCTGGTTCTATTTTGATCTTCGTCTTACCATCCAAGGTAGGGACTTCTACCTCGCCACCCAAAGTGGCAGTTGCAAAGTCAAGAACAAGATTATGGTATAAGTCCTGACCAACACGCTCGAAATCATCGTTCTTTTCTACGCTTACCAGTACCTGTAGGTTTCCGTAGAGACCATTGTGCTTGCCTTGGTTACCCTTTCCTTCAACGGTAACAACCATATCGTTGTCGACACCTGCAGGAATATTGATTTCTACGAGTTCCTCGCCCTTCACGATTCCGTCGCCACCGCATTCTTTACATTTGTTCTTGATGATAGTTCCCTCACCGCCACACTTTGTACATGCAGCCTGAGTTTGCATCATGCCGAACATACTGCGCACCGTTTTTAAGACATAGCCGCTTCCATGACATTCCGGACATGTTTCTGGCTGGGCACCACCTTCGCAACCTGTTCCGTGACATGCAGAGCAAGTTACATCCTTGCGAATCTTGAAGCGTTTGGTAACACCTGTTGCTGCTTCCTGAAGAGTCAGTTTTACTCTTACGCGAAGGTCGCCACCCTGGTAAACCCGCTTCTGTGAGCCGCCACCGAAACCGCCGCCACCAAAGCCGCTGAAACCGCCGTGTCCGCCAAAGATATCTCCAAACATAGAGAAGATGTCGTTCATGTCCATGCTGGCACCACCGCCAAATCCGCCGAATCCACCTTGTGGGCCGTCGAAACCAAACTGGTCATACTGTTGGCGCTTCTGGGCATCGTGGAGAACTTCGTAAGCTTCGGCAGCTTCCTTGAATTTCTCTTCCGCCTCTTTGTTGCCAGGGTTGCGGTCTGGATGATACTTGATGGCTATCTTTCGATACGCCTTCTTTATTTCGTCTTCTGATGCCGACTTGTCTACGCCCAGCACCTCATAATAGTCTCTCTTAGCCATTTGCTTATTTCAAATATTGAATTTTCTTACAGAATTCTAATAGAATGTTCTGGATTTTGAAAAATAATTCTTGATATTTCTTTCTTACTGACCTACAGCTACCTTGGCATGGCGAATCACCTTGTCGTTCATCGTATAACCAGTCTGGACGCAGTCAATGATCTTTCCCTTCTTGTCATCGCCCATTCCCGGAACCATAGCAATAGCCTCGTGGAAATCTACATCGAAATCCTTGTCGTTGGTTTCAATCTTCTTTACGCCAAGACCTTCGAGTGTCTTTACGAACTTGTTGAAAATCATCTGGACACCTTCCTTGATAGCCTTAGGGTCTTCGCTCTTGTCAGCGATGGCACGCTCAAAGTCGTCGAGAATAGGCAGAATAGCAGCTACAGTCTTCTCGCCGCCATTCAAAATCAGTTCTGCTTTCTCTTTGAGGGTACGCTTGCGGTAATTCTCAAACTCAGCAGTCTTATAGAGTAACTGTTTCTTGAGTTCCTCTACCTCTTGCTGTGCTTTTGTTAAAGGATCAATCTCTTCTGCCTTCTTGTCAGCAGCGTCTGTATTGTTGTCACCTTCTTCTGCCTTGTTGTCAGTATTCTGATTTTCCTCAGTATTTTCATTTTGAGTTGTCTGCTCATTATTTTCATTCTGAACAGTCTCCTGAACGTTTCCGTCCTCTATATTGATTTCTTTTTCTTTTGACATAGTCTTAAATTTTTTAAACATGATAATTCTTGTTATTGGTTGTTTGACAAAAAGTGTGCCAACCCGATTCTCATCGAATTGGCACTATTAAATTATAAGATAATTTGTGGTTGCTGTTTAACAGCAGAATAACTTTTTGTTTAGAATCCGTACATCTTAGCCTTCTGCTCCTTGATAGTTTCATCGTAGATATACTCATCATAAGACATGAGCTTGTCGATGGTGCCTGATGGAGTGAGCTCGATGATGCGGTTTGCCACGGTGTTGATGAATTCGTGGTCGTGGCTAGAGAAGAGGATATTGCCCTTGAAACCTACCAGATTGTTGTTGAATGCCTGAATACTCTCCAGGTCCAAGTGGTTGGTTGGTGTATCAAGAATCAGGCAGTTGGCGTTCTGCAACTGCATGCGTGCAATCATACATCTCATCTTCTCACCTCCGGAGAGGACATTTACCTTTTTCAGTACTTCTTCGCCGCTGAAGAGCATTCTTCCGAGGTAGCCCTTCATGGCAACTTCGTTACCTGGACCATACTGGCTCAACCAGTCTACCAGATTCTTGTCGCTCTGGAAGAATTCTGTATTATCGAGTGGGAGATAAGCTGTTGTGATAGTAACACCCCACTTGTAGTCACCTGCGTCAGCCTTTCGGTTGCCGTTGATGATTTCGAAGAGTGCGGTCATCGCCTTAGGGTTGTGAGAGAGGAATACTACCTTCTCGCCCTTTTCTATGTTGAAGTTTACATGGTCGAAGAGCACTGTTCCGTCTTCGTCGCATGCTTTCAGTCCCTCTACCTCCAGAATCTGGTTACCTGGCTCACGGTCCATCTGGAAGATGATGCCTGGGTATTTACGGCTTGATGGACGGATTTCTTCGACGTTCAGCTTCTCCAGCATCTTCTTGCGGGATGTTGTCTGCTTACTCTTGGCAACGTTAGCTGAGAATCGGCGGATGAATTCTTCCAACTGCTTCTTCTTCTCTTCTGCCTTCATCTTCTGGTTCTGAGCCTGGCGGAGAGCCAACTGAGAACTCTCGTACCAGAAAGAGTAGTTACCTGCAAACATAGTAATCTTACCGAAGTCGATATCTACGGTCTGGGTACTTACAGCATCGAGGAAGTGACGGTCGTGAGATACTACGAGTACGGTCTGTTCAATGTTGCTGAGATAGTCTTCCAACCACTCAACTGTGTCGAGGTCGAGGTCGTTGGTAGGCTCATCGAGAAGGAGGTTGTCTGGGTTGCCGAAGAGTGCCTTTGCCAGCATCACGCGCACCTTCTCTGTATTAGAGAGTTCACCTACGAGTTTGTCGTGACGGTCTTCCTTTACGCCGAGGTTCTGCAGAAGTTGTGCGGCATTGCTTTCAGCCTCCCAACCATTCATTTCTGCAAACTTGAGCTCCAGCTCAGCAGCGAGGTTACCATCTTCTTCTGTCATCTCTGGCTTAGCATAGAGGCGCTCGCGCTCCTTCATGTTTTCCCATAATGGCTGATGACCCATCAGAACGGTATCCATCACGCGGAAATCGTCATATTTGAAGTGGTCCTGTTCCAAGACAGAAAGTCGCTCGCCTGGCCCCATTTCTACTGTACCCTTGTTTGGTTCAAGGTCGCCGCTGATAGCGCGGAGAAAAGTAGATTTTCCGGCACCGTTAGCACCGATGATACCATAAATATTACCATGAGTGAACTTGAGGTTTACATCCTTGTAAAGCACTCTCTTTCCGAATTGGATCGCAAGATTTTGTACTGTAATCATTCCTTTTTATTATTCTGTACTTTTATTTTTTGTTTTTTTTACTACTAATGCCTTGAAAGAATCGAGTTGTTAGTCTAGACTTTTCAAGAAACGCTCACCCTGCGGAGTACGAAGCCAAATGGCAAACCCCAGTGCAGGTACCAATATAATGGAAAATATAATTGTTAAACCTTCTCCCATGATTCTACTTTTTAATTAATACCTTATTAGCAATATATGCAAAAAGCCAAGTAAGGAATAAACCAATAATTATACTGGTAATATTGAAGATTTTTAATTCGCCATCAGAATATATCGTGACGGCATTACCTGCAACCATGACCAAGAAACATGTCTTGGCAAGGTCGTAGAAAAACTTTCCGAGACATTCTCGGGCAGTTTTGTTTCTTTCTTTATCTTCTCTTTGCGTCATTGCAATTTCTGTTATTCAGCTGCAAAATTACAAAAAAATATTTGAAACACAATGATTTATTGGCAAAAGTTACTAATTTTTAGTTAAAAACATGGTGGCTTTTTGTTATTTTGCAGAAAAGTCTTACTTTTGTAGGCTGAAACGGAGAAAATGCAGCATTGATTCTGTGTTTTTCATGTTAAGAAAATGATATCGATAACAATATGAGACAACAAAATAGAAAAGGAAATTTTAATAAGCATACCAATAATGCTTATGGCTACGGAAACCCAAATGAATATGAGCATTACAAGGTAGGAAAACCTGCTCCGTTGCTGGAATGGCTGATGGAGAATGTGAAGGGACCTAGCAAGACTAAGGTGAAGCAGACTCTGCAGGGTAGGGGAATCAAGGTAAATGGCAAAACCATTACCCAGTTTGACTATGCCCTGAAGCCGGGTATGAAGGTGAGTGTGAGCAAGACAAAGAAGAATCAGGGGGTATTTAAAAGCAGATACCTTAAGATTGTTTATGAAGACAGATATCTGATTGTTGTCGAGAAAAACATTGGTATCTTGAGTATGGCAGCCGGTCATTCTACTCTGAATGTGAAAACGGTACTTGATGATTATTTCCATAAGACTCGCCAGAACTGCCAGGCGCATGTAGTACACCGACTTGACCGTGATACTTCGGGCTTGATGATTTATGCCAAGGATAAGCAGACGGAACTGGCTTTGGAGGATGATTGGCATCATAATGTGTACGACCGCAGATATGTAGCTCTGGTTTCCGGAGAAATGGAAGAAGATGAAGGTACCGTTGCTAATTGGCTGAAAGATAACAAGGCCTACATTACTTACAGTAGTGATACGGATAATGGCGGCAAGTATGCTGTTACCCATTTCCATACATTAGAGCGTACAACCGCTCATTCTCTGGTGGAGTTCAAACTCGAAACGGGCCGTAAGAATCAGATTCGTGTTCATACAGCCGATATGGGGCATCCGGTGTGTGGTGACATCAAGTATGGTAATGGTGATGATCCATGCCAGCGCTTGTGCCTGCATGCCTATGTGCTGTGTTTCTATCATCCCGTAACGCATCAGCCTATGGAATTTGAAACTCCGATACCGGCTGAATTCCGCAGGGCATTAAAGAATGATCGTTAATAGGGTGATGAATGCTGATTGGTAGTTTATACTATATAATAATGTGATATGAATGATTTTGGATATTATGCGCTGGCATTGGTAGTCCTTGTTGTAGGACTGTTTGTCTTAAAAAAGGTGGCTACCTGCATGATTAAAGCAATGGTAGCTGTTGTTATGGTAGCCGTGCTGGCAGTTCTTTACTGGCTCTTCTGTTGATAGTAGAGTTGTGTAATGATGGCGGGATAAGATTTTAGATATTTTTGATTGGTAAATTGGTTGCGGTTGTCTGGGTGTAAACTTTGGATGGCTGCAACTTTTTTATAGTGATATTTCAAGAGATATAAAGTGATATTTAAAGGTGATATTAAATGGTAGGGAGAAATACAAAACAAAAAAAGCATTTCTGTTAAGAAATGCTCTTTTTGTACACCCTTAGGGATTCGAACCCTAGACCCACTGATTAAGAGTCAGTTGCTCTACCAACTGAGCTAAGGGTGCAACTATTTGTTGGTGACTCCGCAAGGATTCAAACCTTGAACCTCTTGATCCGTAGTCAAGTGCTCTATTCAGTTGAGCTACGGAGCCAAAACCGTTTGTTTCAGTGAAGCTTTGATAGGTGAGTGACTCCGCAAGGATTCAAACCTTGAACCTCTTGATCCGTAGTCAAGTGCTCTATTCAGTTGAGCTACGGAGCCAATTCTTATCTTTTGTACACCCTTAGGGATTCGAACCCTAGACCCACTGATTAAGAGTCAGTTGCTCTACCAACTGAGCTAAGGGTGCAACATTTAAAAGCCTCATTTCTGAATTGCGAGTGCAAAGGTACTACTATTTTTTGATTCCACCAAATTTTTTCGCAACTTTTTTCGAAAAAAATCAATTTTTCTTCATCTTGAAGGTTCCTAACGTATGTCTATACCCCTTCTTGTTGATGCTTACCACGCGGTAGATACCATCCTTTAAGTTTCTAACATCTAGCGTGTTATCTTTTGCATGGAGGTACAGAATATCGCATCCTTGCAGGGTTTCGACCATCAGAACGTCAAAAACGAGATTTTTGGTGGTTTCTGCTAGATATACCTTCTTTCCGTCACATTCGAGTAATTTCGCAGCTCCTGTGCTTTGGGCAAAAAGTTGAATCTCTTCCTCTTTTTCTTGGGTTGGCTGGCTTTCGATGCCATATCCGTCCATTGAAGTTACGGCAACAAACAGACGTTTTGCGTCAGGATTTTCTATTTTGAACGAATTTCCTATGATTCGTGCGGCAACCAGGTTGCGTGCATCGGTGATGTCAACCGGATATTTCTTGCTCGCGTATACATTATTATATATATAAGGGGTTGCGATTTTAGTGCTATCCGTATAGTTTGAAGGATTGCTCCAGGAAACTGATAACTTGTTGTCGGTGGTGATTACCGATAATTGCTGTGGCTGTTCCGGTTGGTTCTTGCTTGCCCAAGTCATCGGCGGAACCAATGAAGGGTATGGATTGAAACGTTGGGTAAAGTCGAGAATACCCTGTTTGTTGTCCAGGAGGAACTTGTTTCTGAAGAATGCATATCCCATTCCGAGGTTTCGGATGTGATACATTTCTGCCGTCACGTCATTGATGTTCCACTTTCCTTCTTTCGGATCGAGAAAGTAGATGCCCAGTCCTGGAACCACAATCTTGCCATGGCTCTGTTCCTGCCAGTCGATGGCAAACGGATAGAAGTGTTCGTTCTTGAAATACATCATAGGGAAGAGCTCGTCCATCAGACCGCTCTTGAGCCAGCCCTGTGCATCCTGGCAGACCTTCGTGTATGCATTCCAGCCAAAGCTCCGGTATCTGCTCAGGTCATCATACTTTCCTACAGGTGAGCAGCTCATTTTTACCCAAGGTTTTTCAGCCTTCACTGCATCGTGAATCTTTCTTGCGATGTTGGTGATATACCGGCGTCCCTGTTCCCGGCTCACTTTGATGTTCCAGGTTTCAGGGTAACGGATGTAGTCGAGGTGAATACCGTCTACATTATATTTATGTGTAATTTCCCTGCAGATGTTTGCCAGATAATCGCCTGTCCGACTGTTTTCCGGATCCATGTATCCGTCGGCTCCAATCTTCTTGATGAGTTTCGGCATCTTCTGTCGGAGGGTTTTGCAGCCGAGTGCGTTCCATTTTCCTACAGGGATGGTTACCACCCAGGCATGCAGTTCCATACCGCGCTTATGGCATTCGTCGATGGCAAACTGCAGGGCATCATAGCCCGGACTTCTGCCCGGAAATCCTGACAGACATCCATCCCAAGGTTCGTATGCTGACGGATAAATCATGGTACCTCTTACGCGGGTCTGTATCAGTACGGTGTTGATTTTAGCCTGCTGTAACCGGTCCAGTATATCCGTCAGTTCCTTTTTCTGCTTTTCGGCAGAATAAGAAGACGGGGCATAAGAGTGTGGCCAGTCGATACCTCCTATGGTTGTCAGCCATACAGCTCTTACTTCATGTTTCGGCACCTGGTTATTGAACACGATACTCTGGGCTTTTGCGGCCAAAACAGAGCATAAAACGATAAAAAATATCTTAAATCTCTTCATAATCTTACAATTTGGCAACAAAGATACCAATATTTTTTTTTATTTCAAATAAAAATATTACTTTTGCGGTTGAAATATTAAAATAAAGTGCATTTTGCACCGAAAAGAGAGAAAATTTTAAGCAATAAAAGAAAAATGGTCAGTTTCGTTATTAGTTTGGTCGCCCTTGTATTGGGTTACCTTCTTTATGGAAAGTTTGTGGCGCATGTGTTCGGTCCTGATGACCGCCCTACGCCTGCAGTGACCAAAGCCGATGGGGTCGACTTTATGGTACTGCCTAGTTGGAAAATCTTCATGATTCAGTTCCTCAACATTGCAGGAACGGGTCCTATCTTCGGTGCCATTATGGGTGCCTGGTACGGACCGGTGGCTTATCTGTGGATTATCTTCGGGTGTATCTTCGCAGGAGCCATGCATGATTACATGAGCGGTATGCTCAGTATCCGTAACGGTGGAGCTGGTTTGCCGGAATTGGTAGGTAAGTATTTGGGTGGACGCACCAAGAAAGTGATGTTGGTCTTTTCGGTACTTTTGCTGATGATGGTGGGAGCTGTGTTTGTATACAGTCCGGCTATCATTATGAGTGGCATTTGTAATACGGATGCATTCTGGGGCAGCCAGATGTTTTGGATTGTGGTGATTTTCGTTTATTACGTCATTGCTACATTACTGCCTATCGATAAGATTATCGGTAAGGTTTATCCGCTCTTTGCCTTCTCGCTTCTCTTTATGGCGGGTGCTCTGATGATAGGTCTCTTTGTGAAGTGGCCTTCATTGCCTGAACTTTGGAGCAATTTGCAGAGTTGCAATCTCAATGAGAATCCGGCTTGGTTGGGAACGGAGTCTTTTGTACAGAAGAGTCCGATTTTCCCTTGCCTCTTTATCACGATTGCCTGTGGTGCCATCAGTGGTTTCCATGCTACGCAGAGTCCGCTCATGGCACGATGCATGAAGAATGAGAAGATGGGACGCCCTATTTTCTATGGAGCCATGATTACAGAAGGTGTCGTTGCCTTGATATGGGCTACGGTTTCCATGTATTTCTTCTATTATGGTGGATGGCGTGAATGCGTAAGTCCTGAGGTGGCTCAGCAGTTTATAGCTCAGTTTGATGGCGGCAAGTCGCTTATCCAGAACTTCGATGCGCCTACCGTTGTGAAGATAGTATGTTCCAGCTGGTTGGGTGTGGCTGGTGGAATCCTGGCTCTGTTGGGTGTCGTCGCAGCGCCTATTACCAGTGGCGATACGGCTTTGAGAAGTGCCCGTCTGATTATCGCCGAGTTTATCGGTTTGGAGCAGCGCTCTATGCGCAAGCGTCTTTATATCTGCGTTCCGTTGTTTGCTCTTACGGTGGGCATTCTGGTTTGGCAGATGGAGAATCCTGATGGTTTCAATATCATCTGGCAGTATTTCGGCTGGGCTAACCAGACGCTTTCTGTGTTCACTCTCTGGACATTGACGGTTTATCTGGTACAGCAGAAGAAGCCTTTTGTGATGACGCTGGTTCCTGCCTTGTTTATGACCGTGATATGTTCAACCTTCCTGCTCATTTCGCCAACAGCTTTGGCTTTGGGTGAGAGCCTGGCTTATACGGGCAGTGTCATCATTCTGGTGATTGCCTTGGTTTGGTTTCTGGGTTGGTATCGCAGTTATCAGAAGAAACAATAATTTATATATAAGTATTAATCAATATACGTAAATTTATATGATACGAATGAAAAAAATAGCTATTGCAGCATTGGCACTTGTCGTTTCGACAGCTGCTCATGCTCAGTTTGAAAGTGGAAAACAGTATATAGGTGCGTCGATGACGGGCTTAAACTTGAGTTATAATGGCTCTCAGGACCTCAATCTCGGTATTCAGGCTAAGGCTGGATACTTCGTAGAAGACGATTGGATGTTGTTGGGGCAGGTAGAATATAATCATTCTGGTCTTGAAGGCGTGAAGGATTATTTCTCTGTCGGTGCCCAAGCACGTTATTATATCGAGCAGAATGGTCTGTATCTGGGTGGCGGCGTAAAGTTGGCTCATTCCGGAGGTTATAATGATTTCATGCCAGGGGTAGAGGTAGGTTATGCTTTCTTCCTCGGCAAGTCGGTTACCCTCGAACCAGCTATCTACTACGATCAGAGTTTCAAGAAGCATGTAGATTATTCTACCGTAGGTTTGAAACTGGGTATTGGTATTTATCTCTAAACTGCTAAGATGCAACAACAGTTTTCTTCGACTTTGTTGGAAAAGGCAGTGGCGGAGTTTTCTAAATTGCCAGGTATAGGGCGCAAAACAGCTTTGCGCCTTGTACTTTTTATGCTCAAGCGTAAGAGTGAGGATGTGGAACTCTTTGCTGATACCATTTCCAGGATGCGACGTGAAGTGAAATACTGCAGGGTTTGTCATAATATCAGCGATACTGATGTCTGTCCGATCTGTTCTGATTCCCGGCGCGATGCTTCTACCATCTGTGTCGTCGAGAATGTGCAGGATGTACTGGCGATAGAAAACACGCAGCAGTTTCACGGACTCTATCATGTCTTGGGCGGCATCATTTCGCCGATGGATGGTATCGGTCCTTCGGATATAGAGATAGAATCGCTGGTTCAGCGTGTGGCTGAAGGTGGGGTGAAGGAGGTGATTTTTGCTCTCAGCAGTACGATGGAGGGTGATACTACCAACTTCTATATCTCCCGTAAACTTGCTGATTATCCTGTTAAACTCTCTGTTATCGCCCGTGGTATCTCGGTGGGTGATGAATTGGAGTATACAGATGAGGTTACCCTCGGACGGAGTATTCTGAACAGAACTCCATTTGGACAATAATAAACGACAACAAAATGAAAATCAAACAAGTACAACGAATATTGATGACCAATTTCCTCTTTGTCCTGGTGGTAGGATTCCTGCTGGTCTTGCTCTATGAGACAGAAATTCTGGAACCTACTAATCTGGCAGGGGATGTTACGTTGGTCTATGTGATTACCGTAGCGATGGAGTTTCTTACCATTGCCGTTATTCCTCTGGCGCTCAAACTCTTCAGTTTCAAGGCTATTCACCGTCAGTTGGTAACCCGTAAGGGAGATGCACTTCTTCCTCTGGGCACTGCCCGTCTGAATATGCTCTGCTTGCCAATGCTGATCAATACGTTTATGTATTATCAGACGATGGCGCCTGCTTTTGGATATATGGCTATCATCCTTTTTCTCTGTCTCTTCTTTGTTTATCCTTCTGTCGGAAGATGTGAGGACGAAACAACTGAGGCGGAAGGTTAAACTCTCAGTATCTAATATTTGCTATTCGATATGAAACTTAGTGTTATCATAGTAAGCTATAATGTGCAGTACTATCTTGCCCAGTGTCTGCGTTCGGTAGAGAAAGCTATCGGCGTGTTGGAGTGTGGGCAGCAGGGTGATGCAAGTGGCGATACAGCAGAGATTATAGTGGTTGATAATCATTCTCAGGATGGAACGGTGGAATATCTCGAACAGTGTTTCCCGGCTTCCCGATATCCTAATCTCCATGTTGTAGCCTGTACGCATAATAACGGATTTGCCCGTGCCAACAATCTTGCTATCCGCAAGAGCGAGAGTGATTTGGTTCTTTTGCTGAATCCGGATACCATTATCGGTGAGCATGTTCTCAAGGATGCTGTCAGTTTTATGCGATCTCATCCTGATGCCGGTGCTCTGGGTGTAAGGATGTTGGGAGCCAATGGCAAACCAGCTCCTGAGAGTAGGAGAGGATTGCCTTCTCCGATGGTGGCTTTCTATAAGATGATGGGGTTGTGCAGCCGGTTTCCTCAGCATCGCAGTTTCGGTCATTATTACATGGGGTATCTTCCATGGGATAAGCCGGCAAAGATAGAGGTTGTGAGCGGTGCTTTCTGTATGATTCGTCGTGAAGCCTTGCTGAAGGTGGGGTTGCTGGATGAGGATTTCTTCATGTATGGCGAGGATATTGATCTTTCTTACCGTATCTTGAAGGGTGGTTATAAGAACTATTATCTGCCTGTAGATATCCTGCATTACAAAGGTGAAAGTACTCAGAAGTCGAGTTTCCGCTATGTTCATGTGTTTTACGAGGCGATGCTTATCTTCTTCCGTAAACATTATTCGGGTATGTCGCATCTCTTGAGTATTCCTATCAAATTTGCCATCTATGCCCGTGCCTCTGTAGCCTTTACGCAGATGATGACTGCGAGAATCAGAAAGAGTCTGGGATTCTTTTCTCCTTCTCATGTCGACCTGTCAAACCAGGTATTGTTTGATGCTGACGAGATGAGCTATGAAGAGATGCTGCATCAGCTTTCGCAGCGGTCTGACGAGAATATCAAACTGGCTACCTATACGAAGGACATCGGTAAGGTGATTACGGATAGGGAGGTGATGGATAAGGATGAATTTGGTTATTTATAAGGATAGATTTATTTCTATATTATAAAGGTACGCGCGTACATTATTAATAAGTGTAGTTTATGAAAGAACCGAATATTCGATTACGTGCTTTAGAGTTGGAAGATCTAGATTTTCTCTACCATATAGAGAATGATGATCGGCTTTGGGAACTGGGTGTTTCCAATGTTCCATATTCGCGCCGGGTGCTGCTCGACTATATAACCAGTGCTTCGGCAGATATTTATGTAGACAATCAGGTGCGCCTGATAGTAGAGAATGAGCAGAGTGAGCAGGTGGGCATCCTGGATCTTACAGATTTTGATCCCCGTCATCACCGTGCCGAACTCGGAATTGTCATCAAAAAGGAGTTTCAGGGGCAGGGTTACGCGAAGGCTTCTGTGTCACGCTTGTTGCAATATGCTCGGAATATACTTCATCTTCAGCAGATTTATGCTATTGTAGGTATCAGAAACCAAAAAGCGGCTAAAATGCTGCAATCTGTTGGATTTGAGGGGAATAATGTCCTGAAACAATGGCTTTGTAGCCCAGTTGGATATGAGGATGCGATGTTTTTTCAATATTTTCTGCAAAAAAGTTGCATAAAAATTTGGTAGAACCAAAAAAAAGTAGTACCTTTGCACTCGCAAATGAAAAATGAGCGCTAAGCCATTCAATTTGATTTCATGATTGGTGCGTTAGTTCAGTTGGTTAGAATGCCTGCCTGTCACGCAGGAGGTCACGAGTTCGAGTCTCGTACGCACCGCTCAAAATCATCTTGCTGGCTTGCCAAAATAGTTTGGTGCGTTAGTTCAGTTGGTTAGAATGCCTGCCTGTCACGCAGGAGGTCACGAGTTCGAGTCTCGTACGCACCGCT
>ERZ836358.165-NODE-165-length-90271-cov-29.834874_pt1 | contig 90271 bp, 88 predicted proteins | sample MGYA00519942_ERZ836358 | MGnify/ENA primary metagenome ERZ836358 (study PRJEB31850, sample SAMEA3708798) | human gut metagenome | biome: human gut; feature: human-associated habitat; material: faeces | place: China | collected 2014 ...
CAACAACTTTGGTGTTGACTTCATCCTGCATTGCAGTGATACCTCCTTTCCTTGAGATAATTGAGGGGATGCTGCCTCAGCTAAGGCGGCACACCCTTGAGACAGAAGATTTTCATTCGAGCCATCCTCCTTTCCGCCGAGTTATCTGTATTTTCCGAACAGACTTTGCTTTTCGGAAAAAGCGTCCAGATCGTCAATGATGAAGAGATCGCTGCGCCAACGTCCCGGCCACACTGCAAAGATTTTGCTGATGCCAGCCTGTGCGTTTATGTAGGCAGAACGTTTTTCACCAACCGTGGATAACTGGGTAACGGCTCCGTCAGGCGAGACCTCCATGTAGCAGACCTGACCGCTGCCATACGGGAAGCAACCCGTTTCTTTTGCACTTCTCATGTTTTTCCTTTCCGAGCATTGCTCAAACAGCTTCTTATGCTGCAATCGTATTTATGTGATTATTGGGAAGACTTGTCCTGCCCGTAGAGATCATGGTTGACCAGCGCGGAGTAGTAATTGTCTATCGTAACAGGCGCATTGTAGAGCGCCGTCAGGAGATAGGCTCTGATGTTCCGAATGTCAGATGGGTTCTTTGCCATTGAGTCAATCACATACTCAATGTGGCTGTCATTCAATTTGAGATACCGGGATTTAATCACAGCCACGGGAATATCTTCGCCGTTGATGCGAATTGTCTCTGCGCAGGAGCAAACCACATCCAAGATAATGTCTACAATTTCTTGAAGTCGGTCACGGTCATAGTGATAATTCCGGATCAGGTAGTCGAAGCCGATGTTCTCTTTAATCAGCTCCTCATATTCGCTTCGCTCATCCGTCCCATCCATCCTATCAAGATTGATAGATGGATAGTTCATAGAGTCCGTATTTGATTCTTCTGTAATTTCTTCATTCGTATTTAATAGCGTGGGCTTTACCGTTGACGCATTCCACGGTGACGGATTGTCCGTTGTCGGCTTTTCCGATAACGGTGAACCCGTTGGTGGAGAAGACCGCTGCGGACGCTCATAAACTGTGTACTCACATTTTGCAAATCGACCTCTCTTGTCATAAAGCTGCCGCCTAACAACGTAGCCGTGATCTTCAAGGTTTTTGAGCGCCGCTCTGGTGGAATCCAGTCCATCGGAACTGAGTGTTGCAAGCCCCTTGATTGTGTAGACCCAGCCGTCCGGAAGACTCAAAATCAGCGATAGAAGTCCCTTTGCCTTGAGCGAAATGGATCGGTCTTTCAGGTGGCTGTTGGACATGACTGTGAAGCCTTCTGTTCTTTGGGATCGAACGATTGACATTTGGTATCACCGCCCCAGCTTTTCCTTGCGTGTGGAAACCGCAATCGGAGAATAAGGGCAGAACTGAAAGACACAGGTCTGATACTTCCAGTGTGGACGATGAAAACGACAGGAACGGCATTCCGGTGTGATACCCTCGCAGCCGCTATCAAAATGCGAATAGGGCGTTTCCTGCATCAAGGCGTCAAACGCCAGAAGTGGATTTGGAATCATAAGTGTTACCTCCGTTGTGATAAAAAATAGCCCCGGTATTGTTCCACTCATGCGTGGTACAGTACCGGGGCTATCCCGTTGCGTATTTTGTTATTTGCTGCGACCTCCTTCCGAGATTGCGGTTGCAGCTCACCGCGGTCAAACAGCTTGCGCTCTGAATGCTTGCGAAATCGGACAAAATCAGCGAAACACCAGTGTTTTCAAGGCTTTCTGACCTTGCTCCTATTATAACTTAATCGTCCACCCGGCGTACAATGCCTGTTGCTTTCATATTCTTTTCTCCTTTGAAGCGCAAAGCGCTGTTTACTCCGGTAGAAGTATTTGCAGGAAAAGGGGAATTATGTATGATGAGGGGCAAAGGATGATTGGTGCGTGGGCTGTTTTGTCGTGGACAATGCAATGGAACTAAGCGGGATTTCTCCAGGAATTCGTGAACTTCACCAATCACCTGAAACATTTTTCCGACGACTGGCGAAAAATTTATCCGGCGATTGGAAAAGCCTGGCTTTCCAGTCAAAAAGGAGTACACGCTCCCAAACGGACACGCCGCCCGGTGGTTCCTCTTGCGTACCGCCGGGCGGTGCTGTCTATCGTTTGCGAATTTTCGCAGTCTCGGCCCCATTCGTTGTCCCCATGTACAACGTCCATCCCTGTGTCTTGGCTGGTGCAGCATTTCCCGGGGTTTCAAAATACGCCATTTCGTCACGAACCCCCCAGGAGCGGACGTTCCCTGGGGGGGTCTGTTCTCTTATGCGTTCGTGCTTAGCGGTCTCCCCGGTCGAAGGCCGTCAGGTCTTTGACTACCTCACCGGCGATGATCATGCCGGCGGCGGCCACGGCGAAGGGCGTGGAGCCGGGGATGTCCCGGCGCTGGGTACACTTGCGGGCCGTGCCAGGAGGGCAGACGCAGTCCGCCCGGCAGGAAATTGCCATGTCCTCCAGGGGACGGATGGGCTTTTCTTCGGAGTAGACCACCTTCAGGTGGTCAATGCCGTTCTGGCGGCAGATCTTTCGCATGACCCGGGCCAGGGGGCACACGCTGGTCTTGTAGATATCCGCAACCTTAAAGGCCGAGGCCTCCACCTTATTGCCCGCGCCCATGGAGCTGATCACCGGAACCCCTGCCGCCCGGGCCCGAAGGATGATCTCCTTTTTGCCGGTAACGGTGTCGATGGCATCCACCACATAGTCGTACTGGGAAAAATCGAACTGGTCGGCGGTGTCCGGCATGAAAAAGGTCTGGTAAGTTGTCACCTGGCAGTTGGGATTGATGTCCAGAATGCGGTCCCTTGCCACATCTACCTTGTATTTTGCAACAGTGCTGTGGGTGGCTAAAATTTGCCGGTTCAGGTTGGTGATGCAGACCTTGTCGTCATCGATCAGATCCAGCGCCCCAACCCCGGACCGGGCCAGGGCCTCCACGGTATATCCCCCCACGCCGCCGATGCCAAACACGGCAACCCGGGCGTTTTTCAGCCGCTCCATGGCATCCTTGCCAAAGACCAGCTCCGATCTGGAAAATTGATTCAGCATAGTTCTCTCCTGTTGTTGGTTTGTGCCCTATTATACGATTGATTGCGTAGGTTTTCAATAGATTTCAAATCCCATATAGCCTTTTCCCGTTTTCGAAGGTAATGGCCTGGGCCTCCTCCGGGCTTACGCTCCAGAGGCTCGCCAGAGCCTCGGCCATGCGGTAGAGCCGGGTGGGGTCGTTGCGCTTGCCCCGGAAGGGCTCCGGGGACATATAGGGGCAGTCCGTCTCAATGACCACCCGGTTCCGGGGGACTGCTGCGGCGGCTTCCAGGGCACGGCGGGCGTTTTTGAAGGTCAGCACACCCGTAAAGCCTACGTACCAGCCCCGGGCAACCAGCCATTTGGCCATTTCCGCAGACCCGGAGAAGCAGTGGAACACCCCCGTCACCTCCGGGAAGGCGGTGACGATGTCCATGCCGTCCTGGTGTGCCTCCCGCTCGTGGACAATGACGGGCTTTTTCAGTTCCCGGGCCAGCTCCATCTGGGCCACGAAGGCCTTTTTCTGGATGTCCCTGGGAATATCCTCATAGTGATAGTCCAGGCCAATCTCTCCAACGGCCTTTATTTTTGGGTTTTCCCGGCACAGCTGCCGGTAGCGGTCCAGCACGGCGTCGTTTACCTCGTCCGCCGCATCCGGATGGGAGCCGACGGCGGCATAGATGTAGTCGTATTCCCGGGCCAGAGCTGCCGCCGCCTCGGAGGAGGCGGCGGAACAGCCGGGGTTCATCAGCAGTGCAATGCCTGCCTGGGGCAGGGAAGTGGTCAGAAGCTCTGTCCGGTCCGCATCAAAGGCCCGGTCATCCATATGGGCGTGGGTATCAAACAGCATTTTTCTATCCTTTCTCAACGATCATGGCCACAAGGCATCCGTCCCATTCCCAGACCCGGGGGTCCCGGAGGGTAAAGTCCGTCCGATTTGGAAAGCCCAGCAGCCCCGTACCGTCGCACTTGACCCGGGCCTCCTTCAGCACCCAGAAGGTCAGAAATGCCCGGCGCTTGTCTGGGGCGGCTTCGAATTGGGCGTATTCCGCAGGGGAGAGCACCCTTCTGGCGGTTTCCAGCCGGATGGGGCGATTCAGCTCCTCCAGGTCCAGGCCCACGGGGTGCTTTCCCAGGACGCAGGCGGCATGGCGGCGGGTGTGGGAGATGGAGAAGTGATAGGGGCTGTCCGGAAAATAGGGCTTTCCCCGTTTGGTCAGCCGGACAGGGGGCAGGGGCTGACCGGTCTCCTCCAGATAGAGCTGCCGCAGGAGGGCCCAACCGGCCTCATGGCCGCCGCGCCCGTCCAGAGAGCAGCAGGCGTATCTCATTGGGCGTCGATGATGTTGCCGCCGTCGCCCAGGAGCTTTCCGGGCTTCAGACGGTCAATGGCCATGAGCACACCCACCGCAATGACCAGCAGGCCCACAATGACCCAAACCGCCCGGGAGGTGGTCATGGGCAGCAGGATCAGCAGTCCGCCGATGATGGCAGACAGCAGGGCATACTTCATGCCGCACTTCCAGCGGGCGGCGTTGATGATATCCTGTACGGCCCGCACCAGGATCAGCAGCCCGGCGACCCGGCCCAGAGCAGCCGCAAGACGCAGGGGATTGCGCACCAGCCACAGGCCCAGGGCAGCCGCCACCACCACAAACAGGATCCTGCTGGTGGTCAGCTCCTTCACGGCAATGGATTCCACCAGCAGGCCAATGCCCACCACCAGCAGGACCCAGCCCAGGACCTTGCCCACAAGGGCCGAGGCAGAGTCCGGCCGTACCACCAGAACAATGCCCAGGATCACCATCAGCACCGGCGTCAGCATCAGCCGCACCATGGACTGCATGTCTTTCTTTTTCATAAAGACCACACCTTTCTTTTATTGAGAATATGATACCCCTTTTGGGCTGTGGTGTCAACATTCCCCTGGGACAAAACAGAAAGATTGGAGCCTAAGTACATTGTTTTGTTGCCCCGCGGTATGAAATAACATAAAACGATATGGTATTCAAAGGAATCCTTTGGTAGGCTATAGGAAACCAGAAGAAAAGAGAAATACATATGAAAAAGATTCGCAAATTTCTAAAAGAATTGGTATGCTGCCTGTGCTGCGCAATGGTCTTGGGGGGCATACTGCGGTTCATTCCCGTAGCAAGGCGGTGGCCAGAAGAAGAGATATGCATCGTGAATAATGCCTCACCGGTGGAGGAAGACGATAATACGTCAGGATACGATGAACCTCAGGAAAAGGAAGAGGACTTCAGCGTTTAAGACTTTTGAGATACAGAATTGAAATTGACTATTCCAGAACAAGATTATGAAGACGGAGAATGTCGTTTTTTATGTTCGTCAAGTCAGTGGTATTTCCGAAAGCTTTGTATGTGTAAAAAGCCTGCTTGTACAAATCTACGCTTTTCCCTTTTTCGCCCAGGAAAAAATAAGACTCTGCCAAAACAGCAAGGAGATCGGGCAACAATTGATAAGCACCGCATTGTACGGAGGTGATTTGACCATACTCGGCAATTCTGATTGCCTCCGCATACTGTGCGACACGCTTTAATTCCAATGCATAATTGAATGTAATTAATGGGATATGGGATTTTTCATAGGATAATTGGCCCAAATGAGACTGCGCATATTCAAGAAGCTGCTGCAGTATATGGACTGCCTCCGTATGCCGGTTAGCACGCATATAGCAGTTTGCCATATTGTTTATGAGTTTAATTTCCTGAGAGGTATACAACGATTGCCCAATGTGCTCTAAATCAAAATGGGGATTGGTCAGACGCATTGCTTCTGTCAAGAGCGACATACCCTTGTTCAAACCGTACGGACCGTTTTCGGTTCCCATAAGATACTTTGATCTTAGCAGAAATTGTTGAAGAAGACGATCTTCCGGCGAAATAAGTGTCCTCAGTGCCTGATGCTTTTGGAGCAGGTCCTCTCGGATAGCGCATCGCTGTTCCGTTTTGGAATGCTGCAAGAGCACATGGCAATTTGTGATTTCCTGCTGTAGGGCTTCAATTTCTATCTCCCGTTGACTTAACAAACCAAAAAAACGGTCATCCGGAAGCCCTAAGCGAAACAGAAGCGCCTTCACATGATTTCTGGAAGGAGTCTGACGGCCGTTCTCAAAGCGCGATATAGTCATAGGCTCGCAAATGCCTTCACATAGCGCCTCCTGTGTAAGTCCAAGTTCTATTCGACGTCGACGGATAACCTCTCCGAGGAATATTTCTTTCATGGTAAATACCTCTATGCAATTTAATTAAGGAAATCATAACATAACGAAAACCAAAAGTCCAGAAAAGAACGCAGGAAAGTGTACTGAAAGCCAATACACTTTCCTGTATTTCGCTGCTTTGACAGTATTGCCATGGGAAGGCGAAGGACCGAAAAATCATACTGAATCCAACGTACGCACCTTCCCGTTTTCCAAAAGGAGAATCTGGTCATATTGGTCTATCAGGCCGTCACGGAGACGGTGTGTAATGGTGAGAAGGGTAAGTTCTTTCATAGAAAGAAGTTCTCGCTCGATTTCCTTGGCGGCTTCAACATCGATGGCAGAAACGCCTTCGTCCAGAATCAGCAGATGAACATTCCGAATCAGAGCACGGGCAATTGCGATACGCTGCTTCTGCCCACCGGAGAGTCTGGCACCGTTTTCACCGCAGGAAGCGTCCAAACCGCCTGGAATGGAGGGAAGAAATCGGGATACGCCGCTACGAACCAGCGCATCCTCCAGAATCTCCGGAGAAAAGGTCTGGCCAAGGGTGATATTGAACAGAATGGAATCGTTAAAAAGAAATGTGTTTTGGTGGATGACGGTGACAATGGAGGAAAGCTGGGATATATTCAGACTGTGAAGCTCCGTGCCATCATAAGCGATAAAACCGGTATAGTTTGGGTCACTGCCGCTGAGAAGCCGAATCAGAGTGGATTTTCCGCCGCCGCTGCTGCCAAGCAGCACCGTTTTCTCACCGTGGCGAAGGGTTAGGTTAACCCCTTTGAGGACCGTAACGTCGGGCGTATACCCAAAGTACAGTTCCCGGACATCCAGCTGTTCCTGAAAGGTTGGTTTTCTATCACCGACCCAGGCAGTGACAGGATGGTCCAACACGGCGGAGATTTTTTGAATTTCCGGCCGGATGCTGAGCAGTAACGGGACAGTCTGGGCGTAAAGGGTGACGCAGCCGCAGAATTCACCCAAAAGGGTGACAAACATCATGAGCGTACCTACGGAAATCTGCTGGTGGACGGCCATGCGTCCGGCGACAAGGAAGGTGACAAACCAGACAAATTTCTGTATTACGTAGGCGGCATTTTCCAGAAGGGCGGCCATTACTTCCAGACGGTAGGCCGCATCAGCCGCAGCACGGCTTGAAGAAAAGAAGCGGCAGAGGAATTGAGGTAAAGCTTGGAAAGCAGAAATTGTTTCGTGTCCCCCGAGGGTTTCTTTCAGCTGAAAGGTAAGATCTGCGTCCCGGGTCAGTTTGTCAGCGAGTTGAGTACTGAGCCGCCTGTTAAAGGAAAGTGGGGGCAGAATAGATATTGCTGCGCATGCAATGGCGAGTAGGGCCAACAGGGGGCTGTAATGGAACATGATAAGCAGAACAGCAGCTGCCATAGGGAAATATCCGACAAGGATAAAGACCGGGCGTGTCAGATTGGTGGAAACCACCGATGCTTCGTTTCGGATAAAGCTCATCTGCTGTGCGGTATCTGTCTGCTGAAACAGGCTGTGAGGTTGGGACATGGCCTTTTCAAAGAGATCGTTTCGAAGGGACTCTTCAAAACGGACCTGAAACTGTTTTTAGGTTCGGGCGCTCAGCCAATAGAGCAGTGCCGAAACCAAAACAAGCAGTCCAGAATAAAGCAGCTGATTGGAAAAACCCTGAAAATCTCTGGCAATGATATTGTCAACGAGACGCTGCTCAAGCATGGCGGCAACAGGTGTTGAGAGCTGGGTCAAAATACTTGTCAGTCCTGCGGCAACGGCAATGGGAAGATTGCGCTTGAAATAGCGAAGCATGAAGAACCTCTTGTGTGTTTTTTTGATTCCCTTAATTTTCTTTCTGGGAGATGTGGGTATACAGGTGTGTTTGTGCATATGTTACCAGAAGCGGTGCAGGCGCAAAACAGGAAACACAAGTCAACTTTTATACCAAAGACAAGCCCTCTTCATCTAAACCGACAATGACGCCGCTTGACGGATTGCCAATGATGTCAACACCGCCAATATTCATCATTTTGCATTGCGGTGCAAGTACAGGAACTGAAAAATCCATAATGTTTCCTCCATCTGCTTACATGTTTATCTTACTAAGATTTTAAATGGAAAAAGTCTGTTTGTACATATCGTTTCATGTTATTAAAAAGGAAATAGGATAACGGTGAATTTGTGCGCTGCCTGGGAAATCCTGCGAGGCCGGTCACACCCCGGGCCATTCCCAGGGGAAACGTTCGGTTCTTACAGGCAGGAGCAGCGCATATACTGCTTCCAAAAGGGGGTGGCGGATTGGTTCAGGAGAGCCACAGCCTGCGGCTGACCGAGCGGAAGAGCCTCAGTGTTACGGGTGTCACGGAGGTGGTCCGGTTTGACGAGGACGCGGTGGTTTTGCAGACGGATATGGGGACGCTGACGGTCCAGGGGGAGCAGCTGCAGTTAAAAGAGCTGTCCGTGGAAGGGGGAAGGGTAACGGTGGAGGGCACGATCAGCGCATTGAGCTACGAGGCCCCCCGGCAGAGCGGCTCCTTCCTGCAAAGGCTGCTGGGCTAATGGGGACGATGCTTGGCGCGGCCTTTCTCTTAGGCGCGGCTCTGGGGCTGCTGTGGGGCTTCCTGCGGCCCCTGGGAAAACGAGGGGACCCGCTGTTTGTGCTGATGACGGGAGCGGGGCTCTGCTGGCTGAATTTTGGCGTTTGCGGCGGAGACCTGCGGCTTGGCTGTGCCGCAGTGATGCTTCCCGGCTTTTGGGCCGCGGATAAAAGCCTGGGTGCGGTGCTGCAGCCGGTGTTTTATGGGTTTTGGTCTCTTCTGAAGGCCATGGCCGGTGTATTTTTGTCTGTCCCGAAAAAAATTTTTAAAATCGCAAAAAATGTGTTTGCATCTGCCGGAAAATGGGTTACAATAGGACGGAAGAATTCGCTGAACCGGGGAGGGAAGCCCAATGCAAGAGTCGTCCGTAAAAATCGGCAGCACCAGGATCGTCTGGAACCGCTCAACGCCGCTGTTGAAGGTCCTGATCCTCAGTCTGGTGGTGTTTTCCATGCTGGCCTTGGCGGCCCTGAGCTGGGTCAGGCTGAGCGTACAGTCCCAGATCGCGGACACCCGGACTCTGGCCGCTCAGACCGCAGGGCAGAATCGCCGCCTGCAGGAGCGCCTGGCCGACATGGAGTCAGACGAGGCCATCCGGGCCATTGCCTCAGAGGAGCTGGGGCTTGTAGACCCCGACGCGGTCATCATCCAGCCCGGCAGCGGAAATTGAAAACCGGCAGCAGCACACCGCTGCGCCTGAAATAATTTTGGAGGAAACATAGCATCTATGGAGTTAACCGTCGGAGCCGTTTTAGAGGGAAAAGTCAAGTCCATCACCAATTTTGGCGCGTTCATCGCCCTGCCGGAGAATAAGACCGGTATGGTACATATCTCAGAGGTTGCCAATGCCTACGTCAGCGATATCCACCAGCACCTGACCGAGGGCCAGGATGTGAAGGTGATGGTCATTGGCCTGGACAATGGCAAGATCAATCTGTCCATCAAGCGCCTGGAGCCCAAGCCCCAGCGGGAGAATGCGCCCAGAGGCGAGTTCCGCGGCAACGGCGGACAGCGCCGGGAAGGTCAGAACAGCCGCCCCAACCGCGCCCCCGTGCAGCCCGCAGCCCCCAAGACGGCAGACCAGCTGTTTGAAGAGAAGCTGAAGGCCTTCATGTCCGAGTCCGACAGCAAGATCTCTTCCATCCGCCAGTATTCCGACCACCGGACCAAGAGCAGAAGAAGATAAAAAAGCTTCCCCTCCGGGGAAGCTGGCTCGCGCAGCGAGACTGAAGAGGGGCGTAATGGGCGAGAGTAGTTATCAAAAGCCTTTGGGCTTACGTGCCGCTCTCGCATCCAACACCCCTCTTCCACCACCGCCTGTGGCGGCGGTCCCCCTTCCCCGTGGGGGAAGGCTTTTTAAGGAGAATGTTATGTCAACAGTTGTGATCACCGGCGGGTCCCGGGGGATCGGCCGGGCGGCGGTGGAGCTCTTCGCGCAGAAGGGCCACCGGGTGTTCTTCCTCTATGAGAAGAACGACGCAGCCGCTACGGACGTTGCCGAAAAAACCGGCGCCACCCCCATCCGCTGCGATGTGGCCGACAGTGCCGCCGTGAAGGCCGCCTTCCGGCAGATCGGCGATGTGGATATTCTCATCTGCAATGCGGGCATTTGCTTCTATGGGCTCATGCAGTCCATGCAGGAGGAGGACTGGGACCGGATCTTTGACGTGAATGTCAAGGGTATTTACAACTGCGTCAATGCCGCCCTGCCCAGCTTCCTGCAAAAGCAGCGCGGCAGCATCGTGACGGTTTCCAGCATGTGGGGCCGGGTTGGCTCCAGCTGCGAGGCGGCCTATTCCGCCACCAAGGGGGCCGTCATCGCCCTGACCAAGGCCCTGGCCAAGGAGCTGGGCCCCAGCGGCATTCGGGTGAACTGCGTGGCCCCCGGAGTGATCCTGACGGATATGTGCGCCCAGGTAGACCCGGAAACCCTGGAAGAGCTGGCCCAGGAGACGCCCCTGGGCCGGAACGGGACACCGGAGGACGTGGCAAAAGCCATGGCATTTCTGGCAGAGGCCGATTTTATCACCGGAAACGTGCTGAACGTAGATGGGGGATTTGCAATTTAAGGCAGCAGCGCACAAGACAAATCGTATTGTGCGGTGTTGCCTGAATTTATACAGGAGGAAAGAAATATGAAAATTGCCCTGGGCTGTGACCACGGCGCGTATCTTCTGAAAAATAAGGTTGCGGACCATCTCCGCAAAGCGGGCTACGAGGTGGTGGACTTCGGCACCAACGGCCCCGAGAGCTGCGACTATCCGGATTTTGCCGCCGCCGCCGCCCGGGCTGTGGCTTCCGGCGAATGCGAGAAGGGCATTGTGCTCTGCACCACCGGCATCGGCGTGTCCATCACCGCCAACAAGATCAAGGGCATCCGCTGCGCCCTGCTGTCCGACGTGCTGTCCGCCAAAATGACCCGGCTGCACAACGACACCAACATGATGGCCCTGGGTGCGGGCATCGTCGGCGAAAACCTGGCCCTGGAGATCGTAGACACCTGGGTCTCCACCCCCTTCTCCGGAGAGCCTCGGCACCAGAGACGGATCGATAAGGTCATGGCACTGGAGAAGGAATAAAGGCCTTCCAAGGATCTTATACACAAACAGCAAGGCATTCCGCCCCCTGCAGGGAAACGGAACGCCTTGCTGTTTTATGCGTTTTCGGAAGAAAACCGATATGTTATACGACGGTATAGGTCAGCGTGACCGGCTCCAGGCCCTCACAGGTGACCGTGACAGTGGCCTCACCGGGGTGCTCCTCCGCCGCCAGAATGGCAAGCAGACGGCCCTCGAAGAACCGGTGGGTATTGTCGAGGTAGCACTCGGTGGTCTTCGGATCGCCGGAGCCCGCGCCTGCCAGACGGATCGGTCCCGTGACCTGGATGGACGCAGTCTTATCCGAGGTCATCACCATGACTCCCTCTGGATCCCGCAGCTCGATCTCCAGATAGCTCAGGTCGCTGCTGCCTGCCCGGAGGGTCGTCTTATCGGCAGCGGCATACACTCCGCAGCCCTCTGCGGTCTTCAGGCTGTGACGGCCAACCTCTTTCCCGTCCATATAGGCGACTGCTTCCACCGCACCGGGCGTATAGGTGACATCCCAGCTGGTATAGCACCGGTGGAAATCATTCCCCACAGGCTTCCTGCCCTGGGATACCCCATTGATGAAGAGCTCCACCTCCTGGGCATCCGAGTAGACCTCCACGGTCGTCTGCTTGCCCTCGTAGCCCGGCCAGGTCCAGCTGTGGACGGCGTCCGTGAAATTCCAGCGGCTGACATACAGCTCTTTTCCCACATTCTGCATTCTGTGGACGGCCAGGTAGGGCTGGTGATCACCGCCGCCCCAGATGATCTCCCGCCAGTAGGACATGGGTCTGCGGAAGCCTGTCAGGTCAAAATCTCCGTCCGCTGCGGCGATCCAGGGATAGGCCCCGCAGAATGCGCCGGCGTCCTCGTCCAGCGCCGCGATCCGGCCGCAGCCCGCTTCGCCCAGATAATCCATAGAAGTCCAGCAGAAGTCACCGATCACGTAGGGATTGCGCATAACCGTATCCCAGTTCGTGTCCAGTGCGCCGGAGAAGGTCTCCGAGCCGAAGAATATCCACTCCGGATGCAGCGGATGCTCCCGCTCATAGCGTGCGTTGGCGTAGTTGTAACCGATCACGTCCAGAATATCGCAGGACTCCTCCACATATGGATCGATCAGCGGGCTTCCGGTGATCAGGTCCATCATATTCGAAGCCCCGATGATATCATTGACGCCGTCCGCTGCCATTGTCTCCTTCTGCTGCCGGATGATCTCACCAATGCAGGAGGAAGCGGAAAGCATAACATTCAGGCCGTTGGTAACAAAACGGGTGGGATCCAGACGTTTAAAGGCTTCCACCAGCTTCCGGCCCCACTGGGTCCCGATGGGATTTCCGGTATCCGGGATCTCATTGCCGATGGACCACAGAATGATGCTGGGGTGATTGTAATCCCGGCGGACGACTCGCTCCACATCCTCTTCAAAACATTCGGGGAAATACTCCGAATAGTCATAGGCAGTCTTTCCCTCGGTCCAGATGTCGGTGAATTCATCCATCACCAGCAGGCCCAGCCGGTCGCAGGCGTTCAGCAGTGCTGTACTGGGGGGATTGTGGGCCGTACGGATGGCATTGTAGCCCATGGATTTGTGCAGGCGCACTCTGCGCACCTCTGCATCCTCCACGGATACGGCACCCAGGAAGGCATTGTCATGGTGAACGCAGCCGCCCTTAAGCTTGACGACCCTTCCGTTGATCCGCAGGCCGTATTTGCTGTCCAGCTGGAGCTTCCGGATGCCGAAGGCCGCTTCCTCACAGTCCACGGTCTCCCCGGTCCCCCGGTCCGTCAGGCGGCATTTCACGGAATACAGATTGGGGCTGTCCACATCCCACAGGTTCGGCTTATCCAGCGTCAGACGCTGCCGGACCAGGACCTTGCCGTTGGCATCCGCATAGAAGCGTGCCTTCCGCTCTGCGACGACCTTGCCGCTGCCATCCAATACGGTCAGCTCCGCATAGCCCTCTCTGGCCGACGGGCCCTCGTTCCAAACATCCGCAGTCACTTCGATCTGTGCCAGCTCCTCCGAGCAGTCCAGAGTGGTCACATGGAGGCCGTCCTGGGAAATGTGGAGCCTGTCACCGGTGAGCAGCCACGCATCCCGGTAGATGCCCTGGCCGGAATACCAGCGGCTGTTGGGAAGCGCCGTGCCCCGGATGGAAACCTTCAGCACATTGGGTTCATCATAACGGATGTACTTGTCAATGCGCATACAGCAGGGGACATAGCCATGGTGAAATTTCTTCACAAATGCGCCGTTGATCACAAAGGAGGGATTTGTGTAGACCCCGTCAAAGTACAGATAATGCACCTTATCCTTCTCGGCTGCAGGAACGGTAAATTCCTTGATATAGCAAATATTTTCGCCTTCAAAATACCCCGTATTGGCGCCGGAGGGAGAATCCGGGCTTCGCTTCATGGCCAACATGGCATCATGGGGCAGGTTGACCTCCTCGGGGCGATCCGTGCCGCCGCTGATGCTTTCCATCAGAGAGCCCAGATGGTGAGATAATTTCCAGTGTTGATTCAAACTGCTTTTCTGCATAGGGGAACACCTCCGTTTTCATTTTTGGCCAGCACCGCGCGGTCCGGCAGATAGCGGCAGCGGAAAAAGCCGCCGTCCTCCGCAGACGGATTGCGCAGTGCTGGCCTTGATTTTGACACGATTCAGGATGCGCGCTCAGCCATAGCCTCTGCGGCGAAGGCCTTGTCGGCTTTGATCCTGCCGGGCAGCGTTGCATTTTCGGATACGGCCATGATGATGAGCATAAACAGGCCCGTCACAACATCCTTCCAGGTGGATTCCAGGCCCACCGCCACAAAACCATTGGCCAGGATCTTCATGGTCAGCACACCGCAGAACACGGCAATGCTGGGATCCGACCACCGGGCCAGCAGCATACCAAGGAACACACCCATAAAGCCATCCATCATAACGGCCATGGAGCCCAGGGCGCTCACGTTCTGCACCTTGCCCTGCGCAGACATATAGAGCACTGCGGCAACGCCCAGGAAGAAACCGCCTACCATGAAATTGGTAAACTTGATCTTATCCAGGTTCAGACCGGCCGCCAGAGCAACGGACTGATTGGAACCGATTGCCCGGATGTTGTGGCCATACGGCGTTTTGTTGTAGATGATGTAGAAGACCGCCATCATTGCAGCCATGATCACAAAGCACCAGGGCTGCCGCGCCAGGAAGGCGTTTTCCGTGGCGATCACGGCGCCGCCGGGGAAAAATACCCGGGGCATGGATTCGAAGACCAGCATCATGCCAAGGCTCAGCACCATGCAGGGGACCCGCAGCCAATTGTAGAGCAGGCCCATAATGGCGCTGCAGATCAGGGAGATCAGGATCGCAAAGAACACCAGTCCCGGCAGGCCCCAGCCCAGCATATTGGACAGGCCGTTTCCGATAATGGCAGCGCAGATCACGAAGGAGCCCGCGCCAAAGTTCATCATGCCGATGCTCATGCCAAGCAGCAGGGCATAGCAGATGATGGACGGCTGGATCGCCTGACGCAATACCGTAAGAATTGCACGGGAGTTAAACATACGGCCGCCGGAGAGAATTCCGAATAGCACATAAACGGCAACCGGAATGACCAGCGTTTTGGCAAGCCCCAGCAGCTTTCCGGTAAGTTTATTTTGATGTTTCAAGGTAATACCTCCATTGGCCGTATTCTATGGCCGCTTCTAATTTACCGATAAAACTTACTGAACCAGATCTGCATGACGGGCCATGACATCCTCCAGAGAATAGGTCTTGCACACCTCGACCATCTTCTCGGCGGTGAAGGTCTCATCCACATAGTGGGTCATATCCAGCAGCTCCTGGGCGGTGTAGGCGGGGACTGCGGAGTCCAGATACTTGATATAGTTGTTGTAATCATCCAGGCTGTTCAGGTTGATATTGTTCATAGCCAGGTTCACGGCGGGATCGGCGATCACACGGGTGCCGTCCAGCAGATAGTTGTACAGCACGGCAAAGCAGATCTGCTCACAGGCATAGTTGCCGCCGGCGATATAGGCCAGGGAGCCGTTTTCAAATGCGCGGCCGGTGCCCTCGGAAACGTCGATACCGGCAAGCAGGACACTGCCGACCAGGCCCTCGGATTCGATGGTATTGTAGATATTGGCCATCAGGCAGGTGCAGCCAACGCCGTCCAGCTCGGGATAGGTGGCAGCAGCGGTTGCAATGCCGTCTGCCCACTGGGTGTAGTCCCAGTTCTCAACAATGATCTTCATATCGTCGTGGGTGGCCACGGCATCGAAGAAGCCGGCGGCACGGGCATCATGCTGACCGGAGTAGCCCCGGGACAGGCCGTCCCACATGACGTTGCGGCAGCCGTTTGCATACAGTGCTTCTGCCATTGCCCAGCCTGCGCCGTAGTCGTCCACGACAACGCTGCCGAGGTAAGCGCCGTAGGTAGCCATGGTCTTGGCCTGCTCCTCGCTGGAGGGCATGCCGCCGCAGACCACATAGGGAACGCCGGCCTTGTCAAACAGGGCGGCACGGGCTTCCGTAGCGACGGTGCCGATGCAGCCGTCATAACCGTTGACCAGAGCGGCCTCGATGGCGGCCGTTGCCTCATCGGCGTTGCTGCCGGTCTCCAGGAAGGTGAATTCAATGTTCAGGGGCTCGGCAATATACTCCATGGAGGACTTATACTGGGAACCCAGCTTATCGGTGAAGCTGTTGTACAGGACCAGGATCTTGAAATGGGGGAGCTCCTTGTCGGTGCTGACGGTGGCCTTGTCATACTTGGTGATGACGCTGCCATCGGCATCGATCTGGGTACCCTTGCTGTCGTCCACGGTGGAGGCAGGGGCGGTGGTCTCGGCAGTACCGGCAGAGGTGCCGGAGCCGCAGGCGGTCAGAGCCAGCAGCAACGCCAGCGCCAGGATCAGAGAAACGATCTTTTTCATGTTTTTATCCTTCCTTTTTCACTTTTTTCAGCTTACGCTGTTTGCGACGGAATACATATATCAGGTCACCAGCTTGCCCGCACTGCGGTCATAGCTCAGGCCGACCATGATAACGAAGATAATGCCCTTGACGCCGTTGACCAGGTTGGGCTCCAACCCCCACATTGCCAGACCGTTGGTCAGAAGCGTCGCCGTGATGGCACCCACGACTGCGGCAGGCAGGTTGGCCTTATCGCCGCCGGACATGGGGAAGCCGCCCAGGACCACTGCCAGCATGATGTTGAACTCGATGCCGGTTCCGGCTGCGGTGGAGACCGTGGAATTGCGGAACATCTGGAACACACCTGCAATGCCCACGCAGATGCCCAGAAGAATATAGGCCAGGTACTGCTGCTGGACGATCTTAATGCCCGCCTGCTTTGCGGTATTGCGGTTGCCGCCGATGGCCTTGGCCCATTTTCCCACCCGGGTAAAATGGAACAGATAGACGCCGACGGCAATGATCGCAAGCATCACGGCGGCTTTAAATACACCGTTGGTCATAATGGGCCAATTGCTCACGGGGATCACGATCTCTGCCTTTGCAACGCCGATCGTCAGAAGACCCGCCAGCAGGGAGCGGACACACATGGAGCCGATGAACACCGGGACCCGGAACACAACGGCGATGGTGGAAACCAGGCTGCAGGTCAGCACGGGAACCAAAATCGTAACGGCCATCGCCAGGGGCATGGGCCAGCCCTTGTGCAGCATCAATATTGCACCGCACATCTGGGCAACGCCGCAGGCAGAGCCGATGGAGAAGTCCATATTGCCCTGGGCATAAACAAAGGCCGCGCCGGTTGCCACGATACACATGGTGAAGCACTGCTCCACCATATTCGTCAGGTTTTTCTTACTGATAAAAAGTCCTTTTGTAACGATGGTAAAGAAAATGAACAGAAACACCAGGCCAAAATAGGGGACGATCCTGCCGATGACCTGCTTCCTGGCTGCCTGCTTATCCAGGCGCGCCTGAATCAGAAGATTCTGCTCACTGGTTCTACTGGATTCTGCCATGGTGTGCCCTCCTCAAATAATGTACTCGATGATGTCGTTTTCCTTCAGGTCGGCGCTGCGGGCAAATTCCTTCGACACCTTTCCGTCCTTGAAAATCATCATCCGGTCACTCATGCCGATCAGTTCCAGCAGCTCCTCGGAGATCATGATAATGCCCTTGCCCTGCCGCTTCAGCTCCATGATCAGCTTATACATATCGGCCTTGACGCCTACGTCAATGCCGCGGGTAGGGCAGTCCAGAATGAACACATCACAATCCGTGCCCAGCCACTTGGAAAAGACCACCTTCTGCTTGTTGCCGCCGGACAGCTCCTTCACCAGCTGGCTGCCGTTTCTGCACTTGATGCTCATCACCTTGATCTGTTGATTGGTCAGTGCCCGCTCCTTTGCCGGAGAGATGAAGCCCAGTGCACCGCTCAGCCGCTTGAGTGCAGGCATCAGAATGTTGCTTTGAATGCTGGCCTGCAGAACGATGGATTCCTTGTCCCGGTCCTTGGAGACGTAGGCCATGCCCCGGTCCACCGCCACGGACGGGGATGTGATCTGGACGGGCTCCCCGTCCTTGTAAAGCGTCACACTGCCGGTCAGCGGTTTTTCCAGACCGAAGAGCAGCCGGCCCAGCTCGTGCATACCGCAGTTGGAAAGGCCGCCGAAGCCCAATATCTCGCCCTTGTGCAGGGTAACGTCAATGTTTTTAAAATACGGACGCAGCGTTACCTGCTCTGCCTTCAGCAGCACCTCTTCGCTGCAGCTCCCGTCAAAATCCGGGCGGTAATAGTCCCCCTGGAGCTCCCGGCCGATCATCAGCGACCGCATCCGCTCGATGGACATGTTCTCCCGGTCCAGCGTATCAATGATCAAGCCGTCCCGCAGCACCGTGATGGTATTGCACCGCTCCATCAGCTCATCCAGACCGTGAGAGATGAACAGCACCGCCTTGTTTTCCTTGTGCATCCGCTCGATCAGTGCATAGATCAGCTTGCGGCCCTTGGTTGCCAGTGCGGTGGTGGTCTCGTCAATGATCAGGATCTCGGGCTTATTCACCATGGCCCGGGCGATCTCCACGATTTTCCGGTCCTCAAAATTCAGCTGTTCAATGTTCATCCGGCCCTTGATCTCCGGAACGCCGATATCTTCCAGGATACGGTCCGCTTCCGCATAGATCGTGTTCCAGTCCAGGAAGCCGCACTTTGTATACTGCTCCAACCGTCCGGCAAAGATATTGGAGGCGACATCCAGTCCGGGGAAGGTGGCTGCCTCCTGAACGATCATAGCGACACCGTGATTCTGGGCCTCCACCATGCTCTTGACCTCGTATTTTTCACCGTGAAGCTCCAGTTCACCGCTGTCCATCTCCAGAGCTCCCGCAACGATGGAGCAAAATGTAGATTTTCCGGAACCGTTTTCGCCAATTAGGCCGCGAATTTCGCCCTTCCGAACCTCCACATCCACATCGATCAGTGCGCGTGTGGGGCCAAAGGCTTTACACACCTTGTGTGCAGCCAGGATCAGTTCTCTTTCCATTACGCTCCTCCGTTCCTTTGATCGGGTATCCAAGAATTATTCGGCCCAGCCGGTCATTTGGGGTATTGTTTTTCAACCTCATGCAAATATGGTATCGGTTTTTCGCCCGATTTTCAATGACCGCAAAGGAACTCCGCGAAAAAACGAGTATCATTTTTCGTCATTTTTCGTCTTATTCCGCATATATGTCACTCTCATTTTGTGCATTTTGCTAATTCCCTAAAAAAGAACAGAGCCGGAAATTCCGACTCTGTCAAAAAACATATGTATCTTTTACATGCGATCTCTGCGCACCTCCAGCGGTGTCTTCCCGTATTTCTCCTGGAACATTCTGTAAAAATGGGTCTTATTCTGGTAACCGCACCTGGCGATGATTTCTCCGATGCTGAGACTGGTGGTTGTCAGCAGCGTGACGGCATATTCCAGCCGCTTTTCGATGCAGTATTCCGTCAGAGACATATTGGTGGATTTTCGCAGGACCTTATTCAGATAGCTCTCCGTATAGTGCAGGTCCCGCTCCATGGCGCTCCTGTCCACACGCCAATTGTTCGTCTCCAGATATTGCAGCAGCTGGCCCAGGACCCTGCCGTCCCCATAGGTGGATTTTGTGACGGAGCTGCGGTGCTGTGCCGGCGCCTGGCCGATCCAGTCCATAAGCCGGATGAGCAGGGCAAACAGCACATACCTGTTTCCCGGCTCCCCTGCGACCTTCTCCCGGAGCATCTGCTCCAAAAGGGCCCTGGGATACGCTCCGCAGTTTGCATAAGATATATACCGATATTTGCTGTTCTGCTTCAGCATACTGGCTGCAAAGAACTCGTCCAGATCTTTGGATCTGGTGATTTCCTGAAATACTGCCTCCATGACTGCCTTGGGGATCTGGAGATACTGAACCACACCGTCCTCTGCAATATACTCCGTGTGTACCGTGCTGGTATCCAGCAGCAGCAGGTCATCCTGTTCCATGGTCACCCATTGATTGCCGATGGTCTGCTGGAAACGCCCCGAGAGCACATATACCAGCTCGAAATAGTCATGGCGATGGGGATACATCTTCAACGGTTCCGGCACCATGAGCTGTGCATGATAAAGCTGGCTGCTTCCGTCCGGGGCTGCAAAGGTACAATAGTCGTAGGTCAATCCCTCAGTCTGACTGGACACCCAGCTGATATTGATGCCAAATTCGGGACTTCTGGACACAAAATAGTCCATCTCGCCCCGAATCGGACTACTTTTTGTCTTCGTATCCGATAAGTAATTTTCAAAGGACCTGACAAAGGGCCTGGTCTCGTCTCTTTGCATGTAATTGGTCTTTGAGGTGACAGGGCTGTTCAAAAGCTCTGCATAGATATCTTCCAGATTTTCTTTCCCCATTGCCATATTTGCCCCTTCCACACCGCAGACATTCCCCCGGCACACCACCGTTTCAGCTGGATCATGCTGTATATATACGCAATTTTATCATAATTTTCTTTCCGTGTCCATCCAAAAAGATTCCGGGGCGGCGTTTGCCGCCCCGGGTCGTTTTACCGGTTATACAGCTTCTTATAGTACGCGCTGGAATAGGTATACAGCTCGTCGCCCGCGATGGCGGACTGCTCGGGGGTGCCCATGATCCAGCACATGACCCGGCCCTTGGCGCCGAAGCGGTCCACGAAATCCCGGGTCTGCTGGCGAATCCGGCTTTCCGTGGCATCGGGGGCGATGGGCATATCGAAGGCGAAGGTCATCCTGTCGCCATAGTGCTCCACCAGGAAGTCCGGCTCGTTGATGCCCACCTGAGGCGTCCACATATCAATGCCCAGCTCGATCATCTCCGGCACATACTGGATGTTCTTGCCGCAGGAATGGAGCTCGATGAACTTGCCCTGGGACTTGATATAGTCCATGATCCGCTTGGTGGCCGGCATGATCTGCTCCCGGAACATCTCGTTGGAGAAGAAGCCCCCCCGCTGGGTGCCCCAGTCGTCGTGATAGAGCACGCCATCCACCACACCGTAGTTTTCAAAGACCTTTTGGCAGACCTCGATCTTGTAATCCGCCATTCTTTGGAAAAACTCCTCCAGAAGCTCCGGCTCCTCATAGAAGGCCAGCAGGCTCTCGTCAAAGGGCATCATCTCATGGAGCCGCTCAAACACGCCCTCGGTACACTCGAAGATATGGGGGCGGTCCGGGTCTAAGCGGGCCTGGAGCTTCTTGCCGTCCGAGGCAAAGTCCACGCAGCCCAGGTCCGGCCACTCCACCTCGTTTTTCCATTCGGCAAAGTCGGAGATCACCCGGGTGCCGGGCTTTGTGATCATGCCGCCGATCCCCGGCTCCATGTACCAGTCCACGCCCCACCAGTCGAAGCCGTTCTTCTCGGGCACAGGGTGCTCCTCCACGGCATCGGGCCAGAGGATATTTTTTTCCAGAAAGTAATTGGGCATCCAGTAGGGCTGTTCCCCCCGGACGCAGCGGGCGTAGTTCTCCCGGACGCTGATGGGCCGCCCGGTGATCGGCGGCAGGGCCTGCTGAAACAGCCAAGGGAAACTCCCTTCCTCCGCCCAGAATTTGCTGTAATCCCGCTCTGCGGCCCGCTTCATGAATTGTCCAACTGCCATGTGAATAACTCCTTTCGCAAATGTGGTTCCCCCCACATTGTTTCTGGCACTATTGTATCCGATTTTACGCTTGGACGCTACGGACCCGGAATCCAAAAAGCGAGGAGCAGCGGCGGGGCCTTTTTGTGATTTTGGAACATAGGACCGGGGACGGTAAATTTCCGCACACTTGTTCGCGGAACATAAATTTTCTTTCCACAGGCCACGCACCGGTTTTTCACAGAAGTTATCCACATTCTCCACAGGTTTCTCCACAGGACAAGCTGTGGAAAAGCCTGTTATTTCCTGCATTTTTTGGGAAACTGTGAAAAAATCTCCACAGTATCCTTCACAGCTGTGGAGATTTTCGGTTGACAGAACACCCAGTTATCCACTTTTCCACTTTTTTGGGCCGTCAAAAACACAGCCATCCTTCCTGTGCTCCACAGGCGAACAGTAGGCCCGCAGCGCCCGCAAAAAGCAGTCGGGCTGTTAGAAAACGCTCTGTCATTGCGAACCAGCGCGCACGCTGGTGTGGCAATCCCCCGGATTTTCAAACATCTTGGCCGTAAAACCAAGCTGTTTCCATCCAACCGGGGGGCTGCCACACCAGTGACGTCGGTCACTGGTTCGCAGCGACATACTTTTCTAACAGCCCCACAAATTTTACACATACAGCATTCTTGCGGAGAACACCCGGTGATCCTCGCCGTTTTCTGTGCGGTGAGCATCCACCTGGACAGTGCCCCCCTCCATGATTTCGTAGTGCATATCCAGGGTCTGTCCCTCCCGGCACTCCGCCAGATAGCATACGGTGAACTCCTTGAGCTTGTGTTCCCGGTGGAAGCGGCTGGGGAACAGGTCCTCCACCCACTCCATATAGCGGGTATTGTTCATGTGGCCGTTCCGGTCCAGGTCCGTGAAGCACACCCTTCTGGGACTGGAATTGACCATATCCCGGGGGACAATGCCCTTGGGGGAGGCAAGCTCCAGGCCCCGGTCCGTGCCCACGACCTCAATGCCGCTCTGGCCCGGCTGGATCATAGCCCGGGTATCCATGTTCATCAGCACCCAAAGGGTAATGGAGCGGAAGAGCTCCTGGCCCTTTTCGTCATAGGCCACAACGCTTCTGGGGTAGGCAACCCGGGTGGTGGGCATGGCCCAGGTCTCCACACGAATGGTCTCACCGGACTTAGGAAGCCGCGTGATCTGCACCCGGTGCCGGGTCACGGCCCAGAACAGCCGGTGGCTTGCCAGCACATCATAGCTCAGCGAAAGCTCCTGGCAGTGCCGGGTGCCCATATCCTGGGCGATGAAGAGAATCTGGCCCGGACGAAGATTGCCAAAGCAGTCCACCATATTGTCCTTGATCTCATAATTTTGGGTATATACCGGTTCCATTTTCATAATACCTCTTTTACAATTGTTGGTTTCGATCCACGTTTTTCTTTCACGGGGCCGATGTTCTCATCGGTCCGCAGCCCGTGGGCAGGCCGCATCAATGCTTTTCCGTCAGCGCCACCGTCACATCTCCCTGGCGGCCGTTTCTGTATACGGAAAGGCGCATACTGTCCCCGGGGGCGTGGGTATAGAGCTGGGCATTCAGGGCATCCATATCCGTCACGGAGCCGCCGTCGGCGGTGAGAATAATATCCCCGATGCGCAGGCCTGCGGCCTCGGCAGGGCTGCCAACCTGGACAGCCGTCACATACAGTCCCTTGGGGATCCGGTAAAACCGCTGGTAGAAGGTGGAGAAGCTCTCTCCCTCGATCCCCAGCCAGGGACGGCCGGACACATAGCCCTGGCTCAGCAGCTGGTTGACGATCTCCTGCACAGTGGCGCTGGGGATGGCGAAGCCCAGGCCCTCCACGCCGGAGCTGTCCGCAAAGGTGCCGATCTTCATGGTGTTGATGCCAATGACCTGGCCGAAGCGGTTGATGAGGGGACCGCCGGAATTTCCGGAGTTCAGGGCGGCATTGGTCTGAATCAGATTCATGACCCGGCCGTCCACCTGCACGTCCCGGCTGATGGCGGAGACAATGCCGTCGGTCATGGTGCCCCGGAGCTCCACACCCAGAGGATCGCCAATGGCTACCACGCTGTCGCCCACCCGCACGCCGTCGGAATCCCCGAATTGGGCGGGGGTCAGGTCCTCCGCATCCACCCGGAGCACCGCCAGATCGGACACCGGGTCTTCTCCCACCAGGGTAGCCCGCAGCTCCCGCTCGTCCGTCAACGTCACATTGATGGTCAGGGCCTGGCGAATCACATGGTAATTGGTCAACAGATATCCGTTGGCAGAGAGGACAACCCCGGTGCCCGTGGAGCTGCCGGAACCGGTAGAGGCAGAAATGGAAACCACCGCCGGAATGTTGGTCTCATAGATCTCTTGGAGGCTCATTTCCCCCTCCCGCGAGCCCCCATCTGGGGTCTGCTGCAAATCCACGGTGGTCTTTTCTCTGGGATAGGTCTCGGCCAAGGTGGGGGCCACCTCCGCCTCGGCCTCGGCCTCGGTCTGGCTCTGGACGGCGTAGGCCACCGTCAGAGCGTCCTCCCTCTGATGGAGCTCATGAAACAGGCGGATATTGAGAATGCTCAGGGCCGTGGCAATGCCTCCGAGGAAAATGATGATCACCAGCAGCAGTGCCAGCAGCGCTCTGTGGCTTTTGGGCGGCTGGGTAGACCCGGTGCCGTAGACCCCGTCGTCCCATCCGCTGTCAAAGGGAAACCCTCTGTCGTTCATATACGCTGCTCCTTTCCGGAAATTTTGAAGCCTTCCCTTGGCGGAAGGTAGCCCGCCGACCAATCCCCTAACCTTCCCCATCGGGGAAGGGGGACCGCCGCAGCGGTGGAAGAGGGGCCTTACGTGCGAGAGAAGTGCATATTTTTGCCGCTCTCGCCCATTACTCCCCTCCTCAGTCTCGCTTACGCGAGCCAGCTCCCCCGAAGGGGAAGCTTTTTTTAATTCACCAGCGGCATGGTGAAGGTGAACTCTGTCTTGCCGTCCCGGCTGGTGACGCTGATGTTTTCACCGTGGGCGCAGACGATGGTTTTCACGATATAGAGCCCCAGGCCCCAGCCGTCCCGATTCTTGGAGCGGCTCTTATCCAGCTTGTGGAACCGATCGAAGACCAATGGCAGCTCCTCCGGAGGGATGGTGTCGCCATCGTTGGAGACGGAGACATAGGCCTTGGCCCCGCCCTCCTTGATTTTCAGCCCCAGGGTACCGCCGTCCGGGCAGAACTTCACGGCATTGTCGATCAGATTGTAGATGACCTGGGTGATATAGTCCTCGTTGGCAAAGGTGAACACCGGATGGTCCGGCATATCCACCTCCACGTTGATGTGCTTGTCGTCGATCTTCTTTTCAAAGGTCAGCAGCACCTGGCTGGAGGCATCCTCCAGGTCAAACTGAACCTTCTTCTCCTCCGGAATGCCCTCCTGGGTCTGGAGCTGAGAGATATCCAGCATACTGCGGACCAATCGGGACAGGCGCTTGGTCTCGTCGGAGACGATCTGCAAATAATGGGGCCACTTTTCCGCCGGAATGGTCTTGTCCAGCATTCCGTCCACATAGCCGGAAATGGTGGTCATTGGGGTTTTCAGCTCATGGGACACATTGGCCACGAACTCCTGGCGGCGGTACTCGCTCTTTTGCAGGCTGGACGCCATATTGTTAAAGGCCAGGGCCAGCTCCTCCACCTCTTCGGAGTAGCTTTCCTCGATTTTGACCCGTGCCTCCAGATTGCCGTGGCCAAAGGCATTGGCAACCTTGGCCATCTCCTGCAGGGGCTTGCTCTCCCGCCGGGCAAAGACAGACACCGCCGCCACGGAAGCCAGCACCACAAAGGCCGCAATGGTCAGAAAGATATTGGAGATCTTGGTCAGCACCGCATTGACCCCAGCCAGGGGAGAGGAGACAATGAGAATGCCCAGATTTTGTCCATCCTCGTTGGTAATAGGGCTGGACACCAGAAAGCGTTCGTCCTCGTAGAGCCCCCTGATGATCCCGGTTGCCCGGTCTCCGCCCTGCCCGATGACCTTATTCAGGTAATCCCTGTTTACATAAAGTCCCTTATGACCGCAATCCGCAGTTCCATCGGAGCAGATGACAACCTTCCCCTTGGCATTGCAGATCACCGCATCGGACCCGGATACCTTGGCGGCCACATCCAGATTCATGAGAAATTCCCGGCTGCTCATGCTGTTTTCGTCCAGGCAGGCCGCAAGATTCTGAATGATCGCCGCGTCCTGCTCCAGTCTTGTGAAAGAGGTCTCCGTCAGATAGTTCTGCACCATCATCTGAAAGGACCCGCCCAGCACCGTCAGGGCCACCAGCAGAATCCCCGCAAACACGGAAAAGCTCCGGCCGAAGGAGGATTTCATAGGCATTTTCCTCTCTTTCCCGCCGGAGAAAAAATGAGCGGATATTCCACCCCGCTCACGCTCCGGCTGCTCTTTTTCCTGGTAAAATTATAGCACCCAATATAGGCTTCTTCAAGCAAAGCACAAAAAGTTTACAACTTTCAGCCAAAAAAGGTGCTGACACCAAACACGATTGTAATGCCAAACCCCGCCGGAAATGACCGGCGGGGCCACTATTTACTGCTGCAAAACCTCGAACTTGTAGCCAACGCCCCAGACCGTTTTCAAGTTCCACTGGTCGGAGACACCCTCCAGCTTTTCTCTCAGGCGCTTGACGTGGACATCCACCGTCCGGGAATCGCCGAAGTAGTCGAAGCCCCATACCTCGTCCAGCAGCTGGTTGCGGGTATAGACCCGGTTGGGGGAGGAGGCCAGGTAGTACAGCAGCTCCATCTCCTTGGGCGGGGTATCCACCTTCTTGCCGTCCACGGTGAGCTCAAAGGCATCCATATCGATAACCAGCTTGTCAAACACAAGCCGACGGGCCTTTTTCTCTGCGGCAGAGCCATTGGATCTGCGCAGCACGGCCTCGATCCGGGCCAGGACCTCCTTCATTTCAAAGGGCTTGGTGATATAGTCATCCGCGCCGTTCTTGAGACCGGCCACCTTGTCGTCGGTCTCGCCCTTGGCAGTGAGCATGATAACAGGGGTCTGGCTCTCGGCCCGGATGGCCCGGCAGACTGCCCAGCCGTCCATCACAGGCATCATCACATCCAGCAGCACCAGATCCGGCTTGATGGCCCGGAACTTTGCAAGCCCTTGGCCGCCGTCCGCAGCCACGGTCACGGCGTAGCCTTCCTTTTCCAGATACATTTGCAGCAATTCCGCAATATTGCGGTCATCCTCTACGATCAGTACAGATACAGCCATTGTTCATCCGCTCCTTCAAAAGCCCCGCAGGGCCTATTCTTTCTGATATTTCCTATTATAACGGCAATAGGGGAGTATGGGTGAACTTTTTGTTAAGAGTTCCTGGGCAATTTGTGAACAGCCTCTTTTTTAGCTCACTCTGTGATCTGGCTGCCCGCCCGGGAAAGCCGCATCGCCTCCCGGCTGTAAACGCACTGCATGACCATCCACACTGCGCACACAGCCAGAGAGGGGAGTGCCCCCGTGCCAAACACCAGAGCGGAAATGGCCAGGACTGCCGCCAGGGAACTGCAAAGCTGGTTCGCGACAGCATAGGCCTTGTAGGCGCACTGTCCAATGATCGCCTTTTCCGCCTCATCGCAGCTGTCCAACCACTTTTTCCGGAAACGCACATCATAGACCGAGGCTGTTTTCTCCGGATAGAGACGCTTCGTCATATCCACGACTTTCTGTTGAAACAGGACGTTTTCAAACAGAATCCCAAAAAATGCCGCAATGCTCACACACAATGCAAGCAATCCGCCCTTCTCAGTGAAAATCGAATGTCCGGCCGCATAGGCTGCTGCAAGCAGGAAATTGGCCGTAATCATGGCTGCGCCGCTGATCCACATAACAATAGAGAGCTTTTCTTCTGCCTTTTCCGCTGCGGCGTCATCCTCGCCGTCCCAGTGCATCACCATGCGCTTTCCCTGAAAATAGAGCGGCAGACACACGGCAGGCTGCACCAGAGCCAGGGCCAGGAGCAGCCAATGGGCCATACGGCTGGAAAAATAGGTCCCCGCCGCCGTCAGCTTCCCCGAAAATCCGTTCAGCCCGTAATAAGAAGTACAGAAGCCAAACGCCCCGCCGATCAAAACGCTAAGGGTCATGATGACGATAAACTTCGGCATAGCCTTTCTGTTCTGTTGTTTAATTTCCGCTTTGTTGACATCCTTCATTTTTCTTCTTCCTCCTTTAGGTAAAAAACATCCTCCACGGTTACGCCGCAGACCTTTGCAATGGTCAGGGCCAGGGTCACGGAAGGGGAGTAGTCTCCCCGCTCGATCAGACTGACGGTCTGCCGGGACACCCCGCACAGCCGCCCCATCTCCTGCTGGTTTACATTCAATGCCGCCCGCCGCTCCTTCAGGCGATTTCCCAGTGTCATAGTCCACCTCCATGTGACATATTTCATTGTCGTTGTGACAAGCATCCTTGTCATTTTGCATTATATCATTGTCATATAGGGTTGTCAATAGGGAAGATGTAATTCAATTCCTATTCTATTATTGTCTTCTTGTTATGTTAATTCTATAGAATCCTATTTTTTCCACAGGATTTTCATGAATTGTGGAGATTTTCTGATCATTTTTCCCGAAATTTACGTCCAGGCTCCCATGAAAGGGGAGCCCTATAGGCGCATTACTCCAACCGCGCTCGCACGGAACGCCCCTCCTCAGTCAGGGCTTCGCCCTGCCAGCTCCACTTTTTATGGTATAGCTGCCACCGGCAGCTATATTTGATTCCATTCGCTGCGCGACGCACCGCCCGGAGGGGAAGCTTTTTCTCATATTATTGTCGTCTTGTTATGTTATCTCTGGATTTCCATTTCTTTTTTCACATTCTTTTCAAAACCTGTGAAAAAGAAGCCCTATACCACCAAAGCATTGCTTTTCTATGTGCTTGTTTCACACGCCAATCCAAAAAACTCCACAGGACTTTCACTGTCTGTGGAGTTTTTCCCGTCTATTCCTTTCCTCAAGCGATTTCAACCCCTTCTTTGGCATTTGAAAACCGGCTTTTCTCTCGCATTTCCCGGAATTTCTCCACAGGCTATTCAAACATTGTGGAGAAATTTTTGCAGCAGGGGAGGGGGTGTGGAAAACAGGAAAGGGGCCGAGCGCCGGGTTTTTCCCGGGTTTCGGCCCCTTTGAGGTTGATTTTCTGCTTTTTTCACAGGCTGCAACCGGTTTTCCACATGATTTATCCACAGCTGTGGAAACAGCTGTGGATAAATTTACGGATTTGTAGCTTGCAGGTATCTGTTTGTTACTTGCTCTGCAGATAAGCGTCGATGGCAGCTGCGCCCTTCTTGCCTGCGCCCATGGCCAGGATGACGGTGGCAGCGCCGGTAACGGCATCGCCGCCGGCGAAGACGCCCTCGCGGGTGGTCATCTCGTTCTCATTGACGATAAGGCCGCCCTTCTTGTTGGTCTCCAGGCCGGGGGTGGTGGAGCGGATCAGGGGATTGGGGCTGGTGCCCAGAGCCATGATGACGGTATCCACATCCAGCACGAACTCGCTGCCGGGAATCTCCACGGGACGGCGGCGGCCGGAAGCATCGGGCTCACCCAGCTCCATGCGGACGCACTTGATGCCGCAGACACGGCCGGTATCGTCGCCCAGGATCTCCACAGGGTTGCACAGAGTCTTGAACTCAATGCCCTCTTCCTTGGCATGGTGCTGCTCTTCCTTACGGGCGGGCATTTCGGCCTCGCCGCGGCGGTAGACGATGTACACCTTGTCCGCGCCCAGACGCATGGCGCAGCGGGCACCGTCCATGGCCACGTTGCCGCCGCCAACGACGGCTACGGCCTTGGACTTAATGATGGGGGTATCGGAACTTTCCTCATAGGCCTTCATCAGGTTGGTACGGGTCAGATACTCGTTGGCGGACATAACGCCCTTCAGGCTCTCGCCGGGGATGTGCATAAACATGGGCAGGCCTGCGCCGGAGCCCACGAAGACGGCCTTATAGCCCATCTCGAACAGCTCGTCGATGGTCAGAACACGGCCGATGACCATATTGGTCATGACCTCTACACCCTGGGCCTTCAGATTCTCCACCTCGTTGGCAACGATGGCCTTGGGGAGTCTGAACTCGGGGATACCGTAAACCAGCACGCCGCCGGCGGTGTGCAGGGCCTCGAAAATGGAGACCTGGTAACCCTTCTTGGCCAAATCGCTGGCACAGGTCAGGCCGGCAGGGCCGGAACCGACAACGGCCACCTTCGTGCCGTTGGAGGGGGCCTTCTCGGGCTTGGTGTTCACGTTCTCCCGGTACCAGTCGGCAACAAAGCGCTCCAGACGGCCGATGGCCACAGGTTCGCCCTTAACACCCCGGACGCACTTGCTCTCGCACTGGCTTTCCTGGGGGCAGACACGGCCGGACAGAGCGGGCAGGGCATTGGTGGAGGTGATGATCTCGTAGGCAGCCTTGAAATCGCCCTCGGCTACCTTATGAATAAACTCGGGGATGCGCACATTGACAGGGCAGCCCTCGACGCACTTGGGGTTCTTGCAGTTCAGGCAGCGGCCTGCCTCTTCCTTGGCCATCTCTTCGGTATAGCCCAGGGCAACCTCTTTGAAATTGCGGGCACGAACCTTGGGGTCCTGCTCAGGCATAGGGGTCTTGGTCAAAGTCATATTTGCCATTTTTCTTTCCTCCCTTACTTGATCAGTGCCTTGCCCATGGCTTCCATACGGCAGACATGGTCTCTGGCAACTTCGGCTTCCCGCTCCCGGTAGGTGCCGTTCCGGCTCATCAGCTCTTCATAGTCCACCTTGTGGCCGTCGAACTCGGGACCGTCTACACAGGCAAACTTGGTCTCGCCGCCCACGGTGACACGGCAGCCGCCGCACATACCGGTGCCGTCCACCATAATGGGGTTCAGGGACACCATGGTATGTACGCCGAAGGGCTCAGTGGTCTTGCAGACGAACTTCATCATAGGCACAGGTCCGATGGCCAGAACCTCGTCATACTTCACGCCGCTTTCCAGCAGAGCCTGGAGCTTTACGGTGCCGAAGCCCTTCTCGCCGTAGGAGCCGTCATCGGTCATCAGGTACAGATGGTCGGCACAGGCCCGGAACTCATCCTCCAGAATCACAATATCCTTATTCCGGAAGCCGATAATCACATCGACCTCTGCACCGGCCTCCTTGAAGGCCACGGCTGCAGGCAGAGCAATGGCGCAGCCAACGCCGCCGCCGACCACACAGACCCGCTTCTTGCCCTCCACATCGGTGGGCTTGCCCAGGGGACCCACGAAGTCCCGGATATAGTCGCCCTCATTCAGAGCGCCCAGGGCCTTGGTGGAGAAGCCAACCTTCTGGAAAATAATGCTGACGGTGCCCTTCTCCCGGTCGTAACCGGCAATGGTAAGGGGCACGCGCTCGCTCTTCTCGTCGATCCGGAAGATGATAAACTGCCCGGCCTTTGCCTTCTTGGCAACGAAGGGCGCTTCGATCTCCATCAGAGTGACGGAATCATTCAGCTCTTTCTTACGCACGATTTTGTACATGATCTGATCCATCCTTTTATGAATTTATGGAATCATAAATGCCTGTTTTCCGGCATTTTGCATACATTGAAAGCGCCGCGGCACGATCCTTGCCCCATTCGCTCCCATTGTACTTATTATAGGCTTTAAGGCTCCATTTGTCAAACTATTTTGCTAGAAAATATCCACAGGAAGTGAACTTCCTGTGGATAAAAAAGCTTATTTTTCCTTCAGCAGGTCCCGGATCTCAGTGAGCAGCAGCTCCTCCTTGGTGGGCTCGGGCTCCTTGGGGGGCTCTTCCGCTTTGGCTTCCTCTTCCTTCTTCTTGCCCAGCTCAGAGAGCTTGTTCAGACCCTTTACCAGGAAGAAAACCACCAGGGCCAGGATCAGAAAATTGATGACTGCGGAGATGAAGTTGCCGTAGTTCAGGGTATTCTTAATCAGATTTCCTGCATCATCATACTTTTCCGCAAACAGCCGGGGCAGCTCCAGCTTCATCTCGGAGAAATCCACGCCGCCGATGAAGATGGACACGATGGGCATTTTTCCTGCCACTCTCGCCCATTATGCCTCTCTTCAGTCTCGCTACGCGAGCCAGCTTCCCCGGAGGGGAAGCTTATTAGCGATACTTTACTTCTTTTCAATAACTTCCATTCCGCCCAGGTACTTGCGCAGGGCTTCGGGGATGACCACGGAGCCGTCGGCGCGCTGGTTCTGCTCTACGATGGCGGGGAAAATCCGGGAGGTAGCCAGACCGGAGCCGTTCAGGGTGTGGACGTACTCGATCTTACCGTCGGCACGGCGGAAGCGGATGTTGCCCCGGCGGGCCTGATAATCCCGGGCGTTGGATACGGAGGAAACCTCCTTGTAGCCGTTCATGGACGGGATCAGAATTTCAATATCATAGGTTCTGGCCATGGATGCGGAGCAGTCGCCTGCGGCCAGCTTCACGGTACGGAAGTGCAGGCCCAGACCGGCAACCAGATTCTCCGCCTTGTGCACCAGCTCCTCGAAGGCCTCATCAGAGCCCTCGGGAGTGGTGTACTGGAACATCTCTACCTTGTTGAACTGATGGCCCCGGACCATGCCCCGCTCGTCGGCGCGGTGAGAACCGGCCTCCCGGCGGAAGCAGGGGGTATAGGCGAAGAACTTCTTGGGCAGGTCGGCCTCGGTGAGGATTTCATCCCGGTAAACGGAAGCAAGCGCTGCCTCGGCGGTGGGCAGCATATAGTGCACCCGGTCGTCGGTGGGATTGGCGATCTTGTAGACTTCATCTGCAAACTTGGGGAACTGACCGGCAGTCAGACCGCACTGGTACTCCAGCATGTGGGGCGGCAGGATGAATTCGTAGCCGTCAGCCACGTGGCAGTCGATGAAGTAGTTCAGCAGAGCCCACTCCAGGCGAGCGCCCATGCCGGTGTAGATCCAGTTTCCGGCACCGGCCAGCTTGACGCCCCGCTCGTAGTCGATGAGGCCCAGGTTCTGGCACAGATCCACATGGTGCTTGGGCTCAAAATCAAAGGAATGCTTCTCGCCAATGTAGCGCAGGGGCTGGTTGTTCTCCTTGCCGCCGGGCAGCAGATCGGGGTCCGGCATATTGGGCAGGGACAGCATGCAGGTGGTCAGCTCGTCATCCAGCTCCTTGAGCTTCTGCTTGTCCTCGGCGATTTCCTCGTCGATCTTCACGGAAGCGGCCATGTTGGCGTTGATCTGGGCTTCCAGAGCGGAGGTATCCTCGCCCTTCTTTTCCGCACCCTTCTTCTGGCCGAAGAGCTTGCCATTTTCCTTGGCAAGCTTGTTCTTCTCCGCGGTCTTGGTCTCGGTATGGGTCTTCAGGCCCCGGACCTGGACGTCCAGCTCCAGAATGCGGTCAATGGTGGCGTCGCAGTCCACTTCCTTGGCCTTCATACCGGCCTTGATGGCATCGGGATTTTCCTTGATTCGTTTGATATCGATCATGACAATTACCTCTCTTGGTTGATTTTTCTTAATGACTTATTTTTTCAGATTCATCAGGGCGTCCAGCAGATTTTGCAGATCGTCCTGACCGTAGAATTCCAGCTCAAAGCGACCCTTGCGTTTGCCGTTGACGATTTTCACGCCCCGGCCCAGCGCCTTGCTCAGATTCCGCTCGCACTCGGCTACATAGTCCACTTCCAGGATGATCTCCTTTTTCTTCGGCGCTTCCTGGCTCATGTTCTTGCACAGCAGCTCCGCCTGACGGACGGAGAGGCCCAATGCTGCAATCTTCTGAGCTGCTTCCAGCTGTTTTTTTTCGGTTTTCAGCTGCAAAATGGCCCGGGCATGACCGGCGGTCAGCTCTCCGTTTTTCAGCTTTTCCAGCACCGGCTCGCTTAAGGTAAGCAGCCGCAGAGCATTTGTCACGGCGGGGCGGGATTTGCCCACCCGCTCGGCGGCCTCCTCCTGGGTCAACCCAAAGCGATTGATCAAGGCATCGTAGCCCTGGGCCTCTTCCACCGGATTCAGGTCCTGCCGCTGCAGATTTTCGATCAGCGCCAGTTCCATAGCCTTCCGGTCGTCGGCTTCCATGATAACTACGGGTACCTCGTCCAGGCCTGCCAGACGGGACGCCCGCCAGCGGCGTTCGCCTGCAATGATCTGGTAATACCCATTGGGCATTTCCCGAACGGTCAGGGGCTGAATAATGCCATGCTGCCGGATGGACTCTGCCAGAGCTTCCAGTTCCTCATCGTCAAAATCCCGGCGGGGCTGGTTGGGATTGGGTTCGATTTTATGAAGCGGCAGTGTTTTCAGACCGCCGGTGCTTTCCGGTTCTTCCGTCAAGTCACCCAGCAGCGCACCAAGGCCCCTGCCGAGGCCCTTCTGTGATGCCATGAAATCATCCTTTCCTTATAGCTTCTTGGCGACTTCCTCTGCCATATCCCGATAGGCAGCAGCGCCGCGGCTGAATTTATCGTAGCTGGTCACGGGCAGGCCATGGCTGGGTGCCTCGGCCAGGCGGACATTTCTGGGAACCACCGTCGCCAGCACCTTGCCGGGGAAATGCCGCCTTACCTCCTGCGCCACCTGGGCGGAGAAGTTCGTCCGGCCGTCATACATGGTCAGTACCACGCAGAAAATCTCCAGCTTGGGATTCAGCTTCTTTTTCACCGTCCGCAGGGTTGCCATCAGATCACTTAGGCCTTCCAGTGCGTAGTACTCGCACTGCACCGGGACCAGAATTCCGTCCGCTGCACACAGGGCATTCAGCGTCAGCAGCTCCAATGAGGGCGGGCAGTCGATGAAAATGGCATCATATTTGTCCTTCACGCTTTCCAAGGCTGCTTTCAGCTGGTGCTCCCGATCATCGGAGCCGATGAGCTCCACGCCTGCACCGGCCAGATCTGCGGAAGAGGGGACCACATCTCCAAACTTCGTTTCCAGAATGGCGCTTTCAATGCTGACGCCGTTGATGGTCACATCATAGGAGGAATATTTGATTTTTCGCTTGTCCACGCCCATTCCGGAGGTGGCATTTGCCTGGGGGTCAAAGTCGCAGAGCAGCACCTTTTTGCCCAGATCCGTCAAGGCCGCCGTCAGGTTCACCGCCGTAGTGGTTTTGCCTACGCCGCCCTTCTGGTTTACGATGGCTATGATTTTTCCCATTTTTCGCTCCTCTCATTCTCCGCACCGGAATGTTTCACGTGAAACATCTTCCGATGCCGCATTTTCCGGAAAGTAATGTTTCACGTGAAACATTACTTTTCAGTGGGCAAGGGTCCGGAAGTGGAGGCAGTGGGGGAGACAGTGGAATAGTTCTGTCCAACAACGGGCTGCTGATCCCGCAGCAGAAGCCAAACGCAGAACGCGCTGAGCCCGGCTATGACGATCAGAAGCACCGCAATCCAAATCCGCGCCCGTTTCAGCTGTGAATTGGAAATACGCAGCTTCTCATCATCAGACAGAGACGTCTTCCGAACGGAAGGTCGCTGGGCGGACCGCTTTGGGATCATAACATAGGTATCCGGCGGAACAGGGTATTTTTCCATCTCCGCAAGACAATCAGTGCAAAAGCTTTCTCCTTCCGCGACCTCAGCCCCGCATCTCAGACAGTTCATTCCATTCCCCCCTTATTGATCGTTGATTGTTTTATTTTACAACAGAAATATGGATTCGTAAAGAGGGGAAAACGAAAAATTCATCTCCTACACGGTGCGTCGCAGAGCAAATCTAATTCTCCATATCTGTCAGTGGCAACTATACCATAATTTATAGAAGAGGATGGTATGGTCGACAGTGGTGCATGTATTCTTACCACTCTCACACATTACGCCCCTCCTCAGTCTCGGCTTACGCCGAGCCAGCTCCCCCGGAGGGGAAGCTTAAATACGCAGTCACATAATTCTTATTGACAATCATATGATTATGTGTTATAATCTAGATACAGTAAAAAAGAAAGGAGCATCCCACATGCAGTGGACAATACCGGGAACCGTTCTCGCCGCACAGACGGAGGACGCGGAGAAGATTCGGGACGTATTCAACGCTTTTTTTCTGGCCGGGAACATCAGCCTGAGCCAGGTCTCTGCCATCTCCGGGCTGGAGCCCTATATGATTCAGAACTGGGTGCGCAGAAAATATCTTTCCAACTCCCAGGGAAAAAAATACTCCCTGGATCAGCTCTGCCGCATTCTCACCATCAATCTGCTTCGAAAATCCATGTCCATGGATAAGGTCTGTGACCTTCTGAGCTATGTCAATGGGCAGCTGGATGAAAGCGGGGACGATTTGATTGCCGATGCCGAGCTTTATTTTCTTCTGGTGAGCCTGGCCGCTCAGGTCTATGGGCGCAAGGGTACACTGGAGGAGGGCATTGAAAAAAGCGTCCGGCAGCTTCCCGAGCGGATTCCCGGTGCAAATCAGAAAATACAAAAAGCCCTTTCCATCATGCTCTATGCCTGGTGTGCCGCATTTCTGCGGGACCGGGCAGATGCACTGATGGAAAACCTGGAAAAGGAGTAATTACAATGGAAGAAAACGGAACCTACCGCTGGGCCCCGCCGAAAGAAAAGAAGGAGCCCAACTGGAAAAAAGTAAAACATACGGTCCTTTCGGTCATCGTGATCCTTGTGCTGTTGCTGCTGGTCTCCACCTGCTACTACACCGTGGACGACAAGCAGCAGGCTGTGGTCACCACCTTTGGCCGGGTGACAGACATCACCGATGCCGGCGTGCACCTGAAACTGCCCTTCGGCATTCAAAAGGTCCAGAAAGTAGACGTCAACGTCTATCAGAAGATCACCCTGGGCTATGACCCGGTGGGGATCAGTGGCTACAATGTGAACGACAGGGACAGTGCCATGATCACCGGCGACTACAACATCGTCAACGTGGATTTCTTTGTGGAATACAAGGTCTCCGATCCCGTGCAGTACCTCTATTCCTCCAATGAGCCGGAGCTGATCCTGCGCAATCTGGTTCAGAGCCAGGTGCGCAACGTGGTTGGTTCCTCCACCGTGGATTCCGTGCTGACCACCGGCAAGGAAAACATCCAGATGCAGGTGAAAAACCTGGTATCGGAGATTCTTACCCAATATGACATTGGCCTTGCTCTGGTGGATGTGAAAATCCAGGATGCCGAGCCCCCCACCCAGGAGGTCATCGAAGCCTTCAAAAATGTGGAAACCGCCAAGCAGCAGGCAGAAACCGTCATCAATGACGCAAAGGCCTACGAAAATGCCCAGCTGCCCAAGGCCCAGGCCGAGGCAGACAAGCTGATTCAGAACGCCCAATACCTGAAGGAAAAACGCATCAACGAGGCAACCGAACAGGTGGCCATGTTCAACGCCATGTATCAGGAATATGCCCTGAATCCCGAGGTCACCAAAACAAGAATGTACTATGAGGCCATTTCGGATATTCTGCCGGGCATCAAGCTGTATATCAATACCGGCACCGGCAGCGACATGCAGATGCTCCTGCCTCTGGAAACTCTGGTAGGCAGCGAAGGAGGAGAAACGCAGTGAAAAAAAGAACCGTAACCCTGATTGCCGTGGTGATTCTGGCCGTGATCGTGCTGTCCGGCTGCTTCTTCACCGTACGGGAGGATGAATACGCCTGCACCGTCCGGTTTTCCAAGATCATTGCCACCACATCCGATGCCGGCCTGCACTTCAAGCTGCCCTTTGTGGACTCCGTGAAATATTTCACCAAAGCCACCCAGCTCTACGACATTCCGCCCTCCGAGGTGCTGACCTCAGACAAGCAGAATATGACCGTGGACTGCTACATTCTCTGGTCCATCGGAGACCCCAAGCTCTTCTATCAGCGCCTGGGCACCACCTCCAATGCCGAGCAGCGGCTGGACGCCCTGACCTATAACGAGCTGAAAACCGTCATGGGCACCCTGGCCCAGGCGGACATTGTGAACATGGAGGACGGCGCCAAGCGGAACGACATCTACAATTCCATTGCCACCGACGTGGACGCCCTGGCCCAGACCTACGGTATTCGGGTGGAGGATGTGAAAATCAAGCAGTTTGACCTGCCGGAATCCAATCTGAACGCCGTGTACAACCGGATGATTTCCGAACGGAGCCAGATCGCGGAAAAATACACCGCCGACGGCAACTACGAAGCCTCCATTATCCGCAACAATGTGGACAAGCAGGTGAATATCATCGTCTCCAATGCCAAGGCCGAAGCCGCCAAGCTGGAAGCCGAGGGCGAGGGCGAATATATGCGGATGCTGGCAAGCGCCTACCAGACCCAGGACCAAAAGGAATTCTATGAATTCACCCGTGCCCTGGATGCCCTGAAAGCCAGCCTGACCGGCAGCGAAAAAACCGTCATTCTGGATAGAGACAGCAAACTGGCCCAGATTCTCATGGGCAACTAAATCGCAAAGCCCGGCGCTTTCCGCTTTCCGCGCCGGGCTTTTATTCCCAATTTGTTTGACAAAACGACAGAATGCTGTATAATGGATTTCAAGTGGAATCCCACCGTCCGCGTTGAGTTTTTTCCTCCTTTGTAGACGGTGTGCGGTAAAAGACGGTTGCCTGTCATCCCGCGAGAGCGGAATGGAGGCGTGTATACAGCCCTCGCGGGAAATCTATCTCGGGGAGGCAATATACATATGACTTCGGCATTGTTGACTGTCCTTGGAGCGTTGGGCTCCATTGCCAGTATCGTGTCTCTCGTACTGTACTTGTACGATAAAAAGAAGTGAGCCGTCTGCTGACACCAGACGACTCATGTCCTTGAGCGCTATGCGCTCACCCATGTAAGTTCTGTGTAGTGGCAACCGTCGGGTTTCCACCACGGGGAGATGCCTGTTCACAGCGGGCATCTCCTTGTTCTTTTATTATAGACCAGCTTTTTCCGAATGTCAAGGTTTGAAGAGCTGTCTGCGAATAATGCTTTTAATTCTGATACCGCACCTGCTGTTCCGCAATCGGCTGGTAAACGATCAGGCTGTCGCCATCCAAATTCTCCTTGTGCATATCTACGGCGGTGATCTGATGGTTATCGTAGGTGGTGTAGTAGTAAATCCCCTTGCTTACATTGCAGCAGCAGGTGTAGAGGGTGATCTCATATTCCTTTTCCTTCAGACGGCACAGTCCCCGCTGCTGGTCTACGCTGCCGAGAATGTGGAAGAACTGGCTGACGGAGTGCAGTTCATCGTCAGGGGACAGAGAATGGAGCTTTGTAAAAGCCACGCGCACAAATCTTGACTGGCTGGAAAGATCCCCGGGCAGACCCAAACCGCCCAGGCCCCGGCTATAGGCGTTTAAGTCCGTGCCAAAGGTGTTTTCCGGGGTGTCTACACCCAGAGAGCGGTAATTGTTCAGAGCAAACAGCTGATAGGGGAAGGGCGGATTGTTGGTCATGACCCCCACGGGGTTGTCATAGATGTGCAGCCCGTCCGCCATGGATTCCACGGTAATGCAGCTCGTCTCATCCGCGATCATCCAGTGCAGCTGGGCCAGGGGCAGATTTTCCCGGAAGGGGATATTCAGCAGATTTCCATTTTCCAGAATCTCCCGCACCTGGGACACGTTTTCACATTTTCCAAGCAGATAGGGGATCAGCTCATACTGGGCAAGGTTATTTTTTCCATTTTTTTCCGGGAAATAGGCGCAGTTTCCCACAAAATTCAGCCCGCAGATGCCCAGGCCCTTTTCATTGAAGCCCTCGTAATACAGTGGGTAGTTCTCCATCACCGCCGCCATGCCAATGATCGCATGGTGGCGCTTCATTTCCGGCAGGCAGTGAAACCGCAGTGGGAAATTCCGGGGAGTAACGGTAATTTTGTCCCCATAGGACCGCTCATAGTCCAGAGTCCGGCCCATGTAGAAGTCTTTCGTTTTGTAAGTGGCAGCAGTACACATAAAAAAGCATCCCTTTCGTTTTTCGGATAGTATACCCCGAAAAACGAAACGGAAACGAAACAAATTAGGTTTCTTTCAGCTGTTCTTCGCAAAATTTCAGAAGAACAGGAATATCCATTGCGGCTGTCTCCCATATAATTTCCCGGCTCATGCTTCCATAGCTATGGGCGACCATATTGCCCATCCCCTTAATGGGCCCCACTGGATACGATTGCAGCTCTCTTTCCGTTATGCCTCAGAAAGGGAACCGCCAAGCTCTCCAATCTGTAGGATAGAAAAAGCAATGCTTCTCTGATAATCTCCATCGCTGTCAAAAATTTGAAAATCATTTCCGTATCGTGAGATGGTTTTCTGAATTCCCAGACAATAATCGCGGATTCTAAGAATTCTCTGCAAATCAGGCGACATCATAGAGCTTCACCTTCTCCCTTTCAATATTGCTGCGAAACAGTTCATCGCTGGGAAGGCGCGTTGTCTGTTCCAGAGACGACAGGGTGATCAGATCTATTTTCTTTTCCAACGCCGATTCCAAGTCACAATACAGTTTTCCCAGAGAGAACAGGGAGCGAAGATTCGTTCCGGATGTGTCGATCAGCAAATCAATGTCACTGTTCTCCGTAGCCTCTCCTCTGGCATAGGAGCCAAAAAGGTAGACAGCCCGCAGGCCATACGCAGAAGCAACCGGCTGAATTCTACGGGAAATCTCGTCAATCGTATAAATCATAATGGCTGCTCCTTTCCAAAACAGTATATGCTTATTTTTCCTTCCCCAACCGTTTTTCCAGGGTATAGGCATTCAGGGAGGTCAGATGCACCTGGCTCAGGCCGTATTCGGCGGTGAGGACGAAGCTTTTGGGCAGGTCGTCACAGGGGACGACCTGGCCGTTTTGTTCTGCTTTTTCCAGAAAAGCCTGGGTGCGCTTGGAATAGGAGGTGTTGTCCAGGTCGAAAATGCCGATGATGGACTTGTCCCGGACAGCAAAGTCGTTGCCAATGGATAGGTACATTATTTCAGCTTCTTCCATTCTCCCACTGCCAGTTCGTCGCAGCGGTTGTTCATAGGATTGTCGGCGTGGCCCTTGACCCAGTGGTAGCGGAGTTCGTGGACCGTGGTGAGCTTTAAAAGCTCCTCCCACAGATCCGGGTTGAGGGCCGGCTTTTTGTCGCTTTTTACCCAGTTTTTCTTCTTCCAGCCCCAGGCCCAGCCCTTTTGCAAAGCATCGATGACATACTTGGAGTCGGAATAGAGCTCCACAATGCAGGGCTCCTTCAGGGCCTGCAAGCCACGAATAACGGCGGTGAGCTCCATGCGGTTGTTGGTTGTGCTCTTTTCGCCGCCGGAGAGTTCCTTCCGGGCTCCGTTATAGCTGAGGATGGCCCCCCAGCCGCCGGGGCCCGGGTTTCCCGAGCAGGCCCCGTCGGTATAAAGGGTCACGGTTTTCATTCCTGAGTCTCCTGAGCCTCCGGCTCCTCGTCCTGTTCCACCCGCTCCAGGGAGACGACCTTATTACCCTCTTCCACACGCATGACGATGACGCCCTGGACATCCCGCTTGTAGACGTTGATGGAGGCGGCGGGGACCCGGATAATGACGCCGCCATTTTCGATGATCATCACATCGTCATTGTCGCCCACCACGCGGCAGCCGGCAATATTGCCGGTTTTCGGAGTAATATTGTAGTTTTTCAGGCCCTTACCGCCCCGGCTCTGGGGGATCTTCTCCCCGTCGGGACCGGTGCGCAAGTATTCGGGCAGGGCGGTGCGCTTGCCGTAGCCGTTTTCGGTGAGGGTCAGCAGGGTCTTGCCCTCTTCCATCTTTTCCGCGCCAACCACATAGTCGCCCTCGTTCAGGCTGATGCCCCTTACGCCTGCGGCATCCCGGCCCATGCAGCGCACATCGTTTTCGTTGAAGCAGATGGCCATGCCCTGGGCAGTGGCAAGAATGATGTTGTCATTGCCGTTGGTCCGGAGAACGTTGATCAGGTGATCGTCCTCCTCCAATGTCAGCGCCCGAATGCCGCCCTTGCGGTTGGTCTTCAGGGCGATGAAGGGCAGCCGCTTGACCACGCCCTTCCGGGTGGCCATGAGCAGATACTCATCCTCATGGAATTCCCGGGTGACCACCATAGCGGTGACGGTTTCGCCCGCATCCAGGGGCAGCACATTGACAATGGCCGTGCCTCTGGCAGTGCGGCCTGCCTCGGGAATCTGATAGCCCTTGCGCAGATGGACCTTGCCCCTGTCCGTGAAGAACAGGATATGGTCATGGGTCGAGGCAATGTTCAGACTCTTCACATAGTCCTCTTCCTTCAAATTCTGAGCGTTCACGCCACGGCCGCCCCGGCTCTGGGTGCGGTAGGTATCCACGGGCATCCGCTTGATGTAGCCGTGATTGGAAAGTGTAAAGGCGCAGGTCTCCTCGTCGATCAGGTCCTCAATGTCGATTTCGTCCTCAATGTCCTGGATGACGGTCTTCCGCTCATCGCCGAACTTGTCCCGAATCTCCACCAGCTCCTGCCGCAGAACGGCACGCAGCTTGCTTTCGTCTGCCAAAAGCTCCTGATAATAGGCGATCTTCTGCTCCAGCTCCTTGTATTCAGCCTCCAGCTTTTCCCGGTTCAGACCCTGCAGGGCAATGAGCCGCATATCGCAGATGGCCTGGGCCTGGACGTCATCCAGATTGAACCGGTCCATCAGGTTTTGCTTGGCGTTGTCATAGGAGGAGCGGATAATATGGATGACTTCGTCAATGTTGTCCTGGGCAATGAGCAGGCCCTCCAACAGATGTGCCCGCTCCTGGGCCTTGCGCAGATCGTACTGGGTTCTGCGGGTCAGAACTTCCTCCTGATACTTGAGGTACTCGTCCAAAATCTGCCGCAGGGACAGAATTTTCGGCTGCTTCTGGTTGTCCACCAGAGCCAGCATAATGATGGAGAAATTGGACTGCAAAGCGGTCTGCTTGAAGAGATTATTCAGCACCACCTGAGGATTGGCGTCCTTTTTCAGCTCAATGACCATGCGCATACCGTTCCGATCCGTCTCGTCCCGGAGGTCGGAAATGCCGTCAATGCGCTTGTCCTTCACCTGGTCGGCAATGGTTTTGATCAGCTGGCGCTTGTTCACCTGGTAGGGCAGCTCGGTAACAATGATTCTCGTCCGGTCCTTGCCGAATTCCTCGAACTCGGTCTTTGCCCGGACGACCACCTTGCCGCGGCCCGTGGAATAAGCTGCCCGAATGCCGCTGCGGCCCATAATAATGCCGCCGGTGGGGAAGTCAGGGCCGGTAATGTGCTCCATCAGGTTGGCCAGCGTGCATTCCGGGTCATCCAGCACGCAGATGCAGGCATTGATGACCTCTTTCAGGTTGTGGGGTGGGATATTGGTGGCCATGCCCACGGCGATGCCGGAGGATCCATTCACCAGCAGATTGGGGAATCGGCTGGGGAGAACCCGGGGCTCCTTGCGGCTTTCGTCGAAGTTGGGGTCCCAGTCCACGGTGTCCTTGTCAATGTCCCGGAGCATCTCGTTGGAGATTTTGGAAAGTCTCGCCTCCGTGTAACGGTAGGCGGCAGGGGGGTCGCCATCCACGGAGCCGAAGTTGCCGTGGCCGTCCACCAGAAGGTAGCGCATGGAGAAGTCCTGGGCAAGACGCACCATAGCGTCGTATACGGAGGCATCTCCGTGAGGATGGTATTTACCCAAAACATCGCCCACGCAGGTGGCCGACTTTTTGAACGGCTTGTCAGAGGTCAGGCCGGATTCGTACATGGTGTAGAGAATGCGGCGATGGACCGGCTTCAGGCCGTCCCGCACATCCGGCAGGGCCCGGCCAACGATGACGCTCATGGCGTACTCGATATAGGATTTCTCCATTTCCTCCACCAGGTGGGATTCGGTGATCACCTGGTCAGGAAAAGCAATATCCTCAGGTTTGTAGCTTCTGTTATGTGCCATATAGCACCTCCAAAACTTCTATGCCTCCCCTGAAAGGGGAGGTGGCCCGTAGGGCCGGAGGGGTTCGGTAGTAGAACCCCTCAGTCTCGCTGCGCGAGCCAGCTCCCCTTTCAGGGGCGCCTTTCTTTTTAGAAATCCAGATTCACTGCATACTTCGCGTTGCGCTCGATCCAGTCTTTTCTGGGCTCTACCTGCTCGCCCATGAGAACGGTGAAGATTTCGTCCGCCCGGGCGGCGTCGTCCAGGGTGATCCGGCGCAGAGACCGCTGCTCGGGGTCCATGGTGGTCTCCCACAGCTCGTGGGGGTCCATCTCGCCAAGGCCTTTGTACCGGGCAATGTCGATTTTTGCATTGGGATTGTCCGCGCGCATCTGGGCGGAAACCTGGTCCCGCTGCTCGTCGGAGTAGGCGACCTTGGTGGTCTTGCCCCGGGTCAGCTTGTACAGAGGCGGCACGGCGGAATAGACATAGCCGTTTTCAATCAGGGGCCGCATATACCGGAAGAAGAAGGTCAGAAGCAGCGTTCGAATATGAGCGCCGTCCACATCGGCATCGGCCATGATGATGACCTTGTGATAGCGCAGCTTGTTGATGTCGAATTCCTCGCCAATGCCCGCGCCCAAAGCCACGATCAGAGGATACAGCTTATCGTTGCCGTAAATCTTGTCGGCCCGGGCCTTTTCCACGTTCAGCATTTTGCCCCACATGGCGAGAATCGCCTGGAATCGGGAGTCTCTGCCCTGGATGGCAGAGCCGGCAGCGGAGTCGCCCTCCACGATGTAGATTTCGCACAGGCTGGGGTCACGCTCGTTGCAGTCCTGGAGCTTGTCCGGCATCTGTCCGGATTCCAGGCCGGTCTTCCGGCGGATGGATTCCCGGGCTTTCCGGGCGGCTTCTCTTGCCCGGTTGGCCATCATAGCCTTGTCCAGAATCAGCTTGGCGATCTGGGGGTGCTCCTCAAAGTAGGTGGTCAGCTGGTCGTTCACCACCTGGTCCACCAGGGTACGAATGTAGGCGTTGCCCAGCTTGGCCTTGGTCTGGCCCTCGAACTGCGCATCCGTCAGCTTGACGGAGATAATGGCGGTAATGCCCTCCCGGCAGTCCTCGCCGGAAACCTTGTCGTCTCCCTTGATGATGCCGTTTTTCACGCCGTAGGCATTGAGCACCCGAGTCAGGGCGGTCTTGAAGCCCGTCTCGTGCATGCCGCCCTCGGGCGTGCGGACATCGTTGGCAAAGCTCATCATGAACTCGTTGTAGCCGTCGTTGTACTGCACGGCGATCTCCGCACTGGCGTCCCCCTTGGAGCCCGCCATATAGATCACGTCCTCAAAGACGGGGGTCTTGTTCCGGTTGGCCCAGCGGACGAACTCCCGGATGCCGCCCTCGAAGCACATGACGTCCTGTTTTTTCTCCTCTTCCCGGTCATCGGTAATGGCAATGGAAAGACCGGCGTTCAGGAAGGCTTCTTCCCGCATCCGCTCGTGGAGAATTTCATAGTCGTAAACAAGGGTGTCGAACATCTCGGGATCGGGCTGGAAGGTGACCTCCGTGCCGGTGTGGTCCGTCTTACCCACGATCTTCATTTCCTGGGTGATGTGGCCCCGGGCGAACTTCATTTCATAGATGTTGCCGTTTTTATGCACCCGCACCCGCAGCCACTGGGACAGGGCGTTGACCACCGACGCGCCAACGCCGTGCAGACCGCCGGAGACCTTGTATCCTCCGCCGCCGAACTTACCGCCGGCGTGCAGCACGGTATACACGACCTCCAATGCGGGCCGCCCGGTCTGGGGCTGGATATCCACGGGGATACCGCGGCCGTCATCGGTGACGGTGATGGAATTGCCGGAATTGATGGTCACGGTAATATGCTTGCAGTATCCGGCCAATGCCTCATCAATGGCGTTGTCCACGATTTCGTAGACCAGATGATGCAGACCGGAGGAAGACGTGGAGCCGATATACATACCGGGCCGCTTGCGGACTGCTTCCAGCCCTTCCAGCACCTGGATCTGCTCCGCGCCATATTCCTGAGTCACTTTTGTTTCGTCAGACATGTTGTCCTCCATTTTTTAACGTTTTGTGTCGATAATACGCTGTCGTGTTATATATAAATTGGGAGAAAACCTGAATCAGTTGACAGTTGACAGTTAACAGTTGACAGTTGTGGTATTTCCTGCGGAAATGTTTTGAAAAAATGAAATATTGAACGGAATCCCAGGAAATAATCCGGAATTCCAAATCAAATTTGTTTTAAAATCCGTCCCGAAGGGACACATTCACTGTCAACTGTCAACTGTCAACTAAAAAAATTGTCAATTGTCAATTTATACCGCTTCCCCGTTGGATATCTCCATCGTCTTCCCCAGCTTGGTAAACCTGCCGGGTTCGCAGCAGGTGATAAAGACCTGGCCGGTGGAGATCTGGTTCAGCACGAAATCCTGCCGTTTTTCGTCCAGCTCGGACAGGACATCGTCCAGCAGCAGCAGGGGCTCTTCGCCAAACTCCCGCTTCATGAGCTTTCTCTGGGCCAGCTTCAGGCTGATGGCTGCGGTGCGGGTCTGGCCTTGAGAGCCATAGGCCTTCAGATCAATGCCGGAAAGGGTGATGGTGAAGTCGTCTTTGTGGGGGCCCGTCAGGCATTGGCCGGACTGGAGCTCCGCCCGGTAGTGGGCCTCCAGATGGGCGTTTAAGTCCTCCGTCAGCTTGGAAACCGGCGCAAAGGGGTCCGAAACCGTGGAAACGGTCTTGTATTCCAGGGAAAACACCTCGCTGCCCCCGGAAAACCGGTCGTGAAACACCGCTGCTTCCTTGCCCAGGGCCTCAAAAAACCTCGCCCGGTAGGAGATCAGCAGCGCCCCCACCTGACACAGCCGGATATTGTAGTCCGGCAATATGGAGAGCAAACGGATATCCTCGGCGCTGTCCTTCAAAATCCGGCTCTTCTGCTCCAGGATTCTTCCGTATTCCGTCAGGGCCGCCTCGTAGTTGGGCCGCAGGGCGCAGAGCACCAGGTCCGCAAACCGCCGCCGGGCGGCGCCGCCGCTTTTGAGGATCATCAGATCCTCCGGGCAGAAGAGCACCGTGGGCAGCACCCCCGTGAGCTCGGAAGCGCTTTTCTTCTTCACCCCGTTTTGCCACAGCTGCCGGGGTCTTCCCCCGGGAAACAGCACCCAGCGCAGAGTCTGCTCCCGGTCCTGGGACAGAACCACTCCTTCCAGCTCCCCAAAGTCCCGGGAAAAGCCGATCATTTCCGCCGTTTTCTGGGCCCGGAAGCTCTTTCCGCTGCCCAAAAAGGCGATGGATTCCAACAGATTGGTCTTTCCCTGGGCATTGCGGCCCACGATCAGGTTTACCCCCGGATCGAAGGAAAAATGCTGGTCGTCGTAGTTCCGAAAGCCCCGCAGATTCAGCTCACACAGCTGCATGGCCGCTGATCTTATAGCTCTCGCCGTTGAAGCAGAAGCTGTCGCCGGGGCGGAGCTTCTTGCCCCGCATGGTGCACGGTTCGCCGTTGACGGTGACCATTCCTTCCGCGATGACCTCCTTGGCCTCGCCCCCGGTGGCTACCAGGGCCGCGTATTTGAGTGCTGCATCCAGTTTGATGAACTCCGTCTCAATGGGCAGGAGCTTGCTTTCATCCTTTTTCTTGACGGTTACTTTCATAATCAATTCCTTTCGTAAAAAACGGATGTCATTGCGAGGCAGTGCGCACACTGCCGTGGCAATCCCCCGGATTTTCAGAATTCTGATTTAAAGGATCTGCGTGTAAATATCCTTCCACTCCGGATTCTTTGATTCGACCAATCTGTTCTTTCTCTCACGATTTCAACCTTTCAACTGTTTTTCCCGAGAAATCGCAGCTTCGACGTCGGATGTTTCCTCAAAATAAACCAATTGGTCGATGTTGTATCTTGCAGTATAGCTCCCTTTGTCCAAATGATGTTTATGCTCGTATACTCTGCGAATCAGATTATTTGTTACTCCGATATAAATCAGATTTTTGTTGGCATTGGTCAGGATATATACGTAATAAGTCATTGAATTTTCCTTTGGCACTTTAAATATCCGGGGGATTGCCACACCAGTCTGCGGACTGGTTCGCAATGACATGTTTTTTTATCCCTTGATCCGTACCGGCAGGACCATGTAGGCAAAGTCATATTTTTCGTCTACGGGGGTCAGGACAATGGGGCTCAGGCCGTTGGTCAGCTCCAGGGTGACCTCCTCGCTGGGAACAGCCCGCAGGGCCTCCAAAAGGTACTTGACATTGAAGCCGATCTCCGTTTCCTGGCCGTCACCGGCAAAGGAGCACTTATCTTCCGCAGCTCCCAGGGTGTTGGAGGTTCGCATCTGGACCTCCTGGTTGGAGAAGATGCAGCGCACGGGGCTCTTGTTCTTTTCGGAGACGATCAGTCCCACACGCTCCACGCTCTGGGCCAAATCGCTGACGTTGGCGACCAGCTTGATGGGGCTGCCCGTGGGCACCACCCGGCGCCAATCCAGGAAATCACCCTCCAGCAGGCGGCAGACCAGGGTTGCTGCACCCACCTGGAAGAGAATGTGCTTGCTGCCCAGCAGGAAGGAGGCCATATCTTCGGAATCCGTCAGGATCTTTTCCAGCTCCTTCAATCCCTGGGAGGGGACTACGAAATCCATCTGCCGTGCCAGCCCCTCTTCGGGGTGGTAGGTCCGACGGGCCAGACGGAAGCCGTCCACGGCTACGGTGGTGACGGCGGTATCGGATACCTCAAATTTTACGCCGTTGTGGATAGGCCGGGCCTGGTTGTCGGCCACGGCAAAGATGGTTCCGGAGATCAGCTCCTTGAGCTTGCTCTGGGGGATCTGAATGGGGCGGCCGTCGTTGACGTCCGGCAGCTCCGGATAGTCCTCGGCGTCCTCGGCAGAAATGGTGAAGGAGGCGAAGCCGGCCCGGATGGAGACCTTGAAGGCAGGGTCAACCACCACGGTGACAGGACCTTCCGGCAGGCGGCGGACAATGTCGCCGAAGAGCTTGGCAGGCAGGATGCACTCGCCGGGTTCTTTGACGTCGGCATCGATCTCATAGGTAATGCCGGTCTCCATATTATAACCGGTGAGGAAAATACCGTTTCCGGCTCTGCACAGAATGCCCTCGATCAAGCTCAGAGAGCTTTTGACCGCTACGGTACGGGACGCGATATTGAGTCCCTGAAGCAGCTGATTTTTTTCACAGGTAAAGCGCATGCGCGTTCATCCTTTCTTGTATTACGATAAAGATATATATTTATTTACAGGATATTAGGTAGTAACAGCCGCAGTAGGGGAAATTTATGTGGAAAACCGGGGAATCTCCTAGAGGCGGCGCTGTTTTTTGTCCACACCCGACTGTGGAAACTTTCAAATCTTTCCACAGGGCCTGTGAACGGAATTTTTGTCCGGATTTTTTCCACAGGTTATCTTTTCACATTTCACAGGGGCTGTGGAGAAAATTTGGGGTGCGGATGGGTGGGGGATTTGGGGTGGATTTTTTTGAAATGAAGCCCTGTCCGCATCTCGGCGGGGTGCCTCCGGCGGCCCCTTTCTTGTCCCGCCAAGAAAGGGGGAAAGAATGCGGCTTAAGGGAGGCGCTGACCGGCTGCTTCTTATCGATTTTCTTGCAGAAGCAAGAAAACCGCCGCCGGAGGCACCCAGCCGAAATACGGACAGGGCTTCCGCATGAAATGCTTCTGCTTCCGCGCGGCAAACTGCTTAGCGGTTCCGCCCAAGAGTCTGTACCGCCCCTCATCAGTCACGGCCCTTTGGGCCGCGACAGCTTCCCCCAGGGGAAGCCATTTTACAGGCAGGCGTTAATATTGGCCGTAATGGTCTGAATGTTCTCCTGGATGGTTTTGTCGCCGTTTTTCAGGGCTACCTCCACCTTGCGGATGGCATAGAGCACCGTGGAATGGTCCTTGGCAAACTCCTTGCCGATGTCCGGCAGGGAGAGGTTCGTCAGCTTCCGGATGAGGTACATGGCCATCTGACGGGCCTCGGCTACGCCCTTGTTTTTCAGGGTGCCGCGAAGCACGTTTTCATCCACGGAGTAGAATTTGCAGACCTGGCTGATGATCAGGCTGGGGGTGGGCAGGGCGTTTCCCTCGGATTTGAACATATCGTCAATGGCCCGTGACACGTTCGGCAGGTCCAGGGGCATATTGTTCAGGTCCCGATAGGCCAGAATCTTTTTGACGGTGCCTTCCAGCTGCCGGACGTTGTTGGTGACGTTGACGGCGATGTAGTTCAGCACATCGTCGGACAGGGTGAGCCCCAGGCTCTTGGCTTTATTTTTCAGGATGGCCATTCGGGTCTCATAGTCCGGGGGCTGAATGTCTGCAAGCAGGCCCCATTCAAAACGGGTGCGCAGCCGGTCCTCCAGGGTCAGCATATCGCTGGGCTTCCGGTCGGAGGTCATGACGATCTGCTTGTGCTCCTCATAGAGCTTGTTAAAGGTATGGAAGAATTCCTCCTGGGTGGATTCCTTACCGGCGATAAACTGAATATCATCGATAAGGAACAGGTCGCTTTCCCGGTATTTGCTCCGGAATTCGATATTTTTGCCGTTGGCAATGGCGGCGATCAGCTCATTGGTGAACTCGTCGCCCTTGATGTAGACAATGTTGGCATTGGGATTCTGCTTACGGATGCCGTTGGCAATGGCGTAGAGCAGGTGGGTCTTGCCCACACCGGCGGGGCCATAGATGAACAGGGGATTGTACACCTGTCCAGGGGTTTTGGAAACGGCAATGGCTGCGGAATGGGCGAACCGGTTGGAGGGGCCCACCACGAAGTTATCGAAGGTGAACTGGGGATTGAAGTCCATGGACGGGGCGGCAGCTTTTCCCTTATTGAGATAGTTTTCCCGTTCCTCGTCTCCAAAAACCAGCAATTTGGCATCGGAATTAAAAATTTCCTTCAGGGCATCCTGAACATAGTCGGTGCAGCGGCGGCGGATGATCTCCCGGCGGAAGTCCGAAGGGGAGTAGAGAATCAGGTTATTCTCGTTCAGCTCCACCACCTCCGCGTCATCGAACCAGGCCGACACGGTCACGGCCCCCAGCCGCTCCTCCATATGGCTGAGGATCTTTGCCCAGACATAGGCAGATGAATACATGGCTTGCTCCTCTCTATCTTTTTTCTATGGGAAGCTCTGAAGAAACTGTCTGCGGCTGAGCGGCAGAGCTTCTGCCCCCATGCTGCAATTCCTTGCCCGGAGCCAAAATCTCTTGCCGGCAGCGCTTGCCAATTCGTCCGGAGTTTCCCAACGTCTGCACAGGTTTATATGGATTTCACAGAAAAACGTTGCGGACAGACCCGTGTGGAAAACCCATGCAGAGGCATACTATTTCATCCTCTATTGTAACACATTTTTCCACAGATTACAACCACTTTTCCACAGGCATTGTATGGAAAGGATGAACAAAATGCGCCACCGTTTTCCGGAAATCTTTGCCTTTGCCCCGGAAAAAAACCCTCTTGACCGGGGCGAAACCCTATGCTATAGTATTGTATCAAAGAAAATCCATTCGGTCAAATTGGAGGGGAGAAAGTTATCCACAGCCAATTGGCCGAAAACTATTACATAAAGAGGTTACAAGCGGAGAAATGCACAATCTGAAACGGGTCTGGACCTATCTCGTCATTGTCGCCGCGGCCATGTTGGCGGCGCTGAACTATGAGCTGTTCGTTTTTCCAAATTCCTTCGCCCCCTCGGGGCTCAACGGCATCTGCACCATCATCCAGTATGTCAGCGGCATCAGCGTGGGCTATATGAGCCTGCTGATCAATATCCCTCTGGCACTGCTGGTCTTCTTTAAGGTCAGCAAGCCCGTTGCTGTCAGAAGCATGGTCTATGTGGTGGTGTTCTCCGTAGGCCTGCTGATTCTGGACAAGGTGGATCTGTCCGCCATTGCCTATTCCACCAAGAACGGAACCAGCCGCATTCTGGGGCCCCTGACTGCGGGCATTATTATGGGCTATGTGTATGCCATTCTCATGAAGGCCAGCGCCTATACCGGCGGCACGGATTTCGTGGCGGCCATTATTCACAGCAAGTACCCGGAGAAGAGTGTGTACGGCCTGAGCTTCATTATGAATGCCATGGTGGCCGTGGCCAGCTACTTCGTGTATGATTTTAAGGTAGAGCCGGTGCTGCTGTGCATCCTCTATTCCTTTGCCACCACCACCATGGCGGAGCGCTTCCTGAAGAACGGCCGCAGCGCCGTTCGCTTTGAAATCGTCACCAACTACCCCGAGGAGATCTCCCGGGAAATCATAACCAAGCTCCACCATACGGCCACGGTATTCCCTGCCAAGGGAATGTACAATGGCAAGGAAGTGGATGTGGTTATGTGCGTGGTCAATAACAGCCAGGTAGCCGCCCTTTCGGGCGTGGTGGAGCGGTATCCCCATACCTTCGCCATTATGAGCCAGGTAAACGAGGTCGTTGGCAATTTCCGTCATTATTCCCGCCAGGGCCAGGAGGTCGTCCCGGTGCTGGACCAGGGCGATGGGAAGACGGTGTAGTTTTAGTTGACAGTTGACAATTGACAGTTGACAGTTAAGGAATTTCTTTCGGAAATGGATCGAAATAATTATAATCGTCCCGAAGGGACACCATAACTGTCAACTGTACACTGTCAACTGTCAACTGGTCCATTTGAACAGCTTATTTATTCAGCAACAGAGTCAACTAAGGAGGAAAAGAAACCATGGCTTATTACTATCCCGAACCCAGCCACACCTTCAGCGAGTACCTTCTGGTGCCCGGCTACACTTCCGAGGATTGCATCCCGGATAAGGTCAGCCTGAAGACGCCGCTGGTCAAGTTCCGCAAGGGCCAGGAAGAGCCCGCCATTTCCCTGAACATTCCCCTGACTTCCGCCGTCATGCAGTCCGTGTCCAATGACACCCTGGCCATTGCACTGGCGAAGGAGGGCGGCATCAGCTTCATTTTCGGCTCTCAGTCCATTGAGAGCCAGGCGGCCATGGTCTCCAGGGTCAAGCACCACAAGGCGGGCTTCGTCACCTCCGCTTCCAATCTGACCCCGGAGAACACTCTGGCAGATGTTCTGGCCCTGAAGGCAAAGAACGGCTTCTCCACCGTGGCCATCACCGATGACGGCACCGCCAACGGAAAGCTCCTTGGCATCGTGTCCAGCCGGGACTACCGGGTCTCCCGCATGGAGCCTACGGACAAGGTTGCCTCCTTCATGACCCCCCGGGAAAAGCTGATCACCGCCCCCGCGGAGACCACGCTGAAAGAGGCCAACGACATCATCTGGGAGAACAAGCTGAACAGCCTGCCCATCGTGGACGAAAACGACCACCTGCTGTACTTCGTCTTCCGGAAGGACTACGCCTCTCACAAGGCCAACCCCCAGGAGCTGCTGGACGGAAAGAAGCGCTATCTGGTGGGTGCGGGCATCAACACCCGGGACTATGCGCAGAGAATTCCTGCCCTGCTGGAGGCCGGTGTGGACGTGCTGGTCATCGACTCCTCCGAGGGCTACACCTGCTGGCAGAAGAAGACCATCGAGTGGGTGCGCAAGACCTATGGCGACACCGTGAAGATCGGCGCCGGCAACGTGGTGGACCGGGACGGCTTCCGGTTCCTGGCTGAGGCCGGTGCGGACTTCGTAAAGGTGGGCATCGGCGGCGGCTCCATCTGCATCACCCGGGAGACCAAGGGCATTGGCCGTGGTCAGGCCACCGCTCTGATCGAGGTTGCAGCCGCAAGAGACCAGTATTTCCAGGAGACCGGTGTGTACGTGCCCATCTGCTCTGACGGCGGCATTGTCCACGATTACCACATGACCCTGGCTCTGGCCATGGGCGCGGATTTCCTGATGCTGGGCCGGTACTTTGCCCGGTTCGACGAGGGCCCCACCCCCAAGATCATGGTGAACGGCGCCTATATGAAGGAATACTGGGGCGAGGGCAGCAACCGGGCCCGGAACTGGCAGCGCTACGACCTGGGCGGCGCCACCAAGCTGAGCTTTGAAGAGGGCGTTGACTCCTACGTCACCTATGCAGGCCCCCTCCACGACAATGTGGAGGCCTCCCTGTACAAGGTCAAGTCCACCATGTGCAACGTGGGCGTCACCAACATCCCCGACCTCCAGCGGGACGCCAAGCTGACTCTGGTGTCCTCCGTCTCCATCGTAGAGGGCGGCTACCACGATGTGACATTGCGGTCTTCCAACCCCGTGAAGTAAGTATAAAACGTCAGCCCGGCGCGGAAAGCGCCGGGCTGAAATTAAGGAACAAACGCAATGACGGAATTTCTGCTTATTCTTTTTGATCTCATCGGCACCGTTGCCTTTGCCATCTCCGGGGCACTGGTGGGGGTGGGTAAGAAAATGGACCTGTTCGGAACGATCGTACTGGCTGTGTCCACGGCCTGCGGCGGCGGCGTGATCCGGGATATGGTGGTGGGCAATATCCCGCCCAATATGTTCCGGAATCCTCTGTATGTGTCCATCGCGGCGGTGGTAGCCGTGATCGTCTTCTTCCTGTGCTATTGGCACCGGAAAATGCCCAAGTGGGCAGGCCCGCTGTACGACGGGATGCTTTTCTGGTTCGATACCCTGGGCCTGGCGGCCTTTACGGTGGACGGCATTATGGTGGGCATCTCCTGCGGCTATGAAAGCAATGCCTTTTTGCTGGTGTTTCTGGGCTTTCTCACCGCAGTGGGGGGCGGAACGCTGCGGGATGTATTGGCGGGCCGCATTCCGGATATTTTCTTAAAGCATATCTACGCAGTGGCTGCCATTGCCGGAGGCATCCTGCTGGTGCTCACCCTGCCTCTGGGGGAGCGGACGGCCATGATCCTGGGCTTTTCCCTGGTCATCGCCCTGCGGTGCCTGGCGGCCCACTACCGGTGGAACCTGCCCCGGATTCGGGAATAATATAGCTTCCCCTCCGGGGGAGCTGGCTCGCGGCAGCGAGACTGAGGAGGGGCGTTGCGAGCGGAAACGGTTAGTAATTACGTACCGCTCTCGCCCACAAGGCCCCTCTTCCATAAATTGTGGTATAACTGCCACTGGCAGTTATGAAAGATTAGATTCGCTGCGCGACGCACCGCCGCTGCGGCGGTCCCCCTTCCCCGTGGGGGAAGGTTAAGAGAAAGAGCCATCTCACACCTTGGTTGAGATGGCTCTTTCCGTTTTGATACTGTTTAGCTCAGTCCGTTTTCGTAGGTGTAGACCTCGCTGGCGTCCACCATTTCGAAGTAGGCCTTCAGAATAGGCTCGGCCACAGGGGCCATGGAGGAGCCGTGGGCGGTCTTCTCGCCGAAGATGGCAATGGCAACCTGGGGATCTTCCATGGGGGCGAAGCACACGAAGACACCATGGTCAGAGCCGCCGGAGGAGTGCTGGGCAGTACCGGTCTTGGCGCAGACGGTGATCTTGCTGGGCCACTGGGTGTTGTCCTCGTCCTTGGGGCCGCCGAAGCAGGTGGTGGCGGTGCCGCCGATCATAGTGACAACTCGGCGCATACCGTCCACATAGGTGTTGTAAGTGGTATCGGAGATGTTCATCTTGCTGACCACCTCGGGGCTGTTGGAGTAGACCAGAGTCCGGTAGTCGGAAGAGGTGACCCGGTTCAGGAAGGTAGCCCGGTAGCGGGTGCCCTGGTTGGCCAGGGTGCAGGTGTAGACGGCCAGCTGCAGGGGGGTGAACCGGTTCTCGGACTGGCCGATGGCGCAAAGCACCCGGTCGCCGCCGTTCCAGGCGGCATCGGCGCTGTTCTTATAAGAAGCCTTCTTACTGGCCTCGTTTGCCCGCCAGCCAACCTTCTCGGTGAGCTCGATGCCTGTGGGTTCGCCCAGGCCGAAGCCCTTGGCAGTCTCATCCATCATCTCGATGGTCATCCGGTAGCCCAGCTCGTAGAAGAACAGGTTGCAGGATACCTTCAAAGCATCCTGGGCGGTCAGGTCGCCGTGGCTGCCGTAGCTGCTGGAATAGAACAGGCAGGTGGGGTGGAAATCGGGGAAGTCGTCGTGGCTGAACACGCCCGTATCATAGATGGTCTCGCCGGGGGCATAAATGGGCTGCCCGGCCTTGGGGTTGGTGGGGCCATAGACGTTTTCCATGGCGGCCACCAGGGTACACATTTTGTAGGTGGAGCCGGGGGCGTAGGTTGCGCCGAAGGCCCGGTTGAACAGGGGCTTCAGGTCGTCGCTGTTGATGGCGTCCCAGTCCTCTTTCATGGTGGCCAGGTTGAAGGTGGGATAGCTGGCACAGGCCAGAATTTCACCGGTCTTCACCTTCATGACCACCACGGCTGCGCCCTGGGCATCAATACCTTCGCCCTCGCCGCCGGTATTGATATTGGGGTCGGTGAGCTCCTTCATGCGCTTGGCCAGGGCGTCCTCGGCCACCTTTTGCAGGTCGATATCGATGGTGGTCTCCACGTTGTTTCCGGCTACGGGCTCCTTGCCCTCCAGATACTGCTGGGAGACGATGGTGCCTTCCTTGGTGACTTTGTCCAGACGCTGGCCGTCAATGCCGTGGAGGTAGGTTTCGAAAGCCTGCTCAAAGCCGGATTTGCCCACGTCGGCATCCATGGAATAGCCCAGCTTCTGATTTTCCTGCCACTCGGCATCCGTCATAGCACCCATGTAGCCCAAGATATGGGCGCCATAGGTGGTGTGGTATTCCCGGACGGTGGAGGATTCCACCATCAGGCCCGGGGTGTTCAGCTCCAGAATGGCTGCCAGGTTTTCGGAATCCACGTCGGAGATGAAGACGTAGCTGGGCAGCTTGGTGACGCCGCGAAGGTCAAATTCGTACCGCAGACCGATAACGGCCCGGGCCTCCTCCTCGGTCCATTCCGCGGGAATTTTGTAGAGCTCCCGCATCTTTTCAATCAGCAGCGGGGCGGTTACGTCCGGGTCCCAGCTGCGGTCGGACATATAGTTCTGGTAGTAGCCCTGCCAGGCGGTGGAGTAGTCGGACAGGGTGTATTCAAAGGGCCGGGTCGTGGTCACAGGCAGATGGTCCTGGTGCTCAACGCCCAGCTCTTCACACTTTTTCAGCAGGGTATACAGGTATTCATTGCGGTTATCTGCGGACTTGATAACGAAGTGGTTGAAAACCAGGTCGTAAGAGGCACGGTTGCCAACCAGAACCTTGCCGTTCCGGTCCAGAATATCGCCCCGGGCGGCCCGGACGGTGGTGACGGTGGTGTAATAGGTTGTGTTGTCGGTGTTGCCATCTGTGGAGATGATCTGCAGGTTGAAAAGCCGCATGGCATAAAGCACCATGATAAAGGCAAACAGACCCAGCAGAATTCTCGCACGCAGGCGTGTCATTCGTTCCATACATGACCTCCGATGGTTCCAATGCGATAGAAAAGATGGTACAGCGGGATCATCAGCACGATGGTATACACCGCTGTTTTTGCAAAATACGGGAGCCGTCCCAAATGGGTCACACCCGTGAAGACGGCCATGCCAAAGAGCCCCAGCTCATACACCAGCATGGCAATGCTGCTGCACAGAAGCATGGAGCCGGTGCTGCGCCGCCAGTATTTCTGCCGGAACAGACCGCAAAGCATGGTAGGCACGGTGATCAGGGCAACACAGTAGGCTCCGGGGGCGGAGCCGGAAAAATAATAGACGGTGGAGGCCAGCAGTGCAAAAATGCTTCCGGTCTCCGTGCCCTCCAGCAAGCCCACCAGCAAAATGGCGGCCACACCCAGGTCCGTTGTTGCGCCGAAGAGCTTGATGCGGCTCATGACGCAGTCCTGGATGACCAGACATAGAATGCAGCCCAGGATCAGCAGCACCCAGCGCAAAAGATTCATGCGCTGCTGCCTTGTAAAGTGCAGGGAGCGCACAAAGGGCGAGCGTTGCTTATCCGGCTGGAATTCGGCCTGACTTGCCTGGATCTTGTCCACGGTGTCCACCAGCCACCGGGCGAAGGCGCTGCCTCTGCGGCGCCTGCGGCGGCGCGGAGGGGCGGAGCGGGTCTTCGGTGCGGCCTTGGAATTTGGGCGTTTTTTCTTCTGTTCTTCTGCCATGGCGGGCCTCACGGGGTGGTGGTCTCCGCCGTGGTTTCGGCAGAGGCGTCGGTGGTGGCATCGGTGGTGGCGTCGGTGAGCGTGGAAGAAGCGATGGTAGTGCCCGTATCGGTGGTATAGCTGGTGATGATGAAGATCTGCTCCAGGGCGTTGATGTCCGCAGCGGGCTCCAGCAGGGCGTATTTGGCAACGCCGGTGGCCTCAAAGCCTGCGTCCACAACAGAGCCCACCACCAGGCCTCTGGGGTACACCGTAGAACCGGAGGTAACCACCTGCTGGTTGTTCCGAATGATGGCGGCGGAGGGCAGATAGTTCATCCGCAGCAGCTTGTCATTGCCCCGGATATAGCCGCCGGACACCATGCCATTGTAGCCGGAGGCGGAAATGGTGGAGCTGATTTCCAGGGTGGAGTCCAGCACGGTTTTCACTTCGGCATAGTTGGGGCCAACCTGGGTCACCAGGCCCACCACCTCACCGTTGGCGGTGACGGCGCACATATTCACGTCAATGCCGGAGTTTGTGCCCCGGTTGATGGTCAGCACGTTCGTGAAGTCCGTGGAGCTCCAGCCGATGATATAGGCATCGGTCATGACGTAGCTCTCGTGGGTAGCCAGAAGCTTATTCTGGGCCCGCAGACGCTCGTTTTCACGGCTGGTGGCCGCCGCCTGGCGGGTGGTGTCCTCCATTTCGGCGATCTGGGCCTTCAAGACGGCGTTCTCCGCTTCCAAAGCCTCATATTTGAACATGTAGCTGTAGTAGCGTTCTACGGTGTTGGTCAGACTGGTGGCCACGGCCCGGAAGGGGGTCAGCGCGCCCTGGACCAGCAGGTCCGGAATGCTCTGGTTGGTCAGGCCGGACAGAACGGAAAGACCCGCCGTCACCAGCACGGCGATGACCAGAATGATGCGGAGCTTGGTATTGAACAGCTGCTTCATGCGTCCTCCTCCCAGCCGGGAACCAGGGCTTTCAGGGTTTCGCCCAGGCGGCACACAGGCAGACCCATTACATTGTAATAGTCTCCCTCCATCCGCTCACAGAACAGGGCGGCCCCGCCCTGGATGCCGTAGGCTCCGGCCTTGTCCAGGGGCTCCCCGCTCTCGGCATAGCGGCGGATCTCCTTTTGGGTCAGAGGGCGGAAGTGGAGGTCCGTGACCTCGGTAAAGGTTTCTACCTTGTCTCCCAGGACCACGGTGACGCCGGTCATGACCTGATGGGCCCGGCCGGAGAGCATGGAGAGCATCTCCACGGCCCGTTCCACCGTATGGGGTTTGCCAAGAACGGTGCCGTCGCAGACCACGATGGTATCTGCGGCGATGACCACATCTTCGGCCCCCCGCTCCACGGCCAGAGCCTTCAACCGGCTGACCCGGGCCACCTCGTCAAAGGGGGCCTTATGGAGGTCCATGGTTTCGTCAATATCTGCCGAGCGCACAGTGAAGGCCTTGCCGAACAGCCCCATGAGCTCCCGCCGCCGGGGAGACCCGGATGCTAAAATGATTTGCATAAGCTATAAATTCCTTTCACAGTGAGGATATGCTGAAAATGCGAACTGCATTTGAAGAAAAAGTAAATTTCGGGATGGGAGAAAAGCCTTCCCCTGGGGGACGCCGGCAGGCGGGGCGGATGAGGGGCGGCATTAGGAGAAGCACGGCAGAGCCAAAGCAATCTTTCGTTTCTTTGCAGAAATTGTAACTGCATAAGCTGTTCTGTATCCATACTCTTTACCGCCCCTCATCAGTCACGGCCCAAAGGGCCGCGACAGCTTCCCCCAGGGGAAGCCTTTTTACTCCACTCCTCTTAGATACAGCCCTCTGGTGCAGGCGCCGGGGTCAAAGCTGGTGGGGACCAGGTACTCTTCCAACACCCGGTCTACCTCTCTGGCGTTTTCCGTGGTGAAGTTCAGGCGAATGGCCCAGAGGCCCAGCTTGGCAAGGTCATTCTGTCGGTCCAGCCAGTAGAGCTTTTTGCCGTTGAGCAGCACCGAGCGGCAGGTGTCCGCTTCCTTGATGACGGGGAAGTCTGCGCCGGTCTTGTCCGTCAGCTTCACGGGGACTCCGGTCTGGCAGGCGCATTCGCCGGTTTTATTCTTGATAAGACACTGCTCCGTGATCATCAGGGGCAGGCGGCCATAGGCGATGAGCTCCATGTTCACGGCCTTGCTGATGTCCCGGATCTGGGGCAGGGTCATTTCAAAGCTCAGCGTGGCAGAGGCCAGCTTCAGCTCCCGGGCCACCTGGGCAGAGGCGGAATTGAAGATATTCAGCCCGAAATCTCCCCGCAGCCGGAAGCCCGCCTCCTTGGCAGGCAGCAGCAGACCCAGATTGCCCACCAGGGCGTCCCGGATTCCCAGACTGCGGACCTGGTTCAAGCGGTTGCGGAGCTTGGGCAGCTCGTCGTCGTGGACGATCCGCGGCAGCACGGCGGCCACTCTTCCCCGGGCGGCTAATTTTTGGCAGAGCTTGGGGTCGTCGGCCAAAATGTGCAAGGGAACATAGAGCATGCTGGTCTCGGAATTCAGCAGGCGGGATGTCAGCTGCTCTTTTGCCATGATCTGTACCGTCAGCCCCGGCTGACCGGCAGGGCCCCGGTAATAGGGGATCTCCTTGGCCCGGCGGACGGGCTTGTCCTCCCGGCGGGCCCGGAGGGCGGTCATCTGATTCAGCACATCCCGGCGCATGGCGTTGATGGCGGAGGCGGGGAGCATGAGCCCCGGTTCAACCTGGGTGCGCACCTCCACGCAGCGGAAGGGGGTGCCGCCGGTCTTGGCCACCCGGGCGGCCAGAGCCTGGCCTGTCAGGGGCATGTTCACGGCTCGCTCCGGCATGGGCCCCTGGGCCATGCACATGTGGCCCTCATTGTCCGTGGCGGTGAGACTGCTGCCGTCTACGGTGACCACGGCCCGGAATTTCAGGTCTACCAGGGGCGCTTCGCCGCTTTCGTAGCTCTGGCGGGCGGCCTGGAGAAATTTCTGGTCCTCGGGGGTATCCTCGTGGATGCCGAACATCTTTCTGTCCACCTTGCCCTGGTAGTATCCGGCGGTAAAGCCCTGGCGGTTGAAGGCGGTGTAGAGGGTGTCCATCATCTCCTGGGTTACCGGCGCGCCGTCAATGGCCTGGCGGTACACCTGGGTCACGGCGGCCACGTATTCCGGCCGCTTCATCCGGCCCTCCAGCTTCAAAGAGGCCACGCCCATGGCCTCGATGTCCTTGACGTACTGCACCAGGCAGTTGTCCTTCAGGCTCAGGGGATATTTGTTCTCCCAGCGGGAGTAGCCGTAGCTCTGGCGGCAGGGCTGGGCGCAGCGGCCCCGGTTGCCGGACCGGGAGCCGATCATGGCGGAAAGATAGCACTGGCCGGAATAGCACATACACAGTGCGCCGTGGCCGAAGATCTCGATTTCAATGGGGGAGTTGGCGCAGATATAGGCAATTTCCTGCCGGTTCAGCTCCCGGCTCAGCACCACCCGGTCCATGCCCATGGCGGCACACATCTGCACCCCGGCCAGGGAGTGCACCGTCAGCTGGGTGGAGCCGTGGATGCTCACCTGGGGCGCGATCTGGCGGCACAGCTGCACCACGCCCAGGTCCTGGACGATGAAGGCGTCCACGCCCGCCTGGGCGGCAGTGCGGATCAGCTCCCGGACCGGCTGAATTTCCCGGTCCGTCACCAGGGTGTTCAGGGTCAGATGGACCTGCACCCCCCGCACGTGGCAATAGCGCAGAGCCTCCTGCAAGGAGTCGATGGTAAAGTTTTTGGCGCTCTGGCGGGCGTTAAACGTCCCCACGCCCAGATAGACAGCATCCGCCCCATTCTGCACCGCTGCCCGCAGCGCATCCATAGACCCCGCAGGGGCCAACAATTCCAGCATAGTGATCCTCTCCATATGGTATACTTATAAACATTTTACCACAGTTCCGGGAAAATTTCTACCCTTTGGACGGGAATTTAAGAAACGGAACAGAAATAATCCTGGGAAAATGGCATTGGATATTGGAAATTCCAGAAAATTTAAAAAATAAAGGGAAGACAATCCATGACAAATGTGATATACTATGATACTAAGTAGAAAAAGACGCTTATGACCCCTATAAGGAGGACTTCCCTTTGAAATATTTACGCGGATATCTGGCGGCCGGTATTTTTGCCGCCATTACCGGTGTGCTCATGGCCTATGGGCAGCGGTTTTCTGCCCTGGTGGATATGATCTACCCCTACGTAACACGGACTCTGCAAACCATGCTGGCCCAGTGGAGCGGCCAGGTGAATTTCTGCCTTTGGCAGCTGCTGGCCGTGGCGCTGGGGGTGCTGGTACTGGCCAGTATCGTGCTGATGATCGTGCTCAAGTGGAACCCCATCCAGTGGTTCGGCTGGGTGCTGGCCGTGGGCTGCTGCGTTTACTGCCTGCATACCGCTCTGTACGGCCTGAACTACTATGCCGGCCCCATCGCCGAGGACCTGCGGCTGGATACCTCTCCTTATACCCTGGAGGAGCTGACGGAAGCTACGGAGTACTACCGCAACCAGGCCAATACCCTGGCCACCCAGGTGCCCCGGGATTCCACCGGTGCGGTGAGCTTCCGGACATTTGAAGAGCTCTCCCAAATGGCCGGCGACGGCTTCCATACGCTGACCTATGAAAGGCACTATCCCGTCTTCGCCGGGTCTACCCTGCCGGTGAAGAAGCTGGGCTGGTCCGATATGTACACCTCCATGGGCATTACGGGCTTCACCTTCGCGCTCACCGGCGAGGCCGCCGTGAATCCCAATGCCCCGGATGTGAGCCTGCCCTTCACCATGTGCCACGAGATGGCCCACAGAATGTGCATCGCCTATGAGCGGGATGCCAACTTTGCGGCATTCCTGGCGGCATCTGCCAATTCCGATGTGCAGTTCCGGTATTCCGCCTACTTTATGGCCTACCGGTACTGCATCGCGGCGCTGAGCTCCGTGTCCGGTCAGGCCGCCCTGGAGGCCAGAACACGGGTCGCGGAGGGCGTCAACGACTATCTGCGCTACGATATGGCCCAGTATGACGCATTCTATCAGACCCACAAGAACGAAACCGCCACCAAGGTGGGCGACACCGTGAACAATACCTATTTGCAGACCAGCGGGGATACCTCCGGCCTGGCCTCCTATGGAGAGGTATGCGATCTTCTGGTGAGCTGGCATATTCAGCAGGTCCTGCTGCCCAGCATGGCCGAAGAGGAGACCCCCTTCGATCCTCTGGACAAGACCCAGGTGGATCTGACGGGCATCGTCAATGCCCAGTGGACAGCCCAGGACGCCAACGGTTAAAGGAGACGGCATGGAAATCGATCAGAAAATGAAAACGGTGCTGAAAGCCGGACTGCCGGGCTTTCAGCCGGTGCTGCCGGACCACACGGCGGATATCCTCTGCGCCTTCGGCCAGGCGGTAATTGAACAGAACAAGGTCATGAATCTCACCGCCATTACAGACCCTGTCCAGGTGGCCAAGCTGCACCTGCTGGACAGCCTGACGTTGACCCGGTGCCTGGATCTGAAGGGCAAGCGGCTCATTGACGTGGGCTGCGGGGCGGGCTTTCCCGGGGTGCCCATTGCCATTGCCTGCCCGGATACGGATGTGACATTGCTGGACAGCCTGGGCAAGCGGGTGGCCTGGCTGGAGGAGATCCTGCCGGAGCTGGGCATTTCCGCCCACTGCGTCACCGCCAGAGCCGAGGAGGCTGTGGCCTCCTGCCGGGAAAGCTTCGATGTGGCCTCCAGCCGGGCCGTTGCCAGACTGAACATTCTTTTGGAACTGCTGGCCCCCTATGTAAAGGTGGGGGGGTACGTGGCGGCGCTGAAGGGTGCTGCCGCCCAGGAGGAGCTGGACGAATGCAAAAATGCGATCAAGCTGCTGGGCCTCAGGACGGAGTCCGTCACCCATTTTGACGTGGACGGGGCGGATCACGCCGTGATCCTGCTGAAAAAGATCGCCCCCACCCCGGCCCGCTTCCCCCGGCGCTACGCAAAAATCAAGCAGAGCCCGCTGTAAGGAGGCCGACCCTTGGGAAAACACATCACCCGCTCCCTTTGCTTTTTGCTGCCGCTGCTGTTGGCGGCGATACTGCTTGGGCTGCTGTTCCGGCCCAAGAACAATACCGCTTCCGGCGGAATGCTGGAAACGGACCCTCTGGCCGTCAGCTCCCAGCCGGAAAACAGCCTGGATGTGCTGTTTCTGGGGGACAGCGAGGCCTATTCCGGCTTCGTGCCCATGGCGCTTTGGAAGGACACCGGCATTGCCTCCTTCGTCTGCGCCAGCGTGGACCAGAAGCCCTATGAGACCGAAGACTTCCTGCGGGAAGCCCTGAAAAATCAAAGTCCCAAGGTGGTGGTCCTGGAGACCAATGTGCTCTACCGGGCCTACTCCACCCAGGACTTGCTGGTGCCAAAGCTGCAAACACTTTTCCCCGTGCTGCGGTATCACAGCAACTGGAAGACCTACTCCGCTCAGGAGCTCTTCTCCACTCCGGACTTTACGGGGGAGTATCCCGACCGGGGCTACCACCTGCTGACCCGGGCAGACCCTCTGGACGACCTGACAGGCTATATGGCCCCCACCGAGGCCCGGGAAGACCTGACAAAGCGGAATCTCCGCTCTCTGGAGACCATGGCCGCCCTCTGCAAAGAAAGCGGGGCCGAGCTGGTGCTTTTCAGCATCCCCAGCCCGGAAAACTGGAGCATGGCCCGGCACAACACCATGATGGATTTGGCGGAATCCCTTGGGTGCACCTACTTAGACGGCAATCTGCTGCCCCTTGCCATTGACTGGCAGACGGACACCTACGACCGGGGGGACCACCTGAACTATTACGGCGCCGCCAAGGTCACGGCATGGCTGGGCGCCTGGCTGACCGACCACACCGCCCTGCCGGACCACAGGCAAGACCCGGCCTATGAAGCCTGGAACCGGGATGCGGAGTCCTTCCCCCAAAGGCTGGAAGCAAAGCTCGCGGAAGGGTAGGCTGGGAAAAAGCTTCCCATCCGGGCAATGTCATCAACGCAAGGCAAATTCACCCATTTCTCGTAGGGGCCGATGGCCACATCGGCCCCTGCGGGGAAATCCCTAAGTTGATGCCATTGTCCTTTCATGGGAGGCATTTTTTCTTTTTACCCCTTTTCTTTTTCAATCATATGTGCTATAATAAAGAAAAAATCCTCATGGAGGTGCTTTTATGCCCAGAACCAGCAACAAAGCCGAAAAGATCGTGGAATTTGTCAATGCGTTTATCGCGGAGAACGGCTACTCCCCCTCTGTCCGGGAGATCGGCGAGGCGGTGGGGCTGCGGTCTACCGCGTCCGTCAGCTACCATCTTCAAGCTTTGCAGGAAAAGGGCGTATTTCAGGCTCCGGAGGCCAAGGGCCGCAAGCGCGCCCTGGTGACGGGGGCCCGGCCGGGGCAGATCCCGGTCATTGGCGTTGTCACCGCCGGTTTGCCCATTCTGGCCGTGGAAAACCAGGAGGGCACCATTCCCTGGGAGGACCCCACCTGCTATGCACTGCGGGTGCGGGGGGACAGCATGATAAACGCCGGTATCCTCAGCGGCGACAAGGTCATTGTCCGCCCCCAGGACTCCGCCGATGACGGACAGATCGTGGTTGCCATGATCGATGACGAGGCCACCGTTAAGCGGCTGCGCCGCCGGAACGGGGAGATTTGGCTTATGCCGGAAAACGAGAACTATGCCCCTATCGATGGCACCCATGCCCAGATCCTGGGGCTCGTAAAGGGCGTTGTCCGGGAATACTGAAAATGATTTTCCCGGGGCAATCAAAAAGAATCTTCCTGCCACGGAAAAAAGTTCTTGACAAACGGACTTTTCTGGTGTATAAAGATTCCAAGTTCAAAAGGCAAACCGAAGAAGCGGAAGTAAAGCTGCCAGCGCATCCACAGAGAGTCCCGCAGAGCTGAGAGCGGGGCGAAAAGCGGAGCAGCAAATGGGCCGCCGAGGGCAGGGAGAACGGGTGTTCCCAAGTATCCTCTGACGCAATGCCGGCGTTATGTGGCAGGCGGTGTGTTGGCACCGTGCAAAGCGGTCGTTTTTGCAAACGGCAAACAAGGTGGTACCGCAGAATTTGTAAGTTCTGTCCTTGTTCCCCCAATCGGGGGAGCAAGGACTTTTTTGTTTTTCCGCGAAAGGAGCATTTTTATGAGAAACCCGGGCAGACGATGGTGAATTCAGAGCTTTTCACCCTAAAAACCTGATTTTACCCTATAAAAGGAGTTATTACTATGAAAAAGTTTCTGTCTATGATCGCTGCCGTCTCCCTTCTGGCCGCTTCTCTCAGCGCCTGCGGCGCATCCTCCACCACATCCACCACTGCTGCCGAAAACGGCAAGGAATACAAGGTCGCCATCGTCCAGCAGCTGGACCACGCCTCTCTGGATGAGATCCGGGTGGCCATTGAGGCCGAGCTGGAGGCCAAGGCCGCAGAAAAGGGCATAGCCATTGCCTACAAGGATTTCAACGGCCAGAACGACGCCACCGTTCTGAACCAGATCGGCGCCCAGGTGGTCTCCGACGGCTACGACGCCATCATCCCCATCGCCACTCTGGCTGCCACCACCATGGCTACGGCCACCGAGGACAATCAGATCCCTGTGATCTATGCAGCCATCTCCGACCCGGGAGAAGCCCAGCTGACGGGCATTGCCAACGTCACCGGCACCTCTGATGCACTGAACACCGCCTTCATCCTGGACATGATGCTGAAAGCAAATCCCGACATTGAAACCGTGGGACTGCTGTACTCCAACAGCGAGGCAAACTCCGTGACCCCCATCCGGGAGGCCAAGGAATACCTGGACAGCAAGGGCATTGCCTATCTGGAAAAGACCGGCAACACCACCGACGAGATCCTCACCGCCGCTTCCGCCATGGTGGGCCGGGTGCAGGCCGTCTTCACCCCCACGGACAATGTGGTCATGGCTGCCGCCTCTGCCGTGGCTGAGATCCTGAACGAGGCCGGTATCCCCCACTACACGGGTGCCGATTCCTTTGTCACCGCCGGTGCCTTCGCCACCTGCGGTGTGAACTACACGGAGCTGGGCACCTATACCGCCGATATGGCCGTCGACATTCTTCTGGGCGGCGCGGTTCCCGAATACCATGTCATGGACGGCGGCATCATCACCGTCAACACCGACACCGCCAAGACCCTGGGCCTGGACTATGGCGTCTTCAAGGACATGGCGGGTACGGTGAAGGAAGTCACAACGCAGGAGTGAGAGACATTCGTAAAACATGAAGTCAGCAGAAAATGAGTTGACAATTGACAATTGACAGTTGACAGTTAAGGTATTTCCTTCGGAAATAAATCAAACGAATTTCAAATCGTCCCGAAGGGACACCACAACTGTCAACTGTTCACTGTCAATTGTCAACTCGTCCCCTCGCAGGCTTCATTTTACAAATCCATTTAGATAACCGAGGGAGTCGATTTCATGATTTCATCCGCCGTGATTCTCAGTGCTCTGGAGCTGGGGTGCATTTATGCTTTGGTTGCCCTGGCGCTGTTTTTGAGCTACAAAACCCTGAATATCGCCGATATGACCACCGACGGGGCCTTTACCCTTGGGTGTGCCGTGTCGGCGACGGTTGCCGTTGCCGGGCATCCCTTTCTTGCCATTCCCGCAGCCATGGCTGCGGGAGCCGCAGCAGGGTACATCACCGCATTTTTGCAGACAAAAATGCGGATTCCCTCTATTTTAGCAGGTATTATCACCAATACGGGGCTGTACACCGTCAATCTGGCGGTGATGGGCTTCTCCTCCAATGTAAGCCTGCTGAAGGCGGACACCGTCTTCACTGCGCTCAAGCCCCTGCTGGGGACCTATTACCGCCTGGTTCCCGCTGCGGTGCTGGCCCTTCTGGCAGCGGCGCTGCTGGTGCTGTTCCTGCGGACCCGGCTGGGGCTGTCCATCCGGGCTACCGGCGACAATCCGGATATGGTCCGGGCCAGCTCCATCAACACCGCCTTTACCGTCACCGTGGGACTGTGCATTGCAAATGCCCTGACCGCCCTGTCCGGCGCAATTCTGGCCCAGTACCAGAAAACGGCGGACATCAACCTGGGCACGGGCATGGTCATCATCGGCCTGGCCAGCCTGATCATCGGCGAGACCCTGACGAGGAAGGGCAGCGTAGGTCTGAAAGCCTTCGGGGCGGTGCTGGGCAGCATTCTCTACCGGTTTATCATCGCCCTGGCCCTGCGGCTGGACCTGCCCAGCGAATGCCTGAAGCTGATCTCCGCCGTCATCGTAGCCCTGGCCATCGGCCTGCCTGCCCTGCGGGCGGAAAAGAAAGGAGCGGTATAAGATGCTGACCCTTACGAATATTCAAAAAACCTTTGCCCCGGGCACGGTCAATGAGAAAAAGGCCCTGTGCGGCATCGATCTGCATCTGGATGCCGGGGATTTTGTCACAGTGCTGGGCTCCAACGGCGCGGGAAAATCCACGCTGTTCGGGGCCATTGCAGGCTCCTTCCGGCCGGATACCGGCACCGTGGTGCTGGACGGCCAGGATATCACCAATATGCCGGACTACAGGCGCAGCAAGTGCATCGGCAGGCTGTTCCAGGACCCTCTGCGGGGCACGGCTCCCAGCATGACCATTGCGGAAAATCTGGCGCTGGCCTATCTCCGGGCGGGCCATGGCCGCTCCCCCTTCTCCACCATTACCAAAAAGGACCGGGCCGAATTCCGGGACCGCCTGGCCGCCCTGGAGCTGGGCCTGGAGGACCGGATGAACCACCCCGTAGGTCTGCTCTCCGGCGGACAGCGGCAGGCCCTGACCCTGCTGATGGCCACCCTGGTGACCCCAAAGCTGCTGCTCCTGGACGAGCACACCGCCGCATTGGATCCTGCCACGGCGGAAAAGGTGCTGGAGCTGACGAAGAAAATCGTGGCCGAGAACCACATCACCTGCCTGATGATCACCCACAATGTACCCTCGGCCCTGGCCCTTGGCAACCGGACCGTTATGATGAAGGACGGCCGCATCGTCCTGGAGCTGGCAGGGGCCCAGCGGGCCAATATGACCCCGGAGGACCTGCTGAAGGCCTTCCACGTGGAGACAGACAGGATTTTGTTCAGCGCGGAGCAGACGAATTGACGGGGCTGTCTCACTAGGCACTTTAATGGGTCAAAATAGCAAAAAATGAAATGTCATTGCGAGCCAGTGACCGAGTCACTGGTGTGGCAATCCCCCGGATAGACGTAAAATCCAGGATTTTCTAACGCAGATGTTTGAAAATCGGGGGGATTGCCACACCAGCGTGCGCGCTGGTTCGCAATGACATTGTTCTTTTTGGGCTTTTTGCTATTTTGAGACAGCCCCATGGTGTCCCTGCGGGACGAATTTCAAATTATTTCCGAAAAAATACCTTAATTGTCAACTGTCAATTGTCAATTCTTCACGCGCCATTTTGTCAAATACATTTTACAAAAAGAATCGTTGCTTTTTGGCCCTTTCTGTACTAAAATAGACCTATAAAATATAAGGAGGTTCTTGCAACATGAAGAACGTACTGGTGACCGGCGGTGCCGGTTATATCGGCTCCCACACCTGCCTGGAGCTGCTGGAAAACGGCTATGGCGTGGTGGTCATTGACAATCTGTGCAATTCCAATCCCGAAAGCCTGAACCGGGTTCAAAAGCTCACCGGGAAGACCCTGAAATTCTACGAGGGCGACGTCCGGGACGAGGCTCTGCTGAAGAAGATCTTTGCCGAGAACGAGATTTCCTGCGTCATCCACTTTGCAGGCCTCAAGGCCGTGGGCGAAAGCGTTGCAAAGCCCTGGGAATACTACGACAACAACCTGAATACCACCCTGGTGCTGACCAAGGTCATGAAGGAAGTTGGCATGAAGAATATCATCTTCTCCTCCTCCGCCACGGTCTACACCGCCGACAACGAAATGCCCCTGCGGGAGACCAGCCGGACAGGCGGCTGCACCAACCCCTATGGCTGGACCAAGTACATGACCGAGCAGATCCTCTCCGGCATCTCTCACGCCGACCCCGAATGGAGCGTGGTCCTGCTGCGGTACTTCAACCCCATCGGCGCCCACAAGTCCGGCCTGATCGGCGAGGACCCCAGAGGTATCCCCAACAACCTGATGCCCTATATCACCCAGGTGGCCATCGGCCGCCGGGAGAAGCTCAGCGTCTACGGCAATGACTACGATACCCACGACGGCACCGGCGTCCGGGACTATATCCATGTGGTGGACCTGGCCAAGGGCCATGTGGCTGCCGTGAAATACGTCACCGAGCATCAGGGATGCGAGGTCTTCAACCTGGGCACCGGCACGGGCTACAGCGTGCTGGATATGGTGCACACCTTCATGGAAGTGAACCATGTGAACGTGCCCTATGTCATCACCGACCGCCGCCCCGGCGACATCGCCACCTGCTATGCAGACCCCGCCAAGAGCGCAGAGGTCCTGGGCTGGAAGGCACAGGAGACCCTGGCCGACATGTGCCGGGATTCCTGGAACTGGCAGAGCAAGAACCCCCAGGGTTACGGGGAATAACCGCATTTTCAAAGGGACGCTGCTATGCGGCAGCGTCCCTTGCTTTATGGTTTTCCCGGCCTTTTCCTCCTGAAGCAATTTTCAAAATTTCCTCTTGACAAAACGTTATTCTCCGCTATAATAGTTAGCAGAGGCTAACCTACATCTTGCGCGGTTCGATCCCCCTTGCCGCCTGGATTTTGTTTGTTCTTTGTTACGCAGGATCACCCCGGCCGAACTCGGCCGGGGTGATTCAATATTCCCTTGATTTTTTGGAAAAAAGCTGATAAAATGCAGGAAAAACCACAGGAAAAGGAGCGGCTGTATGGGCCAGGAAATCTATTCGAAGCTGGGCAGTATCCCCACGGGGTACGCACCGGACAGGATCGTAGAGGGGTGCCTTGTGCTGGAGGGCGGGGCCTTCCGGGGGATGTATACCCAGGGGGCTCTGGATGCCTGGATGCAGCGGGGGCTGAATTTTCAATGCACCCTGGGCGTCAGCGCCGGGGCGCTGGCAGGGGTGAGCTACGTCAGCGGCCAGATCGGCCGGTCCGCCCGGGCAAACCTGGGCCACCGCCATGACAAGGCCTATATCGGCACCGACGCCCTGCGCAAAAGCAAAAGCCTCATCCGCCTGGACTTCCTGCTGAACGACTACAATGCCATCGAACCCCTGGATGAGGCCCGGTTCCATGACCCCCGCCGCCGCTTCCTGGCAGAGGCCACGGACTGCCGCACGGGAGAGGCCGTCTTCTGGGAGCGGGGCCAGTGCGACATCTTTTCCGCCGCCAAGGCCTCGGCCTCCATGCCCTTTGTGACCCCCATGGTGAATGTGGACGGGGTGCCCTGCCTGGACGGCGGGTGTAGCTGCGGCATTCCCTTTGACTGGGCCCTGGGCCAGGGCTACGAGAAAATCGTGGTCATCCGCACCCGGCACCGGGGCTATCGAAAGCCTCCAAAGGAGCGGGCCACGGCCGAGGCGGTGTACCGCCGCTGGCCGGAATTCGCCCGGAACGTGGACCGGATCCCCACGGTTTACAATGGCCTGTGTGACCGCCTGGACACCCTGGAGCAGCAGGGCCGGATCTTTGTCCTGGCTCCGGAAAAGCCCATCCGGGTATCCCGGGTGGAGGGAGACCTGGAAAAGCTGGGCGCCCTGTACTGGCAGGGCTACACCGAGGGGCTGAACTGCCTGGATAAGCTCTCCGAATATCTGGGTGAGCCGGTGTAATTTAAGCACCCCGCGTTCCGGAACGGGAACGCGGGGTGCTGTGTTTTGTATCAGCCCTTCACAGAGCCGGCGGTGACGCCCTTGATGATAAAGCGGGACAGGAAGATGTATACGGCCAGAACGGGCAGAATGGCAAGGAGGATAAACATATACACCTTGCCCAGGTCAAACTTGGAGTAGTCCGCCGCCCGGAGCTGGGCGATCATGATCGGAACGGTCTTCATTTCGTTCTTGTTCAGCAGCAGCGCGGGCAGGAAGTAGTTGTTCCAGGACTCCACGAAGGAGAAGATCATCTGCACGGCAATGGCGGGCTTGATCATGGGCAGGACAATGCGGTTGAAGGTGTAGAACTCACCGGAGCCGTCCACCCGGGCAGCGTCTACGATCTCCATGGGCAGCACCGACGCCATGTACTGCTTCATGTAGAAGAAGACCACGGGGGCGGCAATGCCGGGGAGGATCAGCGGAATGTAGCTGTCCGTCAGGCCGAACTTGTAGCACAGTTGGACAAAGCCCGAAGCGCTGACCTGCTTGGGGATGACCATCACCGCCAGAATGAAGGTGGTGGCCGCCTTTTTCAGCTTGAAGTCATAGGCATGGAGGCCGTAAGCTGTCAAAGCGGAGAAATAGGTGGTGAGGATGGAGGTGCAGGCGGCCACGAAGAAGCTGTTTGCCATGCCTCTGGGGATGTTGATGGAGGCGTCGTTCCAGGCGTTTTTGAAGTTGGTCAGGAAATTCCCCTGGGGCAGGAACTTGAAGCCGCCCTGCAGGTCCGCATTGGTGCGGGTGGAATTGATGATCAGCATATAGAAGGAGAACAGACACAGAATGGACAGGAAGATCAGGATGATGTAGACCACGATCCTGCTCAGTGTCAGCATGGCCTTGGCCCTGCGGCTGTCGGAAGAATTGGATTTCATGATGACACCTCCTTAGTTGTCGTCCTTGGTCAGGCTCTTGAACACCAGAATGCTGAGCAGGCCCGTGATGATGAAGATGATCACGGAGACCGCACCGGCCATACCGTAGTTCTTGCTGGTCTTCAGGAAGTTGTTCAGATACATGATCAGGGTGGTGGAGCTTCTGTTGGGGGTGCCCGCGCCGTTGGTCAGGACCTGGGGCACGTCGAACATCTGCAAGCCGCCGATGAGGGCCGTAATGATGGTGTACACCAGCACCGGCATCAGCAGGGGCAGGGTCACCCGGAAGAAGACCTGCAGGGAGTTGGCTCCGTCCAGATTGGCGGCCTCAAAGAGGTTCTGGTCAATGCCCATAATGCCCGCCATCAGCAGAATGGTGGTGTTGCCGAACCACATGAGAAAGTTCATAGTGGCGACCAGGCCCCGAACGGTGATCTGCTTGTCGAAGAAGGGAATTGCCTCGTCGATCCAGCCGAGCTGAACGAGCAGCTGGTTCACAGGGCCCACGTTGGAGAACAGGGTGAAGAACAGCATGGAGAAGGCAGAAGCCATAATGAGGTTTGGCATATAGATAACGGTCTTGAAGAACTGCTGGCCCTTGATTTTCAGCCGGTAACTGGTGAAGAACACACTCAGCAGCAGGGCGATGAGCACCTGGGGCACCGCGCCCTCGATCCACATGAGCAGGGTGTTGGCAGTGAATTTCAGGATGCTGATGGAGCCGTTCTTATCCGAGGTAAAGAGCTTTACATAATTCTGGAAACCCACGAATTTCGGCCCCACCTGGGTCAGGCCCTCCCGGTAGTTCTCGAAGAAGCTGTTGTAGATGGTCAGCACCTGGGGTGCCAGGGAGAAGATGCAGTAGGTCACGAAGAAGGGCAGAATGAAAATGTAGCCCCATTTGGCGTAGCTTACGCCCTTTTTCCCCTTGACACAGGCGGGTTTTACGGTTGTTTGCATATGATTTTCCTCCCTTGGTTGGTTTACGTGTAGAGCGTTTCCTCTAAAACCTTCCCCCACGGGGAAGGGGGACCGCCGCCGTAGGCGGTGGTGGAAGAGGGGCCTTACCAGCGAGAGCACTGTGCATTTTTTGCACCACTCGCGCCCGCTACGCCCCTCCTCAGTCTCGCAGTCGCGAGCCAGCTCCCCCGGAGGGAAAGCTTTTTTCTCAACCTTCCCGCTGGGACGGTTGGAGCGTATTTTTTTCCGGTCTTCCGGATGGGGAAGGTTTCCCCACCCGGAACGCCGGAAAGCATTCCCGGGGCAGGGCGCAGGCCCTGCCCCGGAGAGGAGAAAGAGAATGAAGGTTACGGAGTGACGATGGTGGGATAGCTCTCGGAGACCATGGCGTAGAAGTTGGCCATTGCCTGCTCCTCGCTCACATCGCCGTCGCAGTATTCACGCCAGCACTTCTGCATATCTTCGTTGATCAGCTGATCGTAGATGGTGTGGTTCTCAAAGACGATGTTCTTTGCCAGCTCTACATAGATCGCGGTGTCGTTCTGGCCGCCCAGGAAAGCGTTGCCAAAGTCGGGATCGGAAGCGAACTTGGCGTTGACGGCCTGGTTGTTGGAGAACTGCATATCGTCGGAAACCAGCTTGGAGCAGGTCTCTTCGTCGTTGATGAACAGGTTCATAATGTCAGCAACCATGGTGGGGTTATCGGTGCCGGTGGGAGCCAGCAGCCAGGTGCCGCCCCAGAAGTGGGCCTGAGGACCTTCGCAGATGGCCCAGTCGCCATAGCAGCCCTTTTCGGCATCCTGTGCGTTGCCCATGGAGAAATTATAGTACCAGGCAGGTCCAAAGTAGCACATGACCTTGCCGTCGCCGAACATCTGGGCGGTGCACTCGTCGGACCAGATGTCGCAGGTCTGGGTGTAGCCCTTGTCGGTGAAGTCCTTAGCCTGCTGCATCCAGGTCTTCATAGCCTCGGGAATCTGCAGGTTGTTGTCGGCGTCCACCCAGGGCTTGTCAACGTTGTTGGAGAATACGCGGTAGGTAGCGGACTCGGAAGCGGTCATCATGTAGCCCTTGGCCTTGGCCTGTGCGGCAACATCATTGAACTTGTCCCAGTCGGACAGGGCCTTCTGGACTTCTGCGGGATCATCGGTGCCCAGGACATCCTGTGCGATGGAGCGGCGGTAGATCAGCGCGGCGGGGCAGCACTGGAAGGAGACACCCTTGACGACGCCGTTGGCATCGGAAGCGCACTGCACGGTGTAAGCATAGGTATTGGAGAAGTCGGTAACGCCCAGCTTGGTGACATCCTGGGTGAAGTCGGAGCCGGTGTACTTCTGGATGTAGTCAGCTTCGGCCAGGAACAGGTCCACCTTGTCGTCAGCGGCGGCATTTTCCTGGTTCAGCAGAGCCTGGTCCAGCTTTTCCTGGTATGCGCCGTTGTCACTGGGGGTAATGATCCAGTTGACGGTGACACCTTCGGGAACGGTGTAGTATTTCTCAAAGAAGCCCTTGAACTCCTCGTTCCAGGCATAGATGTTGAACACCTTGCCCTCGGAGGACTCTTCGGCGGGAGCTTCGGTCTGGGTATCGTCTGCCTTAGGTGCGGCAGTGGTTGCGGCCGCGGTGGTGGATGCGGGTTGCTGAGAGCTGCAGGCACACAGTGCAAAGACCATGGCCAGCGCAAGGATCATGGATAGCGCCTTTTTCATTGTATGTTCCTCCTTAAATTGATAACTGTTTTATGTGTACCGCTTCTGCGGATAACACCGAATTTATCTGAGCTTTGCCACGGATTCCCGAACCCGCAGGCTGCCCGGAATGACGATCCGGTCTAAAAGCGTCGTCTTGGGGTGCTCGATGAGATCGATGAGGCCTTTGGCGGCCGCCGTTCCCATGGCTTTCGTATCCTGGTGGTAGGTGGTAAGCCGTGGGGAGAGAATGTCTGCCAAAGGAATCCCATCGTAACCAATGACGGAAATATCCTCCGGGATTCGCAGCCCCGCCTCCCGGATGACGTTCAGGCCGCCCAGAGCGGAAAAATCATCCGGAAAGAAGATGCAACTGGGGCGGTTGGGCAGGGAGAGCAGCTCTTTCGTGATCTCCGCGCAGGTATTGGCCTCGTGATAGAGGCCCTGGCGGACAATGGCCTCATCCGCCCGGAAGCCCAGCTCCTCACAGGCCCGGTAGAAACCCGTAAGCCGGTTCTCGGTAACGGCGGTGCGCTCGCCGTGGATAAAGGCGATGCGCCGGTGGCCCTGGCTGTAGGCGTATTTTACAAGGGCCTCCATGCCCTGGACATTGTCGGAGATGATGGCCAGGCGGTTATTGAAGATATGGTCAATGGTGACCACAGGCAGCTCGGAATTCACCAGCTCCAGCACCTGGGGATCGGAAAAATCCACACTGGCGATGATCACCCCGTCCACACCCCGGTAGCGGCAGTGCTGCAAATAGGTGGTGCGGCGGCCCACATTGCGGTTGATGAAGGTCACATCGTAACCCCGGCTTTCGGCCTCCACCTTCAGGCTTTCCAGCACGGAGGAGAAATACTCATGGGTCAGACCGCTGTTCTGCTCGTCCACGAAGAGGATGCCGATGTTGTAGGTCCGGTTGGCCTTCAGGGCTCGGGCGGCGGAGTTGGTCACATAGCCCATCTCCTCGGCGGCTGCACAGATCCGGTCTCTGGTTTCGGGGCCAATGTCCGGCTGGCCGTTCAGGGCCTTGCTCACCGTGGCAACGGAAACGCCGCAGCGCTGGGCAATGTCCTTCATGCTGACCATATCGGCGCCACTCCTTTCGACGATTTTCCTCAATCGTTTTCGTAACCAAAGCATAGCGCAATTTTCCTAAAATTGCAAGAGGTAATTTCATATTTTTTGACCAGAACGTGAAATTTGAATGGTTTCCACAAAAGCACAGCGAAAATCTGGGCACATTGACAACGTAAAACTTTCGCAATTTTCGCTCTGTTTTCAAAATCGCACAGAAACAGGCATCTCCTCTTAGGCACAATTGACGAAAATCAAAGTTTTTGAAAAGATAAGTTGCGTTTTTTGCAAAGATGCGCTATCCTAAAAAAGAGAATATCTTAACTTAAACGTTTTCAGAAAACGAATAAGTTGAAAATATGTAAGGAGGATCCCTATGCAGTACGGTCATTTTGATGATGCGCTCCGGGAGTATGTGATCGATACCCCCACGACGCCGCTGCCCTGGATCAACTATCTGGGCAGCGAAGACTTCTTCGCCCTGGTATCCAATACGGCGGGAGGCTACTGCTTCTATAAGGACGCCCGCCTGCGGCGCATTACCCGCTACCGCTACAACGGCAGCCCCCTGGATGCCGACGGCTTCCATGTATATGTCCGCATGGCGGACGGAACGGTCTGGAACCCCGGCTGGCAGCCCACCCAGCAGGCGCTGGACTTTTACCGCTGCCGCCACGGCCTGGGCTATACCGTCATCCGGGGCAAAAAGGACGGCATTTCCTTAGAGCAGGCTATGCTGGTGCCAAACGGTGACAATTGCCTGCTGCTGAAACTGACGGTCCGCAACGAATCGGCGGAAACGCAAAAAGTGAGCCTCTTCCCCTATGTGGAGTTCTGCCTGTGGGATGCCATGGACGACAGCTCCAATTTCCAGCGGAATTTCTCCACAGGAGAGGTGGAAATTGAAAAGAACGCCCTGTATCACAAAACCGAGTACCGGGAGCGCCGGGACCACTATGCATTCCTGTGGTCTGACAGGCCCTACGACGGCTTCGACACCGCCCGGGATGCATTTCTTGGGGTCTACGGCAGCCCCGCAAAACCCGCAGCGGTCTTAAACGGCCGCTGCACCGGCTCCCACGCCCACGGCTGGGCCCCGGTGGGCGCCATGGAGTTTGACCTGGAGCTGACCCCCGGCGAGGAAAAGCAGCTGGTTCTGGGCCTTGGCTATATTGAAAATCCCCAGGAAGCAAAATTCGTCTCCCCCGGGGTCATCAACAAGGCAAAAGCCCACGCCATGATGGAAAAGTTCGGCTTCCCCGCCGCCTTCGACAGGGCCCTGGAGGGGCTGCGGAAGTCCTGGGGCGATCTGCTCAGTGGCTGCACCGCCGAAACCGGGGACGAAAAGGTGGACCGGATGGTGAACATCTGGAACCAGTACCAGTGCATGGTGACCTTCAATATGTCCCGCTCCGCCAGCTATTTTGAAAGCGGCATGGGCCGGGGCATGGGCTTCCGGGATTCCTGCCAGGACCTGCTGGGCTTCGTACATATGGTTCCCGAAAAGGCCCGGCAGCGTTTGCTGGACATTGCTGCCACCCAGTTCCCGGACGGCAGCGCCTACCACCAGTACCAGCCCCTGACCAAGAAGGGCAATCTGGCCGTGGGCTCCGGCTTCAACGACGACCCCCTGTGGCTCATTGCCGGTACGGATGCCTACATCAAGGAAACCGGCGATTTCTCCATCCTTATGGAGCAGGTACCCTTCGACAATGACGAGAGCCTGTCCCAGTCCCTGATGGAGCACCTGCGCCGCAGCGTCACCTACACCATGACTCACTTGGGGCCTCATAAGCTGCCCCTCATCGGCCGGGCGGACTGGAACGACTGCCTGAACCTGAATTGCTTCTCCGCCCACCCCGGCGAGAGCTTCCAGATCACCGGCCCCAGCGAGGGCCCCGTGGCCGAAAGCGTCTTCATCGGCGGCATGTTCGTCAAGTATGGCGCAGCCTATGCCGAGCTCTGCCGCCACCTGGGCCATACGGAGGAGGCGGATAAGATTTCCACCGCCGTGGCCGACATGGAGCAGGCCGTGCTCACTGCCGGATGGGACGGGGAATGGTTCCGTCGGGCCTACGATGCCTACGGCGCTCCCGTGGGAAGCAAGCAGTGCAAGGAGGGCCAGATCTTCATCGAGCCCCAGGGTATGTGCGTCATGGCGGGCATCGGCAAGGAAACCGGCGAGGCCGCCAAGGCCCTCAAGAGCGTGGAAGCCCGGCTGGACACCAAATACGGAATTGTGCTCCTGCAGCCTGCCTATACGGAATACTACCTGAACCTGGGCGAAATCAGCTCCTATCCTCCCGGATACAAGGAAAACGCCGGTATCTTCTGCCACAATAACCCCTGGATCGTCTGCGCCGAGGCGGAGCTGGGCCACGGGGACCGGGCCTTCCAGGTGTACAAGCGCACCTGCCCCGCTTATACGGAAGCCATCAGCGAAATCCACCGGACCGAGCCCTATGTGTATAGCCAGATGGTGGCCGGTATTGACGCCCCCAGCTTCGGCGAGGCGAAAAACAGCTGGCTCACCGGCACCGCTGCCTGGACGTTTTTGAGCATCTCCCAGAGCATTCTGGGTATGCAGCCCACATTGAGCGGTCTGCGCATTGACCCCTGCGTCCCGGCAGACTGGAAGCGCTTCACCCTCCACCGCCGCTATCGGGGGGCGGAGTACACCGTCCATGTGGAGAACCCCAAGGGGGTTCAGAAGGGCGTGGCTGCCGTCACCGCAGACGGCAAGCCCATCACCGGTAATGTGCTGCCCATCGCCCCGGCAGGCAGCAGCGTCACCGTGGAGGTGACCCTGGGATGAGCAAATTTCCAAAAAATTTCGTCTGGGGCGTTGCCTCCAGTGCCTACCAGATTGAGGGAGACCCCTTGGCCGACGGCGGGGGAAAATCCGTCTGGGATACCTTCTCCCACACCCCCGGCAAGACCTTTGAGGGCAATACCGGCGACACCGCCTGCCGCAGCTATGCCCACCCGGAATGGGACATTGAAAATCTAAAGCACATGGGCCTTTCCGCTTACCGCTTCTCCACCTCCTGGGCCAGAATCGACCCGGAAGGGGACGGAAATTGGAACGAAAAGGGCCTTGCCTACTATGACCGCCTGGTCGATCTCTGCCTGGAGGCGGGCATTGCGCCCTATATGACCCTCTACCACTGGGAGCTGCCCCAGGCCTTGGAGGACAGGGACGGCTGGCTGAATCCGGAGACCCCCAAGGCCTTTGCCCGGTTCGCCGGGATGATGGCCGGGCACTTCCGGGGCCGGGTAAAGCACTATTTTCTGCTGAACGAGCCCCAGTGCGTGGCTGCCCTGGGCTACGGAAACGGCATCCACGCCCCCGGGCGGCAGGAGCCTATGGGCAAGGTCTTCCTTGTCTGGAAGCATCTTTTGCTTGCCTACGGTCTGGCTGCTCAGGCCATCCGGGCCGTGGACGGTGGGGCCGGAATCGGCATTGCCACCACCGGGCGGCTGTGCTATCCGGAGACGGAAGCTGACATTGCCGCCGCAGAGAAGGCCACCTTCCAGGTCTTCGACAACGACTGGCTTTTCACCCATCAAATGGCCCTGGACCCCATCTGCTTTGGCGCATTCCCCAAGGACTGCGCCCCGGGGCAGCTCCGGGACCTGATGGCCGCCGTCACACCGGAGGAGCTGGAGATCATCCACCAGAAGCCGGATTTCCTGGGCTTTAACATCTACAACGGCTGGTGCGTCCGGGAAGCCCAGGGTGCGCCCTATTTCATTCCCCGCTATGAAGGCTTCCCAAGAACGGCCCTGAAATGGCCCGTAACTCCCGAGGTTCTGGACTGGGGCGTGGCTTTCCTCTGGCGGCGGTACGGCTTGCCCTGCTACATCACGGAAAACGGCCTGAGCTGCAACGATGTGATAAGCCTGGACGGCCAGGTCCACGACCCCAACCGTGAGGATTTCCTGCACCGGTATCTCCTGTGCCTGAAAAACACCTTCTCCCACGGCACGGACCTGCGAGGCTACTTCCACTGGTCCCTGACGGACAACTTCGAATGGCACAGCGGCTACGGCGAGCGCTTTGGCCTGGTGTATGTGGATTTTCCCACCGGAACGCGCATCTATAAGGACAGCGCTGATTGGTACGCCCATGTGGCAAAAACCAACGGAAAAGAGCTATAGAAATGCGAAATGGCTCCCCATTCAGGGGAGCCATCTTGCATTTACAGCTTTACCTTAAAAACAGCCTTGCGCACGTGCTCAGGGGCGCCGGTGAAGGAGATCCCGGGGGCGTGGGCATCACAGGGGAATACCAGGCAGAACTTGCCGGGAACCAGGGACACATAGTCCATGGGGCCGTGGTAGAACCAGATGTCGTTTTCGGGCTTGCCGGAGAATTCTGTCATATCCGGCAGAGAGCCGACACCCATTTTCTCCCGGCCCTCCAGCACGCACTGGATGTCCACATAGGCCTTGTGGGCCTCGGGGCCGTCGTTGTCAGGCTTGTTGTCGTAGCTCTGGACGAAGTAGAAAAGGTCCCGGCCCTCTACCTCGTAGGTGCCGTCGGGGATTTTGGAAAAGTCCGTGTCCCGCAGCAGTTCCAGCGCCTTATACAGCCGGGGCTGGAGCCCCTTGTAGCGCTCAATCTGATCAAGACGATCGTAGATCATGGTTGCGTTCCTCCTTTTTCTCCCAACCTTCCCCTGCGGGGAAGGGGGACCGCCGCAGCGGTGGAAGAGGGGCCCCGGACGAGAGCGTGGCATGCATTTTCCTACTGCTCTTGCCCGAAACACCCCTCTTCAGTCTCGCTTACGCGAGCCAGCTTCCCCGGAGGGGAAGCTTTTAAGTTGTTACTTCGTGCCGAAGATCCGGTCGCCGGCGTCGCCCAGGCCGGGGACGATGTAGGCGTGCTCGTTCAGCTTCTCATCCAGGGCGGCCAGATAGATCTCCACGTCGGGATGGGCCTCCTGAACGGCCTTTACGCCCTCGGGAGCGCCGATGATGTTCATCATGATGATGTTTCTGCAGCCGTGCTTCTTCAGAAAGTCAATGGCAGCAACGGCGCTGCCGCCGGTGGCCAGCATGGGGTCCACCACGAAGACCTGCCGGTTGGCGATGTCCTCGGGCAGCTTGCAGTAGTATTCCACGGGCTTGTGGGTCTCGGGGTCACGGTACAGGCCGATGTGACCGATCTTGGCGGAGGGAATCAGGGCAACCATCTGGTCAACCATGCCCAGGCCTGCCCGCAGCACGGGGACGATGGCCAGCTTCTTACCGGAGAGCATATGGCACTTTGCGGTGGCAACGGGGGTCTCCACTTCCACTTCCTTCAGGGGCAGCTTGCGAGTGGCCTCGTAGCACATCAGGCCTGCGATTTCACCGATCAGCTCCCGGAACTCCTTAACGGGGGTATCCTTACTGCGCAGGATCGCCAGCTTGTGCTGAATGAGGGGATGGTCCAATACGTGTACTTCTGCCATGATTTCTTTCTCCTTTATGTCTATTTTGAATTTTCTCGTTCCAGCCGTTCCCGCTCCGCCTGACTCAGGCGCAGATAGTTTGGCATCAGAGCGGCGCCGGAAAAGTCGCCGCCCTCTTTGAGCATCCGCTCCGCTGCCAGAGCCACGCCTGCGGCCCGCTGGTGCATCCGGTGCTCCGGGGGCAGCACGAGCCCCGGCACTTTTTCCAACAATGTATTATAACACAGATTGCTCCCATCTCCAACAAGAAAAATGGGTTCGCGCAAAATTTTCAGCTCTTCGCCCAAATCCGCCAGGGAAATTGCCCGGTCTTCCTGCACTCTTGCGTAATTTCCGCCGGAAACGTGGAAAAGGCCATTGTAAACCTGACTTCTCCGGGCATCCATCACGGGGCAGACATAACCCTGCCATGCTCCCAGCCCCAGGGCCATGGATTCCAGAGTGCTGGTGCCGACGCATGGGATATCCCGGCCCCAGGCGAAGCCCTTGGCAGCGGCCACGCCGATGCGCACCCCTGTAAAGGAGCCGGGGCCTGCCGCCACGGCCACGGCATCCATGTCCTTGGCCGTCAGATTCAGCTGCTTCAACAGGTCTTGGGCCATGACCATCAGGGTCTGGCTGTGGGTCAGCCCAGTATTCTGGTAGCATTCTGCCAAAAGCTTCCCATCTGCCATAACGGCGGCAGAGGCCGCCTTGGCAGAGGTCTCAAAGGCTAAGATTTTCATAGCCGTCCCCTCCTTCTATGGTGATTTTTCGGTCTGTGTCCCCAAGCTTTTCAATGTTTACGGTCAGCGCCCCCGCCATGGCCTCGGGCACGTTTTCGCTCCACTCCACGGCGCACACACCGCCCCGCTCCAGATAGTCTTCCCAGCCGATGTCCCACAGGTCATCGTCGGAGGCAAGGCGGTACATATCAAAGTGAAACAGGGGGAGTCTGCCGCCCAAGTATTCGTTTACAATGGTATAGGTGGGGCTGGTCACGCTGTCCCGGTACCCCAGTCCCCGGGCCAGGCCCCGGGTGAAGGCGGTCTTCCCCGCCCCCAGGTCCCCGCGGTAGGCAAGCACTGTGCCGGGGGTCAGCTTTTGCGCCAGTTTCTCCCCGATCGCTTCCGTCTCCTCGGGGGAATGGGTGATGTATTCCATGTTCGATACCTCTATGTTTTGTATCTTAGAATTTCCAGAGATCTGAGTTGACAGTGTACAGTTGACAGTTATGGTGTCCCTTCGGGACAGTTTAAAAAATATGAAACGCATTTCATAAGAAGATTCCTTAACTGTCAACTGTCAATTGTCAACTTTTTATTTCGCCATTTTCAGCTTTTCCGCCTGATCGGCCGTGGCCAGAGCGTCTATGATCTCGTCCAGGTCGCCGTCCATGACGGAGTCGATTTTGTACAGCGTCAGACCTACCCGGTGCTCCGTCACCCGGCCCTGGGGGAAGTTGTAGGTGCGGATGCGCTCGTTGCGCATTCCCGTGCCCACCTGGCTGCGGCGCAGGCCTGTGACCTCGCTTTCGACCCGCTGCTGCTCCTGCTCGTAGAGCTTGGAGGCCAGCATCCGCATACACTTCTCCCGGTTCTGCACCTGACTGCGCTCCTCCTGACAGGCCACCACAATGCCCGAGGGCTTGTGGATCAGCCGGACGGCGGAGCTGGTCTTGTTTACGTGCTGGCCGCCGGCACCGGAGGCACGGTAGACCTGCATTTCAATATCCGCGGGATTGATCTGCACGTCCACCTCTTCCATCTCCGGCAGCACGGCCACCGTGGCGGTGGAGGTGTGGACACGGCCGCCGGATTCCGTCTCCGGCACCCGCTGGACTCGGTGAACGCCGCTTTCGTATTTCATCCGGGAGTAGGCCCCCCGGCCGTTGATGACGAAGTCCGCCTCCTTCACGCCGCCGAGTTCGGTCTCGTTGTAGTTCAGCAGTTCCACGGTCCAGCCCTTCCGGGCGGCGTACATGGAGTACATCCGGAACAGGCTGTGGGCAAACAGGGCGCTTTCCTCGCCGCCCACGCCGCCGCGAATCTCTACGATGACGCTTTTGTCGTCGTTGGGGTCTTTGGGCAGCAGCAGAATTTGCAGTTCCCGGTAGAGCCGTTCCTTTTCGGCTTTGGCATCGCTGTAGGTCTGCTGGCACAGCTCCTTCATCTCCGGATCGGACATGAGCTCTTCGGCGTCGTCCATCTCCTGTTGGGCCCGGTTATAGGCTGTGTAAGCCGCAACAATGGGCTCCAGGTCGTTCTTTTCCCGGAGAAGCTTGGCCGCCTTCTGGGGGTCGGCGTAGAAATCCGGCTGCTCTGATTTGGCGCAGAGCTCTTCATATCGGCTGGATACCGCTTCCAGTTTTTCCAGCATAATGTCACTCCTTCAAATTTTTCCCGGCATAGAGGCGGGTGGTTGGGGGAAACTATAAACGCAAAGCCTTCCCCTGGGGGAAGGTGGCAGGGCGAAGCCCTGACGGATGAGGGTGGTGCTCCGCGCAGCGAATCAGAATAATCGATTGCCGGTGGCAATCGCACCATAATTTATGCGGGAAGCAGAACCGACCAAGAGGAAACTCCGCAATCAAGTTCATGCAAGCAGGGCATTCCTGCTTAGGCGTTGCCGTATGCTACTCTGTGCCGCCCCTCATCAGTCACGGCACTAAAGTGCCGCGACAGCTTCCCCCAGGGGAAGCCTTTGGTAGACATTCAGCACGCAGCTTGCGGTGTCCGTGAGCCTTTCCGTATTTGCCAGCCGTTCCGCTCCGGCTTTGCCGATGCGGAAAACATGGGGCGTCATGGACAGCAGCTGCCGGACCTGCTCGCCCTCCACCGTAAAGGAAAAGCGGATATTTTCCGAGGACAGCAGCCGGAAGCCCGGCAGCGCCTGGGTCACGTGCTTTTCCTTATGGGTCAATTGGTCATAGATGATGCCCTTCAGCCCCAGCAGGTGATCCTCTGCGGCTACAACCTGGAGAAACAGGCCGTCATCCCTCAGAACCCGGTGAAATTCCTCGGGGAGCGTCAGAGCAAACAGGCTGGTGAGCACACCGGCGCTGCCGGTTTCCACAGGGATATGGGCCGCCGTGGCGCAGAGCCATTGGGCGTTTTTGTACCGTCCCGCCGCCCAGCGGACGGCCTCCTTGGAGATATCCAAACCTGTCAGGGGCAGGTTGAGAGCCTGGGATAGGCGGCTGCAATAGTACCCTTCGCCGCAGCCCACGTCCAGAATTTCCCCGGATGCACCGTATTTCTTTGCCGCCGTGATCAGAGCTTCGGCGATGGGGGCATAAAACCCGCCGTCTAAGAAGGCCCGCCGGGAGAGCACCTGCTCCTTGGTATCCCCGGGGTCCAGAGAGTGCTTGTGCTGTACGGTGAGCAGATTCACATAGCCCTGCCGCGCAATGTCAAAGCTGTGGCCGTTGGCACAGATATATTGTTTTTCCCGCTTTTCCAGGGCATTGCCGCAGACGGGACAGATATAGTGCATAGGGCCTTTGAACTTTTTCTTATCATACCCCATTTCCACGCTCCCGTCAAACCCTATCTTTTCCATAGGAGGCGCGTTTCTGTGCGAAAAATGATTCTGACGTTGATTTTGTGTTCTCTGCTGGTGCTTCCGGTGAATGCCGCTGCGCCCACCGTGGCACTGACCTTTGACGATGGCCCCTCCGGGCGATTCACCCGGGCGCTGCTGGATGGGCTGGCGGAACGGAATGTAAAAGCTACCTTCTTCCTCTGCGGCTACCGCATCCGGCAGTATCCGGAATTGGCACAGAGGATCGCAGAGGAGGGCCATGAGATCGGCTGCCACGGCTTTTCCCACGACTCCATGGCCACTATGAGCCGCCGGGATATCTATGAGGAGATTCAGAGTACCCTGGCCCTGCTGCCGGAGGGGTCCCGGGTAAAGCTGCTCCGGCCCCCGGGAGGCTGCTGCTCCGAGTCCGTGGCTCAGGTGGCCCAGGCACTGAAAATGCCCATTGTCCAGTGGTCTGTGGACCCCAAGGACTGGGCTGTCCATGATGCCGCCATTGTGAAGGCCCGGGTGCTGCAGCAGGCCAGGGATGGGGACATTATTCTTATGCATGATATGTCCTCCAGCTCTGTCTCCGCCGCCCTGGCCATCATCGACACACTGACCGCCCGGGGCTTTCAATTCGCCACGGTATCGGAGCTGGCCGCGAAAAAGCAGGTGCAGCTCAGCCCCGGAAAGGTTTATACGGATTTTGGGGAATAATCTTCAAAAAACAGCGGGAACTGATTACAACCTTTCACGCAATAGATTTACTTTTGAATTTCTAACGGTAACCCTGTCCACCCATAGGCTGGGTCCCTCCGGGGGCGGTTTTCTTGCTTCTGCAAGAAAATCGATAAGAAGCAGCCTCAAGGGGGGCGCTGACCGCTGCTAGCTCCCGCCGCAGAGCCGCCCCCCCTTGAGAATCCCCCCCGGCGCGCCTTTACGGTAGAACAGCAATGTTTTGGCGGCGTTCTATTCGGGCATTTGCTATCTTAAAGTCTATGATCAATCGTGCCTCTTTGCTGTTTTCACGCAGTGAAAACAGTCCACAAAAGCCGAAGTTGGTCTTCTATTCCGCGCCAGTGCGCACACTGGCATGGAATACCCGGATGACAGAATGCTCAAGTAGAAAGTGGCCCCAATATTGATTCTTTCAAAGAATTGAACCAGGAAAGATTTAGAGACTGCACCCCGTACTCGCCGGAAGGCGGCGCAGAAAGCTGACTTGTTTCTGAGGCCGGGAGAATTCTTAAGGAGGGCGGCTTTGCCGACAGCGCCTCCTTAAGCCGCATTCTTGGGGAGCTTCTTGGCGGGACAAGAAGCTCCCCGCCGGAGGCGCCCAGCCGGAACACGGTCAGGGCTGCCGTTGGAATCTTAAAAAGCAACGTTTTTGAATCACCGAGCCATTACAGGCACTGCCCCTGATATCTTCCCCCTGAAAAAAATGTTGCAATGCGTCGAAAGGATTGGTATACTTGTAAAGAATGTATGACTTGAATTTTACACAGACAATATAATAGGGGGAATACTGTGAGCTTCACCAATATTATCTCGCTCTTGGGCGGGCTGGGCGCATTCCTGTTCGGAATGCAGTACATGGGCGACGGACTGCAGATCGCCTGCGGCTCCCGGATGAAGGACCTGCTGGAAAAGCTGACCCGGAACCGCATTTTGGGCTTCCTGCTGGGCGTTTTCGTCACCGTTGTCATTCAGTCCTCTTCGGCCACCACCGTTATGGTCATGGGCTTCATCAACGCAGGGATCATGGACCTGGCCCAGGCCACAGGCGTCATCTTCGGCGCGAACATCGGTACTACCATCACCAGTGTGCTGATCGCTCTGGATGTGTCCGGCATTGCTCCGGCCTGCATCTTCATCGGCGCGTTTTTAATGCTCTACTCCAAGAAGAAGCAGAACAAGCACATTGGCCAGATCATCCTGGGTTTCGGTCTCCTGTTCCAGGGCCTGCATACCATGTCCGCCGCCATGGGCCCCCTGAAGGATGTGGCCTGGTTCCAGAACTTCATTATGAATGCCAAGAACCCCATCCTGGGCATCCTGGTAGGCGCGGCGCTGTGTGCCGTGATCCAGTCCTCCTCTGCGGCTGTTGGTATTTTGCAGGCACTGGCCATGCAGGGCCTTATGCCGCTGTACTTTGCATCGTTCCTGATCTGCGGCATTAACATTGGCTCTGCCATGCCCACCATTCTGGCTTCCATGAATGCCCGGAACAACGCCAAGCGGGCCTCCATGATCTATCTGATCAACAACCTGGTGGGCGCGGTGATCATGACCGTTGTCACCCTCGCGCTGCCCTATACGCAGTGGGTGGAGTCCTTTGTGCCGGACCCCATGTTCCAGGTGTCTGTGGTCCATATCATCTTCAAGGTCGTCTCCGCTGCGGTGCTGCTGCCCCTGACCAATCAGGTGGTCAAGCTCACCTATCTGCTGGTGCCCAAGCAGAGGCATGAGGATGCCTGCCGCCTGGAGTACATCGACGTGAACCTGGTGGGCTCTCCCAGCGTCACCCTGCTGCAGATCCGCAATGAGGTGGAGCGCATGGCAGGCCTGGTCCGCACCAATCTGAACCTGGCCACAGGCGCTTTGCTCACCGGAAGAGTGGCGGATGCCAAGCAGATCGAAGAAAACGAATCCGTCATCGACTATCTGACCGACGCCATCAGCGATTTTCTGGTCAAGCTCAATGTCCAGGAGATGTCCGACCGGGATGCCCAGTATGTGAACCATGTCTTCCAGGCACTCTCCGATCTGGAGCGGATCGGCGACTACGCCGAGCGATTGCTGCACCTGACAGAGCAGCAGGATGAAAAGAGCGTTGTCTATTCTCAGAGCGCCATGGCGGAGCTGGCCGTTATCAATGACGATGCCAGTCAGCTCTTCGACCGGGCCGTCTCCGCCTTCTATCATCAGGATGTCCACCTGGACGAGCTGAAGCGCATGGCAAAGATGCAGCGCCAGATCCGCAAGCTCACAAGCCAGAGCCAGGTGAACCACATGGAGCGCCTGCGCACGGGAGCGTGCAGCGTGGAGGCCGGTATCCTCTTCGGCGAGGTCCTGAACTCCCTGAACCGTATCGGCGGCCACGCCATCAACATTGCCGAGGCCGCTACGGTGCCGCAGAATCTGGAATAAGCAAACGGGCTGCCTCGCTGAGACAGCCCGTTTTTTATGCTTTCCTTGCGCTGACCAGAAACATAGGTGCGTGCTCCAGGTCCAGCTCGCCCAGAATCCGGCGGCCCAACGTCCGATCCACGGTGCAGTGGACAGCGCCCATTTTTTCGAGGACCGCTGCGTCCCAGTCCGGGCGGCGCTTGCCAATGTCCAGCGCCAGGGTGATGGCGTTGTTTTCCTCCACCAGCTCCCGGGTCATGCCCACATGGCCGTAGGGGCTATCCGGGGGGACGGAGCAGTTCTGGGTGCTCTCGCTGCGGACATTGGCGGCGTAGTCTGCGTCAAAGTTCAGCAGAAGCCCGCCCCTGCGCAGCACCCGGAGCCACTGACCGTAGGCCTTTTCCGGGTCCGGCAGGGTCCAGGTCAGGTTTCGGCTGAGGACCACATCGAAGCTGCCCTCCGGGAAGTCCGGCTCCTGGGCGTCCATTTGCCGGAAGTCGATGGAAAGCCCTGCCTGTGCTGCCTGTGCCCGGCCCTCCTCCAGCATGGCGGGGGTCAGGTCAATGCCTGTGACCCGGTGGCCCATCCCGGCAAGGAGAATGGCAAAAAAGCCTGTGCCGGTGCCCACGTCCAGAATGTCCAGCGTTTTCCCTTTTGGAAGCCGCTGCTCCAGCTCTTCCAGCCAGCGGCGGCCCATATCGCCCTCCAGCTCATTTTTTCGGATGGCCCCAAAGTCGTGGGACCGGACCGTCCAGTAGTGTTTGACCCGTTCTTCAATTTCCAATTCTCTTTCCTCCCGGGGTGCATTTAACTGCCATTTTACCAGACCGGTGTCCCATACGGAAGCCCCCCGGGGGGATATTCCAACGCCTGGGGGGAATATTTCAATATTTGTACTTGAGAAAAGCCCTCTGATTTGGTATACTATTCAAATAAAAGAGTAGAAAGGCAGCGCTGCGCTGCTGAAAAGGAGGTTTTCCTATGAAACGGGAAGACTATATCAGCTGGGACGAGTATTTCATGGGCATTGCCATGCTGGCGGCCCGCCGGAGCAAGGACCCCAACACCCAGGTGGGGGCTTGCATTGTCTCCCGGGATAACATCATCCTCTCCACGGGTTACAATGGCATGCCCAAGGGCTGCTCCGATGACGAGTACCCCTGGGAGCGGGAGGGGATAGACACCAAGTATCCCTACGTGGTCCATGCGGAGCTCAATGCCATTCTCAATGCCCATGGCCGGGATTTGCATGGCAGCCGGCTGTATGTGGCGCTGTTCCCCTGCAACGAGTGCGCCAAGGCCATTATCCAGAGCGGCGTGAAGGAAGTGCTCTACCTGTCTGATAAATACGCCGATTCCATGGCCACCCTGGCCTCCAAGCGTATGATGGCCTCTGCCGGTGTGAAATTTACCCAGCTGCGGCCGAGATTAAAGGAAATTACCCTGGATTTTGTACCGGAGGAGGAGCGAAAATGATTTCAACAAGAGGGCGCTATGCCCTGCGTATGATGCTGGATCTTGCCCAGAACCAGGGCGATGGCTATGTGGCCCTGAGAGATATTGCCGCCCGGCAGGAGATTTCCAAGAAGTATTTGGAGCAGATCATCCCCCTGCTGAACCGTGTGGGCCTGCTGCAAACCACCCGGGGGGTCCAGGGCGGCTATCGGCTGACCAGAAGACCGGAGGAGTATACCGTTCTGGATATCCTGGAGGTGACGGAGACGGGGCTTTCCGCCGTGGCCTGCCTGGAAAAGGATGCCGCCAAGTGCCCCCGCAGCGCCGACTGCATGACGCTGCCTGTATGGCAGGGCCTGGATAAAATCATCCGGGATTACCTGGGCGGTATCACCCTTCAGGATGTTCTGGACCGGCACAACGTGGGAAATGACTATGTGATATAAGCCTTCCTACGCTTTCTCCCTGGGAGAAGGCGGCCCGCCGTAAGACGGGACGGATAAGGGGCTGCTTTTCCGTTGCGTACACCGGGCTCGGTGTACGCAAAAAGCGGACACCTGTCTCTATACAAAACCACCAAAAAAGAATGTCAGTTTTTGTCAAAAAGTGCTTGACAAACGGGGACTCAGGTGGTATCATATGCAAGCTGTCCGATGAACGGCTCCCAAACAGCCCGGAGGACAACAAAACACTTCTAAAAACTTCGAAAAACACGAAAAAAGTGCTTGACAAGTTCTTAAGAATGTGTTAAAATAAGAAAGTTCAAGCGAGAGCGCGAACGGCTGTACCTTGTAAATTGAATAACGTAAAGACAAACTAGAACACCTTGGACAATTAATGGAATTGTTTAAGCGTAAGCGAAAAACAGCCAACGA
>ERZ836358.184-NODE-184-length-85412-cov-16.000984_pt1 | contig 85412 bp, 17 predicted proteins | sample MGYA00519942_ERZ836358 | MGnify/ENA primary metagenome ERZ836358 (study PRJEB31850, sample SAMEA3708798) | human gut metagenome | biome: human gut; feature: human-associated habitat; material: faeces | place: China | collected 2014 ...
AAAAAAATAGATTCGGAACCAGCCTTGCGGTAACGGAAAGTAAAGAAGTATATGGTTGGGGAAACAGCTGGTACGGAGCATTGGGAGTAAAATCATCAATAGTTTCAACACCGGTGAGAGTAGCAACGGGTATTTCGACAGCAGTACAAGTAGCCGGAGGAGGTAAAAGCGGAAGCGATGATTGGCATGTAAATAGTATAGGTAATACCGGATATACATATATCCTAAAAGAAGATGGAACAGTTTCAAGCTTGGGATTTGGCGGATATGGTGTGCTTGGTAATGGTAAAACAACTACAACAAATGAAGTTCAGGACGTACAAAACTTGAAGGATGTTGTACAAATTGTCGGTGCACAAAATGGTCACTTCGGTGCAGCCGTGCGAACAGACGGAACCGTGTGGGCATGGGGTCTGAATACAGATGGACAACTTGGTAACTCAAAGAATGAAAATTCATCAATTCCGGTAAGTGTCGGATACCCTCCGACAACAAACTTTGATGTTCAATATGCAGAAGTACAGAAGAGTGAAACAGGTACTACTGTACGCAAATATGAAGATTCTTCAATGCCGAGAAGCTTGTCGGGCGGTGAAGCAATCGCTGAAGATGAACAGCTTGTTATAGACACATCAAAGCTAATCGGTGAACAAATCTTCGGATTTAACCTTATCACTGACAAGAGTTCTTCATATTCAAATGCTAAGGATATTGAAATTTCTTCATTTGACGAGACTTTGTTTACAATCAAGAACGGCAATACAATTGTTCCAAACCAAAACGGTAAGTACGGAACAGGTGTTGTAATAATTCGTGATACAGATCCTACAAGAAACTTTGTAGGTATTATTCGTGTGCAAGTTAAGCCGAAAGACGCAGTAGCAACTCCTATGGTTTCAGCTAAGCAATCGTCAACAGTAGCTCTAAAGGCAGACGGAACAGTTTGGACATGGGGTTACAATGTTTCAGGACAGCTTGGTAACAACAGTACAGCGGATTCACTTATTCCTGTACAGGTATTGGGTGGTGCTACAGGTAACCAATACCTTACAAATGTAGTACAGGTTGCAGCAGGAGGTACATTTGACGGTGGTAATCGTTACTATGCTCTTGCACTTCGTGAAAACGGAACAGTTTGGGCATGGGGTGATAACAGCTACGGTCAATTAGGTATCGGTGTAAAAGGTAATCCAACTGATTCAAGTAAAACAAGTTGTTTGACACCTATGCAGGTTGTAACAGGTGAGCAAGATAGCTCAAGCACTTATTTGGAGGATATTATCCAAATTTCAGCAGGTCCTACATTCGCAATGGCTCTTGACAGAAAAGGTAATGTTTATACTTGGGGTCTAAATAATGTAGGTCAGTTAGGTAATAACACAACTACCAGTTCAAATGCTCCTGTAAGAGTAAGCGGTGGATTGGCATATACAGTATATTTGGGCGATGTAATACAAATCGCAGCAGGCGGTGACTGGGTAAACGGCACTAACGATTTCGCTGTAGTTCTAAGAAAAGACGGCAGTGTTATGACTTGGGGTCAGAATTCTAACGGTCAGCTTGGTAATAAGTCATACACATCATCTTTAACACCGGTTCGACCTGTAGGTATCGACGGTGATACAGACAAAGGCTTACAAAATGTGGTACAAATTACAGCCGGCGGTGTATCGGCAGGTGTTGTAACAACTGACAGAAAAGCATATACATGGGGTTATAATGCCCAAAGACAGCTTGGTGTAGATACGGGTGCAAGCACTGTAAATGTACCGACAGTTGTAAAGACAGACGCATCAACAGAGCTTAGTGACGTAGTTGAAATTGCCGCAGGTATGCAGCAAATGTCAGCTCGCGTTATTGAAGATGCATCTGCCGATCCATTCACAAAGGTATATGCATGGGGTAATAATTCATACGGACAATTAGGTCTTAACAAGTCAGATGCTACATATGTATATGCAACACGTGTAGTTGGAGGCGAAACAAAGAAAGATTACCTTGAGGATACAGTAAGTCTATATGCAGGCGGATACCATATGGGTTCTGTTCAATCAGACTATTCTGTATGGGATTGGGGTTATAACATAAACGGTCAACTTGGTGACGGTACGACAGATAGAAGAAAAGCACCTGTTAAGGTAGTATCTGATATGGGTCAGCCACAACTTACAATCTCGACAGCAACATGGACAAACAATGGAGTTGACAATGATGTTGTAATATATTACGACACATTAAAGATGCAGAATACAAGTAAAATTGTAACTTCAATTCAAGAGGGAGATATTCTTTCGATTGATTTAAGCGGTATCAGCGGTGTATCATCATTTAACTTGTTGAGAGCGTCTGCATATACTCCTGATGATTTGACTTTTAAATCGGTTGATACAGAAGTTGCAACAGTCGATGCAAAGACAGGCGTTGTGACAGCTAAAAAGACTGGTATAACATATATTGTTGTAACGGATAAAAACGGAGCAGAAGGTTTCTTCAAACTAAACGTTGAACCGCAAGGTACAAATTATATTGCATACCCTCAAGTTCAGCCTGGTTTCTATCATACAGTAGCTCTAAAAGCAGACGGAACAGTTTGGGCATGGGGTTACAATGCACACGGTGAATTAGGTATAGGTACTGCAGGCGGTGACCATGATCATCCTGAACAGGTACTTAGAAAGGAAAATCAGTCTGATCCTGATTCAAATAATGTACCTCTTACAAATATCGTAAAAATCGCAGTCGGTGCATATCACAACCTTGCTTTAACGGCAGACGGTCAAGTTTATGCATGGGGTTGGGGTATTTATGGCTCACTTGGTGACGGTGATACTTCAGATCATAGTTCGACAGTCGCTATGAGAGTTGTCGGTACAGGTTATAGCAATAATAACACAAACACATATCTTGGCGACGGTAATGGCAGTGACTTTATCGTAGACATCGGTGCAGGCGGATACAGTAACTATGCATCATATTCAATGGCACTTGATATAAAGGGCACTCTATATACATGGGGCAGAAACTATAAGTCAGTAATAGATCCTAAGAATACAAGCGATTCATATGTAACAGGTGTACCGGTTAATATCACAAAGAATAACTCAATGCTAAACGGTGCAGTTAGAATTAATTCTGACGCAATCGGACATACCGGCAGTGTTCTTCGCAGTGACGGACAAATTGTATCTTGGGGATATAACGGATATGGTTCAGCAGGTAACGGAACAACATCTGACAGAATTACAACTACCCAAGCTGACTTAAACGGTAAGAAAGCATTGTATGCAAAACAAGGTTGGCATAATGCAGTTGCAATTACAACTGACGGTTTGGTTATGATGTGGGGTTATGCAGGCTACGGTACAACAGGTCTTGGTAATTCAACTACTAATACAAAACCGACAGTTGTCGCAGATTACAGCAAACATAATTATGAGCAGGCGATTGAAACAATGTCTGCAGACAGTATTGAAATGCAAGCCGATGACAGTGATGATACTTCATTGAAAAAGGTATCTGTAAATCTTGTGATGAAGAACGGTGAAGCGTCAACGGCACTTGGTGTACTAAGTGATGAAGCTCCGGCAGATGCTGACGCGTTGTATGAAGTTGAATTGCCTCTTGGTGCTGTTTCGGCAACTCCGGTTGTATTTGCGACAAGCAAGAATGCAACAGTACAATTCTATAATGTCGAAATGACTGCCCTTGATGGTACTGTCTTTACAGAGGGCGATGACACAAGCTATGCCGGTGCAAGCTTGAATACATATAATGTCGCAACATCAGGTAATGATAAGTTTGAACAACTTGTAAAAGTTCATGTCGAATCAGCAAGCGGAATAGGCGCTGATTACTTGATTAAACTTATAAATTATCCGTCAACGACAATTACAGCATCTCCTGTATTTGCAGATGCGTCATTGAGTTCGGTTGTTTTAATGACAGACGGAAGACTTTATACATCAGGTCAAGCGGGTATATATGCAACAGGACAAGGACCGAATTCTAAGTTCGGTGTAGTAGGCAATGTACTTGCAGGTGACTCAGGTGAAGAGGGTACATATCTTGAAGATATAATTAATGCGGCAGTAACAGCTGATGAAAGACCGGGTCAATCAATGTATGCAATCAAGTCAAACGGTAGTGTTTGGGCTTGGGGAAATAATTCATACTATAAACTTGGCAACGGTTCAAATAAAGATGAGTCGACTCCTGTAAGAGTTGGTGCATCTTACCTGACAATGAGTCAATATCTATATTCATTAAAGGTAAATGGCGGAAGTGTAACAATTCCGGCACCGTCAGTTGATTCGTTTAATGTATTCAACTCAAATAACGGCGGTAAGACAGATGCTAAGCTTCTATGGCAGACATATGACGGAAACAATAATATTATAACTGTAAATCCTGATACCGGTGAAATTACGCCGGTGGGTGTAGGTACAACATATGTTATAGTATCTATTGCAAACGACCCTCTAACAACAGGTCTTGTTAAGGTAGAAGTACGTCCGTCAGATTTGACGGTCGGAAAAACAAGTGTAGCATATCCGCAGGTAGCTGCAGGTACAGACTTTACTGTTGCTCTAAAGGCAGACGGAACAGTTTGGACATGGGGTCAAAATACATACGGTCAGCTTGGTAACGGTGTATCAAACGGAACAGTTGTATATCCGGAAAAGATAGACTCTTTAAGCGATATTATAAAGATTGCGGCAGCAGGCCAGACAGCGGTAGCTCTAAAGACAGACGGAACAGTTTGGACGTGGGGTAGAAATGACAACGGTCAGCTTGGCAACGGAACAACTGTAAGCTCAAATGTACCGGTACAGGTATTGAAGGGTGAACAGAACCAAGGCAATGCAGATAAGACATATCTTGAAAATATCGTTGCGATTGCCGCAGGCGGATTGAATGACGAGAAGATATTTGTTGTTGCACTTGATTCAAACGGTAACGTATATGGTTTCGGTTCAAATGAATACAGACAATTAAAGATTGCAAATGACGCAAGCTACAATACTCCTGTTGTATCTCCGGCAGTTAATGCGGTAGATGTTGTAGCCGGCAGAGGTGCAACGGTTTATACGCTTACTTCAAACGGTCTTGTATATGCATTAGGTAAGAACTATGCATATGAATACGGAACAGGCGGAACGTCAGGTTCAGTATATACATTAGTACCGCTTGATAACAGAGCAATGGCAATCGGTGCAGGTAACCAAAACGGTATAGCTGTTACATATTCTCTTGATGCTTCAAGCAAGCCTTCAACAAAGACATATGCATGGGGTAATAACGCATACTATGCAATTTCGCCGAATAATACATCAACGCTCAGAACTCCGACAGAAATGCTTGGACGTGATAATACAGCGATAATCGGCGGTGGTGACAGCATATATACAATAGATAAAGACAGCCAGCTTAAAATATCAGGTTTAGGCGACCACGGTCAACTTGCAAACGGTTCTGAAGACAACTCAACTTCAATGGTTCCGTATTCGGAATTTGCGAAGAATGACGGTACAACAGCAACTGATGCAATAGGTGCATCATCATCAAGAAACGGTGCACACTCACTATATATTGATTCAAACGGTAGCGTTTGGTCAGTTGGTGATAATACTTCTTCACAGCTTGCATTGCAAAATGCAGGCGACAAAATCAATGTTGCACAAATGATAGGTGCAGAGCCTACAATTTTAGTCAAGGAAAGAGAAATACTTGCTAAGATTGACAAGCAGCAAAACATTGGTAATATAATTGATATTAAGGGTTCATTTAACCTATTCTCATCAGCTGATGCGGCAGCTACATACAGTCAGGAATTTGACGTGTGGGACAGCAATGTTGCAACGGTTGATTCAAACGGTACAGTAACAGGTAAAACTGTCGGACAGACATATGTTCAAATTAAGATTAAAGACAGTGCAGATAATGTAATTAATACTCTTTATGTCTTAGTTTCAGTAGTGCCTGATAAAGACGAATACGTAACATATCCAATGGTAGAGGCAGGTCAAACATTTACTGTAGCTCTAAAGGCAAATGGAACAGTTTGGTCATGGGGTAATAATGCTTCAGGACAACTTGGCCTTGGATACACAGGCGGTATGGAAACAGAACCTCGAAAGGTTATGTCAAATATTAAAAAGATTGCTGTAGGCGATAATTTCGTAATGGCGCTTGATTTTGACGGACATCTTTGGACATGGGGTGTAAATAATTATGGACAGCTTGGTCAAGGCTTGGTAACAAGCGTTCAGCTTAATACTCCTCAAATGATTCAGTCATTTGTAAATAACGGTTTGCTTGTAACTGATATTTCAGTCGGCGGTTCAGGTGTAGATGAATTTGCACTTGCAATTACAGATACAATGGACGTATATGGCTGGGGTAAGAATTACAACGGACAAATCAAGAGCGGTAGTGCAGGTTATATCCTTTCACCTATATATACAGGTGTATCAAGAGCAATAGCAATAGCAGGCGGCAGAAATGCTACAAGCTATTCTCTTGCAGAATCAGGCAGAGTATATGCTTGGGGATATAACGGCAGTATTGAACACGGTACAAGTAAGCTTTCTACAAGTGTAGTAGCAAAATCTCAAGTTTCTATTGATGATAAAGTTGTAGCAATCGCTGCGGGTTACGGCAGTGGATTTGCAATTACCGAAAACAAGGAAACATATGTTTGGGGTAAAGGTGTAGACAGTCAGCTTGGTGTTGTTAATTCAGATGGTTTGCCTAGAAAGAATAACAATATAGATAATGTAATCCGTATCAGCGGAGCAAGATCTACATTTGCAATTAAGGAAAACGGTAAGGAACTTCTTGCAACAGGTAAGAATGATTACGGAATGCTTGGCGTAGGTTCTACAAATCTGTCAGAAAGCAAGTTTACAAACGTTAAAGACGAAAACGGTACTAATAATCTTGACAGAGTAATCTGGGCAGATGCAAGTAACAACGGCAATCATTCTGCAGTTATAAAAACAGACGGTGACGTATATGCTTGGGGTCTTGGTACTCAAGGTCAAATCGGTAACGGCGGTTTTGATAACAGCAATTATCCTACAGCTGTCGGTACTAAAAAGATTAAGCTTACCGGTATAACAAATAATGAAATTACAACATATGAAGGTGCTCCTTCAAGAAGCTTTGTACCGAGTATTGTTTCGGGCTTTAACGTATTTGAAGACCATATCACAGATATAGGTACATTTAGAATCGCATCTACAGATACAAACGTTGTTACAGTCGGACTTAATAACCAGCTTTCGTTTGTTGGCGTAGGTAAGGCAAACATTGTTGTTGCAGATAAGGATACAAGCTTATATGCATTGATAGAGGTTAATGTCCTTCCTGCAGACTATCAGTCGGCAGTTGACAACGGAACAGCTGTATTCCCTAAGATTGATGCGGGTGATTACTTCTCAATCGCCCTAAAGGCAGACGGAACAGTTTGGACATGGGGTGAAAATACATACGGCGAGCTTGGTATTAACGACAAGACAGTTACTCAATCAGGAGCTCCTGTACAGGTAGTCCTTGATAACGGTTCACCTCTTGAAGATGTAATTGATATTTCAGCTAACATTTATGCAGCATATGCATTGACAAGAGATGGCAGTGTCTATGCATGGGGACGTAACTACTATGCTGCACTTGGACAGGGTACAGGCAGCGATTACTATCAATACTATCCGATAAAGGTTAAGAGTACAGATGGTAACGGTTTCTTCGGTGCAGGTCTTTCAAACAAAGCTGTTAAGATAAGAGCCGGTGTTCATAGCGCTATAGTAATCATGGATGACGGTACTGCTTATGCTTGGGGTTATAACAATTATGGTAACTTAGGTACAAACGGTGCAAATAATACATTACCGAATAAGATTATCGGTGTTAATAATGCATTTGATGCAGAAGTTGGTACTTATTCAACAGCAATTTTGAACAGAGATTCAACAGTATTCACAGTGGGTTATAACGGATACGGTGAACGCGGTGTAGGTAATACAAGTAATTCGAGTCTTGTTCAAAAGATGCAGAAGAGTGCCGACGGCGGTGAATTCAAGGGTGTTGTAAGTCTTGGCCGCGGTGACCATCATGGTGCATATGTAACATTTGAACTAAAAGACAATATAACAGATTCTACTGATGCTTTTGATAACTATGTATATTCTACAGGTATTAATACAGAAGGCATTACAGGTACAAATACAACAAACTGGACTAATGTATATCCTGTAAGAGTAACAACAGACGGAACAAATCCTTTGACGGATATTTCGCAAATTACAGCAGGTTACAGATTCCATGTTGCACTTACCAATACTGCAGATGCAAATGTATATGCATGGGGTTATAACCATGTAGGTCAATTAGGTCACGGAGTTACCGGAGGAATTTCAACACTTCCAACTTTTGTTGATAAGAATAACAGCGGAACAGAAAAACTGTCAAATATCATGATGGTTGAATCGGGCGATAATGCATCTCATGTACTTGCCGTTTCTAAGACGGGCGGAGTATATGTATGGGGTCTTAACAATCAAGGTCAGCTTGGCGACCAAACGACGGATAACAGTCCTTATCCGGTAGTTGTCGGCAGCAGTCCGGTTTCACTTGATTCAAAGGTTCTAAGACTTCATCCGACAGATGAAGCGGATGTAACCGCAACTTCATCGGCTACAGTATTCTCATTGTTTAATACATCAACAACAACCACAAGCGAAGTTACATGGAGAATACTAAATCCAAATATTGCAGAAATCGTATCATCAACTCCTTCAGCCGCAACAGGCGGTTTGACATCGACTACTGTAAAGGTTAGGGGACTTAAGACAGGTTCAACTGTTCTTATTGCAACAGATTCGCTTACAGGTAAGACTGTTGCAACTCATATCACGGTTTCTGAAGGATTTACAAATCCTAAGATTGCAATCGGTGACGGTTATGTAATCGCATTGAAAGCAGACGGAACAATTTGGGGTTGGGGTTCAAATACTAACGGCAGAGTAGGTATTGATACAGCAACTCCTGTAATTGCAACTCCTACAAGAATTGATCAATATATCAATCCTAATAATGACCAGAGATTTGACCTTGACGCTGAAACAATCGTTGATATTGCGGCAGGTCCGGACCATGTTCTTGCAGTAGATAAGAATGGTCAAGTCTATGCATGGGGAATGAATAACTACGGTCAGCTTGGTGTAAGCGCCTATAAATATGGCAGTGCATCATTGCCTGTATTGGTTAAGGCACTTTCAAATGTATTTGCGGTAAAGGTAGCTGCAGGTGCTGATTATTCGGTTGTTTTAACAGATAGCGGATATGTATATAGCTTCGGTAATAATACAAGAGGTCAGCTTGGAACAGCAGATGTAAACGGTTCTCAACATCCGACTCCGGTATTAATGAGAGGTGTTGGCGGTAACGGTACACTTGGCGGAGTAGTTGATATAGCAGCCGGCGCCGCACATACAATGTTACTTCTTGGTAACAAAACTATGTGGATAGTCGGTGACAATACAGAAAAACAACTTGGTGTTGACACAACAAAAGACGGTAATACATATACTGCAACTATTGTAGAAGTAGATTTACCTGTAGATGCAAATTCTTCAACCGGTGATAAAGTTGAGGCAGCCGCACTTTCGGCAGGTCCTTATAACTCAGCATTTATGACTGCTGACGGCAGAGCTTTTGTATGGGGTAATAATCAGTATTACCAAGTATTGAATGATGCCGCAGGCGAAAAAGTTTCGTTAGTATCTCAAATTAACATACCTAATGAAACAAGCGGTATTGTTGATTTACAGTTTGGCGGTTCGCGTTCTGCTCAAACGCATATAGCTGCACTTACAGATAGCGGTAAGGTTTATACTTGGGGTGCGGGCAGTCGTGGTCAGATTGGTGATAACAGCCAGACAGAAAAGGTATCTAAACCGACATATATCCCTGTAAATAACACTAATGTTTGGGGTGTTGCAGTAGGCGGAACAAATACTTCTGCAATATTAACAGACGGATATGTATATACATGGGGTGCAAGTGACCTTGGTCAAATCGGTAACGGTACAGCAGGTCAATCGTCAGATACAGAAACAAATGAACTTGTTCCTGCAAAGACAGGTGAAGATTATATTTCACTTGATGAATATTTTGTAACACTTCATGAGGGTGAAACATCAGTTATCAATCCGGTTTATAATAAGTTCTTCAATGTAATACAGAATACAGATTCAAGTGTAAACTTCAGCGCAAGTTCAATAAACGGAAACATTGCATCTGTAAGTGGCTTGACAATCAATCCTGTATCAACAGGTAAGACACAGATTATCGTATCAGGCGGCGGCAGACAGACAACTGTTGAAGTAACTGTTCTTATGAACGGCTATAAGACCCTTCCGCAGGTAGCTGCAGGTGAAGGATTTACTGTTGCACTTGATAAAGACGGTAAAGTATATACATGGGGTAAAAATGACTTAGGTCAACTTGGTGACCAAGGCAAAGAAAACAGAATTGTACCTACAGAGATTACTTTTGATTTCGCTAATCCTTCAAATTATATTACAAGAATTGAAACGGGTAACGGTCATACTGTAGCTGTTGACAATACAGGTAAAGTATGGACTTGGGGAAGAAATGACTTAGGTCAGCTTGGAAACGGTACACGTAACAATTCTAATAAACCTGTACAGGTTAATCTTCCTGACAGCACAAAGGCTGTTGAAATCGGTGTCGGCGAAACAACAAGCTATGCGCTTGATAAGGACGGACATATTTACGCATGGGGTAATATCAATAACAATACAGGTTATGGTAATAAACCTATTCAGCTTGATTTGTTCGAGAGAATGATTCAAATTTCAGGCAAATACGGTCTAAAGGCTGACGGTACAATATGGCAAATTCCTAATAAGAATGCGTCATCGGTAATAATTCAAAAAGATACTAAAGATGTACGTTTTATAAAGGTTGCATCTAATGACCACATCGGTGACGGCAGCGCAACTAATATTGATACAACTCATACTCTTCTTATAGCAAGAGACGGAGGCCTATATACATTCGGTGATAACAAGAACGGTGAACTTGGTGTCGGTGAATTGAGCGATATAAGTTCAGTTGGTACAAACGATATTCAATTTATAAGCACACTTGGCAAGGTAATTGATATTGCAGCCGGTTATCGTTACAGCGTAGCCATAACAGAAAACGGTGACGTATATGCATGGGGTATCAATGAAGAAAAGTATCAGTCAGGTCAGAAGATTAAGAAGGACTATAAGAGCCCTTCAAAGGTTGAATACATTGATTCTGCAAAGAATATTATCTTTGTTGCTGCAGGTATTAACCATACAGTAACTATTGACAGTGACGGTTATGTATGGAGTTTCGGTGCAAATGAATACAGCCAACTTGGTAATCAGGATAATGCGAATGCATATATTCCTGTAATTGCGGGTAAAATGCAACTTAGCGTTAAACCGCAGGTTATCAGATTGGATAAGGGTTCAAGCGTTAATGTTTCTGTAGGTGACACTAATAATAATGCACTTACGGTAACGATTGCCGAATATCTAAATCTATTAGGTAAGACTACATCAACCGATAACAGTTATACAGTTGAATCACTTGATACATCAGTTGTTAGGGTAGAAAGCGATGGACTTACAATAACAGGTGTTAAAGACGGTAAAGCAATCTTGAAGGTTGTTAAGACATCTTCAAACACAATCGGTTATGTAACGGTTTACGTAGGTCAAAACGGTGGTATCTACCCGATGGTAGACGGCGGCAAAGGACACAGCATCGCCCTTAAGTATGACGGTACTGTATGGACTTGGGGTCTGAATGACTCAAATCAACTTGGATATGAAACAGAAAACGGAATGTCACTTGAACCTAAGAAGGTGACGTTAGGTGCAAACAATGAACAAGCTGTTCTGATTGCGGCAGGTGATAAGTATAATCTTGCAATAGGAATGAGCAGTAAAGTTTACTCGTGGGGTAATAATAACAATGGTCAGCTTGGTAACGGTAATGATGACAGATCGGCTACCGGTATTGACACAGTTAAATACAAAGACGGTACAGATGTAGAAGGTGCAGTTGGAATTTCAACTCACGGCAATACAGCATATATCCTACTTGCAAACGGTACAGTTGCAGTATTTGGAGAAGAATACGATAATCAAAATTACGCATCAATCGTTTCAGGTTTGAATAACATTCTTCAAGTAAGCGGCAATTATGCTCTAAGTATAAGCGGTGAAGTTTGGAAGATGTCTAAGGATAACATTCCTACAAAGGTAATGGGATACAAGGACGATAACGGAAATGAACTTTCAATCTTGAAGATTGCACACGGTACGAACCATCTTCTTGCTCTTGATACTAACGGAAATGTTTGGGCATTAGGCGCAAATGAACACGGTCAACTTGGTACAAACAGCAGAACAGCAAGTACTGTTCCGGTAAAGGTTTATAAAGGCGAACAAAATTCGGGAGATTCATATCTGTCGGGAATTGTTGATATTTCAGCAAGTAAATTCGTTTCAGCCGCGATTGATGTAAATGGTGACATTTACAGATGGGGTGCAAATGAATACGGTCAGCTTGGTATTGGCAACACAACAGAGAAGTATGTACCTGCTAAGGTTATTAAATCATCAGATGATTTGAAGTTTGATCTTGTTGCAGGCGGCTCAAATCATCAGATGGCAGTCGATGAAAACGGAAACGTTTGGATTGTAGGTAGTAATGAATACGGTCAGCTAGGTGACGGTACACAAATTGATAAGAATGTACCTCTGATGGTTGGCGGTAACGAAGTTGTTATTTATGAAAACGGTACGGCTCTTTATGGCACAATCTATATGAATGTCGATGATGTTAAGGATTTGGATGCAGGATTTAATGTATTCAATCTATATCAGAGCGGCATACTTAGTATGAATGAATTTGAGTTTGTTTCAAGTGACCTTGGTGTACTTGAAATCAACAAGTCAACAGGCGTTGCAACTGCGAATAAAGCAGGTACGGCATACATTTCTGTGGCTGAAAACAAATACAGTCAAAAGAGTGCATACATAAAAGTAATCGTATCAAATAATAATGTAGGATTTGAACCTAAGGCTATAACGAAGGGTAACCATTCACTTGCTCTAAGAGCAGACGGAACTCTTTGGGCATGGGGTATAAACAAGAACGGTCAGCTTGGTACAGGCAACACAATATCTGTTGATGAACCTACTGATGTAACACCGTCAGGCGTTAAGTTTATTGATATTGCAGTCGGTGAAGAATTTGCGCTTGCCGTAGCATCAGACGGAACTGTTTACTCAACAGGTCTGAATGACTTCAGTCAGCTTGGAGTTGCATCAACAGCAATATCGGCTCGTACATCATTCGCAAAGATTGACGGACTAAGCAACATAATTAACGTTGCAGCAGGTGATGCGTTCGGTATGGCTCTTGATAAGTACGGTAATGTATGGACATGGGGCAGCAACAATAAGGGTCAACTTGGTATCGGTAATATCGGTACGGCATATGCTACTCCTCAGAGTGTATCAACAGTTGACAGTGTAACTGCTATTTCGGCAGGCAGTGAAAATGCATTGCTATTGCGTTCAAACGGAACAATTTGGGCAATGGGCGCTAATGATTCGGGACAAGGCGGAGTCGGTAATAACACAGGTGAATTGTGGTTGCCGACAGAAGTAAGAGATACCGAAGCTATAGTTGCTATAGCTGCAGGATATGACCATAGTATTGCTCTTGCATTTACATCAAGCGTTTATGCAACAGGCAGTGACCAACACGGTCAGCTTGGTAATACACCGAGTGCAACAAAAAATACATACACAAAGATTTTAACAGATGCAGTAACCATAGCAGCCGGTAATAAATACAGTACAGTTATCGGTAAGGATGGTAATATGTATGTATTCGGTCAAAATAATAAGGGTCAACTTGGTATAGGTGACACCGTTGAAAGAAATATACCTATTGCAAATGCTGTTATTGATACTATCAAGTCATCATATAACGATTTCGCAATCGCAGGTGTAAGTCTTGGTGATGAATATTCAGTATTCTATACAAGGAATGGTGACGTTTACGGTTATGGTGACTATTCACTTGGTACACCGGTTGCCAGAAACGAAACAAAGAGTTATGTTCCGGTTCTAATCGGTGAAAGAACAGAACTTATTTCTAAATATGAAATGACAATTCATGTCGGAGAAACAGCTACTCTTGACACATATTCGGGTAAGAAGTTCAACTTGATTACTGATTATGCTAATCCTGGAAGTATCTCATTTGAAAGTAAGAATACAGCTATTGCAGATGTTACGGCAGTCGGTGATGACGGCGAGATTACAGGTAATAAGATTGGTATTACTCATATCGTTGTTAAGAAGGGCAACCTTACATCAGTATGTATCGTTCATGTAATAGATAAAGACGCACAGACAGCTCCTATGATTTCAGCAGGTAACTCTCATGTTATCGCTCTTAAGTCGGACGGAACAGTTTGGGCATGGGGTAACAATGAATACGGTCAGCTTGGTGACGGCAGCGTATCTTGTGCATATGAACCTATAAATGTAACAGCATTAAACGGTAAGGATATTGTATCTGTTCACGCAGGTGAATATCATTCAATCGCACTTACTCGTGACGGTGAAGTTTATACATGGGGTCATAATGATTACGGTCAGCTTGGTTTGGGTAATGCAAGCATAGTTGTATCAACACCTCAAAAGGTAGAAAGTCTGCCTGAAATAGTATCTATCTCGGCAGGTAAACAACATACAATGGTACTTGGTGCAGACGGATATGTATATAGCTTTGGTGACAACAGCTTAGGTCAGCTTGGTGCTCCTTCAAAGGATACAAGCAAGAGATCAAGCACTCCGGTTGTAGCACAAGGCTTGAACAAAGTTATCAGCATTAGTATCGGTGCAGGCGGTAGCGCAACAAAGGCAGTACGTTATGACGGTACACTTTGGGGTTGGGGTGAAAACTCGAATCACCAAATTAATAATACCAATAATCGTTACTATTCGTACCCTGTAAAGATAGACCTTGGTGATGAATTTAACGGTCATATTTTAAAAACGTATGATGGTTTATATCACGTTGTTGCAATGCTTGATAACGGCAGAATTATATCGTGGGGCGCTAACAGTGAAGGTCAGCTTGGACAAGGTATTGACGAAAGCGGAAGCTTGTTATACTATGCTCCTGACTATGTAGATGTATTTGACGGTACTAATAACTACGCAGTTGATATTTCAGTCGGTGCATTGCACAACCTTGCGATAACGGCAGACGGAAGAGTGATGAGCTGGGGTAGTGCAGACCTTGGACGTTTGGGGATCGGTAATGTAACAACATCTGATGACAAAGTATCTCCTGTAGAAGTAACTGTTGATGACGGAAGTCTGTCGGCAATTTCGGTTGCAACAGGTGGTGCAACATCATACGTTGTACTTGAAGACGGATTTGTATGGAGCTTCGGTGAAAATACACACGGTCAGTTGGGTGATGCTTATGCGGGTGAAGATCCTGCACACTATAAACCTGGTACAACAAACGCATCTGATTCTAACGAATTCAGCCCTGTGCTTGTAACAGGCAGAACTATGAAGCTTATTCCTTCAAGCTTGAAACTTTATATCGGTTCCGCACCTTATCAGATGAAAGTTTCATTCAATAGATTTAACTTGATTAAAGATAATGCAGCAACAGGTAACACATACAAATGGGAAATCACGAATGAAATGGATAAGGATGGAGTAACTGCTCTTATTCCTGGTTCACTTGTATCTGTAGATTCAGATGGTAAAGTAAGCGGAAAGACTAAGGAAGGTGTTGCAACGCTTGTTGTAACAGATGTAAAGACAGGTACAAAACAAACTGCATATGTAGAAGTTGCCGATGCAAGCGATAATCATGTTGAAGCAATCGTATTTGATTATTCAAAACTTGATGACACAGCAACTCAAGCCGCAGTTGAAAAGGGTTATCTTGACAGTGATGAATATACAGAGATAATATCTGTTGTAGGCGATAAGTCTTATAAGCTTGTTGATCCTCTAAAGAGTGTTTATACAGGTCTTGTACAAACAACAATTCCTAATGCTACAACTGTAACGGTACACGTTAAGAGTATTGTAGACGCAGATGTTATCTATATGGTAGATAAGAACGGTCAAAATCCTGTTATGGGTACATTGTTGACAGACGCAAATATTGGTTCAAAAGACCCTAAGTTTATAGGATACTATGAATTTACAGATGTACCGATCAGTGAACTTGAAGATAATTATTACTTCGAGTTTAAGAACAGCAACACAAGCTTTGACGGAATATATAAAGCTCATACAACAAGATACTCAAATGACGGTGATTTGAGAATTGTAAAAGTTGGTGAAAACGATCCTGCTACAGATGTAGCTGATTGGGTTTATTATGACCAACCTGAAAACCATATTAAATTGAAAGATGCGGCAGTATCGGATTATGTAAGAAATGGTGTTCTGATAGGTAATACAGGTAACTATTATGCAATCATTAAGGAAACCGGCGATGCTAAGGATAGAGATATTTATATCTATAGCCAAGTTTCTCCGTCAGCTAAAATCTCTATTGCGAATGTAACTGTAAACAGCGATCATGACAAGGATAACGGTCATGACGGTTACTATGACGTACAGAAGATTACAATGTCGGCAAATGAAACATATAAGGTCATTCCTATTAAAGTAACAGCACAAGACGGAACTGTATCAAACCATTCATTGACTATTTACAGACAGTCGGAGGCAACAACAATCAAGGAAATTAAGGTAGAAATCGTTGATGCAAGCGGAAATGTGCTTAATACATATACCGCGTACCAGAAGAATCCGAGTGATACTCAGAACTACGAGATTGTAATCCCGATTAAGGATGTTGCTAATATTAACATCATTACAACTCCTATGATCGGAGATGTCGCAAAGGTAACATACACTCCTGATGGTTTGCTAAATGCCGTAAAGGAGGCAACAACACCTGGTGAATTCACATATGACGGATTTATCCTTGATAATACAAAGACATCAGATAAGACATATATTAAATTGACAGCCGATTCGCTTGACGGTGCTCCGTACATACTTACAATTTTCAAGCTTGATGAAGAGAGTGATCCGTTTGTATCAGTTGATAACAGCGGCTATATTAACTCAACTCTTGTAAAAGAAGACGGTAATGAAAAGTTAATGTATGTATGGTCAGTTGATGACAATGCTAAGACAGCGTCTGTAACATTGACAACTGCAGTAACTAACGGACAAGTTCAAATTGAGAACGGCAACGTATATTCATATACAACAACCGAAGATGTAACCTTGAACTTTAATGACAAGGGTTATATGGATATTGCTCTAAAGGTAACAACAACATTGGGTGCGGTTAATGAATATACACTACGTATTTACAAGAAAACAGCAGATTCTCGTTTGGGAAGCCTTACTGTTGATAAGCTTGAGTACAAGCCGACAGGTATAATAATCGGTGAAAATTACAATGTTACATATGATAAGACAACCGGTAAGTATGTTGCAAAGATTAAGTATGATACTAACTATGTACAGGTTAATGCCGTAGCGGCAAGCACAAGCTCAAAGGTTGCAATTCGTCCTGATGAAGCAACTGCAAAGAGTGACTCTATGTCAGGAATGCCGTTCGATATGAGAAATGTTTCGATTACAGCAGATACAACAACACTTTATATTGCTGTAACTCCGGCAGATACATCATATTCACAGGGTGTATATCAGCTTGATATTATAAGAATGTCAGCTAATACTGCAATAAAGGTAACATATGGCGGCGAAGAACTTTCGCAGAATGCTGACGGTGAGTATGAATATACTTTGCCTGCGTCAACTGACGGAACAGATAACACAACTCAAAAACTTGTAGCAGAGGGTGTTATAGTAGACGGCGATAATGTTACAACTGATGAAAGCATTAAGCTGACGATTTCAACAAGCAGTACATTCTATGTAAATGACGATGCAACATATACAGATGAAATGGATGTTGAAGCAACTCAGCAAAAGGCAAATGTTGTATATATCCATGTTAAGTCAGAAGACGGAACAGAAAAGACGTTTAAGGTAAATATTTTGAAATTACCTGAAACAAACGGTATAACGGCAGTAGACTTAACAGAAAATAAGGTTGCTACAACATATAAGACTTCAATTAACACATATGAAGGTCAAGCTCCTTATTCGGAGGACGGTATTGTAATTTACGTTACAACTGCTGATGCACGTTCGCAGGTAGCAGTCGGAACACCGACTAACTTCGTAACTCCGACACCTATCAACGCTGCCGATCCTACACAGGGCGGTATTGCAAAGGTTCTTCTTCCGAAAGAACTTCTTGAAGAAGAAGCGAACGGCAGTACAACAACTAAGTTGTATGTTAAGAGAGCAGACGGTATTGTCATAGATAACAGCTCAATGAATATACCGACACTTATTATTAAATACGCATCAAATAATGTTGGTCTGTATAAGGTTGATTCAACACCTACAACAGACCCTGCAAGCCCTGACTACACAGGTAAGGTAAAGCAGATTACTGATGAAAACGGTAATATTGAGTATTATCTTGGTATTAATGCAAGTGATATTATAACAACGGGTACAGCTCTAAGCATTAATATTACTGCAGAAGCAAATAATACAAGCTCGAAGGTTGTAATTTACGACCCTGCTACAGAACAGCCTTCAACTATGACAACGGGTGCAACATATAAGGCAATCAGAGAAGTTACTCTTGACCCGTCATTGAATGATGGTCCAACTGAACTTTCAATCAGAGTAATAGCAGAAGACGGAGTTACATCAAAGGATTATAAACTTGTACTTCGCAAGAAGTCTGATAATACAGAGATTGAATTTGTAAAAGCAATCTATATTGCAAATGAAGATCCTGACTTAAGCAAGAATACCGCAGGTGAATTCTATACATATGTAGATTCGGGCAGAACAATTCTTCCTATCAGAGTAAAGGCTAAGGACAGTCAGTCAACAGTTGCAATCGAAACAACTTATAAACCGTCAGCATATGTCGGTTCAGCTGCAATAACATATTCAAACAGCAATGATGCAAGCGTTAATGTTGACCTTACAGGTATAACTGATGACGAGCTTAGAGCAGGTGTAACAATTCCTGTATATATTAAGTCAGAAGACGGAAGTCAAGTAATGACTTACTTCGTAAAGGTATCTTCTGTAGAAGGTAACCCTGAGCTTAAGAGCGTTGATGTTGTTGTAGACGGTGTTGTAAGACCTGCAAAATATGATGCAGATGATAACAGCAAGTTCGTAATTAAGATTCCTGATACAACTTCAAGAGTTGATATTATAGCAACTCCGCAAACATCGCTTGTTCAGTACGTACATATAAACGGCAGCTATGACAGCAAGGATGAAGCGACCGGAGCTGTTACTTTGAGCAATGTGGTTGTAAACAGTAAAGAAACAACTGCAACGATTGAAGTTAAGGCAAAAGACGGTACAACAAAGAGATATACTCTTGTAATTACTAAGGTTGCTGTAAACACAGACCTTATGAATGTAACTGTAAACGGTACTACAGTAAGCAATGCAAACGGTACTTACACATATCTAAAGACCGGTATTTCGAGTGATAAGACTGCTGATGTTTCAATAACAACACAAGATGCAAATTCAACTGTTAAGGTTGAAGCTATCACAAGAGATTTGACAAAGTCACCATATGGATTGTCATACAATGAAGTGGGTAGCGAGTCACAGAATGTATGGGCAAATGATGCGGTAACTCTACACAGTCAGCCGGTAAACAGATACCGTATAACAGTAACAGGACAAGACGGATTTACAACTAAAGAATACACCTTAATAATCAGAGATACAGATACAAATGCAGATGTAGAATATATTAAGGTTGGCACATATTATGCAGTTAAGGAATCATCAGACGTCAACGGTGAAACATGGACTGTTGAAATCCCTGATACAACTAAGTTTACAAATGTAACTGTACAAGCATCTGATGAATTGGCAGAACTTACAGACATTGAGAAACTTAGACAGAATGCATATGATAATAATCCAAGCAACGTAGGATATGTAACTCAAATCGTTTCAGGTTTGGATTTACAGACAGGCGACGAGATTAGATATGTTAAGGTAGTTTCACAGGATGGCTCACTACAGAAGATGTATAAGCTTGTTATAAAGGGTACAGACGAAGCTCCTTCTGTTGAAAGCGTAACAGTAAACGGTTTGGATGCAACTGCACCGACTGATTCAGAACCAAGATATACATATCTTGAAGTACTTCCGAACGCAAGTGAAGTATTGATTGGTGTTACGGCAGCGAGCAAGAACCACTTCGTAAGCATTAACAATGGCGATATTACAGCCGGCGGTTATGCAGAGCTTAAGGTTTCAATGCCTATCTCTGTAACCGAAATGGAAGTACCGTTTAGATTGTACAGAACAGCTGACGGTGACCCTGCATATGAAAACGTTGTATATCTAAAACGTTTGAGCGATGATTATGCATTGACTGTAAAGGTTGATAACAATACTGTTAAGAAAACAAATCTTGACGGCTCATATGTATATTATGTAGACGGTACAGCAACAAGTGCAGATGTATGGGCTCTTGCATCTAACGCAAATTACCGTGTAGAAATTACAGGTAAAGACGGCGTTTCAGGCAATAACAACACAAATCCGACACTTGGCGCAACTGTTACAACAGACCTTGAAGATACTATAAACAGTAACTTCACAGAAGTAACAATCACAGTTAAATCTGATGATATTACAAATACAGCAACAGCCGAATATAAGCTATATATTTATAAGAAGAGTAACAATGCAAATATCAAGTCGGTAACTGCAAATCCAAATGACAGTGAAAACAAGGATACAGATACTACAGCAGATGACAGTGTAAACTTAGGCGGTAATATATACAATGCATATCATGTATATGTTCCTAAGTCAACTACATCGGGTTATACAGTATTTGACCTTGCAATCGAGCTTGAAGATGTAAATGCGGCAGTAACAAGCATTGATAATGCACCGTTCGCAAATACAAACGGCGGTACTGCAAAGGCAACATTTACAAAACTTACAGCCGATTACGACTTTGACGGTGACGGCACAAACGATTCATTCGTAATTCCTGTAACCGTAACATCGCAGAGCGGCGGTACAAAGGATTACTACATCATCGCAACACCTACAGATATGGATATGGAATTGACTGTAGAATACGATGACGAAAAGATTGCGAAGGAAGAGGACAAGAACGAATATATTGTATATGTTCCTACAACTTCTAACACAGCAAATATATACCTAACATCAATAAACGGTAATATTGCTGAAGTAAGAAATACAACAAATGCAAATAATATTATAACTGTTGATTCACCTGACAGAACATTGTATAGATTACAGGTTAGTAACTTGTCAGCTTTGACGGAAAGCAATCCATATACTTATGAAGTTGATGTGGCTAAATCAGGCTCAAGTTATAAGAAGACATTTAAGCTAATCATTATGCCGCAGAGTACTGATACCGATATTACAGTAACAGTAAACGGTGTAGAAGCTAACTGGGTAGCTTCAAACGGCGGCTACTATGACGGAAGTATTGAAACAACTGACGAAATAGCAAATGTTATAGTAAAGGCTAAGAATCAATTTACAAAACTTGCAATTACAGAAGATGGTGAGCCTGCACCGACGTTGGTTGATAAGGGTATAACATCTAAGGCTTATACAATCGCTCTTACAGAAGCAACTGATACAGCTAAGATATATACAATCTATGTTCAATCGCAGAATACTTCACAGCCGATTAAGACATATAAGTTACACGTCACAAGAAGAAGCGGTGAAAATGATATTATCAGCATCAAGCGTGGTAATGTGGATGCTACAGAAGAACCTGTAGAAAACAGTGATGACGTTAAGTACATATTCTTCGTAGACTCAATGACAGAAGTACCTCAAATTACGATTGAAACTTCACCTAAGTCAATATTGAGAGTAGGTTACTATGATTCACAGAATAAGTGGCATAATAACGGCGATAGCAGTGCTTCAACAGCAGGCGATACAGCCGGTTGGACAACAGATAATAATTGGCAGGATACATTGCCGGCAAATGCAAACGGTGGTAAATATGTAATCGAAGTAAAGGCTGAAAACGGCTCGAAGAAGAACTATGTTCTTGAATTCAGAGAAAAGTCAGACGATACATCAATTAAGAGTATAACAACAGAAAAAGGTTTGGACGGCGAATACAATGTTGATATGTCAATGACAGTATTGTATGAAGCAAACGTTCCTGACCACGATATATTGCTTGATATACTGCTTACAGATAAGTATGCAACAATCGAATCAATACATGAAGTAGCATTGCCTGATGACAGTGAAAACATCATAGATTCGACAGGTGACATCATCACAAGAAAGAAGACCGACGAAGGTGCATTCCGATATAAGGTTGTAGGCGGTGTTCCTATTGGCGGTAAGAGATACTTGAGAATTACCGTTAAACCTCAAAATGATAAGGCAGAGTTGGTTAAGAACTACTACTTATTATTAAAGGGTGCATCAGATGACTTGTCACTTGACAATGTAAAGGTTAATGATACTGTAAATACAACTCCTATCTCAAATGGTTTGAAGTATACATTCAGTGTTCCGACAACCGTAACTGAGGCAGATGTAACAATTACAGCAAATCAATATGCTAAACTTGTCAATGTAGCAGGAAATGCACTTTCAATTCCATACATCAACGTATGGTCAGATACTTCATATACATTGTCTTCTGAAGAAGAAACAACTATAACTGTAGAAGTTCGTTCACAGTTGTATGTTGATGATGTACGTACACCAAATGCTAAGAAGACTTATACAGTAAGTATCTATAAGAGCAGTAATAACACGGAGATAGGCGAGGTTATCGTAAATGGTATCGCAGCAATCACAAGAAAGAATAATCCTACTATCTATGAGATTGCAATTCCGTCAGATCTTAACGGAGGCGATTCAAGAGCAGAAAACCCTGCAACTATCACAATACATACATCAAGCGGTATTGCAGAAATCTCAATGAAGAATAGTGAAACAGGCGATTACGATGTAGCCCACGGTGAACTTATTGCAAAGAGAATGCTTGATGAACCCGATGTTTCAAAGGTAAATAAGTTTGAATTTACAATTAGATCATCATCAGGCAGTGTAAAGCAGACATACACATTGTATGTATATACTGATTACGAAGACACAGATGTCAAGTCGGTTTCACTTAATAAGACTGAACTTACAGCCGGTGCCTCAACAGATGTAGATATTTCGTTATTCTCAGTTCCTGATGACCGTATCTACACAGCAGTTGTAAACAGACGTAATCCGGTTGACCTTTCAATCGTTCCTACAGGTAACATGGCAAAGGTAGAACTTACAGGGTTCGGTATTGACGGTATTCTTGTAAGTGACAACTCACACGGTTATGTATTTGAAAATCTTGCACTTAACTCAGAAAATGATACGGTATTTAACTTCAGAATTATGAGTTATGACGGTAAGGTTGTAAGTGATCCATATCAAGTAATAATTAAGTATGTTGAAGATTCAGACGTAGCTCTAAAGAGTGTTGTCTTTGACGGTGCAACAGCTGAAAAGGCAGACTTTAAGTCTAATACATATCTTGTAAGAGCAGACAGTACCGTAACAAACGGCATACTTACAATAACTGCGGCAAACGAAGATGCAGTAGTTAAACTTGGCAGCGATAAATCAACAAACGGTGTCTTGAACGTATCTTATAATGTTACAAAGAACGTATCTAAGGTTGACTTTACCGTTACATCTAAGGACGGTAAGGCAGAGCAAACATACACATTGTATATTATAAGAAGCAATACGGGTGAAAAAGAAGTCTATGTCAACGGAACCAAGCTTACAAAGACAAGCGGCGGTTACACTTATGAAGTACCTTACGGAGCAACTGCGGCAGATATTAAAGTTGTTGCAGACAGCGAAGTTTCAAAGGTACAGATTGGTGACAGCGAGTTTAAGGTAAGTGAAAATACTGAAACAGTAACTCTTGATTCGGGTAAGACAACAACTGTTAAATTCAAGATTTACTCATATCCGTATGACGATAACAGCTTTATTTCAGAAACAATTACACTTGTAAGACAAGACCAGTCTTTGGCACTTTCAAATGTAATGGTTCAGAGCAAGTCGGAAAGAGATTATACAAAGCTAACTCCGGATAAGTACGGAAATTATAAGACAGCTATTCCGAGCACAGATGACAGTGCAAGCATTGTAATTGCAACAAGAAGAAGCGATTCAAAACTTGGACTTATCAGAGTAACAGACACAGGTGATGTTGTTCTTGGTGAAGATCAAGGTCAATTATCAGTGCCTGATATTGCAAACCTTGGAACAGTAAATAAATTCTATATTGTTGTTTCTGACGGAACAAAGACAAGCAGATATGAACTTGTAATTGTTAAGTACAGCAATAATACAAGTGTAGAAAAGGTAATCGCCGAAAGAGGTACAGAGGACGAATATGTAGCTAAAGATGCATCGTGCGGCGGCGGCTCAACTATCCTTCCTGAAGACCCTGACGGCAGTAAGGCATCACCTTACCAGATTACGACGGCCGAAGAACTTCAGGCTATGTCAGATCATCTTGATGCATACTATGTATTGATGAATGATATTGACTTAAGCGGTACTGCATGGACTCCGGTTGGTACAACTTCCAAACCGTTTACAGGTAACCTAAACGGTAACGGAAAGTCAATATCAAATCTAACAATTACAGCTACATCAAATGATACAGCATACGGCTTGTTTGGTGTAAATAAGGGTGAAGTTTATGACTTCAAACTTGAAGATGTAAATATTACATCTGTTGCAGGCACATCATATCAATATATCGGTGCCGTGGCAGGTAAGAATGAACAAAACGGTGTAATTTCAAGAGTAGCCGTAGCTTCAGGTAATATTGAATCTTCATATGCAGCCGGCGGTGTAACAGGTGATAACCGTGGTACTATCGAAGACGCATATAATAAAGCAACAATTACATCAGGTGAGTACGCAGCAGGTATTGCAGCATTGAACCATAACGCTGTTAAGAATGTATATAATGTAGGTTCAATAAGCTCAACATCAAGTAATTTAACCGATGAACACGTAGCGTCGATTGTTGTATTGAACCTTGACAACTCAACAATAAATAATGCATATGCAGTAATGCCTAGCCAAATCTACAGCAAGGTGGGAAGCAACAGCAATGTATATAACAGTGCGTCAGTTCTTCCTGAAAAGCTTGGAGATATAGCAACATTCAATGATTGGGACTTTGCAAATACATGGGTAATCAAGACAGCTCAGTATCCTACATTCAGGAACCAATCAGCTGATGCAGATATATCAAATCTTAACATTCCTGACGGCAGCCAAGCACGTCCGTTTGAAATCACATCAGCCGCAGGATTGAAGAGCATCGGTAATGATGAGGAAAGCTTAACAAAGCATTATGTATTGAAGAATAATATTTCAATGAAGTATAATTCGGATTACATTCAAATGGATCCTATCGGTTCAGAAGATACACCATTTACAGGTAGTCTTGACGGTAACGGATTTACAATTTCCGATTTGAAGATTACCTCACAGAAGAGCATAAACGGTCAAGATTATTCAGCTTTGTTTGCTGTAAACAACGGTACTGTTAAGAACTTGAGATTTGCGGTTGCGACAATCGGTGAAAACGGAGTTGAAAATGCATCTGTGGTAGCAGGCATTAACAACGGTACAATCGAACAAGTTGCAATTGAAACGGGCGGTAAGATTACAGCTAAGAATGCGGCCGGTTTTGCAATCGAAAACAACGGTACTATTGAAAACTCATATATTACATCAACTGCACTTGTAAGCAACAATGCTTCTGCAGGTATAGTAATAAGCAATAATGCCGGTGCAACAATCGGATATGTATTCGCTAACGCAAATCTGTCAAGCTCAATGTTTGATAAAGCATCGATTGCTATTAACAGTGACGGTACAATTACACATACACACGGTGTAATGGGTGCATTGTTTGTTAAGAATGATACATCAATCGTTACGACAAATGATAATAGCAGTATTGCTGCATCTGACCTATATGTTCAGTCAATCTTTAGCGATTGGAACTTCAATGATATATGGTATATGACATCAGGCAGCTACCCAATGCTACAAGTTACAAATAAGACTTCGTCAGTTTCTGCACAAAGCATTGACTTGTTTGCAGACGGAGAAACAACCTGCGAACATATTGTATATATCAGAGATACTAAGAATTCGGCTAATATTTACATAAAGGCTCAGAATCCTTATTCAACAATCGCAATCAGAGGCGGTTCATATACAGGTGTATTTGAAGGTGTTATAAACGGACTTATCAATGATAAGACAATAATTCCGTTTACAATTACATCAACAAGCGGTGCAAGTCAGGAACATAATCTTGTAATTATTAAAGAACCTACTTTGGCAACACTTGACAGCGTTGTTATTGACGGAACGACAGTTGCTCGTGTAAATAACACATACGTTGCAGAAATAGGTAAGTCAGCTGATTCTGTAAATGCAGAAATTACTCCTATATCAGGTACAGTTGAAGTACTTGACAAAGATAGAAATGTTGTTTCATATGAGAGCATGAACGGCTTGACATGGATTAATACAGCACTTCCTGCAAATGTCGGTACTACAACAACTTATACATTGAGAGTAACAAACGGTAATGCACTTTCAACGGTTGAATATCCGTTAATCTTGAAACCTGCTGAATATCATACAGGTTTGAAGTATGTACAGGTTGATCCGCTTACTCTTATAGGCAATGTTCTTGTAGGTTCGGGTTATACAGATGTTACAGATATAAATGAAAATGTTTATAACTATGTAATTACCAAGGACCTTGAATATATCAATATTAAGGCTGAAACTGTAAACTCTACTTCAAAGGTAAGCATTGCATCAGAGTATAATTCGGCTAATGTACAAGAAATCGAAAGATATAAACTTGATACATCAATTAAGGATATTTACATTCCGATTGACGTAACAACAGAAGAGAATGTTGTTGAACATTATGTACTTCACTTAACAAGAAAGAGTATTGATGATTCATTAAAGACTGTTAAGGTAACATACGGTAGCAATGTTTATACTCCGACAGCTGAAAACAGAGTAATAGATGAAGAAACAGGAGCAACTGCAGATGTATATGTAGTTAAACTTGATACTCCGGGTAATGTTCCGTTTACAAATAAGACATATGTTGATATTTTGATAGAGGCTAATGATATTTATACACTTGTAAATGCAGGCAGCCCGATGGCAACAGACCCAACATCAGCTAATTCGGATAAGTGGACAGCAACTAATGTACTTCTTGACGGCGAAGAATTAACAATCTATGAAATCAAGTCAAAAGCTGCTGACTTAGAAACAATTAAGGTATCATATCTATACATCTACAAGAAGAGTGATAATGCAAATCTTGAGACATTTACCGCAACTTACAATGACGGCGGAACAGAAACAACTGTTGAAGCCGGTAAGGATATAAACGGTAAATATCAGCTATGGATTCCGTCTGATGTTACAACAGTAGATCTTGAGGCTATAGCATCAACTCTGTTGGCAGAAGTACAGATTGACGATAATACTTCGTCATTACATAATAATGTTTATAAGAACTTTGCAATAACAGGTAAGAACACTATTAATGTAATGATTAAATCTTCATTAAATACTACTGCTGAGTATAAAATTAATATCAATAGATTGAATCTTGATCTTGAAGCTGTACAGGCAGGACCTTACGGCGGCGGCAACTTGTCAAATGCTCTTTGGGACAGCACAAGAAATGCATATGTTGTTCGTCTTGATCCGCAGACTGATGATTTGCCAAGTGCAATCGCATCAGTGTTGGCTAAGGATGCTAATAACTACATCAGAATAGGTCACTTGACAAGACCTGAAAAACCTACTCAGGGAAGTATGACAGATGAACAGTATGCAGCAGCACTTGCTCAATATGAGAAAGAGGTTGCAGCATATGAAACAGCCGCAGCAAACGACTATTCAGCAACCGATGCAAGCGTTGTATGGGATGGCGGATGGCGTCAGACAAGCAACCAGTCTTATAAGATTCCTCTAATCAAAAAAGACGGTGGATTTACAGTAGTTAAGATTCAGGTTGGTGTAGCTAATAACTATAAGGCTCAAGCAGATGCAACTATTGATGAAAAGATTGGTACTGTTAAGACTTATACATTCTTAATAGGTCAGAAGTATAAGAACACTGATGCAGATATTGATATTTATATTGACGGTAACTTGCTTAAAAATCCTGAAAAGGTCGGCGATGAGATTATCTATAGATACGGTATCGTGAAGGATGCAACTGTAAAGGTTGGACTTCGCATTGATGAACATGCACCAACTCCATATGATCCGACAGTATCAGTAAATTCAGTATCTGAAAACGGAATTGTAAACAGATCTGATTATAATTATCCGACAGATGGTTTACTTACAATTCCTGTAAATACGGCAAGATCAGTATCTGAAGATACTCCTGATACAAATATTACTATTGTATCAATACCTGAAGCAGGTACAGGATATACTCATCAGTATAAGGTTGTAATCTACAGATTGTCAGAAAATACAAATGTACTTCATAACAGCAGTGACAACTCAGAAACTGTTGTAAATGAAACTACAAGATATGACGGTGAAACAAGTCCAAATGTTGTAGATTATTACAAAGTAAGCGAATCAACACTTACAGTTGATGAAAACGGTAATAAGTATTTAAGAGTATATATCAAGACAGAGTATTCAAAGGCTAAGATTACTCTAAACGGTAAGATATATACCGGAATAACAGATGATGACACTGTAATAAGTGGTTCAAATGTAGTAAACGGCGGAGATATTCACGGTATCTTGATTCCTGTAAAGGATGGCGAAAGCGTTAAGGTAATTCCGTATGTAGTAACATCAGAAGACGGCAGACATACTTCAAACAATGCATTAAACGTAACAATCCAGTCGATTAATACTAATGCCGATTATGTAACGGTTAATGGTGTAGAAGCATATGGTCCGTTCACTGAGGACGATTCGGATCTGCCGTATTATAACAGCTATATTCCTTACAGTGTATATGAAAAAGCAGTTAATAATGCCGAAAAGACATCGGTTGTTGTTCAGGCGGCTGTTCAGTCGAAGGATACAACAGCAGAACTTCTATGGGAAGATGGCGACTTTGACTATCACGGAAATGATGCTAAATACAACATTCCGTTCAGAGTATCCCACTCATACTTGTTTGACGATGCAGATCCTGATATTCCTCATGTGGTTAAATTCAGAATTATCTCTGAAGCGGGTACAATGCAAGAATATGACTTGAGAGTTTATCTTGCAGATAACTCAAACAGAGATGTTGAATATGATGCCGAAAGTGATAATTACAGTGTATGGGTTGGTCCTGCAGGAACAATTAACAGCATACCGCCTGCTAAGTACGATAAGAACACAGGCAGATACACTGTAGAAATTGAAACAGGTATAACATCTGTTGACATGAAGGTAATCGCAGATTATGAATATGCGGGCGTAGATATTTATGACCCATATACATCATCATATACAAATAACTATGAATTACATCAAAAGCAAGTACAACTTTCAAATCTTGAACCTAACCAAAACTACACATTGTACTTTAGAATACGTTCACAGGATGAAATGTTGTCAGGTGTTGGTGATGGTAAGGAATACATAGTAGACCTAATCAGAAAGTCTAATAACAGAAAGATTGATCACGTATATGCATATCCTGAAGACAAAACGGGTAAGTTGTTCCAGTCAGTTGTTGAAAATATAACTGTAAACAATCCGATTATCATAAAGAATATAACATACGGTACATCAATCGTTCCTATTGAAATCGGTGCTGATTACTCAACAGCAAGAGTTGGTATGACGATAGACGGTGTAGATACTGTTTCGACAAATCAAACTCTAAAGATAAATATTCCGTTTGACAGTAATGACGATGATGTTGATGAAACAACAGGCGAACGTTCAAGAACATTCCAGGTAACGGTATGGAGTTATGAAGGCGATATTGCACCTGCATACTACACACTTAAGATTATCAGAAAGATGAATAATCTAAAGCTTAAGGAAATTACACTTGACGGACGTTATGCAGAGCAAGACAGAAACGACCCTTATACATTCAGAATTGATGTAGGGGCAGATGAAACACTTGTAAATGAAATCAAAGCTACTGCTCTGAACGCCGGGGAATACGTAGAATTTGAGAATAACGGATTTGCTCTTTCAAGCAATTCATATTTGAATTATGACGTATCAACAATTCCGACATCGTCATCGGTAACGATTGATATTAAGGTTGGTTCACCTGATTTATTGTCAGATGGTACAACTCCTGATGAGATAGCAATAACAAAGCTTATTATTACAAAGCTTTCTCCTGAAGAAATGCGTTCTGATTTGAAACTTGATATGTTTGTCAGCGATATTAAGTTAGTTGACAGCTCATATGTAAAGGCTGCAAAGCAGAGCGAAGATAAGACACTTGTAAACGGCAAATATGTTTATACATATAATTACATAAGCTATATTAATCCAACGGCAAATATGGCATATGTTAAGTCACAGACTAAGTCGGCAAGTTCAAAGATTGAATTCTTTACTGATTTTGGTAAACCTGCAATCGCGAGCGGAATGTTGGCAGTTGATACAGAGGCATCAATGTCAGGTATAGATGACATCATATTGAAAGCCAGAGTAACAGCCGGTGACGGCAAAACACAGGATTACACATTGATGATTCAGAAAGCTTCAAGTGAACTTGGTATAGACAAAGTATATGTTGACGCTACAGGCGGACTTTCTACTGAAACTCAGCAGACAACAAGAGTTACAGGTAAGGTTACAGGTTATGAAGCGGGTGTGGAACCTAATACAACGGCAATATCGTACAAAGTTGAAATGCCGATGAATACATACATTGCACAACCGTTTGTATTCGCAATAGACCCATATGCGGTAATTCAGTTCTATGAGTACAGAGATGGTACATATGTACTGAGCAATAATAAACAAATTCAAGGAACTAATGTAAACTTCGCAGGTGCTACAACGGATGCCGCCAGTATTGAAGACAGAAATTTATATAAGTTCAGATTTAAAGTAACATCGAGAACCAACAACGCATCTCAGGAATATGTAATCAACCTTATTAACAGCCCTGAGGGTACTCAGTTGAAAAATGTTAATATCGGTTTGAGAAAAGAAGGATACAAAGATTATCCTATAGATGAATCTGAAGTAATCTTGAAGAATGCAAGTATAACAGGTCTTACAACTTACTTGGCATCAGTTCCACAAGGACGTGATACAGCTGTAGTAAAACTTATAAGTGAGAATAAGTTTGCTAAGATATATGTAAACGGTGTTCATCAGAACAGCGCAGTAAATACATATATTGATGATGTAAAACTAAACGGTCGTGTTACGCAAGTTCCTGTAACGGTAGAATCTCCGTCAGGCGCAACACAGAACTATACGATTTACATTGTTCAGTACATCTACAACTTCGATTTGAACACAGTCGTAAATGACGAACTTACAGAAAGAATCGGCGATCCGGTTACAAATGAAGACGGTGTTATCATTTCAAACTATGAACGTCCGACAAAACTTCCGTTCTACTTGAGCGATGCAGATATGCAAATTAATATGGCAGACCCTCAAGGTCATAAATATTACGTTCAGATTGACGACGGTGAAAAGATACTTGTAGATGATACAACTAATAAGCAGACTATTAAATCAACAATTAAGCTAAAAGAAGTTAATTCGATTGTTCAGCTTCGTGTATATGACGAAGACGGATTCTTAATAACAATTAACAATATTTTAATTAAGCGTGATATGCTTGACGCAGAACTTGGAGCAATCCGTGTAAATGACAATGATGCAGTTAAGACAACTCTTGACAGCGGCAAGATTATATATGAGGCATACTCATATTCAGAAGCAGAAAATCCAACTGCAAAAGTTGATATATATGCTGTTGATAAAAACGCCGCAATTACGTTGACGGGTCTTACAGTATCGCAGACATATACATTGGGAGCAGGTAAGGGCGGTCAGCTTACTGCAAACGTAGATTTGAAGGTTGGCGACAACTACTTCTCGATTGAACTTAAGAAGTCGGACGGCAGCCCGTCAATCTATTATACATTACGTATCAAGCATATTCCGGTTGACGTATATCTTGATGATTTGTATATCACAAAGAAGGACAATTCAAATAAGATACCGTTCTATAATTCATCATTTATAAAGACGGTTACAACTTATTCGATTAAGACTGAAAATGATTTACATGAGTATGATGTATATGCAAATGCACATGAAACACATCAGAAACTACTTGACTATGCGAAGACACAAGGCTGGAATCCTAATGATTATGAAACAAGAATCAAGATTACAGACGCAGGCAGTGAGCAAATCGACGATTTGAGTAAATATATTAAGCAGTATGTCAACAGTATGAAGACAGACGGAACAACTTCGGAATACTTCAGAATACCTATTTACTTGAGAGTTCCTCACTACACAAAAACTTATTATATAGAAATTCATGACCCTAGCGATGAAAACCGACTTGCAGATTTACAAGTTATCGGTTACGACTTGGATCCTGACTTTGATAAGGATAATTATAAGATAAATAAGCCTACAACAGATGATGAAAAGAAACAGGGCGTTTATACGGTAAATGTTGAATCAGAAAAGACTAATGCAGACATTTACGCTAAGGCATATCATAATCATGATGGTGCTAAGACGATGGTTACAATTCTTGATTCAAACAAAAAACCGATGAGTAATGCGTTTGTTACAATTACTCAAAACGTAAATCTTGAATATGGCGATAACGTATTCTATGTAAAAGTAACAAGTGAAACATCTAAGGAATTGGAATACGAACTTCATATTTATCGTAAGCCGATAGACGCAAGCGTTAAGTATGTCATGGTAAATGATATGCCTGCCGCTTTGCAGCCGGACGGAACATATGTTGCATATGTTGAATCGGGTACAAATCCGATTGTTAAGGCTATGGCAAGCGATTCAAGAGCAACAACAACATTAAAGACAAATGGCGCAGCAGATGTTTCGTCTACCGGTTGGGTAACGATAACTATGCCGACTATATCGTCTGTAACTACAAATGTTGATATTAATGTTTCTTTGACAGCCGGTACAGATACAATCAGTAGAGATTATGTATTGAAGTTGATTAGTGTGACGGGAGATATTCTAAGTGTTTATATGGATGTCGACAATGGAGACTTCGTAACAGATACAACTCGTCAATATGCAAATCCTATTGCAGCTGTTTGGAACAGTGAAAATAACCGCTTTGAAATAGGTATTCCGCATAATGCGACATATACACCGATGATGAGAGTAACAACTCTATCAGACGGTAAGACGGTTAAGATTGGTACTTTAGCTGAGCAAAACCCTGATGCGGGAACAACAAAGCAGTTTACCAATAAGACATACTTGATGAATAATCCTCAAGATATAACCGTTACTGTAAAGGATGTTGCAACAGATATAACCAAGACATATATTGTACACGTAACAAGAATGTCAGGCGATGCAGACCTTATTGAACTTGAACCTGAAAGCGGCGTAGTGATGAAACCTACATTCGATAAGGATGTTCATAACTACGAAATCGATGTAGATACAGCTGTTACACAGGTGACATTTGATAAGATTACAGCAAGCAATAATGCTACAATCAAGCTTATGACATCTACAAGCAACGGTTCAAAGCCGGTTATCAACCATACAAGCGGAAATAGCTTTGTATTTGATAACTTGACAGTTGGTAACAACATATTGAAGATTGAAGTAACATCTGAAGACAGAATAACAACTAAGACATATACGGTTACAATAAATCGTAAGATTCCTGATACTGACGCTACTTTGGACGACATCAGAGTCGTTATCGGCGGTAAGTATTACAGCTTAGTTCCGATGTTCGACAGAGATATTACGGATTACTACTTCATTGTTGAAGGTGAAAATATTAATGATATTAATATTGAAGCAACACCGAGCAGTGCTGCAAGTGATGTGGCTTACAAGATTGACGGCGGTTCTACCACAAAGGGAACAAGCGTGACAATCAAAGACGGTTTGACTGAGAAATCAACAACCGAAGTTGCATTCAATGTATCGGCAAGCGGCGTAGTAATGAAAGAGTATAAGATTACACTTTATAAGAATACTAATGCTAATATCAATCCAAAGCAAAACTTCTTATCGAGTATATCTCTTGCAAATCATACATTGACAATGATGAACAGCTCATCAGATGTAGATTATAATTACTATTCAAATGTAACTAATACGGAAACAGATGAAGCAATCACAGTAATTCCGAATACAAATGTTACGGGTACAGACGGTAATATGACTGCAACATTGTATGATGTAGCCAATAATACAACCGAAACGATGTTGTCCGGTCAGCCGACGCCGGTTAAGCTTGATGCGGGTAATAACTTGTTTATTGTCAAAGTAAGCGATGGCAACGGCAACAGTCGTTACTACTCAATTACAATAAACAGAGCAATAGATAAGAATACAAGCGCATTGCTTTCATCTCTGACAGCAAGTGGTCAAAGTATGACGCCGACATTTGATAAGAATGTAACATCATATAAGATTACTGTTGCAAATGACGTTGATTCAATTAAGATTAACGCTAAATCCGAAAATACAATGTCTGCTATTTGGGTAAGAAGTGAAGCCTTAGATATTGATGTTGATGCGGTTGGTACGATAAATGCCGATATTAAGCTTGTAGAGGGTAGCAATAAGATTGTTATTACGGTAACTGCTCCTAACAATACTGCAAAAGCAGGTAATAGAACATGGAATAACACTAAGAAGGTTTATGTAATTAATATTTACAGAGGCAGTGAAAATGATAATGCTGACCTAATAGATATTAAGTACACAGCAGGCGGTATACTCACTCCTATATTTGACAGTGATGAAACAAATTATCATTTGACTTATACTTATGAGCATGAAAATGTTGATTTGATACCGATTGCAAGAACTCCGGATGCTATAAAGGATATAACAGTTACATCAAGCGAAACTTCTAAGGTGATAAGCAGCGGAGATACATTCTCATTGTCACCGCTTGCTGTAGGTGAAACGGTAGTAACATTCATTGTAAGAACAGTAAACGGTACAGAAAAGACTTATACGGTTTCGGTATATCGTAATAAGTTTGAAACTCCGATACCTGAAATTACAGGTTTGGAACTAAAAGACCAACACTTTGATGACTATGCTATAACGCCTGCATTCGATAAGGATGAACATTCATATTATGCAAGTGTTCCAAGTACATTTGAAAAGGCAGATATTAAGGTAACTGCTATATCAAATGACCCATCGGATGAAGATAATCTAACGATTAGAGTAAACGGCAGAGTAATAACAAGCGGTACATGGAATAATATCTTTGAACCTATTGAATACGGTGATAACATATTCACGATTGAACTATCAAATGCTCAGGAAAATAAAGAGTATTATACATTGGTAATCAATCGTCAACAACCTGACCTTGACCCTAAACTTATCGACTTGGCAGTTAAACAGAACTTTGCATTGTCACCGGCATTTGATCCGGATAAGACGGCATATGAAATTAATGTAGATGAATCAACATCATACATTAACCTTATCCCAACTGCCAATGATGCGAAGATTACTGTTAACAACCTTGAAGTTGTAAGCGGTATGGCATCAGAAAATATCGAACTTAAGAAGGGTAAGAATCAGATTAAGGTTGTTGTAACTGCAATAGATAATACAAAATCTCCTGCAGAGTTATCAATAACTAAGCGTGTATATCTTGTAAATGTATATCGTCCTGATTCGGATAACGATAATGCTCTAACAGAACTTGTTCTTAATAAGGGTACAGTCGTACCGGCATTTACAAGAGATGTAAAGAACTATTATGTGACAGTTCCTTATCAGGTAAATAAGGTAACTCTTGAAACAGCTGCATTAAATCCGGGCAGTGTGATTAAAGTAAACGGCACAGAATATACAGGCGCTATGGATATAGACTTGACAGACGGAGTATATAACTCAGTTGCAATCAAGGTATATGCATCAGCTGATGATTCATTGCCTGAAGTAACATACACATTGGATATATTCAGAAAGAATATGGCAGCCGATGTTCCTGACCTAAGCAGCTTGACTGTAGACGGTAAGGACATAATTCCGGATTTCTCGGCAAGAGAGCTTAACTACTACACATATGTAGATGCATCAACAACCCGTGTAACAATAAATGCTAAGGCAGCAAGCAGTTCTGCAAACGTAAGCGGTATCGGAACATTTGCATTGAACGGTAATAAGACAGTAAGAATTATTACAGTCAGAAACGGTGCTACAATGCAGAAGTATTCTGTAACAATCTTGCGTGATACTGCAAGCAACGGTATCAGCGGTACATTGAACGGAGATGCGATAACAAACAGCACTCTTGAAACAATAACAGTACCGGAAGGTACAACAACAATTCCGCTTAATATAACTTCAGCCGACAGCGATGCAATAATTACTGTAAACGGCAGAGAGATTGAAAGCGGAAAGGACATTGACTTTACAATGTCAACACAAAAGGAAAGATTCGACATTAATGTTGTAAGCGCAATAAGCGGTATTAACAAGTCGTTCGTTGTATATGCTGAAAGCGATGCAGACAAGCCTTATGAACCGTTCATCAATCATATTATGATTGATCCGACAATCAATCAGACAGGCAAGGATGCAACATTCTTCACAGCGTTTGACGAAAAAGTATTTGTTTACAGTGCCGTTAATGACGGTGCTACACCGTACTTGTTTGCTAAGAGTGATGACCCGAATGTTTACATTGAAGTAATCAATGAAACAATGAGAGATTACTCATTGCAAGAAGGTATAGGTTCATACTTGGCACAGTCTATAGGCGAAAGCGGACAGGCAACATTCACATTCCGTGCAACTAAGTTTACTGAAAGCGGATACGAGCTTATTAATGAATATGTAGTAACTGTTTATAATACAGATGCACCTATCTTAACTGATTTGTGGACAGATAATGCTACTATGAAGACTAAGTTCTCACCGATAGTAAGAAATTATGATGTTGAAATAGGTAAGGATACCGAAGCATTTACCGTACATACAAAGAATACTTATGAAAATGCACAAGTAAGTATGAGTATCGACGGCGGAGCTTATGTAGACGGTGACGTAAGAACATTTGATAAACTTCCTCTTGATACTAAGAACTTTACCGTAACGGTTAAGATAACAGTTGACGAAAAAGACGGAATTTATGTTCTGAATGTAACTCGTCTTGATAAGTTAATTCCTGAGGCATTCCTTGAAAACATTGAACTTGAGGATGAAACAGCTGCAGGCGACGGATTATATGAAATGACTCCTGCATTTGAAGAAAAAGATGCTGAATATTCTGCTAAGGTTAATTACACAGACAATACAATTACATTGACTGTAACAGCTAAAGATCCGGCAAATGATAAACTTGCCGTTACTACAAGCGACGGTAAGGTTACAACGGTAACAAGCGGCACAGCCACTGAAATTACATTGCCGTCAAGCTTCCTTGACAGTGAACATTCAACAGAAACTGTAATGGTAACTGTTGAAAATAAGGACGGTAAGATTGGCAAGTACGAATTGAAGATTACTCGTGATGACAGAGCAAACGGAGATGCAAGACTTGCAAGTCTGACAACCGATAAGTTCGATTTGTCAAAGGTATTTAACCCTGAAATCTTTAGTTATGTTGTTAATATCTCACCTTATGATGAGGATATTACGGTAACAGCAGAAGCTAAAAACCCAACTGACAGTATAGTATTTACTCATAAGGGTAAAAATTCGGCAGAATCAATCGGCAGTGCAAGTGAGAAATTTGATCTTGACGCGGGTGAAGCTGTAGATTATGTATTCGTAACAGTAGCTGAAACTCCATACACTTATGTAATTAAGATTGTAAGAGAGAACACAGCTTACCTAAGCAACATTATCGTAACAGATACAGTTGATGGAGACGGATACGAAGAACTAAATCCTAAGTTCGATGCAAGTGTAATAAGCTACGATGTTCTTGTAGATCCGCTTGCAACAGAAATCGAATTTACGATTAAGACTACAGAATATAATCCAATCCTAAATATGAGCATTGAAGGCACGCAGGTAGCAAGTAAGTCGGCATCAGAATTAACACATATGTTTGACCTTGCACTTAACCAAAAGTCGTTCACAATCGACTTTGAGATTGTAAGTCAGGTAAGCTCTACGGTAACTAACGGCGGTAAGTATCGTGTAACTGTTACAAGAGATACTGCCGAAACAGTTCCAGAACTTCAAACTTACATAACAGGCAGAGTTCATTCGGTTGCTCAAGGTGACGATACTGCAGAAATAAGAATGTATGACAGCAGCAATAATCTTGTTGCGGTAGATGCGGCAGGAAATACGGTTTACCAAGTTGGTCTGAACGGCAACTTTGAAATCTCGCTTCCTGATGCAGATACATATCATATTGTAATAAGCAGAACAGGTTATTTGGATTATGAAATCACCAACATTGTTTCAACCGAAACTTTTGTGAAAGCTAAATATGACTTTGGTATGATTAGAATTACACCGGGTAACGTTACAGATTATGATGTAAGTGACGGCGTCATAGATTATGTTGATATTAACTTAGTAAATGTATTCCTATATAACATTATTATGGATGACTATACAGGACAAATTATTAAGGATTCGATAACAACAACTGAAGACGAAACCAAGGATGAAACTAAGGATACTGATAAGAAAGACGATTCGAGTGATAATCCTGAACCTCCGGATAACGGAGCAACGGATAATCCGTCAACGCCGTCAACTCCTGACAGCGGAACACCGGATAATCCGTCAACACCGTCAACTCCTGACAGCGGAACAACAGATAACCCTGAAACTCCGAGTGAAACACCGGATACACCATCAACTCCAAGTGATGGAACAAACAGTGGTGACAGTAAGGATGACAGTACAACGACTGATACACCTAATAAGGGTGAAACAGGTGATAATACATCATCAGATACTGAAACGGGAGATAAATCCGATAATACAGAAACACCGTCAGATGGTAATACATCAAGTGATAATACATCAAATGGTGATACATCATCAGACAGCAAGTCAGATAACACAACAGACAGTGCGACAACAGACAGCAAGTCGGACAGCACAACAGACAGTGCGACATCAGACAGTAAGTCGGATAGCACAACAGACAGTGTGACATCAGACAGTAAGTCGGATAGCAAATCAGACAGTGCTAAGAGTTCAGAATCATCATATTCTGTTTCAACAGCAGTAGCAGGTGTATCTGCTCATACAGAAATCCAATATGGTGATGGCACTAATACAGCCGGCGCTTATTACGAAGCAAATGGCAAGAAGATAATTTCTTGGATTAACTTTGAGGGCGGACGTGTTGAAAGATCTGATTGTGATTTTGACGGTGACGGCTCAATCACAACAAAAGACCTTCTGTATGCAGGTATGTATTTTGGAAAGAAGACTCCTGTATTGGATAACCAAGGTCCCGACAAAGTCAAAATAAAAGCATATTAATTAGCTTTAAGGAATCGACAGATTTAATTCTGTCGATTCTTTTTTTGTTTTATACATTTTATGTAATTTTATTAAACAGTAATAATTGTAACATTCACACAATATACGATAATGAACTGTAAAGAATAAACGGTGTTTTTCTTGAATAGAAATGTTGACTTTTGGTATAAGTTGGTGTACAATTAAAGTATAGAATTATTCATAATAGGGATAATTGTAGCAGGGGGGGAGAGCATGCATATTGGGAAAAAGAAAATCACAATAAGCGCACTTATTGTGGTTGTTTTTGTATCTGTTATTGTTTGGGCTGCAACATCTTACCCAAATGCAGCTATATCATTCAGTGGCATAAAAATGGTGGCTAACGGTTCAACAACTCAAGGCTTCGTTGATATATCTCTGAAAAATATTGATTCAACTGCAATATCTTATTGTATTGAATATGATAAAAATTACATAGAGCTTTCGGATGTGGCGACGAATACACCGATTAAAAACCCTACAACTTCTTCGGGAAGCGTCGGATATTCATATGATATTGCTCATGATTATTTTGAACAAAATACTGATGATTTTCCAATCGGAAGTTTTGGCGACTTTAAATTACCGTCTATGATTGGTGTAAGTATGCCGATTATTGGTGTTGCAGATGCCGACAACGGCAGAGCAATAATGAACTTCTTACCGCAAGAAGGTACAACTTCTAAATACATAATTGCGGTAAAAGGGCGTGACGAACATCTTATCCTTGCAAACGGTAAAAATTTAAAACTCGGACGATTGAGCTTTTATATAAAAGACCCTGCAAAGTTTGCAAAGCTTTCAAAAAGCGAACTTAAGGATGTTATTAAAATTGTACCGTTTTCGACAATGATTACAGTGCAGGACGATACTATTACAGATGATGACGGTGTTCATATAGGTTATATCGACAGCAGTGACGGAGATGTCAAATGGTACTCAAGAGCTGATAAAAATGTTGAGTGTAATTTTGAGATTGAAGCGGCACTTTCAAATGTTAAGGCATTGAATGAGGAGCTGACAGTTACTTCTTATGACATCTATAAGAATGGTACGATAGATGATTTACTTGATTTCATAAATGATAAAATGTCGATTATATCACTCCAATATGCAGACGGTTCCGAAAGACCGGCAGTGTTTAAGTGGGATAAGACGACAAGCAATCTAAGCTCGATTTCGTGGAATCCAAAAGAAGGTGACTATACGGTTGTTCAAAAATACAATGATGATTTTGATATAACCGTTACAATACATGTGATGCCGATTAATTTGATTGGTTTCACGGCAGAAAATGAGAATTTGACGTATTGGACCGGTGCGGCGGATTATCCTGCAACAATAGACGATTTGAAACTTGCACCAAAAGCAAAACCGATACTTGATAAATATATTCCAAACGGCGGAGTACCGGAGTTTAATATCGGATGGTATCAGCTTAGCACTGAAACATCGCAGTTGCTTGATATACCTGACGATATCAAAAACAAAGTGGTAGGCAAATATACAATTTTGGGACACATTGCGGATATAAACAAAATATCGATTAATTATCCGTGGCTTACAGTAAAGGACAGCTCTGATGTCAACTTTATAAGAAATGTTGTCGATAACGAGAGTGAGCTTCCAAAAGAGTTGGTGGTTGTAAGTGCTGTCACGGCTGATGACGGTACTTTGACAATAACAGTTAAAAATAAAGATGGGAACACAATTCCTGCAGGTACAACATTTGATGTGAGAATGCCGGGCGGAGAACTTATTGATTCTTCAATGTCGGGTTATAATGTTGTTGTAAATGATGACGGAACGGCAACAATTACTGTAAAGGCTGATATTGCAATAGACTCTGAAAAGAAACTTGCACAGATTATAAACCTTGGAAGTAAAGCCGGTAAGTTTGAAATATCATCAACGGAACCGGGAAAAAATCCGGGACCGTATACTGAATTCAGTACAAATCCGAGAAAAAATATTTATTTAGACAGCTATGCTTTTGATTATTCGGATTTGCAATCGGCAATGTTTCCTATCAAAGCGGGTGTGAGTTTGCCGACAACTGTAACGCTTCCCGTACTTTCTGATTTTGTTGGAACAACATATGATGGATACGACGGTACGGAAATAGGTAAGCTTTCGACCTTCACAGTTGATTCGTGGGATGTTATTGACGGAGACCCTACATTGGTTGGCAGTGTTGTAACTGTAAGGGGTACGCTTTCAACAACGTCATATACAAACTACGGAAATGTTGTAAATGAGAATAATAACACAGTTGAGATTAAGTATTTGGTTGTCAACGGTGATGATAGAGATGAAATTGATGTAATACCCGATTTTACATATGACAAAAAACAAGTTGGGTATGATTATAATGATTTGCAAACAAATTCATTTACTGTTAAAAATATAGGCTCAACCGATATATACGGCTTGACAGCTGCTATTTCTTTGAGTAAAGATGGGAATAAAGAAGCATTTACCATCAGCAAAAAGTTGCCTCAGATTTTACAAAAAGGTGAAAGTGTAGACTTTGATATAACAACTAATATAGGTCTTGATGTAGGAACTTATGAATGTACAGTTTCTGTTATATCAAATGAGGGAGTCCTTCGAACGTTTAAAATCTCTTTTGAAGTTACGGAAGCTCCTACATATAAAATAGAGCTTGTTTCTGATAATGTAAATTATGGTAAAGCAGAAACGGACTCGGGATTATATACTGCAAGTGAAGGTGAAGCTGTTTCAATAACAGCAACTCCCGAAGAAGATTGCGTTTTCGCTGGATGGACCTGTGAAACCGGTAATGTGACATTCGCAGACAGCACATTGGCTAATACGACATTTGAAATGCCGGCAGAAAATGTTAAAATAACGGCTCACTTTAAAGAGTCGCTTGGAGCGAAACTCAGAGCGACAGAACTTATGGTTAAAGATACAAATGACAATGATCAGGATTTGCATGATCAGAATTGGAAAATTGTAAAGTTTGACCCTGTAAAACGTGAGTATTATGTTGCAGTGCCAAATAGTGTTGACAAAGTAAAGCTTTGGTTCAAACTTAGAGATGAAGCAAAAAATGCGACGCTGTCTCTTTCGCGTGAACATAATTCTGTAACTGATACATTGACCACGCCAACGGAGGACGCAACGGATAATTACTATAAGTCGGAGGATATAGAGCTTGATGTCAGCCCTGTTGATAACCTGCTTACATTGACGATGACATATGATGATCCTAATGACGATCCTGATGAAGGCGAAGTTACAAGGTCGTATAAGATTCACGTTTACAAAAAAATAGAAGAGTCCAAATTGATGAAATTTAATTATGGTAACTCGCCGTATGGCTTGATTATGCGTGATACGGCAATAACGGATAAGGCGACGGCTAAAAATGAATTTGACAAAAATGATTATACATTTACTGCAGGATATACGCCGGCAGGTGCAACAGTGGGTGTAAATTATTGCGGTGAAGCTTGGACGTCGGGTGTGAATTATGATTTGGATGATACAGCATTGTTTGTTTTGAATTCGGGAACTTTTGCGGACCCTGGATATGAAAGCGTTATTAATTCGATTGGCGGAGCGGTAACCGATGTCACCAAAAAGATAACGGTTAATGTTTTAACGGAAACAAATGCGGCATATCAAGATGGCGGTTCTACGGATTATTCATCTGTCAATGCACAGACAATCAATCTGCCGTCGAGCGGTACAATATCCGAATTAAATGCGGAACGAATCCGACCTGATAAATATGAACTTGTTTATTCATTTGCAGATTTTGACGGTTCAATCGTTTCAATTAAAAGACCGTTAATCTTACTTAATACTCTTGGAGATGTCAATAATGATAAACAAGCAGATACAAAAGATGTTTCAAGAATAAGAAACAGATTCAGTGCAGATTTAGCTAACAACACAAATGTTACAGGTTATGATGTTGGCGGATTGCTAAATAGATATCGTATCTGCGATGTAAATAAAGATAGAGCGGTGAATTTGATAGATGCAAATAATATACGTGCTAAAAAAATGATTCAGTTCTATACTAATGATGGAGGTGGTGCGTAATGAATAAGATTCTCAAAAGCTTAGTGTCAGGATTTACGTCACTATCTATGTGTGCTGTATGTATGATTAGTATTCCTGCTACTGCGGATGAATACGAAAATATAGAAACACAGGCAACAAACAGAACTTTGTCTGTAGATTTTATGGGCAGAGGTTCTACACCAAATGATGCAAGTCCCGGTAAAGCAGGATTTAGTAAAGATGATGTAAACTTAACCAATCCGCTTGAATTTTGGGTAGGTATCGGCGTTGAAAATGTAAACGATTTACCGTTGTTTACTGACGGTGTTTATTCGTTAGATGTAGCGTTTGAATATAATCCGAATTACGTAAAGCCGTATTGGGATAAAACAACTGCATCTTCAACTGCGGAACAAAGCTGGAATGATGAGTTGGTAAAGGGAAACCTGAGTTCAACAGGCGACAGCAGTGCTTGGTGGGATGATACACAATATGAGATTACATCTGTTCGTGAATGCGATATAGATACTGCGTTAAGTGATAGAGAAAACAGCACAGAAGCTAATCAACGTGCTTTAGACGGCTGGAAAATGTGCTATGTGGGTGTGGTATTTAAAGGGAACTCGCTGTTAAGATTTAAAGACTTGGCAAGTAATTCAAAGCAGTATTTGTTGAAATTGCCTTTCGTTCTTTTGAGTGCTCCCGATGAAACTGCGGCAGACCAGAATCCTACTGTATTGAGTATGGTTCGAGGAGGAGATATGTTTGCTATCGGTTCCGGTAGTGACGGTACAATTCCTTATGCATCATGGTTTGCTACGACACATCCGGCTCCGGATGATACTAACCTTAAAAATTTATTTGATTTCAGCGGCGATATAAGTCTGTTTGGAACAAATGATGCAATAGATAATATAGTTGCGGTAAAACCGGGAGAAACTCCGTCAGATCCGGGAGCGACTCCGTCACCGGATACAACTTATTATTTATCATCGGACAAGACTTTGAAAGAAGATAAGTTTAAAGCGGAAACTAAAACGTATTATGTAAGTGTTCCTAATGAAACGGAACAAATCAGAATGGACGTAAGTTCATCCGAAAAACCGACTGTAACTGTTAATTCGGCAAGCGTCAACGTGACAGCATCAGACACTAAAAAGTATTCGTCAGATTTATTTGATCTTGCTGAATTGGACAAGACTGTAAACGACGGATATAATAATACGGTTACAATTACCGCAGGTGGAACAACTTATACGGTTTATATAAGAAGACTGCTAAAACCAAAGATTACATTAAATTACGGTAATTCGCCATATGGCGAAATCATGAAGGCTTCTAATATCGCGGATGCAGATAAACAAGCTGCAAAGGATGCGTTTGATGTGAAGAATAAATATGATGCAAACTACCTACCGACTGAAGCGAAAGATAAGAAAAACATTACATATGTAACAAGAGCGTGGGTTGACATAAAAAATTTGGATAGCATGACAACTGCAGAAAAAGAAACAATACAAAATCCAAATATAAATATGGATAGAAATGATTATGCGATTTTTGTCTATAATGATAAATATTTTAGAGATCCGGGTTTTATAGCGATTGATTCTGAAGGCAATGCTGTTGATAATGTCGATAGAAGCATAACTATAAATAGAATGTCAAAAGAACAATTAGCTGGCTTGAATGATGTAAATCAAATATCATATGATATAACAATACCTAATCAACCATCAGATTATCTGATTACCGAAGTTACTAAACCTTATGATTATTCTGATGCAACTAGAAAAAGAGTTAGACCGGATATATATTATATGAAATACTCGTTTGAAGATGCGTTGTCAGGTGAGGTATCCGTTATTAGACCGGTTATAGTTCTTCAAGAACGAGGAGATACTTATTGCTCAGGAATTATCAATGACTCTGCGGTAAATCCGGTATATTCTTATTTGAAAAGCCCGGCTTCATACGATGGTATAACGGGAACAGCAAGAAGAATTTATTTTTATAAAGGATTGGATGTTGACAATTCTAACTTGATAAATGACTCGGATGTGAATCCGATATATTCATATTTGAAAAACTATAAACCAGCTATTCAGCAGGGAATTACAACGATGGCTAATCCTCTTGAGTCATTATATGTAGAGTTACCTGCAAAATAAAGAATACATAGTTTAAGAAAGGAAGGAATAAACACTATGAAAATTAAACGAAGTGTAGCATGGTTACTTAGCATAATGATGTTATTAACTGTGTTCCCAACAAATATGGCTTTTGCGGGATTGATAGATCCAAGTCAAAAAGCTGTGATTGAATTTGTACCTATGAAATATAAAGATGAGGTACAGAAAATGTACGATGAAGACGTAGACGGCGAATTTGAGAGCATAGATGAAATTGGTGCCTCGAAGAATACATATTCTGATGGTACTAAGATTTGGCTATCTCCGATTGTTGAGGAAACGTCAAGACCTGATATTGATAATATTGACTTAAATAAGGAATATCTTGTGGGAATCAAGATTAAAGGTCTTACAAATCTTGATGAAGCTCAATACGGTATAAAGAATATTACTATTCCTATTGCTTATGACGCAAGTTATATTGAGTTGACAGATGTAACAGATAGTTCATTTAATACGGACACTTTATCAAATAGACTTGGTGTAAGAAATAAGGAAAGTATATATTCTAAATTTTATAAAACAGGAAAAACTAACTCTCCAAAATATGGAATCAACACAAACAGTATTGGTAAAATGACAGGAATGGTAAGTTTGCCGATTAAAGCAGATGATTCTTCTCAGGCTCCTTATAATGGTGAGGATACATATATTGCAGTATTGAAATATAAGTTTCTGCAGAAGCCAAGTGCATCAGGTACAAAATTATTTACATTAGATCCTAATTCGGATGCAGTATCAACTACATATTCATCATACTTTACAATTGGTTGTGTTGATTCAACAGGTGTAGATATAAACTATCAACCAACAAAAGGTGAATATGATATTAGAGACATATTTGATGTTGACGCTTCAGGAATTAACTATCCTTTGAGTTATACGGTAGATTTCTATAACAGTTATGATGCTACAAGTAATACGTATCAGAATCTAATCGCCGATGCAAGTTTATCAATTCAAGATGGCGAAAGTATTACTTCGGCAGGTTTGAGCCTTCCTGAATCATCAATTTTCACTGCCCCTGCTGGAGAATATTTTGATAAATTATATTATATTCCTGAAGGTACAGCAACACCTAAAGAATTTACAGAAGCAACAAAGATAACATCAGATACAAAAGTTTATGCCACATATGTTAATGGTCACACGGTTACATTCAACAGTAACTATCCATCAGGTACACAGACAACCAAGGATGTTACAGTATCACCAAAAGCCGGTGCAACGATTGCTGAAACGCAAAAACCAACAGTTGGTAAATCAAGTGATGACTTTGAAATACCTGCCGGTTACACGTTTGAGGGCTGGTTTACACAAGCAAACGGTGGCGATGAAATCGTATTTGATGATGGTACAAATACTTCATCTGCAACTGACGTTTCTTCAATCACCGATGTTTATGCTCATTGGGTACAGAATGTAACAGTAACATTCCATGAGAATTATGGACAAACAGAAAACACAACAAACAAAACAATCAGTGCCGGTTCAAGTTTGAAATCAAGTGATATTCCGACATTTACAAGAGCAGATTATGCATTTAAAGAATGGAATACAAAAGCAGACGGCTCAGGCACTACATACTCAAATACACAATTACAGGCAGAAACAATTTCAAGCAATACTGACTATTATGCAATGTGGACACCGGAGAATCCGGACAATGCAGTAACATTGACATTTAGTCCTACAGGATGTGACGCACAAGTAACACCTGCATCTATGACGGTTGTCAGAGGTGATACAATTTACGCATATCAGATGCCTACTCCGACAAAGACGTCAGCAACAGGTGATGCATACACATTTAACGGTTGGTACGGAGCGGCTTCAGAATCCGATACTACTGATAAAGCACCATTTACTTTAACAGATAATAAAACGGTGTATGCACATTGGACATATGCAGGCAGAGATCAGGTAACTGTAACATTTGATTATGACAGTGCAACATCACCTACTGCTCCGACAACTATAACTGTCGGTAAAGGTGATTCGATTGGCGATGCAATGCCAACAACACCGGTGAAAACAAATTATAGTTTTGATAAGTGGGTAAATACAGCTGATAATTCAGATTTTGATAAGACAACAACAGTAAATTCAGATATAACGGTAAAGGCAACATATAAATCTGATATTACTGTAAACTTTAACATTAACGACGGAACAACTCCGGCAACACCATTTGCTACAGACAAAGGTGCACCTTCAAAATCTTATACAGCACCTTCAGAACCTACAAGAGCAAATTATACATTTGTAGGATGGAATACAAAGGCAAACGGTTCAGGTAAATTCATTACTGCAGCTGATTACGCTACATTAAATGATGTTTCAACAGCTGCCGGTGGAACAAATCCGGTAGAATTGTATGCATACTGGGCAGATGCTCCTGTAACACCGGGTAAATTACCGGGTAATGAAACACCTAATGACAATGGTGTAAAAGTTACATTCGACAGTAATGCATCAGGAAGTGCTTCATCAACAGTAACGGATGCAAATCCGAAGTATGTATATCCGCATCTTGGAGATGCTCTTGGTACATTGATGCCGGAAGCTCCTACAAGAACAAATTATAAGTTTGTAGGATGGAATACAAAAGCAGATGGCTCAGGTACAACATTTACAGATGCAACAGCAATAACAACAACACTTGACGGTGTAACGGCTAATGGAAGCAAATACAACTTGGTTGTATATGCACAGTGGGATATTGCTGATAATGTTAATGCTGATGATAAAGTAACAATAACATTTAATGATAACAAAGACGGCAACGGTGGTACAAACGTTAAGACAGTAACAATTTTCAAGGGTGACTCTCTTGGCTATGATGTAACAGCACCGACCAACAAAGGTTATACGTTTGATAACTGGTATGAAGGTACAGTAACAGGCGGTTCATTGTCAATGACAACTACGGCATTTGACAAGACAAAGCCAATAAACAGTAATACTGATTACTATGCAAAATGGTTGTCGGATATTACAATCAGATATGATGTAAATGGTGGTGTAGGTACATATAATGACGTTGTGGGTGCGCCTACAGCAAACTATACAGATCCTGCACAGAATCCTACAAAAACAAATTATGTATTTATAGGATGGAATACTAAACCTAACGGAGCAGGTAATTTTGTTACTTCAGCAAAATATCCTACATTGAATGATGTTTCTCTTGCGGCACAAGGCAGTGAGGCATCAGCTCCTACAACAGTAACATTATACGCATATTGGGCAGCTGCAAATGTAAATCCGGGAGGAAATGTTATTCCGGATGATATTCCTAAGAACAATGGTGTAAAGGTTACATTTGACAGTAATGTTACAGGAAACAAAACAAATGCAGCAGTGACAGATGCAAATCCAAAGTATGTATATCCATATCTTGGTGATGCACTTGGCAATATGATGCCAAATGAACCAACAAGAACACATTATGTATTCAAAGGTTGGAACACAAAAGCTGATGGCAGCGGTGTAACTGTTGATTCGACAACAAAAATAGACCAAGCGACACTTAAGGATGCACTAAAGGAAATTGCAGGTACAAATACTGCATATGAAACAACATTGTATGCACAATGGGATATAGATCCTTCAGTTCCGACATCTGACAAAGTTAATGTTACATTTAACAAGAACTTGGATCTTAAGGGTAATGACACATCTCCTCGTGTAGTTACTCTATACAAAGGTGATTCAATCGGATACGATATAACAGAACCAACAAACGGTACATTTGAATTTGACGGCTGGAAGACAGCGTTTGACGGTACCGGTACTAAGTTTGATAAGGATACAAAAATAGACGCTGATAAAACTTATTATGCAACATGGTTTAAGTATTTGAAGGTTGAGCTTGTAAATGCAAATGCTGAATATACAGGACAAGTTATTTCGCCTAAGTACAATATTTATCAAATTAAATATGATGATGCAAGCAAAACTACATATACAAAAGTAGCGGACAGCGATATTGCAAAAAATGAAACGCTTCCGGCAGGCTTTACTGCAACTGTAACAGATAAGGATAATGCTACAACAACAATTCAAAATGTCGGTGTTTATACAATAGCAATTTCTATTGATAATGCCGGAACTTATGCAAACGGTTATAAAATCGGTGTACAGGATTCAACATTTGAAGTAACATCAGCAAAACTTACAGTAAATGTAGATCCTGATACTCAAAAACAAAAAGCCGGTTCATCTCGTAAGGATCCTGTTATCACTGTAGTTGATGCTACAGGCAATACAGTCGGAAAAAGCGAATATGACATTAAGTATTACACATGGACCGACGCAGGTACTGCTCCTGACGGAAATATTCAGAAGAGTGAATTAAGTGAAGTTACTGACATTACAAAGGTTGGTAAGTATGTAGTTGCTGTTGAATTAAAAGTTAATTCAAACTATGTTATTGATTCGGTTAAGTCAACAACAACAGAAGCGGTATTACTTTATGATGGTAAGACAACAGGCTATGCTGAATATACAGATGCCAAAGTTGGCGGAAACATTGTTTATGAAGTACTTGCAAATGACCCTTCGATTAAAGAAATAAAAGCTAATTCTGTCAAGGGTTCAACAGTTGATTCAACTGCATTACCGTTTAAGGATAGCCAGTATAAGAATGATGTAGCATTTGATAATGCTGAAACTCCTGCAATTAAGGATTATTATGTAAGAGTTCCGGATGTTGATGCTGATAGCATTCAGTTTAATGTAACACTTACAAATCCTGATACTACAACAATAACAGCATCAGACGGTACAACTCTTACACCTACAAAGAATGGTGACGGTACATACACAATTAAGGCTCCTCTTACAAATAAGGGACAAACTGAAAATACTATCACTATTACAACAAAAGCAGGTACAGATAATGATGCACCGACTCTAACATATACATTCCATGTTCAACAACTTGTTGAAGCTAAGATTACTTTGAACTATGGTAACTCACCATATGGTGAAATTATGAAAGATTCGGCTATTACTGATAAAGCAAAAGCTAAAGAAGAATTTGATAAGTCGAATAAATATGCTACAGGATATATTCCTGCGAATGCAGCAAGTAAGAAAAATGTAAGTTATCCGTTCCGTGCATGGGTAGATGTTAAAGACTTGGATGGTATTACAGCAGCAGAACAAGCAAAATTGGTTGATCCTGATATAAATATAGATAGAAATGATTATGCTATATTTATCTATAACGGTAGAACGTTTGTAGATCCGGGATTTACAGCAACAGATTCAGAAGGTAAGCCTGTAACAAATCTTACAAGAAAAATTACAGTAAGCAGAATGCAAGTTCAACAAATTGCGGGCTTGTATGATGTAAACCAAAAGGAAGAGACAATTACAATTCCTGACAAACCATCAAATTATGCAATTACAGAAATAACAAAACAGTATAATTATCAAGATCCAAGTTCATTTAGAATAAGACCTGATGTATATACAATGGAATATTCTTTTAATGATCCAAATCAAGGAACAATAACTGTTGAAAGAAAAGTAGTTGTTCTACAAGATCGTGGTGATACATATTGTGCAGATCTTATAAATGACTCATCTGTAAACCCTGTATATGTATATTTGAAGAATTCATCAACATTTGATGCAATCACAGGTACAGCACACAATATTTACTTATATAGAATTTTGGATACAGACGCATCTAACTTGATAAACGACTCAGATGCTAACCCGGTATATACTTATTTGAAGAATTATGCCAATGATAAGAGTAATCCAAAAAATCCTATTGCTACATTATATGTAGAATTGCCATCAGGAAATTAATACTAAATGGCAATTAAATATTTTATAATAAAATGGAGGAATGTAACATGAAAAAACGAAGTATAGCATTTTTAACAAGTTTAATTATGCTAATCTCAATGTTACCAACGGCTTTTGCGTCTTCAGGAGGAGGCTTAAAGCCCGGAACAGGGAAAATGAAGTTCCAACTCGATTATATGCAGTATACAGAGGCTGCTAAAAAGGCTTTTGAAGATGATCAGGCCGGAGATCAATACTTCTCAAGTATAGATGAGGTTGGAGCAGACAGAGCTTTTGAGAAAAAAGGTATTGTTGAAAAGCAAGAAAAACCTAAAAAGTCTGCTATTAAAGTAGGCGACGAATTCTTAGTCGGTGTTAAAATGGTTGACTTTGATAACGTTGTTGAATCAGGTGATGGTATTAATAATATGTGTATAACATTAAAGTACGATCCTGATTATATCATTGCAGAAGATAAAATTTCAAGTTTGACAGAGGATTCAAGAAATCGCTTGGGTGCACGTACAGGTAATATCTTTACAACTAAAAATATGAAGTATAATGTTTCTTACTCATTCAATGCAAACAGTGGTGATGTAAGAGCGGATGGTACAATTAACCTTCCATTATTGACAAGTAATATGGATGTCAATTCTACATTGACAGGTGAAACCGATGAATATATAGCTGTTTTGAAGTTTAAAGTAAAAGCAATTCCTACTGGTGCTAAAAAGGTTATATACTTCCCGGATGATACTTTGTTGGCAAATATTGAAAGATTTACAATTGCTCTTGGTACAAGAGGTGAAAGTGCTACATACAGTGCGGATGTAGCAGAAGTAAATATCAAGTCAATCATGAGCTTGGATGATTCAAATCTTGACATATTCCCGGCTGGTGCAGCAACAAGAACAGGTATTTCTGTTAAGTCAGGTACAATGGCATCAACTCAATTTGTAGGTGATGTATTTAAACCGGGTGTGACTATGCAGTATGACCTTAGTGACGCAAAACATGAAGATCTTGATACAAGTGATACTGTTACATATAAGTATGGTGCAGCAGGTATTACAGCAGCAGACAATGCAGGCTTGACTAATATTCCTGCAACACTAACAACTGATGTAAACGGTAAGCACATATATGCAATCGTTGGTAACTACATATGTGACCTTGGTGCATTAACAGTTAGTGAAATTAAGACTACAGAGATTACAGTAAGCGGTGCTCCGACAACTGCTTATGACGGTACAGCAATTAACTTCAATGATTTGGTTGCTACGATTAAAAAGAACAATGGTACATCAGTTAGTGATCTTCCATTCACAGACTATGAAAATGTCAGTAATGACTTGGCAATTTACAAATCTAATGCTGCTGGCGACGTTCTTGCACAAGTAACAGCTTCAGACAAATATACTCACGGCGACAACTACTTTGTAGTAGCACTTAAGTCTGATACAACAGTTAAGAGTGCACCATTTAAAGTAACATCAGATTATGATGATATTACAATTTCAGCATCAACAAACAATGCTGCTAAGACATCATACAACAAAGATGATAACTTCGACCCAACAGGTATCGTTGTAAAAGCTAAGAAAGCATCAGAAACAACAGGTGCTGATGTAGCATTTGATAACTTTGACAGCAATTACAAAGTTGTAATTGCAACAAGCGAAACAGAAGCTAAGACAGCAACAGCTGTAACAGCAAGCACAAAGATTACAGAAGCTATGCTTGATGGTAATCACAAGGTTTACGTTGTTTACACAAATGCAGGTAGCAATACACAATCTGTAGTTTCAGTTGCTACACTTGGTGCAAAGAAGATTAAGAGTGCAACAATTAGCGGTGGAAAGACAGCTTATACATATGGCGATAAGCTTAAGACAGATGACCTTGAGTTGAATGTTACATATGATGATAACTCAACAGGCAAAATCTCATATGCTGATTTGGCAGCAGCCGGTATTACAGTTAAAATCGGTGAAACAGTAGTTAATGCTGATCCTGTTATCACACTTGATATGAAAGATAAGACAGTTGACTTTATCTATGGCGATAAAACACTTACTTCATCAGCTAAGATTACTGTAGCTGCAAAGACAGTTTACTACACAGTATCAGACGCAACAATTACAAAGGTATATGATGGCGGATTAACTATTCCTGCAGATCAAACACTACCTACAATTTCAATTAAGGATTCAGCTACAGCATTTGTAGGTGAAGACTCATACACAGTTACAGGTACATTTGCATATACAGATAAAAATGTAGGCACAGATAAGAAGATTAAACTAACAACTACACTACCGGAAACAAACGGTAAGTACACATTTGCACCGGATACAGATAAGATTAATGCTGACGGTACACTTAAGACAGCTGCAACAATTACAGCAAAGGCTCTTACAGTTAATGCTGATGCTATAAAAGTTCCTGCAGTTAAGGCTAACCCTAATGCTACAGCTGATGTAACTGCTGATAGCTCATTGGTACTGACAAAGGATAACTCAAACTTAGTTGAAGGCGATAATGTAACAGTTCCATATACATACACATTCGGAAAGGACGATGTAAAGACAGCAGGTAATGATAAGCCTGTAAAAATTGCACTAAAAGATCTTACAGGTGCAGATAAGGATAACTATACATTTGATAAGACACAAGTTACAACAGCTAAGGGTAATGTAACTCAAGACGCTTTGACAGGTATTAAAGTAACAGAACCTACAATAAAGGAATACACATATCCAAATCTAACTCCAGATCTAAGTGGTCTTGTAGTTAATCCTGTATATGGCTCAATAACAGGTACCGCTGTTACAAACTACAAGCTATTGGATAAAGACGGTAACGAATTTGATAAGACTGCAAAGCTTCCTTATGGAGATACAACAATAACAGTATCATACACAGAAGGCTCAGTAACAAGGGAAAAGACAATTACTCTAACAGCAAAGAAAAAACCAATCAAACTTTCAGACATCACATTTGAGGCATCAAAAGCATATGGTGATAATAATGTAAATGCATCAGCAACATTACCAACAGATGCTATTGTAGCTACTGATGCTGATAAGGTTAAGCTAACATTTAAAGCTGAATTTGCTACACCTGAACAAGTTGGTGACGCTCAAAAGGTAATATTCTCAGACTTTAAGTTCGCTAAGGTCGGAGAAGGTGAAGAAGATCTATCAGGCAACTATGTATTGGTTAAAGATGACGGTAAAACAGAAATAGATGCAAATACGACAGTTGAAGGAACAGGTAAGATTACTCAAGGTACACAAGTGGCTCCTGTAGCTCCAACAGTAAGTGTTAACCAAAAGACAAACAACATTGTTGTAGCAGGTCCTTTGGGTGATAATATTGAATACTCAATTAACGGAACAGATTGGCAGACAGGAACAACATTTACAGGTCTTGAAAATGGTAAGGCATATACTGTTTATGCAAGATATAAGGCTACAGAAACACTTGCAGCATCTCCTGCATCAACAGCAGACGCTACAACATACAAGAACCACCTTGTAGTTTATAAAGTAAATACTTCAACAAGCCCACTTGCTGAAATCTATACAAACGAGACATCAGCAACAAGTGATAACGATATTAATACAAAGATTCTTACAGCTAAGCCAAGCAAGTTCAAGGCATACTTCACAGATCTTGCAGGTAAGACAGCTATTACATATCCATTCACACTTTCAACAGAAACTACACTTTATATGTCTCAAACAGCCGGCGGTGGTGGCGGCGGCGGACGCAGCGTATCAATTAAACTTGATAAGGATACTGTTTCCGGTGTTGTAGGTGATAAGATTAAAGTTACAGCTACTGTAACAGGCTCAACAGCTAAACCAACATGGACATCATCAAATGAAGATGTAGCAACTGTTGACGAAAACGGTAACATCACATTTGTTGGTAAGGGTACAGCAACTGTTAAGGTTAAGGTCAACGGCGTAGTTAAGAATATTCCTGTAACTGTTAAAGAAGCTACAGCAACACCAACACCTGTACCAACAGTTAAGCCGACAGAAGCACCTGTAATCAACACAGAATATACAAAGCCATACGCTTCAGGTTATGATGACGGTTCATTCCTACCAAATAACAACATCACAAGAGGCGAACTTGCAGCTATGATTGCAAGACTAAGCTATGGTGACGATCTACCTGACGGTATGTATCAAGCATCATTCCCTGACGTTGATTCAGACGCTTGGTTCAACAAGTACATCGGTTATCTTGAAGATAAGGATGTATTAAGCGGTTATGAAGACGGTACATTCAGACCTATGGATACAATCACAAGAGGCGAAATCAGTGCAGTTATCGCAAGAGCTCAAAGATATGATTTGATTTCATACAATGGCATCTTCACAGATGTAACTGAAAATGATTGGGCTAAGGATTACATTGAAACTCTTGCTGACAAGAACATCGTTTCAGGTTATGAAGACGGTACATTCGGTCCATATTCACCGCTAACAAGAGCTGAAGCTGTTGCAATTATCAACAGAGTTCTTGTAGAATCAACACCAATCGTAACATTTACTCCTAATGACATTGCAGGTCACTGGGCAGAGGCAGACATTCTTCTTGCAGTAAATGAAAGAATGGTTGGCGCAAATGCAGTAGTTCCTACAGTAAAACCGGAAGAAACTGTTGCTCCTGAAACAACAGTAAAACCGGAAGAAACTGTTGCTCCTGAAAAGACAACAGCTCCTGAAGCAACTCCTGCTGCTTAATAAATATCGAATTATAATAAATGCGATAAATAAAGCAATGTAATGACACAGGGCGGTTATCGCCCTGTGTTATTGCATTTCCAATGGCATTGTCCGTATCTTTGGACAATGCTTTCGGAAATGCAATAACAATTAAAATAATAAGCTGTGTAATTGATTTAACGGAAAAGAGGTGTAATAAATGAAAAAAATATCTGCATTTTTGATTATAATGATAGCAATGCTTATGGCAGGTGTATGTGCTCATGCGGCTGAATTTAGTGTAGATACAACGTCGCTTCCTATGGGTGAGGCATATAAGCCGTACTCAGCACAAATAACAATGAGCGACGGAAGCAATGACGGATATAGTTTTGAATTTATATCGGGTTTTAAACCAACAGGTCTTACTGTCAACGAGGACGGTTCAATAACGGGTACTCCGACAAGTGCCGGATATTATGCTAATATGAATATCCGTATAAGTAATGTAGACGGTACATACAGAGATGTTACATTTAAGATTAATATAAGAGCGAGATCTATCAAGATTAATGTAACTGCTCCCAAGAATATTATATATGACGGAAACAGTTATACAGCGACAGTTAAATGTTATGATTTGAACGGTGGCGAACTGACAGACGCTGTACCGATTATAAGATACGGTAAAGATAATCTTTCGTCTGTAACAGATGCCGGAACATATTATATTGATGTTTATGTATCGGGTTGTATCATATCGGAACGTGAGGGTGATACGCATATTCAAATTGAACGTCAAGGTGCGTCAATTTCATTAAGCGGTGACAAAGAATATCAATATGACCAATTACCTCACCCGCTTACGGCAGCTGACGTAACGGTGACACCGCCTGCGGCAGGATATGTTATTGAGTATAGCAGAAACGGCGGTGAGTACACAACCGATGTGCCTGTTTCAAGCGGTATATATACTGCAAGGGTGCATACAACAAACCCTAACTATGAAACGATATATGACGAATGTACAATTAAAATCATAGGTGAAATTGTAAACTTTACGGTAACAAATACATCGTTTACATATGACGGAAACAGTCATAAGGCAACTGTTTCTTCCGATCCCGCAGACATTGGATATAAAGTTACATATACTAATTCAAAGGGTGAAACTGTAGAAAATCCGACCGATGCAGATGTTTATACGATAAAAATTACACTTGATAATGATAAAGTGTATTCAATCGGAAATGATTATGATAATAAACTTACAATAAGTCCGCAATCGGGTCACTTTACAACGGATGAAAGCTGGGTATATGACGGAAAGATGCACAAACCGAATATGACGGTTGACGCACCGTATGATGACAGTAAATATACAATAACATACCGTAAGCAAGGTACAGAAACTGACTTGACTGAAATTACGGATGCCGGTGTATATGATATAATAATTACTTTCCCGAACGGCAACTATATTGCAGATGAAACATCATCGAAAACAATAACGGTTACGCCGAAAACAGTTAATTTTACGGTTACAGACAATGTAGTTGATTATGACGGTAACGAACATACCGCAAAGGTTACACCGACCGAGGCTTTGGCATCGGATTTGTATTCCGTAAAATACGTTAAACGTGATACAGAAACAAAACTTAACAGTGTTACAAATGCAGGTGTGTATGATATAGTAATTGAACTTGCAAACAGCAACTATACTTTAGATGGTTCTTTCAGTGCAACAATGACTGTTAATGTTACATATACATTTAATTTGGGTAATTCACCGGCTGCTATGATTTATAAGGATACGACGCATGATGCGGAATGGCAGAAAGAAGCGTTGGATTACCTAAAGGCAAATCACAAATTCAGTGAAAACTATTTGCCGAAGGACTGCATTGCCGATATTACATATAATCCTATAAATAACATTGATGCAGACGGTAACGAATATACTGTAATAACAAGCGGTCTTGATAAATTTGTTGATCCGGGCGTGAATGTAAATGACGGTTCGACATCTGATACTATAAAAGGAACGGTCAGTGCCGTATCCGGAGTAGAAGGCTTGTATAAGGTTACATATCAAATCAACGATTCGACTATGGAGAGATATTTGTTAGTTGTGGACAGAAGAATAGGTGATGTCAACAGTGACGGAGCAGTAAACGGTATTGATGCAAATAATCTTGTTGGTAAGGATGCTGATGCGAATGGCGTAAAACAAGCGCGTATTTGGGATGTAAACAAGGATGGCAGGATTGACAATAATGATGTTAATGCAATCAGAAACAGATTCTCTGTAAGATTGGAAGCTTATTATCCTTGGTTATAATTTGACATTGGAGTTATGATGAAACAATTTTGGAGTTGATTTGTCATAACTCTTTTTTGTTAAAAATGTTGAGAAACGGTGTTAAAAACAGCCGTTTTCAGTGTATAATATTGACAATTTCAAGTGCTTTGTGGTATTATAAAATATATAATAAGGATAACTATACATTGTTAAGATATATGAAAAGAGGAATTAAAATGAAAAGAAAAGCTGTTTCTATAATATTGGCTTTATCAATGCTTTTACCGACATTGAATTTTGCGGTGTCGGCTGATGAAATCAAAACAGAAATCAATTCGGAGCAGACTGAGGTTTTGGCAACTTCATCTCCGAATGAAAAAAGTACGGAAGAAAATATAGCGGCTACGAACGTACCGTTGGATAATTCAACGGATACTGTAAATATAAATAAAAATGATGTTGCACCTATGACAAACGGAACAGACCTAAGTTCAGATTTACAAAACGGCGATGTGACAATTAATACAGACGGTACATATTATATCGGTTCTGTTGATGTTACAAATAGTGTGACGGTAAAAACAGGTGTAAAGGCGGATTTGACGGTTGAAAATGTAACGATGACGTCTGCAACAAGTTCGCCTATTATAATTGAATCCGGTGCAGTTGTTAATTTACACATAAACGGCACAAATACCGTTATTGCTAAAAAAAACGGTAAGGCAGGTATTAATGTTGCAGCAAATAGTATAGAGTCGGATTATTCGATTTTGACTGTTGACGGTGATGGTATTCTTAATGTAACAGGTACTGCACAAGCATCGGGAATCGGTGCGAATCTAAAGCAATTACATGGTAAAATTATAATAAACGGCGGTACTATTAATGCTGTCGGAGGAATGAAAGGTACAGCTATAGGCGGAGGTATAAGAACATCTGGTAATGTCAGCGGATGTACAATAGAAATAAACGGCGGTATCATAAATGCAAGTGCAGGACGATACGGAACAGCCATAGGCGGTGTGGAGCGTCAGTCTAATGCGGAGATTATCGTAAATGGCGGATATATTAAAGCAACAGCCGGTGCTTCGGTGACTTATTCCATAGGACCGGGAAGAATGACTCCCACAACAGAACAATTTGGTGTAAATAATATATACATAAACGGCGGCAGTGTAGATGGTACGTTCAGAAGCACAGATTATGACAAAGTTCAAGATAAGTATGGAAATAAACTTAAACAAGTAGTTCTGACAATGCCGGATGCAGTTGAAATGGCAAATAAAGAAGTTACTGTCGGCTCATGGAAAACAGTAACAGACAGCGAAGCAAAGCTGTATGTATATGTAACAGAAGATACAACAGGCTATGCCGTAACATATGCCGGTAAAATATATCGTACAGACGATATAGAAAACCAAACAACACTGACAGAATATTCGGGTTCAGACTGTACATGTACAGATACAAATTCGTCAATTAAATTATCTGTACCTGATGAAATAACTGTAAATAAAATTGTCGGACAGACAAAAATCAAATTAACAACTGATTTTGAAAAATCAAGTGACTGTACTTATCCTACTCATATTCTTAATTGTACATATACATTAACAACAGCTGACGAAAATGAAACAGCAATAAGCAGTGATTTGGCAGAAGTTGTGGACGGATATATAGTTGCACATTATAAGCAGGGAACTCACAAAATTCGTGTTAAGGTAACAGCAACTTTAAATGGATATATTTTTAATAATTCAAAAGATATTTCTTTGACGGGTGATGATAAATCGCAGTTTGATATTTCAAAAGGAAATATCAAAATAACAAAAAACAATGATAATAACGATATGGTAACAGTTACGGTTGGTACAACAAGCTATGATATTCCAAAGAATATGGAAATATATATAGTTCAATCAACAAGTCAAACAAGTAATGTAATTGAAGTGGTACAGGGTGCAAATCCTACCATTGTTTTAGATAATATTAATATTTTATCTCGTTCATCTATAAACAATGCATTGACGATAGGTGACGATGTTGAGCTGACCCTTAGACTGAAAGGCACAAATAAAATTGAGTCACAATCTGTAAATCTTGCGGCGGTAAGAGGTATAACGGCTACTTCAAAACTTATTGTTGAAGATTCGGGCGATAATGACGGTGTTATAACATTTAAGTCTGCAAACGGCGCCGGTATAGGCGATATGAAGCAATTTACTGTAAACAGCGGTACTGTATATGCTTATGGCGGAAATGGCGGTGCCGGTATCGGAGGCGGTAAGGACGGTTCGGGTATCAACGTACTTATAAACGGCGGTAATGTTTACGCATATGCCGATGATGATTCTGAAAGTAATGCGGCAGGTATCGGAGGCGGTACAGGCAGTGCATCTGGAACAAGTGGCCGAGGCGGAAATGTTATTGTAAACGGCGGTTATGTTAAAGCTGTCGGTAACGGCTCAGGTTACGGCATCGGTAACGGTGGAAATAAGACTCCGTACGGCACTATTACAATTAATGGCGGAAGTGTAGACGCAACTCTCGGAACAACACCAAATAATGACCCATCATTTGATGCGTTTAATAATTCCGGAACAATTCCTGCAACTAAGTATAATCAGTATTTGGTAGAAACAACGGTTGACGGAATAACAGATGAGCAAGATGTTGAATACTCACTTGTTTCTGATAATGATACAGGTGCAGAAAAGAAAATAAAAACACGTACAGACAAAAACGGTAAGTTGTATTTGTATGCAAATGCCGGAAATCAATGGATTCGTGTATATAAAAACGGTACAACATATTACAGATATTCAAAAGTTGATTCGATGTCAAAGAATACATTTAATTGTACAAACAATACAGAGATAAGTGTTTCTTCTTTCAAAATTCCGGGTCAAATCGGGGATACTGTTATAGATAATGAGAACAGAGTAATCTCTGTAAAAGTACCTTATAACATTATATTGAAAAATATTACACCTAACATAGAATTTATCGGTGCATTTACTCAAAAAGATGCAATGAAATTTAATAATACAACATCAGCAACGTATAAAATAACGGGTAACGATAAGAGTGAAGTGACATATACTGTAAATCTTACTTTGGATTCAGAACATACCGAAAAGCAAGCCGATGTTTATGATGTTTCAAATGGCAGTGTTTATGTAACTGATCTTTATGTAACCTATGGCGGTGTACAATATAAAACAAACGATTTAGGATATGTAATAACGGGAACATCAACAGAAAATATAGTTAACCTTGATTCGGCAACGAAACTTCCGCCTGTTACATTGAAGAATCTTGACATAAAAATGTCTAATTCGGCTACTCCGATAAATATTATGGGAAATGTTGATATAACAATAGACGGTAACTGTACATTAAGATCAATGATGGGTAATGCCATTTCTGTAAAAAATTCATATTCAAACAATCCACAGCCTACTATAAAATCAACAGAAACAAATCCACTTGCCAATCTGCTTGATGTTCAAGGCGGAATAGGTGCAAATGCAGTAAATACCGAGGCGAATACGAAGCTGACAATAACAGGTGTACCGACAAATCTTACTGCTGTTACCGGAACTGCAGTCGGTGGTGACGGTGAATTTATTACAGACAGCAAGACGTATATTAATATTGCCGAAAACAGTACATCAACAGTTAAAAATGCGAACGGAGATAATCTTTATCAAGTAAAAGCAACATTGAATGGTGCAAAGGGAACAGAAAATATTTGTACATATGAAGATACAGATTATTATATTGGCGACGACCATATATTGTGCTTAATGGTTCCTAACGGTTCATATAATATGAGTGTAGGCTATAGCGAAGATGATTATTCAGGTACAATAGAAGTTGACAGTGCAATGGCAGAAGGAATTTTATATTCCGTATATGTAGAGTCGGTTACTTATGACAGCTCGCAAAAAGACAATAAAGGCGGTAAAGTTGACTTTACTGTTAAAGGTGTGTCAATTATAGGCAACGTTAAAATAAGAGTAAAGAGCCTGGAGGATATTCCTCTTGTTTTGGAAAGTGACGTTATTAAAGACTCAGACGGCAATTATGTTGCGTCGATAACTCTTCCGGAAAACCAAAGTGCAGAAAAACCTGTTGTCTATGAAGTATATTATGATGTTAAGAATAAAGAAACAAAACTTAAAAATAACTTAATAGTCGATTATGATAAAAGTGTGTGCAGTATAACGAATTTTGAAATAGACGGTCAGCTTGGTCAAAGTACAATTTATGAATCGGAAGACAGTCATACAATCACGGTTTATATGCCATATGATCATGAGTATCAAGATTATTATACGCCTTCAAAACTTACATATATCGGCGGAAGAATTTCAAATGACCAAGGTAAACCGATACAATATACTGTTGATATAAACGGCTATGCGAGAACAAAATATACGGTAACTGCTCAAGACGGTACAACGACTGCCGATTATATGATTAAGATATATAAAGAGGCAACTCCGGTGATTACATCTCTGAGCCTTAGAAACCCAACATCAAGTGCGGCTTCTACCGTTACGGTAAAAATAATCGGACGTGCATTGAGCAGTATAAAGAATGCGGAAAACGAGAATAACAGAAAGGTATATATTTATTCTGATGACGGACTTGATCCTGTCGAGGCAACATATGACCTTGTAAACGGTGTTGATATATATACGGCAGAAATCAATATTCCTGAAAATACAAGCGATACAGAGGATAAAATATATACATTAAAAGCTAAAATCGGCGATACCGAACAAACAAGTGTTAATTCAACTATACGAGTCCCGAGAAAAGAGCGCGGACTTATCGGTATAAATGATTTTACAATCAATAATCAAATAGGCGATACAAAAATATCGGGTGAACAAGGTAAAAATATAAGCATTACAATGCCTTTTGACGCGGATATTACATCATTGCTGCCGAATGTTGAGCTTGAAGATATGTATGCGACATATTCGCCGGCTACAGAGCAGGACTTTACATCTGATGTAGTTTATACGGTTACAGCGGAGGATAAGGTTACAACTAAGGATTATACTGTTCATGTTGAAAAACAGGCAACACCTCAAGTGAACAGCATAACGTTTGAAGACCCTGAACAAAACTCGGAAAGCAGAGTACAGGTTCGGATTAACGGTGATAACCTTGATAATGCGGCAAATGCACTAAACCATGAAAAAACAATTACCGTAAGTGCAAAACTTGTAAGCGGCGAATCTGAAGGAAGCAGTATATCAACTGCAATCGCACAGGTTGACGAAACCGGTAATTACATTGCTACGCTTAATGTTCCGAAGAATGATAATGATACAAAGAGAGTTTATGAATTATCTGTAAGTGCTTGCGGTGAAAAACAGGATTTGTCTGGAAATACAACGCTTACCGTTCCGGAAAGAAAGTCGAACAGAAAAGAATTGACAGATTTTGTTGTTTCGGAAAACCAAAGTGAAATTTCAAGAAACGGAAATAAGTTGTACTTGTATGTACCGTACAACACGAATTTAAACAATGTAATACCTAAAGTAAGTCATACAGGTGTATCATATACACCTACAGACGCACAGGATTTGAACAGTACAAAAGAATACACCGTCATTGCAGAGGACGGAACAAAAAATGTATATCAAATCAATGTATTGAGAGAAGGCGTTGCAAAGGTAAACAACGTAAACATAAATCAACCTAAAACATTTAATGATACTGATATAACAGTTGATATAGCAGGTCAGTTTATACCGTATTTAAGAGATGATAAGGTTAAGGATACAATGGAGGTTGTTGCAGTACCTCGCGGTGACGGAGAAACTCAAAAGGTAATGCTTGAATATGACGGCTACGGAGGTCATGCAATCGGTAAAGTTACATTACCTCAAAATGATACAAGTGAGGATAAGAAATATGACTTTAAAATAACGATTAACGGCAGAGAACAACAAATCGGTTTGTCGGGAATTGTTACAGTACCGCATAAAGAAAGCTGTAGAATTACAGGCTTTAGAATTAACAACCAGACTAAGGACGCCGAAATCAATGATGACGACAATACAATCACGTTGTATATGCCTTATACGACTGATTTAACGGCGTTAACGCCTAAAGTTGATATAGACGGTAAGGATTACACACCAAAGGGAACACAGGATTTCACAAACCCTGTACAATATACCGTGACAGGTGACGGAGGTGTTTCAAAAACATATACTGTAACAGTTAAGCGTTCGGGTATGCCGACAATAACAAGTGTATCGGTTTCAAATGCTCCCGAAACATTTAAGGGCAGTGATGTTAAGGTTGAAATGTCAGGTATTTTCAACGAAAGTATGAAAGTTTATGCCGTATCGGAGGACGGAAATAGCAAGATTGAATGCCATGATGCAGTTGTCGGCGATGTAACGGACGGTTTCAGAAGTGCGTCTGCAAGTATAACAATGCCTGAAAATGATGATACTGAAAATTCAAAGAATTATACATTGGTATTTGATGTTGACGGATTTGAAAATGTATCGTATGTTCCGCTAAAAACTGTTACAGTTCCGAGACGTAAGACGAGGACTATAACTAATTTCTATGTTCAAAATCAAGTTGGCAGTGCTGACATACAGGATAAGGATGTTTATGTAAAAGTACAGTATGATACTGACATAAGCAAGCTTACACCGAATCTCAGAATTGATGGTGACAGTTATGCGCCGGAAGGGGAGCAGAACTTTGATAACGAAACAAAGTCACTTGTATACAAGGTATCGGCGGCGGATGATGTAGACAGAGAATACACTGTACATATTTCAAGAGATGGTAAACCTACTATTAACGAGGTAAGTTATACTTCACCGGTAACGTTTAAGGGCGGACTTGTAACAGTAGGCTTGAACGGTATATTCTTTGAAGATGTAAAGGTGTATGCAGTGCCTATAAGCGGTGGTGCAAAGATAGAAGGAAAAACAATTTCATTTGAAGATAAATCAGCAACAGCAACTCTTAATATTCCTACTAACTACAATACTGAAAGTGAGCAGGAATACAGAATTGAATTTGTTATAGATGGTTTTGATACAAATTATTCAAGTGAAACAAAAATCACAGTTCCAAGACGTACGACTCGTAAGATAACTGAATTTACATTGCCTGATGTGCAAGAGGGTGAAACGAAGATAGATGGTACGGATATATATATATCATCACCGTATATCTATGATTTATCATCTGTGACACCGCAAATCACGTTTGACGCTGATGAAATATCACCGAGTGCCGATACCGCACAAGATTTCAGTAATTTGGACAATCCTGTTAAGTATACGCTTTCATCGGCAGCCGATGAAGATGTAACTTATACGGTACATATTGAACGTGTTGGTGATGATCCGTATTTAGAGAGCTTGACTGTTGACGGACAGTACGGTGAAACAGAGTATGAAGACGATAATGTAAAATTGGTGTTGAAGTCAAGTGCAAAGCTTAACAGTGTTGAACCTGTTTTACAAATACACGGTGACGATTATTCGCCAAAAGGTGCGCAGGACTTTACAGATTCAGAAAAAAATCCTGTTGTCTACACAGTGAAAAATAAATATGGTGTAGAACATAAGTATTATGTAACGATAACAAAGAAGAGATCAGGCGGCGGAAATAAAGGATCATCAGCTACTCCTACACCGACTCCGACCGAAACACCGATAACGACAGTTGAACCGACGAATTCGCCTAAACCGAATGACGGAAATCAAACACCAAATCCAACGGAAATGCCGATAACCAAGCATGAACCGTATATAAGCGGTTATGAAGAAAACGGCGTGGTACAATTCAGACCGGATAATACAATTACTCGTGCGGAAGTGGCGAAGATATTGACGGTGCTTGACGGTGACTTTGATGTAAATAAAACATATGCTAATAAATTCAGCGATGTACACGATGGTACATGGTATCAGAATTATATCAATTTCGCAGTAGAAAAGAATTATATTTCGGGTGATGAAAATGGCTTATGCCGTCCGGAAGATATGATTTCAAGAGCAGAATTTGCGTCTATAATCGCAAGATATATTAATATTGAACCGTTGGACGGCGAAGATAAATTTACCGATATTGCAAGACTTGATTGGTGTAAAAAGTATATAAATGCCTTGGCAGAAAAGGGAATTGTTGCGGGTTATGTGAATGATGAATTCTTGCCTGATAATAAGCTTACAAGAAGTGAAGCAGTTGCGATTATCAACAGAATTACTGATAGAAAAATGACTCCTGAAATTCTTGAAAAATTAACTTGCCCATTCAGTGATGTTTCTGAAACACATTGGGCATATAACGATATACTTCTTGCGGCTTGTGAGTATTAAAAAAGAATGACAATTTAAAAGAAGAACCATTAGTTTGGTTCTTCTTTTTTGTTTTGGGGTATTCAAAATAAAGATGAATATGTGAGTGGGGTTATTGCCACAGTGATTTTGATTAGGGATTTAACGTCTGATATAGTATGTAGCAGCCTATACAATTTTGCAGGTAAATTTTGTTTGAAAACATTCTGGCGGAATAAAAGAAAAACCTTGTAAACATTATTGCTTACAAGGTTTGTGGTGCCGATGGTGGGGGTCGAACCCACACGATGTTGCCATCACGGGATTTTGAGTCCCGCGCGTCTGCCAATTCCACCACATCGGCAAATTACCCAATTATAATACCATAAATATCTTCTAATGTCAAGACTAAAATCAAGAAATAAGTATTTTTTCTATTCCGCCGATATATTTTTTGAAAAGTCTTGCGATAAAGCCTACAAGAATAGCGGCAACAATAGTTCCTTCGCGGACGCCGTCAAGGTGTCTGAACATTATAAACGATAAAATTGCCGCAATTACTGTCATAGAAGAATCGAATGCGATTTTGGTTTTACCGAAATCGGTACTGAACACATCAGAAACCGCTCTGACGGTTGCCTCACCCGGTAACATTGCAACGTTTGCGACCATTTCCATAAACACTCCAAAACCAAGTATTAAGCAACCGATTACAAGTGATATGACCTTTAAAACATAAGTTTCCGGTTGAATAAATCCGAGCAATGACATTGTTAAGTCAATAAAGCATGAAAACAATGTGATAATCGGCAGCTGCAACAAGTTTTGAAGTTGAAAATTACGTCTTAAAAGAATTACTTGAAGAATTACAAGAAAAATATTAAAAACCAATGTAAACATTCCGACTGTCGGCGTAAAACTAAGACTTAGAGTGTAGGGGATACTTGTAATAGGTGAAGTACCGAGTCCGGCTTTTGTGATAAAACTTACGCCGAGTCCGTTGACGAAAAGTCCAACAAGTAAAAATATGTATCGTTTTATTAATTCTGTTTTGTTTGTCACTGTAACTCCTCCGTATTTGTCATATTATTGCATATTTTAAAAAATGTGTTGATAAACTGCTCTTTTTCACTTTCTGAAATTCCGCTCAAAATCTCATTTTCGACTTTTTCAAAAGTATCATTCACTATTTCTTGAAGTCGTTTGCCTTCATCAGTCAAATACACGTATAAAGAACGCTTGTTTCCGTCCTTAGTTTGACGTTTAATAAGCTTTTTTTCTTCCATGCGTGACAGTATGCCTGTAAGCGTTGCCGGCTCGATTTGACACCCTGTGGCGATTGATTTTTGTATGCAACCGTTATGCTTACCTAAATAGTCAAGCACTTTCGGCTGACCTGCCGTGAGTTTATAGGGGGATAGAGCGTCCAATACCTTTTTTTGAAACAATGATTGGTTTACCATTATCATATAATGAAAACTTTTATCCATAAAGCACCTCTATTATTAGTATGCTAATAGTTAGCTTGCTAACTATTATAACTCTGTATGCGAATTTTGTCAATAGGCAAAATAAAAACCTAAACTCTTTTGAGTTTAGGTTTTTATGAATTACGAAATTTGTTTTTGCAATGTTTCATATAAACTTGTTGTATATATACCTGCACCGCCATCTCTTGAATAGTTAAAGAACAATATTTTATTCAAAAGTTCGTAAAAATCTACCCTTGATATATCTGTTCGGAATAATTTTCGTTTTTATGAAGTATATACCAATCTGCGATATAAGTTGGTTTTTGTTGATCTTGAGCTGAATATTGAGGGATTATAATAACTATAAAACAATACTTTGTTTAAAAGTTCATAAAAATCTTTTCGCAAAATTGGTAAATTTGCGTTTGATGTATCCTCATTTTCGATAAATCCATGTTGATATGCGGCATTATAAATGTCGCTTTCACTTGCATCTGTCAGTTCAAAATTTTGGGAATATAAAGTTTTGTAACTGTCAGCCAATCGGACTGCATAGGTCAAAGCTTGTAGATTTGTGAGGTTATCTTCAAATTTTAAGCCTATTATATCGTTCAAGGTTAGTATTGTGGCAGAATTGAGATGTAAAAGTGAAATTTTTTGCGTATCGTCGATATTGTCAAGCGGTTTTAGACAGTCATAGTTATACCATTCATTTAATGAATTTTCAGATATATGCGAAAAACAAAGTCTTGAAATTGTATTAATTACTTCCTGAGTTGTGATATATCCGTCCTTGGTTAAATCGTTCTCCGAAATAATACCGCATTGAATTAACGGAGCAAAATTATCTTTTTCATATTCATAGGGCGGAGTGATGTGTACTTCGTACTTATCGCCGTCCCAATCTACTTGGCATAGAAATGCCTGTGCGATTACGGCAAGGGGAACATATGTTAAATCATTAATGAGTTGCGGTGCTGTGTCTGTCGATTGCAATATACCGTCTACAAAAAATGTGTCGTCACCTATATGCAGTTCAACTTCGGTATTGGTTTTGGTTATTACCACCTTTTGTGTATCGCCGTCCCAATCTACATTGTAGTCAAGATATTCCAAGATAGCACGAACAGGTACAAGTGTGCGGTCGTTTTCGATAATTATAGGTGCGTCCGTAACCATTTCAGTATCGTTTACATACACTTTCACGTCATTGTCAGCCAAAGCGCATGGCACGATTTGAGCAGTAAGAGCAAGTGCGGAAAGCAGGCTTATAATTCTTTTTTTCATAACAACATCTCCTTTTCCGTAATTTACAACATTTATAATCGAATTATATCATATCGAATAGATTTATGTCAATAATTAACTGTAAAATAACACAAAAAAATACTGTCCTCTCGATTTAGGAGAGGACAGTATGATTAAATCGAATTAGTAAACTCTTACTGCACCTGCGTATTGAGAAATACGGTATTCTGTGTTGATTGAAGAAATCTTAACAACGTCACCTGTTTGAGGAGCGTGAATCATATTTCCGTTACCTACATAGATACCAACGTGGTGAATGTTTCCGCCCTTACCGAAGAATACAAGGTCACCCGGTTGTAGGTTGTCACGACTTACATAAGTTCCGTTATTTCTTTGGTCTGCCGCTACACGGCTTACGCTGATACCGTTCTTTGAACATACATACTGCACAAGACCGCTGCAGTCGAAACCTGATGGGGAAGTACCGCCCCAAACATATGGAACACCAAGATATTGCATTGCTGTGTTTACGATAGATTGTCCCTTTGATGATGACACCGGAGCTGATTGAGTTTCTTCTGACTGTGAAGATGTTGACGGAGCTGATGTTGCAGCATTAGCTGCGGCTGCGTTTTGCTGTGCAATTCTTTCTGCTCTTTCAGCGGCTGCTTTTGCGTCTGCAATTTCCTGTTGCTTTTGTGCGATAGTGTCTTTTTCTATCCATTCACCTGTGAATTGAAGGGAAGTATTGATAACGTAACCTTCTTTATAGTCATCACCGTAGCAAATTTTTATAAAATCATTTTCACCGCTTAGTACATATACATAAGTACCGTCTGAAAGTTCTTCTATAACATCTGCGTCAGTGTTTGCTGCACTTCTTACTCTTACAGATTCGCCTGAAAGTGTAACTTGAGCAATTCTGTAATTAGTATAACTCTTTTTAGCCTCATCTGCAAGGTTTTTATCTTGGGTTATCGATTCGCTTGGAACATAACCTGTCTTACCGCCGTTATAAGCTATTTTGTACCAACCCTCTGAGTTTTCCATAACTTCAACTTCTGTACATACTTCGACTTTGTCGATAACGTTAGCCTCGTCTGACGGAGTTTCTCTTACGTCAAGTGAACCGTTTGAGATAAGTACATAGCCAAGAGGGTAAAAACTCTTTGCCGCGATTTCGCTTTCTTCTGCTGTATTTTCAGCAGAAGTCTCTGTAGATTCTGTTGAAATCTCGGCAGTACCTTTAACTGCGTCTGTAATATCCTTTTGAGCGATTGTTATGTTCTGCTCTGCTGCTGCCGCATTTATTCTTTGTTCTCTTTCTGTTTTTGAATTGTTTAAGCCGGATGCTTGTGCTACTGCAAGTGAACTTATCATTGCTACTGCTATTACAGCAATAAGTGAATGCTTAAAGTTCTTCATAAAATAAAACCTCCTAATGATTTAAGTTTTTCTTAACGATTACTTAAATTGCATTTGTATTTCTAATATATTTCTAAAACATTACAAACAGGATTATACACCACATTAAACCATTTGTCAACACTTTTTTAATCGTATCGTATTCTTTTTGTAACAATTCGGTAATAAAACAGTAGCTTTTGTAACATAAAACGAGGGGTAAAATGTTCAATATGTCGCATAAACAGTGTGCTTTACAGGTGAAATAATGTAAAAGTATACAAAATTCAAATAATTCAAAAATTACAGAATTTCAGCCTAATATTACAGGCAGATTACGCGTAAAGTATGTTTCTTTGTAAAAAACGGTATATTTATATTACAAACGCATTACAAAGATTACAAAGATTACAAAAGTTACATTGCCGTTGTAAAGAAAACTGCGATTTGATATAATTAAAGCATACAAGGAGTAAGAAATATGGTTGAATATATTAAAATCGCCGTATTCTTTTCGATTGGGGTGTATATTTACGAACGCATAGACATTGCGTTTGCATTAATTTTTCTTTTGTCCCTTATAATGGTATTGACAGTTGTGTCGGTTTTTAAACATAAATTCAATACAAAAATACTTGTTATGATGACGGCGCTTGTTATGGGCACAGTTCTTTGCAACGCCCAAGTAAGCGAAAATGCACATGATTTGTATAAGTATGAAGGGCGGTATGTGACTGTCGTCGGTCGTGTGTGCGAGATACCGCAGGACAGTGAAGAAGATGAAAATGTACGATATGTAATCGATGTGCGTAAAGTAAATAATGAAAAGGTAAGGGATAAAATCCTTCTTACTTCCGATAATAAGCCGGAATACGGTGATACCGTAACTTTCGGCGGATTTATCGACGAACTTCCTGAAAAATTGAATAGAAATGGCTTTGATTATAAGAAATATTATAAAAAATTGGGGATTTTCTTTAAATCATACAGCAGTGAAGTTAAACTTTCGGACGAAGTGATAAAAGATTATTCACCATATGCGATTAACAATTCGTTTAAGAACTCAATTTCAAAATTAATTGACAAGCATTACAAGGGCGATTACAATGCGATAATGAAAGCTGTGCTGATAGGGGATAAAAAAGAATTTTCGGACGATTTTGATAAGATACTTACCAAAACGGGTACGAAAAGATATTTTTATTCTTCGTATCTTCATATAATGCTTTTAATGTCCTTAATAACGCTTGTTTTGGGCATATTCAAAAAGAGGACACGCGATATTTTGACGGTGTTTCTTCTTATTATATATGCTTTTGCCAATGCAAACAATACCGTTTCGATCAGATTGGCTGTGATGATAGCGATAATTATATTTACCGAAAGTAAATTCGGACGTAAATATTATCCGGATATAGTCGGTATAACGTTGCTTGCGGTCGGGGCGGCAAATCCGATAATGCTGTTTGACGCAGGATTTGTGATGTCGGTACTGTCGGCAATTATGATATATTACTTTTACGACTGTGTGCACGGTAAACTTAAATTTATACATATAAAATACATTCGCATACTTTTTGCGATAGGCATAATTTGTACAATCGGACTTTTGCCTGTTTCAGCGTACTTTTTCGGTGCTGTTTCGATATATTCTATTGTTTTGTCAATAATAATGTTGCCTTGTGTGACGGTGATTATGGTGCTTGCACCGATTTTGCTTGTAATGCTTGTGGTATTCAATACCGCACCGCTGTTTAAACAGGCGGTTGACTGTGTGCTGTTTATACTAAAACTTGTGCCGACAATTTCATATAAACTCGGTCTTGTATCGCATACAGTTGCAAAACCGAATTTGTTATTACTTATTATATACACTCTTGCCGTTGTCTGCGGAGTGAAATATATTAAGAAGAAAAACAGTCAAATGCGTATTGCGATTTTTGTTGCGGCGGCATTGATGACTTCGTATGTAATAGGCGAAGTGATTAGTACAAATAATGTGGAAATTACATTCGTCAATGTCGGTCAGGGTGACGGTGCGGTAATTCAAGCACCGTACCGATTTAATGTGCTTATAGACGGCGGCGGTGGTAATTCGTATTCTGATTACAACCCCGGTGAAAAGGTGTACCTTGATTATCTTGAAACAGAGGGGATAACAAAGGCAGACAGTGCGTTTGTTAGTCATTATCATCAAGACCATGTGCAGGGAATTATAGCGGCAATGGAGAATATAAAGGTAAGAAATTTATTTCTGCCCGATAATATGGAGGGCAGTGAATGGCGTTCGGCACTTGAAAATACCGCAAGGGAAAACGGCACGACAGTGCATTACATTTCACAGGAAACACTTCTTACTTATAATAACGGAATGACAATAAGAATTATTCCTCCGTCAAATAAGACAGGGTTAAGTGATGATGAAAATGATACTTCATATGTGTATTACGTCGAGTATAACGGTTTTTCTGCAACATTTACGGGTGATATGTCATCATTTGCCGAAAAGAATTTGATTGATGACGGAAAAGCAGGCAAAACGGACTTGTTAAAGGTTGCACATCACGGCTCGAATACCGCAACGTGTGAAGAATGGGTTGAAAAATTAACTCCCGAATATGCAGTTATAAGCGTCGGTGAGAATAATCCATATAATTTGCCGAATGACGATGTACTTGAAAGACTGAAAAATGCACAGGTTTTTCGTACTGATTATGACGGCGATATAAAATTTATAATACATAAAAACGGCAGTGCCGAAACTGATATATATAATAGGAGATAAGAATGGCGGAAAAGAAAAACGGAAATTTGTTAAAACTGAAAAAACAGCTTAAAGAGGGTATTTTAGCGCCTTTGTATGTGTTTTACGGTGAGGAGGATTACCTGCGTGAAATGTACGTTAATAGGGTAAAAGACTGCGTTCCGGACGGCGGTTTTCCGGACTTTAACCACATAAAAATTGAAGGCCGTGACGTTGCGTTTTCGGAATATGACGACGCATGGGAAAGCTTTCCGATGATGACGGATAAAAAGCTGATACACATTAAGGACAGCGGTATTTTTCAGTTGAAAAGCGGAAAAGATGAGGCATCGACAGAAGAAAAAAAGGAATTTTGGACCGAAAAGTTTAAAAGAATATCTGACGATACGGTCGTGATTTTTGATGAAACAGCGGTTGATAAAAGAAGTGCTTTGTATAAGGCGGCGGCAAAGGTCGGAACAGTGGTTGAATTTACTTATTTGAGCGAGGCTGACCTTGTGACGTGGGTTGTCAAGCAATTTCTGAACGCAAAAAAGAAGATTTCAAAAGAAAATGCGTATTACCTTATAACCATATGTGACAGTGGTTTGGCGAGTATTAATAATGAAATTAAAAAGCTGATTGATTTTTGTAATGAAGAAATATATAAAACCGATATTGACAGAGTTGTTTCAAAGTCAATGGAAGTTATCGTTTTTGAACTTACTGACGCGATTATGCTCGGCAATACACAAAAGGCAATGGAAACGCTTGCCGATTTAAAAACGGTCAAAGAAAATGTGTTTACGCTTATATATTTAATGCTTTCGACATTTGAAAAAATGCTTCGTGTAAAATTAATGAACGGTGCGCCACAAGCTGAGGTGGCATCGGAAATAGGCGTTCCGTTGTTCGTTGCAAGAAAATATATAAACAGCGCAAAAGGCTTTTCGGAGGATTCGCTTGTTTGGATGGTAAGGCGAGTTGCGGAGATTGACTTGGCGATAAAAGAAGGACGTATTGAAGATTGGAATGCATTGGAACAATATGTTGCGGAATGTATTTACAGAAGTCACAGATAAAATTTATATAAAAAGAGGGAGAAATTATGAAAAAACAACTTATTGCAGTGGTATCTGCGTTGGCAATGACGTTTACGTCATTACCGTGTGTGAGCATTGCGACGGAAAATGTACCGAAACCCGTTGTACAGTACACATTTGACGGAAACAAACAGCTTGCCGACCAAAACGGCAAGAATGAATTAAAACTGTCGGGCGGTGCAAGTGTAACTGATGACGGTAACAAGGGTAAAGGTCTTTTGCTTGACGGTACGGACGGCTATGCCGAGTTGCCGGATAATATTCTGTCAAGCGATATGACTATTACAACGTGGGTGAAGATTAATAAATTCACAACATGGGGCAGAGTTTTCGATTTTGGTACTGACTCAAATCAAAACTTTTTCTTTGCACCATACAGCGGCGGTGCTTCAAGAGTGGAGATAAAAAACGGTGCAACCGTTGATACAATGGATTGTACGCAGGAAACCGCAAAAGATTGGGTAAACTATGCGATAACAATTAAAGGCGACACCGTTTCATATTACAGAAACGGCAGACTTATAAAGAGTAAGTCGGGTATAAAGGATATATCCGAACTTACAAACACTGCTAATTATATAGGTAAGTCGCACTATGACGGTGACGCATATTTGTCGGCGGTAGTGGACGATTTCAGAGTTTATAACACCGCACTTTCACAGGATGAAATATTAAAAGTTATGTCTGACGGTGAAATAAATGCCGATGTTATGCTTGATTCATATGCGATAGACGATGAACAGATTGTGACAGGCGACAGTATAACTTTACCGCAGGCAGACGGTATTGTGTGGAATGAAACAGATAATCTCGGACTTATAAACACCGAAACAGGTGCGGTTAAGCATAATAAAACTGCCGAAACAGTAACACTTGTGCAGTCATATGGCGGTGTAGACAGAGAGTATACACTGTATGTGACGGGCAGTGAGGAAGATCCTTATTCGATTAATATTGACGCTTCGGACAGAAGTAAGGACATTTCGGACGATATGTGGGGATTGTTCTTTGAGGATATTAACTCTGCCGCAGACGGCGGACTTTATGCGGAAATGGTGCAAAACCGTTCTTTTGAAAAGAGTGATGAAAAAGAAGGACATTTATATAATTGGGGACTTTATTCAATATATAAAGAGCCTAACAGAGAGGACGGCAAATATTATACCGCTGAAAATATACAGGTTAAAACAGATAAACCGATGAACGAAAATAATCCTACATATATTACCATTCCGAAAGGTGAAATGATTTGTAATGACGGTTTTTATGACGGAACCGAATGGGATTGCGATAAAGGTACATCTTTCAGCGGAATGGAATTTAAAAATGGCGAAAAATATGATTTTTCGGTATATGCACGCGGCGAGGGTGAACTGACGGTGTCGTTGGGAATTGTAATAGATGAACATAAGGCTAGTTTTGAGGTTGAACCTTTTAATGAGGCTACTGCCGTTATAAAATGTAATTCAAAAGACGATTGGAAAAAGTATTCTGTTACATTCACTGCTGACGAAGAACTTGAAAGTGACGGCAGCGGACTTATTGTTACAAATACAGGCGACAGTGACCTTGATGTAGATATGGTATCGCTTATGCCGGAGGATACATACAAAGGGCACGGCTTGCGTAAGGATTTGATGGAACAGCTTGAGGCAATGCACCCTAAATTCTTGCGTTTTCCGGGAGGTTGTGCCGTTGAGGGACAGACGATGGATACGGCTTGGAACTGGAAAGATACAATCGGTGATGTGTCGGAGCGTAAGGAAATGATAAACATATGGAATCCGTCTGCTACAGAGCCGTATATGATGACCTACGGACTTGGTTTTTATGAGTATTTCCAAATGTGCGAGGACTTGGGGATGGAGCCTGTTCCTATTTTGAATTGCGGTATTGCGTGTCAAGTCCGCAGCGGAAGTGCAACGGACGAAGAACACCTTGTTCCTATGGACAAATTACAGCCGTATATTGACGATGCGCTTGACCTTATCGAATTTGCAAACGGTACTGATGAAAGTAATGAATGGGTGCAAAAGCGTATTCAAATGGGACATAAAGAGCCGTTTAATATGAAGTACATAGGTATCGGAAATGAGCAGTACGGCGATATTTACTTTGAAAGATATGAAGAATTTGCAAAGCAGATACACGAAAAATATCCCGATATTAACCTTGTAACAACGTCAGGTACTGCGTCAAGCGGAAGTTCAAATGACCTTGCATGGAATTGGGCGAATGAGCATGAGGAGTTTGCCGACCGTATGGACGAGCATTATTATGAAACAGCAGATTGGTTCAGACAGCACGCTTACAGATATGATAATTACAGACGTGACACAAATACAAAGGTATTTTTGGGTGAATATGCGTCAAAGGGTAATGCTTGGTATAACGCACTGTCAGAGGCGGCATTTATGACAGGTCTTGAAAGAAATGCGGACGTTGTGCGTATGGCGAGCTACGCGCCTATGTTTGCGAAGTACGGCAATACACAGTGGTCGGCGGCGGATATGATTTGGTTTAATAATTCGGATTACGTTCTTACACCGAATTATTACGTTCAGTCACTGTTCTCAAATAATCAAGGCAATTATTCTTTGCCGACAGAGGTTAAACTGAACGGTATCGAAAAAGACGATGCACTTCAAGGCGGTGTTGCAGTCGGCAGTTGGGGAACACATAACGAATTTAAAGATATAGAGGTGAAAACGGAAAATTCGACTGTAACTGTTGATAAATCTGAATGGGAAACAACAAACGGTGATTGGTCTATAGACGATAACGGTGTGATTTCTCAAATGTCGGATAATACAGGCGCGGTATGCTATTATGCAAGTCCTGATATGCGTAACTATACTTTGACTCTGAAAGCACGCAAATTGAGCGGCGGCGAGGGTTTCCAAATAGGAGTTGCGGCAGATGATGCATTTAATTATTACAGAGTTAATATAGGCGGTTGGGGCAATACAACCGCAAAGGTACAGCACATTGTAAACGGTGTAAGTTCTTCTTCCGGTAACGTTGCGGAACAGTCATATGTCGGTAACGTGCATATAAATGATAATGAATGGTATGACGTTACGGTTGAAGTGACTGATGATGAAATCAAAGCATATTTGAATGATGAATTTATATGCTCATATAAAAAGCCTAAGGAATACGGTCCTGTGTATTCGTCAAGCGTGTATGATGAGGAAACAGGTGACGTTATCGTTAAGGTTGTCAATACAATGGACAGTGACGTAAATATCGGAATGAATGTATCGGGCGAAACGGTAACGTCAAATATCGCAAAGACAACTGTTATGTCGGGCGATACAAATTTGGAAAACAGTCTTGATAATAAAAATGCAATCGTACCGAAAGAAATCGAATTAACAAATGCAAGCAATAACTTTACATATAATGCGCCTGCCGATTCGTTCAGTATTATAAGACTTAAAACAGGAAACGGCGGAAGTAAAGCGTATATTTCGGGATATGAGGACGGCACATTCAGACCGGATAATACAATAACCCGTGCTGAGACGGCGGCAATTATAGCAAGATGTTCGGCTGATTTTGACGAAAATAAGATGTATGCAAGTGATTTTACTGATGTATCGGATAATGAATGGTATGCAAATTATGTCGGATATGCTGCTGAAAAGGGATATATTCATGGATACGAGGGCGGTCCATTTAAGGCTGACATAGATATAACACGCGGAGAATTGGCGGTTATTTTGAGTAAATACGGCTCATTTGACGGAGATGGAATATGTACAGAATTTTCAGATGTGCCAAACGATTATTATGCAACAGAATATATAAAAGCATTGTATGATGAAAATATCGTAAGCGGATATGAGGACGGCACGTTTAAGCCTGATAATTCAGTAACTCGCGCGGAGGCGGTTACAATGATGAATAAAGTACTTGGTAATCCGATAGCGGAAAATGCAGAAAATCCGTTCGGTGATGTTTCACCAAATCATTGGGCGTATAATCAAATTATGACCGCAGTACAGGGAAAGTAGCGGACTGTCTCATATGGTATAACGTGGGATAACAATAAAATGCCACCCCTCAGTCAACTGTGTTGACAGCTCCCCTCAATGGGAGCCAAAAGCCTCTCCTTGAGGAGAGGTGTCACGAAGTGACGGAGAGGTGGCAGATGCGATATAACGAAAGTAGGGGATGGCACGTCGATGTCCCTTGTAAGATAACCGTAAGGGCGACCGTTGGCCGCCAGTTGAAGAAAACACAAAAAGGGCGACCGATGATCGCTCCTACGAAAGCCACTCTTTAAAGGAGAGGTGGCAAAAATAAAAGGAGAAACACAATGAAAAGAGAAGATATAAACATACGTGATCCATTCATATTGCCGTATGAGGGCAAATATTACCTATACGGCTCACGCGGAAGTGAAGTGTGGGAGGACAACGCAACAGGGCTTGACGTATATGTCAGTGACGACCTTGAAAATTGGTCTGAACCAAAAGAGATATTTACGCGAACGGCAGATTTTTGGGCGGACAGACATTATTGGGCACCCGAAGTTTATGCGTATAACGGCGCGTTCTATATGTTTGCGTCATTCAAATCGGCGGACAGATGCCGTGGAACTATGGTATTAAAGGCAGACAAGCCGGACGGCAAATTTACGGTACACAGTGAGGGTACAATTACACCGCCGGATTGGGAATCGCTTGACGGCACGTTATACATAAGCAAAAGCGGTAAGCCGTATATGATTTTCTGCCATGAATGGGTACAGGTAAATGACGGTGAAATGTGTGCGATTGAAATGAGTGCAGATTTAAAAAGAGCAGTCGGTGAACCGATTTTGTTGTTTAAAGCGAGTGAGGCGAGCTGGATTGCCGAGGCACAGAAAAACAAAGGTATATACGTTACGGACGGTCCGTTTCCGTACAGATGTGCTGACGGTACATTACTTTTGCTATGGTCAAGTATGGGCGAAGAAGGATATACAGAGGCTATTGCAGTGTCGGATAACGGCGACATAGACGGTAATTGGGTACAACGTGACGAACTGCTGTTTAAAAAAGACGGCGGACACGGTATGATTTTCAAAACGTTTGATGACAAATTACTGTTATTATTACATTCGCCGAACAAGCATCCGCTTGAACGTCCTGCGTATTTTGAACTTGAGGATAAAAACGGAATGTTGTATGTGAAATAGGGGAAAAGTGATGAAAAAAATAATATCTATAATTATAAGTATTGCAATGTGTGCAATGCTTGCGTCCTGCGGCGGTGTGAAGAACGGAGTATCTGACACAGAACAGCCGACGCTCATAGATACAATGAGCCTTGAAGAAAAAGTGGGACAAATTCTGTTTGTGCGTTGCGTTGATGACGAACAAACAGATGATTTAATGAGTATAAAACCGGGCGGAATATTGATGTTCGGACGTGACTTTGAGGGACTTACAAAAGACGAAGTAAAAGAAAAAATACAGAGTTATCAAGATAAAAGCGACATACCGCTTATAATCGGTGTGGACGAGGAGGGAGGAACGGTTGTAAGAGTAAGTTCAAACCCTAATCTTGCACCCGAAAAATTCAAGTCACCGCAAGAGATTTACAATGAGGGCGGAATGGACGCAGCAGTTGAAAATGCAACGGAAAAATCGGAACTCCTTTTGAGCTTGGGAGTTAATATGAACCTTGCGCCTGTTGCGGACGTTTCGACAAATCCGTCTGATTATATGTATGACAGAAGTCTTGGACAAAATGCGGAAGTTACGGCTGATTTCGTTTCAAAGACGGTAACGGCAATGAATAACGCAGGAATTATGAGCGTATTAAAGCATTTTCCCGGATATGGCGGTGTAGGCGGTGACAGTCATCAAGGCACTGTTTATGACGACAAAACTGCCGAGAGCATACGCGAAAACGACTTGCTTCCGTTTAAAGCCGGAATTGAGGCAGGTGCAAGCAGTGTGCTTGTGGCACATAATACGGTCAATGCACTTGACAGTGAAAACCCCGCGTCACTTTCGCCGACAATTCACAATATGCTCAGAGATGAGTGCGGTTTTGACGGTGTTATAATGACAGACGACATTGCTATGGGTGCAGTCGCAGATATGGAGAATGTGTACGTTAAAGCGGTAAATGCGGGTAACGACTTACTTATAACGACCGATTATCAAACAGGTTATAATCAGATTTTAAATGCGGTTAAATGCGGTGAAATCAGTGAAGAGACACTAAACAGTGCAGTAGAGCGAGTGCTTAAGATGAAAGGGCAAATATAAAACAAAGGCTGTCGAATTTCGACAGCCTTTTATAATGTCTGTAATTTATCAGCCTTTGATTAGGTTCTCATACTCTTTTTCAGGCATCGGCTTTGCACAATAGAAACCTTGAATTGTATCACAATGCATTTCTTTTAATAAATCGTATTGACTTTTTGTTTCAATACCCTCTGCTGTAACCGACATTTGAAGTGTATGTGCAAGCGATATTGCGCTCAAAACAATAGCCTTTGACTTATCGTCTGTTTCCAGTTTATCGACAAAACGTTTGTCAAGTTTAACGATGTCACAAGGCAGAAGATTAAGCATATTAAGTGAAGAATATCCGCTGCCGAAGTCATCAAGCAAAACTTTAATTCCGTGCTTCTTACATTGTTTTGTAAGCGAAATAAGCAAGCTTTCGTTTTCTGCAAGAATACTTTCGGTAAATTCAACTTCAATCAGATTTAGCGGTATTCCGTATTTTTCAACTGTTTTGATATGATCCTCAACAAAGTTTTCGTCCAATAACTGCAGGAGTGATACGTTTACCGATATTGGCGAAACGTCATAGCCCAAATCAAGCCATTTTCTTATTTTGGCACAAGTTTCTTCAAGTACATATTTGTCAAGCTTAACAATATCGCCGTTCTTTTCAAACAGCGGTATAAACATACCGGGTGAAAGTATTGTTCCGTCAGGCTTTTGCCAACGTACAAGTGCCTCTGCACCGTTGAATTTGTTTGCGTTAATATTGAATTTAGGTTGGAAATAAACCTTAAATTCTTTGTTTTTAATAGCATCCTCAAAGCCGTTTTCAATCGTTTTCTGCATCATAATATCATCACGTTGCTTTGAAGAATATATTGCATATTGCGATTGTGAGGACTGTCCTTTCAAATGCTTTTGTGTTGTTCTTGCACGATTAAGCATTGAATTTATATTCATATTTCTGTCATCCACAAGATAAATTCCGACAGATACCGTCATATTATATACACCGTCTGCCGGACTGTATAATTTAAGCGAGTTAAAGAAATCTGCGCAAGCGTTATCTAACGACTTCGTATTGTCGTATGTGATTAATGCGACAAAGTGGTCGTCAAAAATTCTTGAACACAATTCTTTTGGCTCAAGTCGTTTATAAATGGCAGACCACAAAAATTTTAAAGCTCTGTCGCCTTCGTCATCACCGAAAAAGTCATTGATATATTGGAAATTGTTTATATCAAGGTTAATTAAAGCATAATTTTCATCGGGATTGTCTTTCAGTATTTTCTCAGCCTCAAAAACAAATTTTGTGTATGACATACCGCCTGTAAGACTGTCAACGTAAGCCATTTCCTCAAGCTGCTTTTGACTGGTGGTTTTTGCTTTGATTGCCGTATGCAATAGGTAGAAAAATACGATTGAGCAAAATACGATGAACAGGTAACAGCATATAAGAATTTGAGTTGTGTACTTTGTCACAACGTTTTTTGGCACAACGGTAAGTATGTACCAGTCGTTTATATTAAGCGGTGTATAATAAATGTATTTTTCAATGCCGTTAAGCATTATTATTCCGTCTGATTTACCTTCTTTTAAATCGGCTTGCATTTGCTGTATGGCACTGCCGTTTTTGCTTGACGCTTGATTCATTTCGTCAAACAGATTGTCGAATGTCAATCCGAATGAACCGTCATGAGATGAGCCGACAATTCTTTTTCCGTCACTGTCAATGACGTAAGAATATCCTTCGTTTTCAAATGTAGGCGTTGAAATTGAATCTGCATATCGGGAAGTCAGATATGTAGAGAAAATTACGAATTTATTTTCGCCGTCTATTCTTATGGGCGTAGTGCATACAAGAAATGTAAAATCATTATATGAATCGCAAAAGAATTTAGTTTCTTCGCTGTTAAAAGCCTCTTTTGTATTAGGAAATTGCGATAAGTCGATTTCGACTCCGTTTATGTCGGTAAGCTTGCCGTCAGGTGTTACAATTCCTAAAAGATGCTGTTGATTAGCGATTTGGCTATGCTTTAAAAATGTAAGAATATCGTCAAAAGAGGCATAACCCAATTTTTCTATATAAGATGCCGCATTTTCTATGATTTTTGCATCTCTTCCGAGTTCAAGACTGAAAATAGTCTGATTTTGGTGTGAAATTTCAGAAAGAGTAGAAATCGTTCGTTGATTTGCCGCATAGGTAATATAACTGGCATAGCTGATTATAACAATAGCAATAGTGACAAGCAGGGCAATTGGAAGTCTCAATCTTTTTGATATTGTTTTTTTATACATATATTCTGTGCCTCCCCAAAAAAGAAAATATGAATAATTAAATTATAAGTATAATTATATTATCATAATAGGCAGAACAGTGCAATAATTTCAAATAAAAAAACACATATAAATGTGTTTTTTTGGAGATTTTACACTAATATATATTCGATAATGAGTCGATGTTTGTGCGGTCAAACATAATCGGGTCGCCGAGTATTATTTCGCTTGCATTGTCCTTGTCAGCGGTGATTGTCTTTTCGCCGAGTGAACCGGCGGTAAATGTTTCACCTATGCTGCCTGTTATTTCATTTTCGTCAAGGGCTTTAAGCGTGTAGGCGGTAAGGTAGCCGAGATCGGTCGTATTCCATATGTACAATCTGTCGCACGTTCCGTCTTTTATGTATTCGGATAATTCACTCGGAAAACCAAGTCCTATAAGATTTACATCCTTGCCGGATTCTTTAAGCGCTTTGGCGGCGGAACTCAAGCCTATTGTCGTAGGAACGATAATAGTTTTAATAGCGTCATTTTGCAAAAGATATTGTGTTTCCGTGTAAGATTTGGTTGCATCATCATCGCCGTAAGCTATTTCGATAAGAGGCATATTGCTGTATTTTTCGGGATTTTCTTCTATTTCGAGCTTTAGATAGCGTATCCATTGATTTTGATTCGGTGCACTGCCTGTGGAAGTTAAAATCGCAAAACCGCCTTCACCGTTTGAAACGTCATACGCACTCTTTATAAAATTTCGTCCGAGTACTTCCGGATCGGCTTGTTGAATATGCGTTTTTCGTGAAATTGAATTTACGGGTGCGTCAACCGATATTACTTCAATGCCTGAATTCAGAGCCTCGGTAAGTGAAGATTCAAGTGCGTCGGCATCGTTGGCGGAAATGGCAATTCCGTCCACGTTATTATCTATAAGTTCGTTTATAATTTCAATTTGTTTGTCAGCGGTTGCGGAAGTCGGTGCTTTGTAAACCGCCTCAATGCCGATTTCGTTGCAAGCGGTTTCAAAACCCTCAAAAACTTTTTGGTTGTAAGGATTTTGTATATCTTTTCCGACAAAAGCATAGACGGTTTCATTTGCTGATTTCTCCGAAGGAGAAGGAGTCGATTCGCTCTGCGGAACAGAACACGCAGTAAGCAATGAAATGCTTATCGCCAATATAGGGGGAATTGAAATTAACTTTTTTATATATTTCTTCATAAGTGTTTCCTCCTCTAAGTTATACATTTTATATTAGTAATATTATACACCATAAAAACATAAAAATAAATATAAATATCAGTCAAAAATAACCAAAAAAAATCTTTTTTAAAAAAATAAAAAAAAATTTAAAAAAAGTGTTGACAAAGTAAAAAAGGTCTGCTATAATAGTCAATGTTGTTGGCCGACACAACAGGTCAGCGCAAATGGGAGTTTAGCTCAGCTGGGAGAGCGTCTGCCTTACAAGCAGGATGTCACAGG
>ERZ836358.190-NODE-190-length-82650-cov-24.494643_pt1 | contig 82650 bp, 74 predicted proteins | sample MGYA00519942_ERZ836358 | MGnify/ENA primary metagenome ERZ836358 (study PRJEB31850, sample SAMEA3708798) | human gut metagenome | biome: human gut; feature: human-associated habitat; material: faeces | place: China | collected 2014 ...
CGCCCTGGGCGTTGGTCAGGAACTCGCCCATGAGCTTCTTCTCGCCGGTGGCGGGATCACGGGTAAAGGCCACGCCGGTGCCGGAATTGTCGTTCAGGTTGCCAAATACCATGGGCATGACATTGACGGCAGTGCCCCAGGAATAGGGAATGTCGTTGTCACGGCGGTAGACGTTGGCTCTGGGGTTATCCCAGGAGCGGAAGACGGCACGGATGGCCTCGTACAGCTGCACCTTGGGATCGGAGGGGAATTCCACGCCCAGCTTGGCCTTGTACTCAGCCTTGAACTGGGAAGCCAGCTCCTTCAGGTCCTCTGCGGTGAGCTCCACGTCATAGGTGACGCCCTTGCGCTGCTTCATCTCATCGATGAGCTGCTCGAAATACTTCTTGCCCACTTCCATAACCACGTCGGAGAACATCTGGATGAACCGGCGGTAGGAATCGTAGACAAACCGGGCGAAGGCGGGGTCGGGATTGCCCTTGATCATGGCATCCACAACATCGTCGTTCAGGCCCAGGTTCAGGATGGTGTCCATCATACCGGGCATGGAGGCCCGGGCGCCGGAGCGGACGGAGACCAGCAGAGGGTTATTCAGATCGCCGAACTTTTTGCCGTTGATCTGCTCCATCTTATCCACGTACTCCATGATCTGGGCCATGATCTCGTCATTGATCTTCTGGCCGTCCTCGTAGTACTTGGTGCAGGCTTCGGTAGAAATAGTAAAGCCCTGGGGAACCGGAAGGCCGATCCTGGTCATCTCTGCCAGATTGGCGCCCTTGCCGCCCAGAAGCTCTCGCATGGAACCGTCACCCTCGGTGAACAAATAAACATACTTGTGAGACATACAATACCCCTTTCAAATACACGGGCGAATACCGCGAATCGATATTTTCTTCCCGATATTTACACATTTGAATTCTCTAAGTGCCAAAACAGTATATCACGATGGCATCAATTTTTCAATAGGATTTCCCAATTCCTGGTAGATTTCACGGTTTGTACAAATTTGATAAATTATTTTGTCAAAACCGACGGTTTTTATGCAAAGATTTCAGCCCTTTCCGTAAAAAGGGCTGAGACGCACATTGCTATGTTTTCAAAGTTTTTTTCTTCTTTTGAGGAACAAATCCTCCAGCGCTGCCATTCCCTGGACCGCCAATGCGCAGAAAACAGGTACATTCAGGAATGTATACCTGGCACGGGTCTCAAACAGCATCATGAACAAAACTGCTCCCAGAACGGTAAGCTTCATAACATCTGTTCCCGGGTTATTCTTCTTCCCGGCAGAAATCAGTTCAAAAATCCCTGCAAACAGGAGTACACAGCTCCATGCCGCCTGTTCCGCAAGGGCAAGGAGCGGATATTTGGAGCCGGTGGAATAGAACAGAGCGCGAAGACGCAGGCTCATCCAGCCGTTCACTTCTTCCCGCATGTCCTTGTAAAAAGTGCCTTCCACCCCCCAGCTAAAGGTCCCATCGCTATAGCCGATCAGCAGCTTTTTCACAAGCTGTATACAATATCTGCCGGGCCCCATTTGCCGGATCCTATCCAGCGCTGCCGTCAGGTCCGCGCGGTTTCGCTCATTTGCCAGCACAAAGCTTTCCGAGAAACCCACATCCTTTGCGTCAAAGACACCGTTTGTCTTCTCGTCAAGCCCCATCATCAGGAAATGCGCGGCGCCGAACTTTTTTTCCGGATCCAGCACCGCTCCGTTTGACTCGTATTTCCAGGTAAGCAGGCTCCCCGTAAGGTTCATAGTCAGCAAGGCCACAGCCAGCAAAGGCAGCAAATTTCCGCCCATTCGGAGGCTCTTCTGCTGAAGCGCTCGAACAAGCTCTACACAGAAAATAGCGATGACGGGGATCACGCATTGCGGCTTCATATAATAGCCGATACACCCGACACAAACCGCCGCCGATTTTCCCCAGTAAGCCCCCCATTTTGTTTTACGGGGCGTGGAATAAAGGTACAGTGACAAAATGGGGAACAAGATCCCGAAGGAATCCGAATAGGGAACGCACATCCAGGGAGACAATCCCGCCAGAACCGTGCAAAGCAGGAACCCAACAACGGCATAGCGTTTTTTCGTCACCAGACAGAGCTCCCGGTAGGTGAAATAGCAGGCCAATGTGATTGCCGCACAGTCCAAGGCAATGCAGGCCATAGGTGCATATTCCTTCGGCAGGATCCCCACCATGTTGTGTATCTTGATCAGAGCCGTCTCCAGAAGCAGCAGAAGCAGATTGTTGGGATATCTGGAAAAATACATTTCGTTCCAGACTTCCCCCTCCACACGGGCCAGAGCAGTCGCCCAGATCGTTCCCGGATCCCAGCCGGTGACAAAAAAGATGTTGTAGCAGATATAGAGCTGCACGAAAAAAAGGCAGACACAGAGCCCCACTACTGCCCGGTCCACAATGTGTTGTTTTTCCCCGCCCTCTTCGTCGGAAGGCAGGCGCAAGTGCCTTTTTTCAGAAATAAACCGGCAAGCTCCCACAAAAAGCAGCCATCCGCCAACCGCAATGAGCACCAGAGTGCCGTTTGGCAGAAGAAAACTTTTCGAAATGTAACGCGGCACATTTGAGAAAAAAACGACCAAAATAATGACCGTCCCCAGCAGAGCCGCTGACAAATAATCAATTCCTTTTTGGAAAAAGTCGCCCGGACGTTTCACCCGTATTTTCCCTCCCCACTTGATTCCCCACAAAATTCGGCAGGAATATTCTTTGTTTTACACTCATTCCGCCGTTTTCGTTTCAAACAGCAGCAGCGACACCCAGGTGACCACATTCTGCCCGTACTGGAACTCCAGTCCGTTCTCCTCCAGCGTAGGAATGATGTTGATGCCCTGGCTTTCCACACAGGGATGCATTTTTTCCGGATGGCGGCAGGGCTTGCCATCCAGGATGGCGCAGCGGCCGCAGATGGCACAGGCCTCGGTAGAGAGAATATAGGGATCCAGTCCATGGGCCCGGAGAATATCCCCCACCTGATCCGTCAGGCGCTCATGGTCCCGGCGGGTGGCAAGGGTTGCCTCCAGATCCGCAATGTCCGCCACCTCCGTCAGGCTGGAAATCAGCAGGGCCTTATTGTAGCTCAGGCACTTGGCTCTGCAGTCCGCCACCGTCCCCACCCCAGGCGGGCAGGCCCAGCTTTTGCCGTACATGGCACACTCCGTCTGGCAGATATGTCGCACCCGGTCTGAAAATTCCAGGCTCTGCGGGTTCACCCAGGCATAGATGTACAGGGGCAGCTCGGCAAGCTCCTGCTCAATCGTCTGGTAATTCACACAAATTCCTCCAATATATCATGGCAAATCCCAAAAGCAGCTACTTTCAGGATATCTGAGCAGGCTTGGTCTTCTTCGCCTTCATCAGCACCAGCAGCACCGGCGCAGAATAGGCCACTGGCCCTGCATAGCGAACAGCTCCGTTGATATGGGTCAGCAGCAGCCCAGCGATGGCCAGCAGTACCGGCAAGGCCATTTGCTTTTTTTCTCTGCTGCCCGCATACCAGGCGGCAAGTCCAAGTAGCAGCCCCAGCCAATTGTAAATGCCGGAAACCACAAAAATCCGCACAGGATAACTATGCTCAAAGTCCCAAAGCTTTGACTCCGCAGCACGCCTGGCGTCGCTTTCCAGCCATCTGGAGAAGCCGCTCAGCTGCGGTTCTACATGATCAAAGCCAATCAGCACCTCGCCGATGGTCTTCTCCACATCCCATGCAAAGGGACAAAAATACCAGTTTCTCGAATATACCACCGCTTCCAGCATGGTCAGCGGGTGCTTTAGCGCCAGCTTGCCATGCAGCAGCAAATAGCGCTGCACCTGCATTGGAGTATCCGCATGATAGGTAGCCTTGATCGCATCCACAATTTTGGGGTCGTACTGCGTCACCACCGTATCATAGTCCAGAACCTGGGAGATGATTTCCTTTTCCTCTTCCGTGACCCAATCGGGGTGGTTGCTGCAATAATAGCCCGTTAATTGATAGAAAAAGCTGTAGTTTTCCTTTTCCTCCGGGCTTTCGATGCCGACTGCCGGATAAAGCGCCCAGTTCACCAGACAGTGCAGCGCCACCAATGTCAGGCAGGCAGCCACCGCAAACCGGCGCAGCTCTTTTTTCCCCACCAGGCACAGCAAAATCAGCGCGGAAAGGTACATTCCGCCCTTTCTGGCAGCCCCGCACAGAAGCGCCAGAATAAGCAGCGGGACCGTGTTTCTTTTAGAGCCATCCTCCAAAGTCCGGCAGTAAAAGATAATCAGCAGTAAAAACAGCGGACTGTAAACAGAATCCTTCAAAGCCCCCTGGGCCATGGAGACATACATCATGGCGAGGCCAAAAAACAGGCTGAGCAAAAAGCCAATGTACTTCTTGCCGGAACGGGACGCAGCCTCTTCACAGCCAAAGCTCAGCGCGTATAGCCCCAGGATAACCTGGAACAGGACGCAGAAAAACAGCCCCAGATTGTTTCCGCCCAGACGCTGTCCCAGGGTCATGAGGAACCCATAGACAAAGGTCAACAGCACGGGCGAGGAGGCCTGGATCGGCTGATAACCCTGGTACTGCAAAATCTGCACCGTGGTATCCAAATAAATAGACCCGGGAGACCGCAGAATCAGCAGCGGCAGCCAGCACAGCAGGATGATTCCTGCCCACAGCAGCTGCCACTTAGGCCGGAAGGAAGTCCGCTCCCCCATGGGTACGGACATCCAGCTGCAAAACAGCAGAATCAGGCTGTAAAAGCTGGCAGTCATGGATATCCAGAACAGCAGATTTTCCAGGAGCCCAATCTGGGGCACCGCCACAAGGTTTACCAGCTTTTGGGTCGGTGACAGGTAAATGAGCGTATTCTGCGTGAAAAACAGGGCAAGTATCAGCGCCGGAGCCCGGAATTTCTTCTTCGCCCCCCGGAGGCCCCGCAGCTGCACCGCCGCAAGGGCAAGCATTGCCAGGGAATACACAAAAAGCAGGAGTTTTGCCCGTTTGCCACCATAGAGCAGCGTATAAACGATATGTCGAAAAATGCCGTCCTCCGGTGCCGCGCCGCGGGAAAGCGCCAGCCGCACCAGCTCTTCGGCAAACATCACGCAGGCCCAAAGGCAGACAACCAAGACTGATTTCCAGGGAATACGGTTGGATTTTTTCATTTTGTCGCTCCTTTTTCCTCGCATTCCCAGGGGAAGGGCTTTCCTTTCAGCACAGAGGAACGTATGTAGCGAAAGGTCTCCGCTTCGCCCCGGTCCCGGAGCATTTCCAGCAGAAACGCAAGCTCCCGCTCCGTATCCGGGTGCATCAGCAGCCGCTCCCGGCTTTTGACAAAGTAATTGTAAGGGGAAGCCGACGTGTAGTTCTTCCCCTCGTAGGTCATGCAGGCGGCCCGGCGGTCCATAACCATCTCCACCAGGTATTTTCTGGGCATGGGCACCGGCTCATAGCGCTTGGTTGTAGGGCTCAGGTCCGTCCAGTATTCATAGTGATGCCGGTTGCGGCCCTTGTGGTGCATCCATGCCTCGCTGTAGCCCTTTTGCTCCCGTTCGGCGGCATTGGGACTGCGGTAGCCCTGGTAGTATTTGATGCCCTGCCGGAATTCCGTCGGGGAAAACTTACTCAGATCATGGGTAAGTCCCTGGCGGTATAGCCCCACCCGAAAGCAGCCTTTGCAGACCAGCCAGCGATGATGGGATACGGTTTTCAAATGCCCCCAGAAGTTCATGCCCTTATCCTTCCGATACCACGATCTCAGATACCTGCAGGCCCGGATTTCTCCGGCAGGTGAAATCGATGGCCCAGTAACTTGTGAATACCAGCAGGTTTCTACCCTTGTAGTCCTCCAGCAGCTCGGCATCGCTGCCCAGATTCATATCCGTCAGGTCTCCGGGATAGCTGTCGATCAGGCGGATTTCCTCATAGGGCAGACCCTCCATGCGCAGCTCCACACCGTACTCGTTTTTCATGCGGTACTGGAACACGTCAAATTGCAGCGTACCAACAACACCCACAATGACCTCTTCCATACCGGAATTGGGCACCTTGAAAATCTGGATGGCGCCTTCCTGAGCAATCTGCTCCGTACCCTTGACAAACTGCTTGCGCTTCATGGAGTCCTTGGCGGAAACTCTGGCAAAATGCTCCGGAGCGAAGGTAGGAATTCCGGAATAGGAGAACTTCTTGCCCGGAACGGTAATGGTATCGCCAATGGAGAAGATACCCGGGTCGAAGACGCCGATGACGTCCCCGGCGTAAGCCTCGTCCACAATTTCCCGCTCGGCAGCCATCATCTGCTGGGGCTGGCTCAGGCGCATTTTCCGGTTGCCCTGGACATGGAAATACTCCGCATCCCGCTGGAATTTTCCGGAGCAGATGCGCATAAAGGCCAGCCGGTCCCGGTGGGCCTTGTTCATGTTGGCCTGGATCTTAAAGACAAAGGCGGAGAAATCCGGGCTGAAGGGATCAATAGTGCCGCAGTCCGCCACCCGCGCCAGAGGGGGCGGGGTCAGCTTCAGGAAGGACTCCAGGAAGGGCTCAATGCCGAAGTTGGTCAGCGCAGAGCCGAAAAACACCGGACTCAGCTGGCCCCGGCGGACCTCTTCCATATTCATTTCCCGTCCGGCAGACAGCAGCTCCACATCGTCAATGAGCTGGCGGTGCTTCTCTTCGGAATCCAGAAGCTGGGCAACCTGGGGATCGTACAGGTCTATGGCGTGCTTGCCCGCCTTGTTCTTGCCGGAAACGCCGGAGAAGAACAAAAGCTCACTCTTCTCCCGGTCGTAAACGCCCTGAAAGTCCTTTCCGGAGCCGATGGGCCAGTTCATGGCATAGGTCTCAATGCCCAGCTCCCGCTCCAGCTCGTCCAGCAGGTCGAAGGGATCCCGGGCTTCCCGGTCCATTTTGTTGATGAAGGTGAAAATAGGAATGTGCCGCATGGCGCAGACCTTGAAAAGCTTCCGGGTCTGGGGCTCTACACCCTTAGCGCCGTCGATGACCATGACGGCAGAGTCCGCCGCCATCAGGGTACGATAGGTGTCCTCAGAAAAGTCCTGGTGACCCGGGGTATCCAGGATGTTGATGCAGAAGCCTTCATACTGGAACTGCATCACAGAGGACGTAACGGAAATACCGCGCTGCTTCTCGATCTCCATCCAGTCGGAAGTGGCGGCACGGGAGTTCTTCTTTCCCTTGACCACGCCGGCCTGGGCAATGGCCCCGCCGTAGAGCAGGAATTTTTCCGTCAAAGTGGTTTTACCGGCGTCGGGATGGGAAATGATGGCAAAGGTCCGGCGGCGGCTGATTTCTTCTTGTAAAGTTGACATAGCTTTTCCTCCACGTAAAATTTCGTATTCTTCAAAACCGCAGAGGACTAATGGGGAATCCGAAAGTGCATAATGGCCTCCATAGGTTTGCTCATAATAAATCAATTTATTTTATCACAGTTTTTCCCCATATACAAGCACATTTTTTACAAAGCGCAGCACAAAAAGCGGCCCGAATCCCATGTCTGGCGATTTGGGCCGCAAAAGCTATTGTGCCGATGTCAGGTACTGCTCCCACAGGAAGCGCTCCGGGGTATCCTCCAGGTCAAAGGCTTGCCGAATGCCGGTGCAGATTCTCTGGAGCTTGGCCTGGAGGATGGGCGACACGAAGTCCTCCTCATTGCCGGAGGTGCAGGCGCACTCAAAGATCCGGGCCCTATCCTCGGCCGGGAACGTCATGGCATAGTTGTCAATAAACACCCGGTCCGGACCGGTCAGCAGCGCCTTATAGGGAGTCATGTCCGCGTTCAGGTCCAGACTGTAGGCAAAGTCCTGGGGATTCAGGTCATTCCAGTTGTCATAAGCTCCGGTCTTGGTCAGCACCCGGTTGTCAATCAGGTGGCTGAATTCATGAAAAAGGGTGTGCTTCAGGCTGTCCTCTTCCTTTGGCGCCAAAGCGATGTAAAAATGGCTGCCGTTCTGGAATTGCAGCCCCTCGGCAGAGTCCAGGCTGCCGGATTCCGCCGTGCCCTGGATGGTGTCCACAATGCAGACCGTCAAATCCTCCCAGTCCTGCCGGAGCTTTGTCAGGAACCCCTCCGGGAAGGCTTCCAGCGTGGCCTTCAGGTCTTCCAGGGCCCAGTTTGTCTTGTCCACCCGGTATTCCGCCGTGAAAGCATAGTCCCAGGGTGCGCAGGCAGCAGCCTCGTCAAAAAGCAGCACCGAAATGCCGTACTGCTCCCCCAGCTCCCGGGCCAGGGTCTCACAGGATGCCTGCCCCTGCACATCCGGGAAATCCCGGGTATAATAGGGCTCCAGACAGCTGTCCTCGGACACCGGAGAAAACGCCTCGTAATTCCAGCGCAGAATCCACCAGGCCGTCTCCTGGGTGCTGTGAGCCGAAATATAGAGCGTTCCGTCCGCGCTGACGCAGCCCGTTCCCACCAGGTCCACTTCCGGCAGCAGTACGCTGCTGCGCAGAATGCCCTGGAGAAGCGTATAGAGCCGCAGCGTCAGCCCTGCTGTGTCATTCCGGCAGGTGATGAGGCCCCCGATTTCCGGCAGGAATCCCACCATCTGTTCTCCCTCTTCCAGCGTCAGCTTCTGAGCGCCGTCGCTGTCCGGCAGGAGCAGGACCTGACCGTCCTCCAGCAGAATGCCAAGCCCTGTCTCGAACCGGCAGGCATCCGTGACTGCAAGGCTCGGGTACTGGGTGCTGCCGTCGGCTGCGGAAACCAGAAGTGTTTTCCCGATGCCGTCCTCATCCGTCAAGTGCAGCAGCAGCAAATCTCCCAGGCACTGAACGGTGCCGTCGGTAAAGGCCATGTTGTCCCGCAGCAGGGAGGAAAGCCCCGTAGACAGGTCCAGCACCTTCAGGCAGCCTTCGCTGAGGTAATACAGCTGACTCCCTTCCAGCCCGGGCACTCCCAGGACCTCATCCGGAATAGTGACCGTTTGCAGCAGAGCAAAGCTTCCGTCCAAGATCTGCACCGCGCTGCCGTCAAAGAGCCACACGCCGTCGCTTCCCGTTTGCAGCACCGTGTCAGCCTGCCGCGTGCTCCCGGGAGTCAGGCTTGCGCCGGACAGGCACGTCAGTTTCCCGTCTCCGGAAAGGAGCACGTCCTCCCCCATGGCCCATATGCGGCAGAAGCCGGAGGTCTCTGTGGGAAAGACCTGCATCATGCCGCTGGTCTGGGTCTCCAGGCGGTGACCCGGGGTGTAGAGCGCATCGGCCGCAGTGGCCTCCGTGGTTGGGGTCGGCTGTGCGGCACATCCGGCAAGCAGCAGCGCGAGCAGCAGGGCAAGAAATTTCATAGTCACTGTCTCCTGGCCAGGGTGTAGTCGTCCCCCTGGCGATAATAGGGGCACTGCTGGGACTGGGAAGAGAGAATGCGGTACACCTCATCCTCATCCAAGTCCATCATGCAGTAGTATTCATCGAACTCTTCATCATAATCATAATACCAGCAGCTGTCGCATTGGGTCGAATCCATTACGCTTCCTCCATGATCCGGAAAGAAAAGCTTCCGTCTTCATAAATAAGATAGCTGTGGCTCCCATCCTTGGGAATGGATACACTGCCCGGGTTCAGGCAACGGATCCCTGCCACCTCTTCGTCCAGCTTCACATGGGTGTGGCCGAAGAGGAACACACTGCCCTTCGGCAGGGGCGGAAGATTCTGGGGATTGGCATGGTGCCCATGGGTCAGATAGAATGTCTTTCCGTCCACCAGCAGCTGGGAAAAATCCGCAAGGCAGGGAAAAGGCAGCACCATCTGGTCTACCTCCGCCTCGCAGTTACCACGAACGGCAATGATCTTCTCCGCCAGAGCGCTGAGCATGGGGATCACTTTTTTCGGGGCATAGTCCCGGGGCAGGTCGTTCCGGGGGCCATGATACAGCAGGTCTCCCAGCAAAATCACCCGATCCGGGTTTTCTTTTTCGATTTCCTCGCAAAGTCTGCCGCACCAATAGGCGCTGCCGTGGATATCGGATGCAATCAGAAGTTTCATAATCTTTCTCCTATTCAATACCAATTTTGTCTCTGCCCAGCTTCAAAAAGACGGTTGTCCCCTCTCCCGGGGCAGATGCTATGGAAATGCCGTGGCCCAGTCGGTCACATACCCGCTTGCACAGATACAGCCCAATGCCGCTGGCCTTTTTGTCCGAGCGGCCGTTGTAGCCTGTGAAGCCCTTTTCAAAGATCCGGGGCAGATCCTCCGGGGCGATGCCAATGCCCGTGTCCCGGATCACCAGCGTGTCCGGCTCCTGCCAGAAAATGGAAATCTCCCCGCCGGGGGTGTATTTCAGTGCATTGGACAGCAGCTGCTCCAGCACGAAGCTCAGCCACTTTTCGTCCGTCAGCACCATCTGTCCGGTCTCCTGCAGCCGCAGCCGCAGTTTCCGGTCGATGAATTCCCCGGCGAACCGCCGGACCGCTCCCCGGATAATGGGGTCCAGGTCCTGGGTCTTCAATACATAGTCCCCTGTCTCGGCATCCAGGCGCAGATAGGTCATGGCCATTTCCACATATTGGGCAATGCGATTCAGGTCCCCCCGGAGTCCCCGGGCCAGAGGAGAATCCTCGTTTTGCAGCTTCAGCCCCATGGCGGCAATAGGGGTCTTGATCTGGTGGGCCCAGGCGGAAAAATAATCCGTCTGGGTGGTGAAGCGGTCCGCGCTGGCGGTTTGCAGTCGGGCCATATCCTCCAGCTGCTTTTCCAGCAGTGCTGCACAGTCCCGCTCCGTCTGGCTTTTTCCCTGAGGCAGCTGCTCCCGGGTCAGCTCCGGAAGCTGTTCCAAACGCCGATAGGCTTCGTGAACCCGGCGGAACCGGCGGTAATCCCGCAGCAGGAGCAGCACGCCCAATCCCAGGCACAGCGCCGCCGGGTAGGCCGCCGCCTGCCAGGGCACATGGTACAGGAGAAAGGTCCCCGCAAAAATGCCTGTGAAAAGGCACAGGCAGGCAATTGCCTTGCCCCGCTCCCGCAGATACACAAAGAAAAGCCCTTTTTCAGTCTCCAAGCAAATACCCCACTCCGAATTTCGTTGTGATAAAGCCGGTGAGCCCTGCACCGTCCAGCTTTCGGCGCAGCCGGTTTACATTGACCGTCAGGGTGTTCTCGTCCACAAAGCTGTCCGAGGCCCAGAGCCGCTCCATGAGCTTCTCCCGGCTGACCACCTGCCCCTTATTCTCCATCAGGCACAGGAGGATTCTGTATTCGTTTTTCGTCAGTTCGATTTTCTCTCCGCGGAAGCGAAGGCTGTTGTCCCCGGTGTTCAGCTCCGCGCCCCGGTGCTCCAAAATGGGGGCAGTGGGATGAAAATCATAGCACCGCCGGAGCAATGCCTGGACCTTGGCCACCAGCACCGTCCGGTCAAAAGGCTTGGCAATGAAATCGTCGCCGCCCATATTCATCGCCATGACGATGTTCATATTATCCGAGGCGGAGGACAGGAAAATGATGGGCGCATTGGAGCATTTTCTTATCTCGTTGCACCAGTGATAGCCATTGAAAAAGGGCAGCATAATGTCCAGCAGCACCAACTGAGGCTGAAATGCCTGAAATTCCGCCATGACGTCCCGGAAATTTTCCACACAACGGCTTTCCAGCCCCCAGTGGCTCAGCTCCTCTGCCACAGCCCGGGCAATGGCTTGCTCATCCTCCACGATCAGGATGCGATACATGGCTCCACCTCCTTTGGGGGTATCTTACCGCAAATCCCGCAAAAAAGCAAGAGGAGCCCCCGGCAGGGATTGCTTTTTCCGTCGCAAACTGGTATGATAGGAAATCAGAAGCTCAAAAAGGAGGCCACGCCATGCCGCAGGTTGGAACCATTCACAAGCTCGCAGGCAGCAAATATCTTTCCCTGTACCAGATGGATGCCGTTCAGCGGGACGGAACGCACTTTGACTACTATATGGCTTCCCGAATTGGGAACGCGGCTCGCCTGAAAGCCGCCACAAAGGAAAACCACGCCGATGGCGTTGTGATCTTTGCGGCAGATGATCAGGACCGGATCGTCCTCATCCGGCAGTACCGCTACCCTGTGGGCAGGTTTGTCTATGAGCTGCCCGCCGGACTGGTGGAGCCCGGAGAGAACCCCAGGCAGGCTGCCGTCCGGGAGCTTTTTGAGGAAACCGGGCTGACTCTGACCCCCGTGGAGGACCACGGCTGGGGCCGTCCCTTTTATACCACCGTGGGCATGACAGACGAGAGCTGCGCCACGGTTTTCGGCAGATGCACCGGCTCCCCCACCAGCAGCCATCAGGAGGACAGCGAGACCATCCAGGTGATACTGGCAGATAGAGCGGAAGCCGCCCGGATTCTGCGGGAAGAGGAGCTTGCCATTATGTGCGCCTATCAGCTCATGCGCTATGTATCCGGCTCAGGGGATCCCCTGGCCTTTTTGGAGGAACCGTAAATGTCACATACCATTGCCGCCGTCTCCACCGGAAATCAGGTTTCCGCCATCGGCATCCTGCGGCTTTCCGGGGAAGGCTGTATTGAAATCGCAGAAAAGGTCTTTTCCCGTCCTTTGCAAACGAGCCCAAACCGGCTGCTGGTGCTGGGCGAGCTGCGGGACATCCAGGGACGGACCATTGACCAGTGCATGGCCGTGGTCTCCCGGGCACCTCACAGCTATACGGGAGAAGACACCGTAGAGTTTCACTGCCATGGCTCCCCTGCCGTGCTGGCAGAGGGCTTAAGGAGTCTCTATGCCGCCGGGGCCAGACCTGCCCAACGGGGAGAATTCACCAAGCGGGCCTTTTTGAACGGGAAGCTGGACCTGACCCAGGCCGAGGCCGTCATCGATCTGATCGAAGCGGATACCGCAGACGCTGCGGCCAACGCCGCCGGACAGGTAGGCGGCAGGCTGCAAAAGGTGCTGCTGCCGGTGTATGACCATCTGACAGACCTGTGCAGCCACTTTCACGCCGTTCTGGACTATCCCGATGAGGACATCGAGGACTTTGGTCTTTCCAACTATGCTGCTTCCCTGCGCAGCGATGCCAAGTCCCTTTATGCCCTTCTGCAAACCTACGGCCAGGGGCGGATTCTGCGGCAGGGTGTGAAAACCGCCATTGTAGGCAGGCCCAATGTGGGAAAATCCAGCCTGCTGAACGCTCTGGTTGGCTTCGACCGGGCCATCGTCACCGATATCCCCGGCACCACCCGGGATACGGTGGAGGAGTCCGTCCTTGCAGGCTCCACCCGGCTGCGTTTGGTGGACACCGCCGGTATCCACGAAACCGCCGACACCGTAGAGGCCATTGGCGTTGACCGGTCCCGGAAGGCATTGGAAGAAGCAGATCTGGTTCTCTTTGTCTGCGACGGCAGCGTCCCGCTGACCGCCGAGGATCAGGCGATCATAGAGGCGTGCCTGGACGCGCCCCAGGCCATTGCTCTGATCAACAAATGCGACCTGGGCACCCAGGTGGAGCCCAGTGACCTGCCCTTTTTGAACGTCATCCCCATCAGCGCCGCCACCGGGGATGGTCTGGAGCTGCTGCGGGGCTGCATCGATGATCTGTTTGCCGGAGAAAGCAAGTGTGACGGCTCCATTCTCACCAATCCCAGGCAGTACGATGCCTGCCGCCGGGCCTATGAAAGCCTGCTCTCCGCCCTGCAGGGGCTAAAGCTGGGCGTGACTCCCGATGCGCTGCTGCTGGATGTGGAGGCCGCTATGGAGGCCATAGGAGAAGTCACCGGCGCCACCGTCCGGGAGGACATTACCAATCGAATTTTTGAACGCTTCTGCGTAGGAAAGTAAGGAAAAACATGATCTATCTCGATAATTCCGCCACCACCAAGCCCTGTGCCGAGGCCGTGGAGGCTGTTGCCCAGGCGCTGACCCAGGACTGGGGCAATCCCTCTGCACTGTATGACTTCGGCATCCACGCCGCCCGGCAGCTGCGCAGCGCCCGCCATGCCGTCGCCGCCGCCATGGGCGCGGAACCGGACCGGGTGTTCTTCACCTCCTGCGGCACCGAGGCCGACAACTGGGCCGTCTACGGCACCGCCAAGCGCCTGGGCAAGCGAGGAAAGCACATCGTCACCACCGCCATAGAGCACCATGCCATTTTGAATTGCATGAAGGACCTCGAAGCCCAGGGCTTCGAGGTGACCTATCTGCAGCCGGACAACTCGGGCAACATCTCCCCGGATTCCCTGAAAGCCGCTCTTCGGAAGGACACCGTTCTTGTATCCATTATGATGGTCAACAATGAGGCGGGTTCCGTCATGCCCATTGCCCAGATGGCAAAGCTCACCCACCGGCTCTGCCCCGATGCCATTTTTCACACGGATGCCGTCCAGGGCTTCCTGAAAATTCCCTTCCAGGCCAAAACCCTGGGGGCGGACCTGATCTCCGTTTCCAGCCACAAAATCCACGGCCCCAAGGGTGCCGGAGCGCTGTACATCTCTCCCAGGCTCAAATCCTTCCCGCCCCTGATCCACGGCGGCGGGCAGGAAAACAATCTGCGCAGCGGCACGGAAGCAACCCCCGCCCTCTTTGGCTTCGGCGCGGCCGCCGCTGCCGGAGCCAAGACCTTCCGGGAGGACATTGCCCGGGAGCGGGCATTGCTGGAAGACCTCTGCGCCCGGCTGGAGGCCCTGCCCGGGGTGCAGCTGAACGGCGCTCATGAAGCCCCCCATATTCTCAGCGTATCCATTCCGGGGGTGCCCACCCAGAATTCCATCAACATCCTGCAGGACGCGCAGATTTGCGTCTCTGCCGGTTCCGCCTGTGCCAAAGGCCACAGAAGCCATGTGCTCACCGCCATGAATGTCCCCGAGCAGGCCATTGATTCGGCATTCCGGGTCTCTCTGAGCCGGGAAACCACCCAGGCCGAGATCGATGCGCTGGTGGAAACCATTCGGAAAGACATTCTTCCCCGGATTTGACAGATTCCTCCGTTGCAAATTCCACAAAAATCGCCGCATTCCGGGAATTCTTCCGTGCAATGCGGCGTTTTTTGCAATTTCGAAAAAATTTATTGCAAAAGCAGTTGAAATCTGCCCTGCAATCTGCTACAATACCCATCAGAAAAATGCTTTGAGAGGAGTACACTTGTCTATGAGCTATGTAAATGAAATCCTGGAGCGGGTTGCCGCTCAGAATCCTGGCCAGCCGGAATTCCTGCAGGCCGTAACGGAGGTCCTGGAATCTCTGCGGGTCGTCATTGAAAAAAATGAGGACTACTACCGGAAGAACGCCTTTCTGGAGCGTCTCGTCACCCCGGAGCGGATCGTCATGTTCCGGGTTCCCTGGGTGGACGACAAGGGCCAGGTTCAGGTGAACAACGGCTATCGTGTGCAGTTCAACAGCGCCATCGGCCCCTACAAGGGCGGTCTGCGGTTTCATCCCAGCGTTAACCAGGGCATTCTGAAATTCCTGGGCTTTGAGCAGACCTTCAAGAACTCCCTGACCGGCCTGCCCATCGGCGGCGGCAAGGGCGGCGCCGACTTTGACCCCAAGGGCAAGTCCGACCGGGAGGTCATGGCCTTCTGCCAGAGCTTCATGACAGAGCTGTACAAGTATATCGGTGAAAACGAAGACGTTCCTGCCGGTGACATCGGCGTCGGCGGCCGGGAGATCGGCTACCTGTACGGCCAGTACAAGCGCCTGACCGGCCAGTACGAGGGTGTGCTCACCGGCAAGGGCCTGAGCTATGGCGGCAGCCTGGCCCGTACCCAGGCCACGGGCTACGGCCTGCTGTACCTGACGGACGAGATGCTGCGCTGCAACGGCAAGGACCTGAAGGGCAAGACCGTTGTGGTCTCCGGTGCGGGCAATGTCGCCACCTACGCCATTGAAAAGGCATGGCAGCTGGGCGCAAAGCCCGTCACCTGCTCCGACTCCACCGGCTGGATCTACGACCCCGACGGCATTGACGTGGCAACCCTGATCGACGTAAAGCAGGTCAAGCGCGCCCGCCTGACGGAGTACGCCAAGGCACGGCCCAAGTCCGTATACCACGAGGGCAAGGGCGTTTGGACCACCAAGTGCGATGTGGCACTGCCCTGCGCCACCCAGAACGAGCTGCTGCTGGACGACGCCAAGGCACTGGTTGCCAACGGGTGCTTTGCCGTGGTAGAAGGTGCCAATATGCCCACCTCCCTGGATGCCACCAAGTACCTGCAGGAGCAGGGAATCCTCTTCTGCCCCGGCAAGGCTGCCAATGCCGGCGGCGTAGCCACCTCCGCTCTGGAGATGACCCAGAACTCCCAGCGCCTGAGCTGGACCTTTGAGGAAGTGGATGCCAAGCTGAAGGACATCATGGTGAACATTTTCCACAACCTGGATGCCGCTGCCAAGGAGTACGGCATGGAGGGCAACTATGTCGCCGGTGCAAACATCGCCGGTTTCCTGAAGGTTGCCGACGCCATGAATGCCCAGGGCATTGTGTAATTATCCAATACCGAAAAAATCACACCCACCGGTTTCGATGCCGGTGGGTGTCTTTTCTGTGCAAAAGGAGGACTGCCGCTGCAGTCCTCCTCTTTTCCTCATTTTTTCCGGATATCCAGGTGGTAATCGATGATACCCGCTTCTGTATTTTCAATACAGATCTCATAGACAAGATCCACCATGCCGCCGTCGGGTACCAGGTCATAGAAAACCCGGGTGGCCTTGACCGTCATCAGCAGTGCGCCAAATTCCAGCTGGTACAGGGAATCATGGGCCACATTTTCCTGGAAAACCATGGTGGAATTGAGCTTGCCCGTCCGCAGCAGCGTCACCTTCCCAGGCTCCACCCGGAAGGTGGTCGTCACGCCCTCCATACCGGTGAGCGCAGTCTCCTCATAGGAGATATCCCAGCCGCCGTCCCGGAACACCATAGTCCCTTCCGTGACCAGCTCAATGGTATCCGGCTCCTGGTCCCCATAGGTCTGCCTTCCCCGAACACTCAGAAGGACCTTCTGCTCCTCCATGCTCAAGCCTCCAGCGCCAGCCCCAGCAGCTGGTCGATGAGCTGACCGTAGGGAATCCCACTGGCACCAAAAAGCTTGGGATACATGGAAATAGAGGTAAAGCCGGGGATGGTATTGATCTCGTTGAATACCGCCTTGCCCTCCTCCGTCACGAAGAAGTCCACGCGGCTCAGGCCCTGGCAGCCAATGGCGCGGTAGACCTTTACGGCCATATCCCGGACCTGCTCGGAGGCCTCCTCGCTGATGCGGGCAGGGATGTACGCTACAGAGGTATCGGTAATGTACTTGGCATCGTAGTCGTAGAACTCCACGCCGGAGTCAATTTCGCCGCAAACAGAGGCCACAGGGCTTTCGTTGCCCATAACGGCCACCTCGATCTCCTTGCCGCGGATGAACTCCTCCACCAGCACCTTGTCGTCAAACTTTGCCGCATTTGCCAGCGCCTCTGCAAGGCTCTGCCGGTTCTTGGCCTTGGACACACCTACGGAAGAACCCGTGCCCGCAGGCTTGACAAACATGGGATAGGCAAAGCGCTTTTCCAGCGCGTCCAGGGTGCTTTCCAGACGGGCATCCAGGCTCCCGCGGCGGACCAGCTGCCAGGCGGCCTGGGGAATGCCCGCATTGTCCGCCACCAGCTTAGTCAGGGTCTTATCCATAGCCACGGCGGAAGCGGCCACGTGGGGTCCCACATAGGGAATTCCCGCCAGCTGCAGCAGGCCCTGGATAGTGCCATCCTCGCCGTTTTCACCGTGGAGCACCGGGAATACCACGTCAATGCGCTCCCGCACCACGCAGTCACCCTCGAAGTTCAGCAGGCCCTGACCCCGGATGGGAGAAATGGCAGCCTGCCGGTTTTCCGGGCAGTGCTCCCACTCGCCCGTGGACAGCTTGGAGTAGTCCCGGCTGCCATAGAGCATCCAGTTTCCGGACTTGGTAATGCCCACGGGGAAGATATTGTACTTCTCCGGATCCATATTATTGAGAACCGATTCGGCGCTCCGGAGGGAAACCTCATGCTCCGGACTTCTGCCGCCGAACAGAACGCATACACTAAGCTTCTTCATAACATCCTCACTTTTTGCTGTCCTCGCCGGAAAGCAGAGCCTCTCCCGCGCGGAAAATATCGCCTGCACCCATGGTCAGCACAATGTCGCCCTCCCGCACAATGGAGCGCAGGCAGTCGGTGACATCCTGCAATGTCTCACAATAGATGCTTCCGGGGATCTGGGCAGCCAGATCCGCAGAGGAGATGCCGATGGTATTGCTCTCTCGGGCGGCATAGATCTCCGCCAGAACCACCACATCCGCCTTTTGCAGCTCCCGGATGAAATCATCCATCAGCAGCTTCGTGCGGGTATAGGTATGGGGCTGGAACGCCAGGACGATCCGGTGGTCCCCCATGCCCCGCACGGCCTCCAGGGTCGCGCGCAGCTCATCGGGATGGTGGGCATAGTCATCGTAGACCTTTGCCCCGCGGTATTCGCCCTTGTATTCCATGCGGCGGCCTGCCCCGTGGAAGGCCTTCACACCATCGGTGACTTTCTGGCCGGGGATTCCCATGACCCAGGAGGTAGCTGCCACAGCCAAAGCATTCATGGTATTGTGTCTGCCCAGGACCCCCAGGTCCATATGGCAATAGAATTTTCCATCGCACAGCACATCGAAGTGCCGCCAGTCGTCGCTGATGTTCTCCGCGCGGACCCGGTTGTTTTCTCCAAGGCCAAAGGACACATAGGGGATGCCCTCCAGGGCCTGGACCGTATGGGGGTCGTCACCATTGGCCACGACGGCATCCGAAGCCATGCCTGCGAACTTATGGAAGGACTTCTGAATGTCCGTCAGATCCTTGAAATAATCCAGATGGTCCGCCTCCACATTCAGCACCACCGCCAGAGTGGGGAAGAAATTCAGGAAGGAGTCGCAGTATTCGCAGCTTTCCAGCACGATGGTATCCCCGTGGCCCACCCGATGGCCTGCATGGAGCAGAGGCAGGTAGCCACCAATCATCACCGTGGGGTCCTTGCCCGCTTCCATAAGGATATGGGTCATCATGGAGGTGGTAGTGGTCTTTCCATGGGTACCGGAAATACAAATGGCATTTTTATAGGACTTCATGATCTCGCCCCAGGCCTGTGCCCGTTCGAACACGGGAATGCCCACAGCCCTGGCAGCAGCAATCTCCGGATTGTCATTATGGGCGGCAGCAGTACGGATGATGCAGTCCGCTCCCGCAATATTCTTGGCACTGTGGCCGATGTCCACATGGATGCCATGGGCAATGAGCTCATCCGTAGACACGGAGGCGCTCATATCTGAGCCGGAAACCTCCATCCCCATTCCCTTCAGCACCAGCCCCAGCGGCCGCATGGATACGCCGCCGATTCCCACCAGATGCACATGGCACCCTGGCTTTAAGTAGGCGGCTATCTCCTTATTCTTGTTCATGTATCTGTCCCCCGAACGAGAAAAAATTACTGACTTTTCCTATTATACTACGTTCCGGGAATTTTTACAACCATAATTTTTCCGCTTACCGTACAAACACCGTACTGATCCACACCAGCCCCGCAGCCTGGGCCGTTGCCAGCAGGAGGGTGACAAATTCATACAGGAACTCTTTCATATCGGTATTTCTCCCTTCTTTTTTTGGCTGTGCCCTCATTATAGCTGCGTATTTGGGTCGAATGAACGCGAAACAGCACAGGACTACCAAAAAAAGGTAAGAATATCTTAATGTCTTTGTTCACACATCTCTGCAAATTTGTGCTATAATGTCACGGCAATAAAGAATCTAAGGAGACTGCATATGCGCGGAAAAAGTCATTGTCAGCTGGGCAGCTTTCTTGCCGCCACCTATTTTCCCCATATCCCGGCAGTGTACCGCCGGGCCTTTCTGCTGGGCTGCATTGAACCGGACAGAAACTTCGCCACCTATTTCAAGGGCTCCATCCGCGCCCAATGGCTGCGGGGGCATAATTTTGAGAACGCCAAACGCTACATGGCCAGGATTGCCAAGCGCCTGGAGAATAAGCCTCGCTGGAACGCCCTGGACTACTATACCGCCGGAAAGCTGATTCACTATACCACGGACGCTTTTACATACGCCCACAATTCCAGCTTCCCCATAGATCTGCGGGAGCACAAGGTCTATGAGGCCGCCCTGCAGGACTATTTCCTGGAATTTTTAAAATCCCACAACACCGCCCCCCGCAAGCCCTACCACTCCGTCATGGATACCATTCAAAAGAATCACTGGGAATACCTGCGCACCACCCCCGACATCTTCCGGGATGCAGCTTACGCCTTCTCTGTCAGCTGCTGCGTTGCCCAGATGCTCTCCCGCCGCACTGCGGCGGCAATGTAAAAGCAGCGCCCTGCCACAAAAAGGCAAGGCGCTGCGCTTATTTATATGCGAAAACACGACGTCGCTGAATCAGGCCCTTTCATACAGGCAGAATTCATAGGCGATTCCGTTTTCTTCCCCGCTGCCCAGAAGCTCGGTCAGCTTCCAGTCCGGGTCACTGTCCAGGTCCGGAAACCAGGTGTCGCATTTCACGACCGTGTTCAACTTTGTGACGTAGGCTTTCTCGCAATAGGGCAAAAGCTGCCGATAGACGCTCCCCCCGCCGATGACCATGGCTCGGGGGGCATTTTTTGCCTTTTCCAACACCTGCTCCACGCTGTCACACAGGGTAAAGCCCGGATAAAGCCCACCACGCCTCGTCAGAATTACGTTCTCTCTGCCGGGCAAAGGCTTTCTTCCGGGGAAATCCTCCACAGTCCGGCGGCCTGCAATGACCATACAGCCTTTTGTGATCTCCCGGAAGAATTTCCGGTCGGCGCTGAGGGCAATGGGCTGGGTTCCGCTGCAGCCAATGCCCCAGTCCGCATAAACCGCTACGATCAGTTCCATTCTCCTACCTCAGATCGCCATAGGGATCTCAAAATCAAAGGGATGGTACCGGTAGTTTTCCAGGCGGAAGGAGTCCTTGGTAAAGGCATAGAAATCCGCAATGCTTTCGTCCATGGAGAACTTCGGGGCTTCATAGCCATCCAATTCCAGCATGGCTTTCACGGCAGGAATGTGCCGGTCATAGATGTGGCAGTCGGCGATCACATGGACCAACTCCCCCACCTTCAGCCCGGAAACCTGGGCCATCATGTGGGTCAGCACCGCGTACTGGACCACGTTCCAGTTGTTGGCCGTCAGCATATCCTGGCTGCGCTGGTTCAAAATGGCGTTCAGCGTATCCCCTGTCACATTGAAGGTCATGGAATAAGCGCAGGGGTACAGGTTCATTTCATGGAGGTCCTCAAAATTGTAGATATTGGTCAGGATGCGCCGGGAGGCGGGATTGTGCTTCAAATCATAGAGCACCCGGTCCACCTGGTCAAACATTCCCTCTTTGTACTGATGCTTGATGCCCAGCTGGTAGCCATAGGCCTTGCCGATGGTTCCGTCCTCGCCGGCCCATTCGTCCCATACATGGCTGCCCAGGTCCGCAATGCGGTTGGATTTCTTCTGCCAGATCCACAGCAGCTCATCCACGGCGCTCTTCCAGTAGGTCCGCCGCAGAGTCATGATGGGAAATTCCTCCGCCAGATTGTAGCGGTTGACCACGCCAAATTTTTTGACGGTATGGGCCGGAGTACCGTCCGACCAATGGGGACGGACCTCCAAATTTTCATCGGAAAAGCCGTTTTCCAGGATGTCCCGGCACGTGGCCTTGTAGAGTTCATCTGCTCTGCTCATAGGTCTCCCTCCAAAATTTTAACGTCCCAGCCCTTGAGCTCCAAGGGCTCTCCCTCGTCAAAGTGCTTTCCGGAAAACAGCTCCGTGCCCGTTGCCGGACTGGGAACGACCCGGGAAGCTGGGCTGTAGTGCAGCAAATAGGTGACGCTCTTCCCCTCCCGGTTGGTGCCCCGCTTCTGGATCACCGGCCAGGCGGATTCCGGGACGGGAATGTGCCACATAGCCAGCAGCCGCAGCAGAATGGGCTCAAAGCCCTCCTCGCTGTAGCAGCCGAAATAGGCAGCCTGTCCCCTGCCGAAGCGGCTGCAGCAGGCTGCGGGAACCCCCCGCCAGGCAGGGCTGTCGTAAATCGCCAGTCCCATGGCATCGTCAAGCTCCAGCAGCTCCATAAACTCTGAAACCTCGGAAACATACTCCGGCAGGCAGACCTCCTCCGGTACCGTGAACTCGGAATAGGACATTCCGAATACATCCGTCATGCCATAGGGCCGCCGGGCTCTGCGCACCCGCCCCTCTTCATCCGCAAAGAAGCTGCGGAAGGTGGACAGCAGACAGCCGCCCTGGGCAACATAATCCCGCAGAGCTGCGATCAGCTCCTCCGATGCGCTGTACAGGCAAGGGGTCACCAGCAGCGAATAGCCGGAAAAGTCCCGCTTGCTATCCGGCACAAGATCCACCTCAATGTTCAGCCGGTAAAAGCTGTCGCAGACCCACTGCAGATAGTCGTCATAACTCTTTTCCCCCAGCTTTGGCATAAGCCGGGCGCTGCGGGGACTGACCATAACCGCCACACGGCTGCGCTTGCGCAGAAGGGCTGCATGGTCCCCCAGCCGGGCAAACTCCCCGCCGATCCGGCTGATTTCCCGGTAGGCTCTGCCGGGGATGCCGTCATAGCCGATCACGCCCTGCCAATTTGCACCGGGGCAGCAATCGGAATGCCAGGGCCAGTAGCACAGGCCCTGGGCCCCGCAGGCAATATGGTGAAAGGCCGCCAGCCGCAGCTGGCCGGGGAACGGCAGCTGCCCCAAAGCCCCCTGGCACTGGGTCTCCGAAACCATAAAACACCCCTGCCGGGCGCAGCGTGCAACGTCCGCCTGAAAATTCAGGAAGGACCCCGTATTCTTCAGACCTGCCGGATGAAAAATGCCGCAGCCCATGTGGTCTCCCGGGACGGGCGCGAAGGGATCGTCCGCACTGGAAAGCGGCGTCACCGCTGTGACGCTGCATCCCCTGCTCCGCAGAAAACGGGCCTGGAAGTCCGCCAAGGCTCTGCTGCCCTCGGGGCGGCTATCCACCTGATAGTCCCCCTCCCCTGCCAGGGAATACAACTGCTCCAAAAGCCCCTGGCCTTCCGCCAAAAGCTCCGCCTCAGAGCAGTTTTCCAGCCAGGCCGGTGCAGGCAGAGACGGCACGGCGATCTGAGGCCGAAGTCCCGCCTCTGCGCACAGTGCCAGAGCCCTGCCCAGCTCCTCCAGGGAATAGCGGCCCTGCTCCGGCTCCCAGCTCTGCCAGCAGCAGCCCTGCAGGCGGACAAAGTTCATCCCCGCCGCCTGCATGGCCGCAAGATCCGCCCGGATCTGCTCCGGTGAAACACCGTCTATATAATATGCCGCACCGAAAAACAGTCCGGAATGTTCCATATGCTCAGCTCCCGTATGCGCTCTGCGCGCCTTTAAAGGAAGTCCCGGAGAAGGCTCCGGCGGCAGGATATACATCCGCTGCCCCTTTTCCGGTCTTCCATAGAATTCCGCGCTACATTCTAGCACAGTTTTCCCCGTATTGCTATAGCAAATTTCAAAAAAACTTTGTTTTAGGCAACACTGCACAAAAAATGGTGCCGACGCACCCGAAGGTGCGTCGGCAAATGGAATGGAATGGATTGGTATGTTAGGGAGTGGGGATGGTGCCGTCCACCAGGACATACTGCATGGCAACCCAGCCCAGGCTGGTGCGGCCCCAGGTCTCGCCGCTGTATTCCTTCTGCTCCAGGATCTCCACCCGGGAGTTGACCATGACCTTGCCTACCAGTGCATTGCCCACGCCGGGAGCGGAACGGACATTCGCAGTGTAGAAGCAGCGGGCGATGGTGCCGGCAGTGCCGGAACCGGTGACGCTGGTAGCGGTGTAGGTAATGTAGCTGGTGCAGATCCAGCCTTGATCACAGCGGCCCCAGATCATGCCGTCCTTCAGGACGTGCTCATAAATCACCACATTGGTGTACAGTTTCAGGGTACCGGTCTTGGCATTGCCCTGGCCCGCACCGCTGCGAACGGCCAGATTGGCGGTGTTGACAAAGCCAACGCCGATGGCTCCGGAGGGAACGGTGGTCAGAATGGTGTTTCCGGAGATGGTGCCGCTGGGAACGGTAGTGGTGGTCCCGTTATTGGCCTTGGAGCTCAGATCCACATACTGCATGGCGATCCAGCCCTGGTCGATACGGCCCCACAGGGCGTTGTCAACGGTCTTCTGCTCGTGAACAGTGACCGGGGTGCCCCGCTTCAGGGTCGTGACCTTGGCATTGGCAACGCCTGCGCCGCTGCGGACATTGACCTCGTCCGCATTGACAACGGTGCCGGTAGCAGTGGTCGTAGTGGTTCCGGTATTACCGGTGTTGCCGGTGTTGCCCGTATTACCGGTGTTGCCAGTGTTGCCGGTGTTGCCGGTATTGCCGGTATTGGTACCGGTACCGGGATTCAGAGAATAGGTAGCCAGGCTGGTACCGGCCAGGTTGACCCAGTAGTCATTCTCGCCGTTGCTGTCCTTCACCGTGATGCGGCCCCAGACGGCGGAACCGACCAGCTTGCGCTCCAGAACACTGACGGTGTCCTTCTGGCGCTTGACCAGAGCGGTCTTCGTGGAGAGGTTTCCGGCCTCGGTGTACAGCTCCAGCAGATCGGAGGTCACGGTTGCGGAAACCGCATTCTGATCCACGTTCTCCAGCTTGATCCAGCCGGTCTCTTCGCCGACGGTGATCTTTGCCCAGGTGCCGGTGGTGGTGTAATACCAGGTATCAATGGTGACGGACTGCTTGGAAGCCAGCTTCAGCAGCGTTTCAGCTGTTGCGCTGGGGGTCTTCTTGATCTCGGTGGTGGTGTTGGTCTTGCCGGTGATGGGGGTCACGCCTACGGAGATGCCCTGGCTGCCGCCGCTGATCTGCACGTTCAGCGTCAGGTTGTTCATCTGCACATAGCCCTCACCGCTCTGGAGTCTGCCCCAGACATAGATGCCGTCAGTTACCTGACCGTTTTCTGCGATGGTGACCTTTGTATTCAGGACCAGTGTGTCCTTGACCTCGCTGTCCAGAGAAGCGGACTTGTAGACATTCAGGCTATTGACCTTAACCGTGCCGGTGATGGCGGGCAGATCGACGGTATCGCCCTTGACCCAGCCGGTGTAGCTGCCGACGGTAGCCTTATACCAGACGGTATTGTTGATGACGGTACGGTCGCTGACGGTGAACTCGCTCTTCTCCACCAGGGTCAGGATCTCCGTACCGGCCTTTTCCAGTGCGGCGGCGTACATGGTGGCTTCCTTGCCGCTCTGGATCTTGCCCACGACGGAAACATTGGTATAAGTGGTAACGGGGGCATCGCCCTTGCTGTTGCCGCCGGCATTGCTGCCATTCTTGATGGCTTCCTCAGCACCGGCATCCAGCTTGACGTACTGCATGTAGACCCAGCCCTTGCCGTCTACCAGGCCCCAGCCGTCCTGCAGCTTGGTAATGGCAACGCGGGTACCGACCTTAATGGTGGTAACGAGGCGGCCGGTGATCTTTGCGGCATCCCGGACGTTTACGGCCACGGAGCAATTGGCAACAACGCCGTTCTCCTTTGCGCCGGAGGCGGTCTCATTGGAGCTGCTGCTCTGGATCTGTACATAGGTCATGCAGACCCAGCCGGTCTTCCCGTTGAACTTGATGCGGCCCCAGCTTGCGCCGTTGTGGTTGCCGATTTCATAGAACTCCAGCTTCGTGCCGGTGGGCAGAGAGCCGATCTGATTCAGGACGCTGATCTTGGGTTCGCTGCGGACACGCAGATTCATGGAGCTGGTGACCGTACCGGTGGCGATAACGCCATTGTTGGCTGCAGGGACATCCACGGCACCGGTCTTCTTGCCGGAGGCCAGGGAGACATAAGACATATCGATGGTACCGGCGCCGGACAGGCCCAGGCGGGTTGCCTCTTCTGCGTCGATGTAGCCCTTGACGATTCTGCCGTTCTCCTCGGTGAAGGGGCTGACCTTCTTTCCGTCAGTGCCCTTGGTATAGTAGAAATTGATCTTTGTGCCCTTGGGCAGACTGCCCACGGACTTATTGCCGCTGTCGCGGACGATGGTGCTGACCTGAGCCGTTACGGTGCCGACGTCTGCCAGCTCCTTGGCGGGAGCATCAGGGGTGCTCAGGCTCTGCTGGTCACCGCAGCCGAAGACAGGAATGGAACTCACTTCACCGTCAACGGTCTGCACCCACTTGTTCTCCGTGGCGCTGATGCGGCCCCAGTTGCCCTGGACCTCGTAGATATACAGGGTCTCGCCCTTGGCTACGGAACTCACCACGGCACTGGTATCGGAGTGGCCGGAGCGGACGTTCAGGCGGCCGTCTGTGGTGACGGTCACGATCTTCTGCAGACCGGTATAGGCGGTGTAGACAGGCACAGTGCCGGGATCCACTTCCACGCTGTCAATTGCAACATAGTATTCGCCGCTGGCAGAGGTCTTGCCATATACGTCCTTGAACGCAGACACCTTGTAGCGGCTGCCGTACTTCACATTGGCAAACTCAAAGGTCACACCCTTGGCCAGGTACATGACCACAGTATTGCCGCTCTCGCTGTTGTAGACAGGTGTCAGATCCTTGGTGATGCGGCCCTGCTTGGAATAGGGCGTCAGCTTTGCGGTATGCACGGTCTCCGCCTCGCCGCAAACCTGGCAGTAATGCTTGGCGGTGCCGTAGGTGGTCTCCGTAGCATCCTTTACGATCTCCCACTCGCCGTAGGTGTGGGCCAGGGGCTGGCTGTAATCGCCATACTGCTCATAGCCGCAGCCGGGGATATTGCAGGTATACACGGTATAACCATAGCTCTTGCAGGTAGCGGTGTGGACCTCTGCTACCAGGTTTGCACTGGTGCCAATGTGGTCATGCTTGCCCGCGCTGGCGGAAAGGGTAAAGCTTCTCTTGCAGGTGGTGCAGGTGTACTTAATGTCGCCGTTGCTGAGGGTCTCCTCCTGGTAGTTGTGACCCAGCATCCCCTTGTAGCTGCCATAGAAAACCTGGCCGCACTCCTTGCAGCTGTACTCCGTATAGCCCGGAGTGGTGCAGGTGGGTGCCACAGTCTTCACAGCCTTGACCGTATCGTTGGTCGCAGCTGCGGTGTGATTGCACACGGAATTGACTTCCGAGACCGAATAGGTCGCAATGCCATCCTCTGCCGCAGCAGCCACCGGCATGGCCACGATCAGCGCGGCAGCCAGCAGGCCCGACAAAGCGCGGGTGAATGTCTTCTTCATGATTTGTTTCCTCCAATCCATTGTTTCCATTTTTCCATTATCCATTATCCATTGCTGTTTTAATTGCTTTCCATTTTCACATACTGCATACAGACCCAGCCCTGGCTTATGTGTCCCCAGAGGACACCGCCGACTCTTGTCTGCTCGGTGATCTTCACCCCTGCACCGGGCCGAAGCTGACCGACTCTGGAATAACTCGTTCCGGGACCGGAACGGATATTCAAAACGGTGCTGCTGATAACCGTGCCTGTTCCGGAAGAAGTCTCCGTATCAGACTGGCGGGAGAGCTGAACATAGGTCATGCAGACCCATTGGCTGGTGCCGATGCGGCCCCAACGGACACCGCTCACATCCTTGTACTCGTAAACGGACACCGCCGTTCCGGGGGCCAAGGTCTTGATTCTTGCGTAGCCGGTGCCGGGACCGGATCGGACGTTCAGTCCCGTTGTACTGATCACCGACCCCGTATCCTGCACCGTTGTGCTGCCGTCTCCGTTTGTGGAGGCATTGGACTCGCTGCCGGGCTGCGGCGTCACCGCTTCCCCGGAGCCATCCAGCCGCACATAGGCCAGGCAGATCCATTGGTTGTCGCCGATGCGGCCCCAGTTCAGGCCTCCGGCGGTTTTTCGCTCATAGACCGTTACGGTCTCGCCGGAATTCTTCCGGCCCACAATACCGTATCCCGTTCCCGCGCCGCTGCGGACATTCACATTGCTGCCCGTTACGGTACCGGAGGTCTTCTCGGAACTTCCGGTATTGGAACCGGAGTTCAGCGTCACATAGTCCATGCAAATCCAGCCATTGGACATCCGCCCCCATTGGGATGCGCCTACCCATTTGGTCTGGTAGATCTCCGCTTTGCTCCCGGCTGTGGCTCTTGCCAGGATGGTGTAGCCGGTGCCCGGACCCTTTCGAACGTTTACATAGGAGGTGCATTTCACGGTACCTTCGGCAATGACCTTGGTGGTGCCGTCGCTGCCCTCCAGCTCCGTTCCGCCGGTCCAGCCGCTAGAGCCGTTGGAAGAATACTGTGCATACAGCGTCACGCCTGCGGTGGAGCTGTCCAGAGTCGTGACCCTGGTGCCGCCGCTGCGCTGGGTGAACCAGCCCGCAAAGCTATAGCCGCTGAGGGTGGGATCCGCAACCAGAATCTGGGTGGAGCCGTCCCGGCGGTAGCCCTGCATCTTGTCCTCTCCCCCGCTGCCGGCCGTTCCGCCGTTGGCATCGAAGATGGTGTATGTATAGGTTCCGCTTTTCTTACCGTATACGCCGTTTAAGTAGATATCTGCCTCTGCCATGCGCCGCTGCAGCAGCCCCGGATCCGGGGACGTGCCGTTGTTGGCCCAGAGGCTCATGCCAAAGAGGAACTTAGCCTCTGAGGCCTTGCCCGTAATGGCATCCCGCAGGCGTCCGGAGGTATTCATCCATCCGGTGCCTACATTGTAGGAAAGGCTTGCCAGCGCATCGAACTGCTGCTGGGTAAGCTTCAGATTCCACCCCGCATCGAAGGCATTGAGCTTGTCCTCCACTGCCTTCAGGTGGTCTCGCAGGGCCTTGTCTGCTTCTGCTTCCGTAATGGTCTGTCCGGGGCTGCCGGCTGTGCCGTAGCCGATGCTCCATTGGCCGCCGCTGACATAAGCCTTGGCGCTGAAGCCCTCCAGCTGTTTCAGGACGGCAATCAGGTTTTCGCTGACCGTCCTGGTATCTGCGGAGGCGGTGATCACTGTGGCCGGAAGCATCGCCACAAGCAGACAAACCGCCAGCAAACCGCAGAGGAATCGATTCTTCATGGGACACTTCCCCTCATGGTCTTTAAATTTACTGGTATTATAACAGAGATGATTACAAATTGCAACCCCTATTTTCAAAATAATTACACTTTTGTTACTCTTTTGTTTCTTCGTTTTTCTTTTCCCACATTTTTCAGGCTATTTTTTCCTGCTCACTCCCATTTTTCTCCAAAATAATGACAAAATTGTAATTATAAAAATTGTTTTCTGTAATGAGCATGCCTTGACTTTTTCCCCTCCCCTTGCTATACTCCGAAAAAAGTCCTTAGGAGATTTGATCATGGAAAAAGCGCTTATCGGCATGAGCGGCGGTGTAGACAGTTCCGTAGCAGCCTTTTTGACCCAGCAGGCAGGCTATGCGTGCATCGGCGCCACCATGCGACTGTTCAGCAACGATGTTTTGGGGGAAGATCAGCAGAGCACCTGCTGCTCCCTGGACGATGTGGAGGACGCAAAAAGCGTGGCCCGCCGCATGGGAATGCCCCACTATACCTTTAATTTTCAGGATGCCTTCCGGGAGACGGTCATGGACAAATTCGTCCGCTGCTACGAGCGGGGCGACACGCCCAGCCCCTGCATTGACTGCAACCGCTACCTGAAATTCGGTACCCTGCTGCACCGGGCCCAGGAGCTGGGATGCCAATACGTCGTCACCGGCCACTATGCCCGGATCCGCCGGGACCCGGATACGGGCCGCTGCCTATTATATAAGGCCGCAGATAAGGCCAAGGATCAGACCTATTTTCTCTACTGCCTGACCCAGGATATGCTGGAGCACACCCTCTTCCCCCTGGGGGAACTGACCAAGCCCCAGGTCCGCGCCATTGCGGAAGAACACGGCTTTGTCACCGCCCGGAAGCACGACAGCCAGGACATCTGCTTCGTACCGGACGGGGACTACACCGCCTTTCTGGAGCGCTACACCGGAAAGACCTATCCCCAGGGAGATTTTCTGGACGAGAGCGGCAAGGTTGTGGGCAAGCACCACGGCGCTGTACGCTATACCATCGGTCAGCGCAAGGGCTTAGGGCTTGCCATGGGTGAACCGGTCTATGTCTGCGGAAAGGATATGCAGGCCAATACCGTCACCGTTGGCTCCAACAGTTCCCTGTTTTCCTCTGCCTTGCAGGCAAACGACTGGAATTGGTTTCCCTTCCCGGAACTGACGGAACCTATGGATGTCACCGTCAAGATCCGCCACAGCCAGTTTGAGCAGCCGGGCCGGGTGTTCCCGGAGGCAGATGGCTTCGCCCGGGTGGAGTTCGCCCAGCCCCTGCGGGCCGTGACCCCCGGACAGGCCGTGGTGCTCTATCAAGGCGACATGGTCCTGGGCGGTGGAACCATTACCGAGGCAATCCGTTAAAAGCGAAAAAATGCGGACACCGTCAAAATTCTGGCGGTGTCCGCATTCAATATGTGCTGTTTTCTAAAGCGCACAAGTATTTTTCTCACACCCCAACAGACTGTGGGCTGTTGATTACTTAACGCCTCTTACAACCATTGTTATAGACACGTTTGTGTCCCATTGCTTGACGCCCTGGTCATAGAGCAGGATTCTCTTATCATACTTGGCGTTTACCAACCGTTTCAGTTCCTCAACCTCCGAAGCTGTCACAGCCTGGCCTGCGATTTGCAGCAGACTCTGCGCGTAATCAAGGTCATTTTGCCGGTTGGCATTTATCATGGCGTGGGCCATTTCCGCCGGGTAGCAAGGATCATCCGGCGTCAAGTTTACAGCAATATATTCTGTTGAAACATTCCGGAATCCATATCTTTCCATACAGAGCGGCAATTCCGCCTCGCTCTGCGGATACTTACCCACCCTGTATTTTGCGTGTATTTCCTTGAAATGCGCATCTGCCCGCCGCCAAATATCCTGTTCAAATTCCGTTTCTTCAGAGATACAGGATGCAGGAATATTGATTCCTCTGCGTGCGGACAAAACGAGGCATACGCCGTTTTCCCTCAGGACTCTATACTGTTCACCATAAAATACAGAAGGTTCGATATGCTCCGCGACTGTATTGGAAATGGTGACATCGAAGGAGCGGTCCTCAAAGGCCAGCGCCGTGGCGTCGCCCTCCAAAAAATCAACATCAGGCGCTTTTTCCCGGGCAAACGAAATAAAACTGCTGTCCCGATCAACGCCGCATATTCGAGCATGGGGATACCATCGCCGGAGGGACTGCGCCAAAGCGCCCGGACCGCACCCGATTTCAAGCATACTGCTTTTTTCATCAATTTCAAAAGCTTCCATATATCTTTCTTGGAAGTGGTCCGCAAATCTCAGAGAACGTGAAAGATAGAGCGTTCCAATATTTTGAATATACTGCGACCAAATCGTATTCATACGGTACCCCCCAGATTTCAATTTATCCTATATCCTACCTGAAGCGAAGTATATCAGAAAAGCACGAAGAAAACAACCGTATTCGCAAAAGTAAGCCCCCGCCGAAAAAACGGCGGGGGCTGTACATATTATCTGGTTCCCTTGTCGTAGGGAATGCCCTCGGCCTTGGGGGCCCGGGACTTCTTGGAGGTGAAAGCCAGAACGACCAATGTGACAAGATAGGGCAGCATCCGGTATAGATGGGAGGAAATGCCCAGCTGCGCCAGCAGATACACGCCGTCACCGTTCAGGTCCAGGCTGCTGTAGGCCGCTGCGATACATTTGAAGAGGCCAAAGAGCAGAGACGCCCCGGCGATATTCAGAGGCGTCCAGTTGCCGAAGATCATAACAGCCAGAGCCAGGAAGCCGAAGCCCGCCACATCGCCGTTGGCGGTGCAGTTGGTGGTGGTCAGGGCATACACAAAACCGCCCATGCCTGCCAGAGCACCAGAAATGGTAGTACCGGCATAGCGCATCTTATAGACGTTGATGCCCAGGCTGTCCGCCGCCTGGGGATTCTCACCGCAGGCCCGCAGCCGGAGGCCGAAGCGGGTCTTGTAAAGGATCACAGACAGGATAATAAACAGCAGGATGCAGACATAGGTTGCCAGGTACACCTTGTTCAGGAAGGTCGCCCCCAGGAAACCGATGTCCTGATTCTTGGGAATGCCGAAGGTGGATTTTTTCAGCATAAACCAGGAGGCTGCATCACCGGTGGCCATCTGCAGGGTATTCTGGTTGGCCAGAATTCGAATCAGGAACAGCACCAGAGCAGGGGCCATCAGGTTCAGGGCCGTGCCGCCGATGGTCTGGTCTGCCTTCAGGTTGATGGAGGCGAAGCTCAGCAGCAGGGAGAACAGTGCGCCCAGGGCCGCCGCCACCAGCATTGCCAGCAGCTCCAGCCCCTGGAGAGTCAGCCACTGCTTATTGGCAAAGGCATTGGCAATGGCCTGCACGCTCTGCATATTCCGAACAAACAGAACGCCGATAAAGGCGCCGAAGATCATAATGCCTTCCAAGGCCAGATTGATAATACCGCTGCGCTCGGCAAAGACACCGGCCAGTGCCACGATCATCAGAGGCACCGCGTACAGCAGCGTTTGCTGAATCAGAAAAGTCATGCTTCCTTGTCCCCTTTCTCTGTTTCCGGCTTGGGGGCCGTGGTGGCCGCAGGCTCGGCATTGGCGTTGGGCATTCCCTTCTTCTTCCACTTGGGAAGCATCATCTGAATCACCAGGGAGAAAGCACTTAAGTAGACGATCACGGAGATGATCACATCGGTGATGTACTCATTGTAAGCGGTATAGCCGGTGAGCTGCACACCCACGATATCCAGCATGGCCATAAAAATGCCGGTGAAGATCACGCCGATGGGGTTGTTCACCGCCAGCAGTGCCACGGGGATGCCATTGAAGCCGGCGCTGGGCAGGGTCTGGTAGGTGGACCAATAGAACTCCGTGTTGCCGGCCAGCCAGTACAGCGCTGCACCGCCGCCGGACAGTGCTCCGGCGATGGCCATAGACAGGACGATGTCCCGCTTGTCGTTGATACCGGCGTACCGGGCCGCGTGCCGGTTGGCACCGCAGGCCTTCAGCTCATAGCCCAGGGTAGTCTTGTTGATGAGGATATACACAAGGACGGCAATCAGAATGGCAACCAGAATGCCGCCATTAACCTGAGAGCCCGGGAACAGCTTGTCCAGCCCCATTTTGGCTGTGGCAACACCGTTGTAGGAGGTCTTGTAAATATAGCCGGACTTGGTGTTTTCCACCATGTTTTTGAAGTTGCTGGCATCGAAGGCCCAGGTGACAAGATTGGCAGCCAGCCAGTTGGTCATGATGCAGGCCAGAACCTCGTTGATGCCCAGCAGCGCTTTCAGCGCACCGGGAATGGCACCCCACAGCGCACCGGCAGCGCAGCCGCCCAAAAAGGCCAGCAGCCAGACGAGCCAGACAGGCACGGAGGTGGTGGGGATGGACAGGGCGATCATCAGAGACGCCATAGTGCCCATCAGGTACTGACCGGGTGCACCAATATTAAACAGGCCCGTCTTATAGGCCACGGCCACGGAAAGGCCGGTCATGATCAGCGGCGTTGCCCGGAATAGCATATTGCCCAGAGCCTGGGCATTGTAGCCCCAGGTCAGGTTGCCCGCCGCGTTCCGTCCGGTGGACAGGATGCCCGCGAAAATCAGCTTCACGCCGTCCCACATGCCCTGATTGGTAATGGTATCCTTGGACAGGCCAACGGCAATGACCACAACAGCACCCACCACCAGGCCAATCAGGATGGAGATCAGGGAAGCAAGCACCTTGCGGGTGCCGCTTTTGTTATAAAGCTCCTGCAATTTGTCTTTCATATTCAGGCCTCTCCTTTTCCGCTGCGTTTCGCGCCGGACATATACAGGCCCAGCTCCTGAACGGTGGTCTTCTTGGGATCCAGCTCGCCCACGATCTCGCCCTCGTACATGACAAGAATGCGGTCGGACAGGTTCATGACCTCATCCAGCTCCAGAGAAACCAGCAGCACTGCCTTGCCCGCATCCCGCTGGGCAACCAGCTGGGCATGGACATTCTCAATGGCACCCACGTCCAGGCCGCGGGTGGGCTGAACCGCCAGCAGCAGGGGCGTACCCCGGTCGATTTCCCGGCCGATAATGGCCTTCTGCTGGTTACCGCCGGACATACTCCGGGTGATGGTCACAGGGCCCTGGCCGGAGCGGACATCGTATTCATCGATGATTTTCAGAGCATAGTCCCGGACCTCGCCGGATTTGATAAAGCCCATATGCTGGAAACGGGGATCCGTGTAGCTCTGGAGCACCAGGTTGTTTTCCAGGGTATCATCCAGCACCAGGCCGTGCTTGTGCCGATCCTCAGGGATATGGCTGATGCCGCTGAGATTCCGCTTGTGGATGCTCATCCTGGTCAGGTCCTTGCCGTCCAGGGTAATGGTGCCGGAGGTCATCTTTTCCAGACCGGACAGGCCGTAAATCAGCTCCGTCTGGCCGTTGCCGTCGATACCGGCGATGCAGACGATCTCCCCCTCTCTTACCTGGAAGGAAACATCCTTGACCGCGTTGTTCTTGTGGAGCTTGGAGGGAACGGTCATGTGCTGCACATCCAGCACCACCTTGCCCGGGTGGGCAGGGCCCTTATGGACTTCCAGCTGCACGGGACGGCCCACCATCATGGCAGAGAGTGCTTCCTTGGTGGTATCCTTGGTGTTTACCGTTCCAACCAGCTTGCCCTTCCGCAGAACCGTGACCCGGTCGGAGACCGCCATAATCTCATTGAGCTTGTGGGTGATAAACAGGATGGACTTGCCCTCTCTGGCAAAGCCCCGCATGATCTCCATGAGCTCGTCGATCTCCTGGGGAGTCAGGACTGCGGTGGGCTCGTCAAAAATCAGGATCTCATTATCCCGGTAAAGCATCTTAAGGATCTCGGTACGCTGCTGCATACCCACGGAGATATCCTCGATCTTTGCGTCCAGGTCTACGGCCAGGCCGTATTTATCGGACAGCTCCCGGACCTTTTTCCGGGCGTTTTTCCGCTGCAGAAAACCGCACTTGGTATCCTCCGCGCCAAGAATAATATTATCCAGCACGGTGAACACATCCACCAGCTTGAAGTGCTGGTGCACCATGCCGATATGCAGTGCCGTGGCATCGTTGGGGTCCCGGATCTGGACCACCTCACCGTTCTTTTTAATGACACCCTTTTCCGGCTGGTAAAGGCCGAACAGGACGCTCATCAAGGTGGATTTTCCCGCACCGTTTTCGCCCAGCAGCGCATGGATCTCGCCCCGCTTCAGCTGAAGGGTGATGTCGTCGTTCGCCACTATGCCGGGAAATTCTTTTCTGATATTGAGCATTTCAATTACGTATTCCGAATCCATAATCTACTTGCCCTCCTCCCTGCGTTTTCACCGAAAGAAAGCCGAAAGCCCCGATACATCCTATAGACGCACCCAGGCCCGGTATTTTCGTATGAAGTTATTGTAACATCGGCGCGGTCAAAATGCAATATCCATTCTTTCCCGTCCCGCATTTTTTCGGCATATGCACTATAAAGAATGCCCCTGCGGTTGTTACCGCAGGGGCACGGGGTTATGCAAATTACTTGACGATATTGACAGTCACATTGTCGGTGCTGGCGGGTTCGGGAACGTCGGAGCCGTCGATTACGACCTTACCGGCCACGATGTCGGCGAGCATCTGCTCGTACTCTTCCACGGTCCAGCCGTTCAGAGACCAGGTAGCGGTGGGCAGGCCCACAGCGTTGTCCTTCGCGCCCAGGGTAATGGTGGTTGCACCATCGCCAATGAAAGCGTTCCAGGTGTCGTCAGACTCTGCAGCCTCCAGAGCAGTCTCAGCAGCCTGGCCGATGCCCTTCATAGCAGAGGTGATGACGGTATCAGACTCGAAGGACTGGTCAACGTCTACGCCGATGACACTGGCATCCTCAGCGGAAGCGGCAGCGGCAACGGACTGGAACATAGAACCGCCGCAGGCGAAGATGACCTCGGTACCGTTCTGATACCAGCCGGCAGCCATGGTCTGCAGCTCGTTGGATGCCTGGAAGGAAGCGCCGTACAACCAGGAGTAGTTCATCTCAACCTTTACGCCCTTGGCAGCAGCAGCAGCGTCAGCGCCCTGCACGAAGCCGTAGCCATAGCGGTTGCAGGCAGCATTGGCACCGCCGCCGCCGCCGGTGAAGCCCAGCTTGGTGTAGCCGTCCATAACAGCGGCGTAACCGGCCAGGTAGCCGCACTGCTCTTCCTGGAAGGCGATACCGGCAACGTTATTCAGGCCCAGTGCCCAGCCGTCAATGAAGACAAAGCGGGTATCGGTAAATTCCTCAGCAGCCTTCTGCAGTGCAGTGCCCTGCATGAAGCCTGCGCAGACAACAACCTTTGCACCGTTCTCGACAGCCAGCTTCATGGCATCGTAACGGTCGTCATCGGTAGCCTGGTCGCCGCCGGCGGGCTGGTAGTACTTGTAGGACTTACCGGCATTGGCAGCGTACAGCTTCACGCCGTCGAAGGTGCCCTGGTTGAAGGACTTGTCCTTCAGCTGGCCCACATCGGTGACGAAGGCAATCTCGTACTTGCCGTCGGAAGAGGTCATCTCATCGGGGACATCATCTGCATTCTCAGCGGCAGCGGGTGCCTCGGTTGCAGCAGCGGTGGTCTCGGCAGGAGCTGCGGAATTTCCGCCGCAGGCGCACAGGCCCAGGGCCATCACGACAGCGAGAAGCATTGCAAGAATCTTTCTCATTGTTTTCATTCCTCCTAAGTAATTTGCGTAGGTTTCCCTACGGATTCCATTATTGCACACTCTGCCAAAAAAATCAACAGGGAAATCTGCGGTTTGTACCTACTTTTGCATATGGGTCTTGGGGCAGAAGCTGTCTGGCAGGAGCTGGGCCAGGGTCCGCTCCATATAGGTACCGTCCTTCCCCACAAGATAGATTTTGAAATTGTCCTCACAGAATTCCCGCATGACCTGGCGGCAGATGCCGCAGGGTGGGAACACATCGGAAATGATCCCATCCTTTCCGCCGCAGACCGCAATGGCCGAAAAATCCCGGTGGCCATCGTAGACCGCCTTGAAAAAGGCCGTGCGCTCGGCGCAGTTCGTTGCCCCATAGGAGCCGTTTTCAATATTGCAGCCGCCATAGACCGTGCCGTCGGCGCACAGCAGCGCCGCGCCAACCTTATAGCCGGAGTAGGGCGCGTAGGCGTGCCCCATGGCCTCCACCGCTGCGGCAATCAAAGCCTTTGCATCCATTACTTCAGCAGCTCCTTGGCAAAGCTCTTTCCCGGCGTCTCAAAGGGCACATCCAGCAGCTCCGCCACCGTGGCGGCGATGTCCGCAAAGGAGGCCCGGGTCCCCAGAGAACCGGGACGGACCTGACTGCCCAGGGCAATCAGGGGCACATACTCCCGGGTGTGGTCCGTGGTTGCCGTATAGGCAGGGTCACAGCCGTGGTCTGCGGTGATGAGCACCAGGTCGTCTTCCTGCAGCGTCTTTTCGAATTCGCCCAGCCAGGTGTCAAACTCCGTCAGAGCGTTGGCATAGCCGTCAATATCCCGGCGGTGGCCGAATTGCATATCAAAATCCACCAGGTTCACAAAGCACAGTCCCCGGAAATCCCGCTTGGCATAGTCCACGGTGTGCTGCATTCCATCGGCATTGCTCTTGTTGTAAACATGGTCCGTGGTGCCCCGCCCGGCAAAGATGTCGAAGATCTTGCCCACGGCCAGCACCTCCTGCCCGGCATCCTTTACGGCGTCCAGCAGGGTTCTCGCAGGGGGCTCCAGGGAGAAGTCGTGCCGGTTGGCGGTTCTGGTGAAGCCCGCCTCGGCAGTGCCCACATAAGGCCGCGCAATGACCCGGCCCACACCGTACTTGCCCCGCAGAAGCTTCCGGGCCTTCCGGCAGGCGTCGTAGAGCTCCTCCAGCGGAATCAAATCCTCATGGGCCGCCACCTGGAATACGGAATCGGCAGAGGTATAGACGATCCACTTGCCGGTTTTCAGCTGCTCCTCGCCGTAATCCCGAATCACATCCGTGCCGGAATAGGGCTTGTTGCACAGTACACCCCGGCCGGTCTGCTTCTCAAATTCCGCCAGCACCTCCTGAGGGAATCCATCCGGGAAGGTGGGCAGGGGCTCCGGAGAGACTACGCCCGCAATCTCCCAATGGCCAATGGTGGTGTCCTTGCCCATGGAGGCCTCGGTCAGCCGGGCATAGGCCCCCTGGGGCTGCTCGGCTTTTGGCAGATAGTCCACGCCGTCAATACTGCCGATTCCGGCCTTTAAAAGATTGGGAATGGAAAATTTCCGGGAGGTGGAGCAGGAGCGGAGGGTATTGACCCCGATGTCCCCAAACTTCTCGCAGTCCGGCATCTGTCCGATGCCGCAGGAATCCAGAACGATCAGAAATACACGCTTCATATCACTTGTTCTCCATGGCGGCAGCCACATCCAGGGCTACCTTCATCATGGTGGTGAAGGCGGTCTGGCGCTCTTCGGAGGTGGTCTCTTCGCCGGTCAGAATATGGTCGGAAATGGTGCAGATGCACAGGGCCCGCTTGCCATACCGGGCAGCGTTCATATACAGGGCGGCAGCCTCCATCTCCAGGGCCATGACACCCATCTTTTTCAGGCCGTAAACGCTGTCCAGGCCCTCGGGCACCCCCACATGGTCCCCATAGAAGGTATCGGAAGAATTGATATTGCCCACATGGTACCGGGCTCCGTTGGCCTCGCAGGCTTTAACCGCCTCGCTGAGCAGCTCCCAGCTGGCAATGGGGGCAAAGGTACCGGGCAGATGGTACTGGCTGGCCCAATTGGAATCGGTGCAGGCACCCTGGCCCAGCACCAGATCATACAGCTTGATGTTCTCCTGGATGGCACCGGCGGAGCCAACCCGGATGATGTTCTCCACGCCGTAGCCATTGAACAGCTCATGGGAGTAAATACCGATGGCAGGCATACCCATGCCGGAGGCCATGACGGACACCCGGACGCCCTTATAGATGCCGGTATAGCCCTGGACGCCCCGAACATTGTTCACCAGCACAGGATTTTCCAAAAAGTTTTCCGCAATGAATTTGCTGCGCAGGGGGTCACCGGGCATCAGCACAGTCTTTCCAAAATCGCCGGGTTTGGCGGAAATATGAGGGGTAGGGGTTGTGAGCATTGCAGTATCTCCTTCCTTAATAGCTGCCGTCGTTGGCGGCTGCTTCGTTTTTCTCCATGGCCTTGGCCAGCTTGACGATTCGGGAGGTGCCCAGACGGGAAGCGCCCAGGCGAATGAATTCTTCCGCGTCGGCCAGGCTGGAAATGCCGCCCGCGGCCTTGATCTTTACATGGGGAGCAACATTCGCCGCAAACAGCTCCACATCGTGGAAGGTGGCGCCGGCCTTGGAGAAGCCGGTAGAGGTCTTGATAAAGTCCGCCCCGGAGTCGGAAACACACTTGCACAGGGCTTCTTTTTCTTCATCGGTCAGAAGACAGGTTTCAATAATGACTTTCAGAATTTTTCCCTTACAGGCATTCTTGATGGCGGCAATTTCCCGGGTAATGTCTTCCCACTTGCCCTCCTTGGCCCAACCGATGTTGATGACCATATCCACCTCATCCGCCCCGTTGTCCACGGCATCGGCGGCCATAAAGCACTTGGCGGCGGTGGTATCATAGCCATTGGGGAAGCCGATGACCGTGCAGATGGGAAGTTTGTTGCCCACATAGTCCTTGGCCTGTTTTACAAAGGAAGCGGGGATGCACACGGAGGCGGTATGATACTTCATGCCGTCATCGCAGATCTCCTTGATATCCGCCCAGGTGGCGGTCTGGGTCAGGAGGGTGTGGTCACATTTTGCCAAAATATCTTTCAGTTCCATGGTTTATCATTCCTTTTTCAGTGATTGTGTAGTTGGATAATTTTATTTTCCCGGATACCCCGGATATAGCACTTGTGGCACATGGCGATATAGCTGTCGTTGCCCCCCAGGAAGACCTGGGCACCCTGGGTCACAATATGGCCCTGACCATCGATTCGGGCATTGACCGTTGCCTTGGCCCCACAGTCGCAGATGGTTTTGATCTCCTGGATGGTATCCGCCACCTCCATGAGCCGTAGCGAGCCGGGGAACAGGTGGGTCTGGAAGTCCGTGCGCAGGCCGAAGCACATCACGGGCACATTGTAATCGTCCACAATGGCGCGCAGCTGGTCGATCTGATCCACCGTGAGAAACTGGCACTCGTCCACGATGATCACGTCGCACTTTCCCAGATGCTCCTGCCGGAACCAGGCATAGGCATCTCTGTCCGGCGGCAGCACATCCGCCTTTGCGCTGAGGCCGATGCGGCTGGACAGGGTGTGCTCCCCGTCCCGCAGGTCTGCGCTGGGCTTTAGCAGCCACACCCGCAGATCGTTTTCCTCATAATTGTATTTGGTGATCAGTGCCTGGGCCGTTTTGCTGGAGCCCATGGCCCCGTACTTAAAGTATAGTTTTGCCATCGAACGGTTCCTCCCTCTCCTACTGTCCCCCCATTATACCGAAAACCGGGGGGCAATGCAAGCACAATTCCGTGAATTTTACCAAAACCGAAAATTGAAGTTTTCCTTAATTTCCCGGTGGTTCTCTTGCAATTTGGCTTTTCCCATGGTATGCTGAAATTGAAAATAAAAAAGGAGGAATGCCTTATGAAAAAAGGGATCTGTCTGCTGCTGGCCCTGCTCCTGCTGTTGACCGGCTGCGGCAGCAGCAGTATGAAATCCGACACCGTTGCCGAGACCTGGGCCGCTAGCTATGATTCCGGCTACGGAGAAGACGCTCTGGAAACCAACGGCTCCGAAAGCTCCCTGGACAATCTGCCCCAGGGCCGGAAATTCATTATCCGCATGGACATTACTGCCGAGGCCCAGGAATTGGAGCCTGCCCTGCAAACCGTCACAGACCGGCTCACCGCCCTGGGGGGCTATGTGGAAGACCAGTACATTTATAACGGCAGCCTCTATTCCGGCCGCCGTTACCGCAATGCCGACCTGACCCTCCGGGTGCCTGCGGACAAGCTCTCAGAGCTGATCGCCGCTGTGGAGGAAACAGGAAATGTGGTCTCCTCCTCCCGCTCCACCGAGGATGTGACCCTGCAATACGTGGACACGGAAAGCCGGATCACCGCCCTGAAAACCGAACAGACCCGGCTTTTGGAACTGATGGAACAGGCGGAAACCATGTCCGATCTGCTGGAAATCGAATCCCGGCTGACAGAGGTACGGGGCGAGCTGGAGCGCTATGCCTCCCAGCTGAAGGTGCTGGACAATCAAATTGACTACGCCACCGTAAATCTGAGCCTGTCCGAGGTCACGGAATACACGCCCGTAGTGGAGAAGAGCCGTCTGGAAAAAATCCGGGACGGGTTCGTAAGCAGCGTCAAGGGCGTCGGGAATCTGATCCTGGATTTCATCAGCTTCGTGCTTATGAACATTCCCTATATTCTTCTCTTCGGCCTGATCCTCTGGGGCATTCTCGCCCTGGTGAAGCGGCACAGGAGGAAGCATCCGAAGAAGCCAAAGGCAGAACCGAAAAAAGAAGACTAACCTTTCAGGGGGCGGCAAAATTGCCGCCCCTCAGCTTGTCAAAAAAGCCTCGCAGAGTTTGGCGGCGTAAGCCGCCAAATAAAATCAAATCATTTTCTGTCGGGGCGTGTACCTGACAGAAAATTTGTCAAGGAACATTTTGCCATCTGTTTTCGTTCTTATACGGCTTAAGTTTCTCCTGCTTTCCCAGAAAATTTGTAATTTTACCTAAACCCTCTTGACTGGTAGCAACTATCGGATATTATAATCGACTTAAGCAATCAGATCGTAGGATCTGTAGGGCCAAAACAAGCTATTGAAAAGGAGCGATACCATGATCTTCTATTTTACCGGAACCGGCAACAGCTTATATGTTGCAAAGCATCTGGAATAGAACCTCGTCAGTATTCCCCAAGTCATTCGACAGGAACCCCTGGAGTTCACCGCTGATACCATCGGCATCGTATCCCCGGTCTATGAGCATGAGGTTCCCCATATGGTGCGGGATTTTTTGCACAATGCTGTTTTCCATACCAATTACTTCTACGTGATTCTCACCTACGGGAACCGCCATGGCGGTGCTGCGGAGCTGGTAAAGCTGCTCTGCAAGGAATGCGGCATCCGCGTCAACTATATTAACGTTGTTCAGATGGTTGACAACTGGCTGCCCTCTTTCGATATGAATGAGCAGGTGCAGCTGGACAAGCAGGAGGATGCCAAAATCGTGCTGATCAAGGAATATCTGGCAGCGCGAAAGAATCAGATTGCAGTCGTCACGGAGGCGGATCGTGCTGCGCATCAGCAGTTTCTGAGCCGCATCCGGCAAATGCCAAAGGGCGGGCCCTGCACCGCTTTTTATCCGGGTCACGGATACCTGCGTTGGCTGCGGCATCTGCCGAGAAGTCTGCCCCACCGGCTCCATGCAGCTTCGGGAAGGCAAGGCAGTATATGCCCCAAACGACTGCCAGACCTGCCTGGCCTGCGTCCATGCCTGCCCCCAGAAGGCCATTGGGCTTGCCGTGCCGGGAAAGAATCCCGGTGCCCGCTATTGGAACAGGCACATCCCCTTGCAGGAGATCATTGCAGCCAATCACCAGGCGTAACGGAAGGCGCTTCCGCCCTATCAGCCTGCCGCAGCATTTTGCGGCAGGCCTTTTTGCATCCACACTTCGTACAAAAGGAAAGCCCGTCTCGACTTTTTTAATTGTCCGACAGACTATGAAGCACTAGAATGGGTGATGGATATTTATCTTTACAGACAAAAGGAGTGATCACCGATGCAAACCACAAAAACGGATTTTGAACTGCGCCCTTTGATTCACTTTACCCCGCAGCAGGGCTTTATGAACGATCCCAACGGACTGTGCAAATACAAGGATACCTATTTTCTGTTTTTCCAGCACAATCCCACAGAAATTACCCACGGGAATACCCATTGGGGCATGGCAGTCAGCACAGACCTGCTGCACTGGCAGCAGCGTGCCCCGGCGATCCTTCCGGATGATGCAGACGGCTTCATTTTTTCCGGGAGCGGCATTGTAGACCATTGCAACTGTTCCAGACTGAAGAACGGGCCAGATGATCCCATTCTGCTCTTCTACACCGGTACGGGCTTTCGGACCCCGCCAAAGGCAGCGTCCGATAAAGAAGCCGAGCCCGAGCCCCGGCTCCTCCCGGCGACCAGGCAATGCATCGCATACAGCCTGGACGGTGGGCAAACCTTCGTAAGATATACAAAAAACCCGATTCTCCCCCAATATGCCCCGCTGAACAGAGACCCGAAGGTCAACTACGTGCCAGAAGCAGATGCCTTTGCTATGGCGCTGTACCTGAAGGATAATCGCTTCAAGTTGTTCTGGTCAGAGAATCTGCTGGAATGGGTGGAAGGTCAGGAGCTGGAGCTTCCGGGCTGTGCGGAATGTCCCGATCTTTTCCGGTTGAAGGTCGACGGCAATCCGGACAGCCCCAAATGGGTGCTTTTCGCATCTCCGGAAAACTACGTGCTGGGGCACTTTCAAGGCAGGGTATTTATGCCGGAGACGGGTGTCATTGTCGGCTCTATGGCCCGGGCCTTTGGAACGCACCGGGCCTTTACGGACTGCCCCGCCTATGCGCCCCAGACCTTCTATGCACCCCAGGAGGATCGCGTAATTCAGCTATCCTGGATTCCGACCCATTTCCCTGGGATGCCCTTCCAGGGACAGATGAGCCTTCCCTGGGAGCTGGAATTGGTGACGACTCCAGAGGGCATCCGCCTGAAAAAGCAGCCTGCAGCTGAGGCAGAGCATCTGCGCAAGCGAGAAATTCACTGCACGGCCACCGACTGCGCAGCACTGAACGAAAGCCTTCGTTCCAAAGAGACTTCCCCATTCCGGCGCATGCATACCGAGGCAAAAGAAATGTGCCTGGATGCCGTGCTGGGAAACGACGGTCGACTCACCTTTGCGATTCGCGGCGTTGTTGTCAGCTATGACCACAAGCACCACCGTCTTCTTTTTCCAACCGGGGAATACTCTCTGCCCATATACGGGAACAAACTGGACCTACGGATTATTGTAGACCGCGGAAGTGTTGAACTGTTTGCGTGCCAGGGGCTATTCAATTGCGTCCTGAACACACCGTTGGACACCGGCCACACGGAAGTGGAATTCTATGCATTGGAGCACGCATCTGCAGATGTCCGGCTGTATGAGCTGGGGCTATAGGCTATTCCGCATCCGGTCATGCGCATGACCAGTTTCTCCGCCTTGTAAAGTTTCGGCATATTATTTTCGAACTTATGTAAAAATTTTGTGCATTTTTTCGAAACTGTGCTATAATAGAGAAAAATCACTGTGTGGAGGATTCGAAATGAAAGTGCTGATATGTGATGATGATATTTCCACCGTAGATGTCATTCTGAATCATATTCCATGGGATGATCTGGAAGTTGACCACGTCCTGCACGCATACAATGGGCTGGAGGCAAAGAAAATCATATCCGCAGAGAAGCCGGAAATCATTGTCTCGGACATCGGTATGCCCCTGTGCAACGGAATTGAAGTGCTGAAATACATTCGAGAAATCGGCCTAAAAAGCGAGTTCATTTTTCTTACCTGCTACGAAAGCTTTGAGTTTGCCAGAGAGGCCATTCGTTACGGTGCGACCCGCTATATCACGAAGCCGCTGAACCTTGACGAGCTGGAAAATGAACTGCGGCAGATCATCACGGAAGTCAGGGCGCAGAATACCCAGCAGTCACAATCCATTACCGCCCAGCGGGAACAAGGCCTTGCAATCAACACCATTATCCGAGGGCTGCGGGACGGGCTGTACGGAACAGACATTCATCTTCTGGAATCCAGTCTGCGCAAGCGTAGGCTTCCCATCCGGCCGGATGAGCCCTTTCGGTACGTCCTGACCTACGGGGAGATCTCCGGCGTTCATAGCGCGGACTGGCCCCCAGAGGCCCTGTGCTACAGCTTTTCCAGCCTGGCTCAGGAGGTCATTGCAGATCGGCTGGATTTTCAGTATTCTTCCGCGGATAACAATGAAAGCACCGTCCAGCTGCTGATGCTCATTCCTGCAGAGAAGTTTACGGAGACCGAATTACTGGACCGCTGTCGGCGATTCTGCACGGTAGCCTATGCCTATACCCGGATCAGTCCTGTGTGTGTCGTTGGAGATATCATGCCCTTTTATCAGACACGCAAAGCTGCAGCAGATCTGCAGGCCAAACTGAACAAGCTCCGGTTCCAGTCCGGCCAGGCGTTTCTTTTGCGGGATGCCGTTGTCAATCAGGAGTTGGCTCACCCGGACCTGGATGAGACACAGCTGCTAAACTACCTGAAGCGGCAGGATAAGCCGAGTTATCTTCGCTTTATCACAGAGTATATCCGCCGTCTGTCCGCTACAAAGGGTGACAGTGGGCTTCAGCTGACACTTCTGCACCACGCCTTGCTCCAGGCCTTTTACCGGTGCATCCGGGATAATCAGCTTTCTCCTTACATGATTTTCAGTGAGGATGAAATGCGGCGCATCGACGGGAAGGCGGAACGCTCCGGCTATGACATGATCTGCTTCGCCAGTGCGCTGTTCGACAGAGTAAGCCTCCTGCTTGCAAAATATGCGGATAACGGCAATACGCTGGAAGCTGCAAAGCAATACATTCAGCAGCATTTCCGGGAAGATATAGACCGAAATGCCGTTGCTAGAGTGGCCTGTATTACGCCAAACTATCTTTCAAAACGGTTTCATTCCGAAACCGGCATGAGCCTTCGCGAATATGTGAATAAGCTGCGGATCGATGAAGCAAAACGTCTGCTGCTGTCCACAGGTAAAACGGTCAGCGAAATTGCCGGTGAAGTTGGCTTTGATAACATTTCTTACTTCTCCACCGTATTCCGGAAGCAGTGCGGCATGAGCCCCCTGGACTGGAAGGCCGCAAAATAAAAAATCAGGAATGCCCGCTTTCCTTACGGGCATTCCTTTTTCGTTGGCTCTGTTTTCTCTTTTTCGGTTGGGAAAATCAGCTCTGTAACAGCTCCGTGGACCTCGCTGTTGCGAATTTGGAACAGGTCATCCCGGCCGTATTTCAGCTTTAGGGTCTGCTTCACATTTCTCAGTCCAATGTGCCGCTTCCGCTCGGGGTCCAGCTCCTCCGGGAGCGGGCCGTTATAGATTCGGAGAATATCCTCCGGATAGCCGCTTCCATTGTCCTCAATCACCACATGGATTCCGTCAGGGGCCTGTCTGCACTGAATCATGATCAGCAGCAAGTCATTCGTCCCCATGGAATACTTGAAGGTGTTTTCAACGATCGTGTAAATGATCAGATGGGGGATCACAATGTCCTGTATTCCCTCGGAGCCGTCCATATGGTAGATGATTCGATTAGGATAGCGGATTTCCTGCATTGCAATATAGGCCTGGATGTGCTTCAATTCCTCATGCAGCGTGATCCTGCTCTCATCCGTGCGCATCATATAGCGCATATGAATAGACAAAGCATTCAGGAAGCTCCGTATTTCCTCAGGGCGATCCTGATAGGTCATGGAATTGACCGTCGTGATTGCATTCAGGTAAAAATGGGGCCGCAGCTGTGAGCGGAGCATAAACAGCTGCGTATCCTGCTCCTTGAGCTTGCTTTCATAGGCATCCATTCTTCGGTCGACGACCTCATCCAGCAGATGCACAATAGAGGTCTTGAGCTGATAGAGCTCTTTGGTGGAGGCCTCTGCATTAATGGTGCAGTGATCATTTTCTGCATCTGTCAGCTGCTGAGACAGCTCCATCATCGGCTTCACATACATCCGGTAGACGATCACAGACTGAACCAGCAACCCCAAAATACAGGCAAGCCCCAGCAGTGAGGTGATGGTGCGTGTGTTGGAGCGAAACTGTATTCCTGCTTTGTTTGGGATATAGCCCGATATTTGCAGACTGTCGCTCAAATCATACCGGTAGGTATATCCCATGCGCTCGGCATTTTGGGGCTGGGAAGCGCCGCTGCACCATTCCCGGGTGAAGCCATCCCGGACGGTCAGGGCACCATCCGGGCCCATGGCCTTTATGAAGGGCTCCAGCTTCATTTCAGCAGCAGCAACGCTGCCAACGTAGAGGTCCTGGCTGGGAATGCAGTAGGCAAAGAGCAGGTAAGGGTTTCCGTCCACCCATACCAGATTCCACCGGAATACCGGAACGCTCTGAAAATCCTCCTCAGCCATTTGGAGCAGGAAGGTCCGCAGCTCCAGCGTATCATGCCTGGTCACAGAAGACCTTCCAACAAAGAAAGTATCCTTTTGCAGTGCAAATACAAAGCCGATATTGGGATTCATGGAGCAGATATCGCCGATTTCCTGATAAACGGCATTTTTTCCAAAATACCGCTCTCCGGGATTCTCTGAGGACAGGCTGCTGCGCTGGGCAGTGCTGTTCAGGAGGGGACGCAGGGCCTGTTCCGTGGTCCGCATGTCGGCGCTTACCTCAGCAATCTGGTCCTGGACGATCAGGCTTTGCTCCTGGCGGAATTGGCTCAGAGCCGCCCGATTCAGTTCCGCCGTGCTGACGACCAGAAACACCAGCGTCAGCAGAAACAGAGCTGCCTGACACACAGCCAGAACTCTGAGCAGTGAGGGTCTGAATTTCTCAGGACTCCTGCGCCTCGCTTTGCAGCCAGTCGGGTGCATTTGCTTCTTCACAGACATTCTCCTCCATATAGGCATTGAGCAGCTGCTCCATATAGTTCGAAAGGGAGTAACAATAGCCTGCTGGAACCACCAGGATCAATGGCGGAACAACATAACACAGGGCAATCACGCCGGCAAGCGCAATGACATAAGGAATCAGTGGAAGCGCCCCGCCTGCAAGAAACCGCACAGACAGCTTGAGCGCCGAAAGCGTGCTGATGTGAAACCGGGATATGATCGGAATCAGGCAAAGTGTAATTGCCGTCAGCAGCAGCGTGTACACCACGGTTAAAACCAGATAGATCCGGCTGTAAAGCGTTTCCAGTCCCACGCCCTTCGCCACGTCCACGAAGGTATACAGCACGACAGCCGCCAGAATATACAACAGCGAGAGCAGCACGCCCTGCTTCAGATTCTCCTTGAAGCTATGGAAAAAGCTTTTCACCGTGGAACCGGGCGTTTTATATCTGACAATCTTCACCGTGGCATAGTACATGGCGATGGTTGCCGGGACCGCAGTGATCACCGGCAGACTTGTGACCAGCCACAGCAGGCTTGCCAGGAAAAAGTCGGCCATGCGTGAGATTTTTTGGAAGATAGGGGATTCGAACAAGCCTTTCATTTTTCAGCCCTCCCTGTGCAATCAGCATTTTCCCCGAAGAGGAACTACTAATCGACATTTACAGTATATCACAAAAATGGGGTGGAGTAAACTCCACCCCGATTCAGAGGATCAGTTTGCCGCCAGCCAGGTGTCGACCTGCTTCTGGGCCTCGGCCACGATGCTGTCGATCCCAGCAGATTTCAGATCAGCCTGGAATTTCGGCAGGTACTCCGCGGGATTCAGCTCGCCGCAGGCAAAGCCGGGCAGGTACTGAGCAACCACGGTGCTCACTGCGGAAACCTCGTTTGCAATGGATGCCGTATCAAAGGAGAAGCCAAACAGCGGGCTGTACTTGGCATTTTCCATCTTGTTCTCCATGAAAGAAACATCGGATACATTGGTGCTGCCCTCCATCGCGTGCATAATGAACTGATTGCCCAGGATGCCGCAGGAAAGTGCTGCGGTATAGGAAACGGTCTCCATGGTCATGCCATCGGGCCAGGTGATCGCATCCACCACACCGGTGTCGTCCGTGATCACATAGTCTTCCCCTTCGATGCCGAAGATGATCAGGTTCAGCAGGGTCTCATCCGTGTACAGCATATTCAGGAAGCGGGCTGCCTCGCTGGGATGTTGGCAGGAATGGGCGATGCCCCAGTAGATAAAGTCGCTAGCGAGCACATCCTCTGCAACAGGAATCGCGTACATTTCATAGGAGTCGGCACGGCTGTTTCCAGAGCTCTCTACAGTGTCTCTCTCGTAGCCGTATTTGATAAAGTAGCTCAGAGCCCGGTCAGCATTTACCAGGGCGTGGGCATCCTCCGTTTCAATGGAAGCATCCGCAGGAACGTAACCCGCCTGATTCCAGGCATAGGTCGTGTTGACGAGTTCCGTGAACATGTCGCTCTCATAGTAGTTTTCAACCGTTGTGCTGTCGCCGAATACGGATGCACCACCTGTCAGAGCTGTACGCTCGTAGTTGCCCACGCCACCCAGCAGGGCTTCCAGCAGCAGGGTGTTTCCTTCCGTCGTACCCAGGCGGCCGGCGATTGCAGGAATGTCGGGGCAAGCCTTCTGGAGCTTTGCCAGGGCATCGGTAATGGCATTCAGATCATAAGTTCCATTGGGGTCGAGCCCGGTCTGGTCAAAAACATCCTTGCGCACCATCCAGTAATCGATGAGGACCATGCCCTTATAGCAGGGCAGCGCATAGACGTTGCCGTTTACTGTGCTGGAAGTCAGGAACTGCTTGCCCATAACCTCTACAGCGCCTGCCAGTTCATTATCCAAATAGTCATTGAGGGACAGCATTTTGTTACCGCTGATGGCCTGTGACAGGCCGGAAAACGGGCAGAAAACATCGATTGTTGAATTACCCAGCAAAGCCATATCCATGTTGTTCGCGTAGCTGTAGCCTTCATTGGGATCAAGATCCACATGGAAGCTCTCGCCAATGCTGTCCAGATAGGCGTTTAGTGCGTCTTCCACATGGGCTGTGCCTTCTTCTGTAGGTGTGACAAACAGAACGGGGTAGGAAAACTTAACAACCGGCTTCTCGCCGGTGGCCGCAGCGGCGGTAGTCCCGGCAGCAGGGGTATCCGCCTGCTGAGAGCCTCCGCAGGCCGCCATGCTCAGCACCATTGCCAGTGCCAGCAAAAGGGCTAACATCTTCTTTGCATTCATTGGGGTAACCTCCTCTTTATTGTCAGAATCTTGCCTGACCTATGGGACTAGTATAGTCCGTGCAGCGTCATTGTGCATTAAAAATCGTAATATCAGCTTTTGTTTTTGTACAGGCTGCACGCACACTTTTATTTTTTACCTTTCTGGCAGTGCAAAGCGATACATATCCCCTGTGGGCACATAGGTTACGGGCAGGCTGTTTTCCACCAGATCGGAGATCCACTCCCGGGCATATTTCATGCCCAGTTCCTCCCAGTTAAAGTGGCCGATGTTCAGCATGGCCTTTGCCTTGCCCAGTTCCACAGCATCCCGGATGTAGGATACCACCGTCCACTCAATGATTTCTCCCGGAAGAATGACGTCTACACGCTCCTCCAGCAGCTTGATGATCTGAACGCTGTACTCAAGGACGCTTCCGTCTGAACGTCTTTTCACAAAGGGCGACGGGAAAAGATGCCCGACAAAGGCAAGCCTGCTGACCTTTGCCTGGGGGTCTCCAATGTAGCGTACACCGTTCATTCCGACCTTCTCCATTACATACGCGCACAGCTCGCCAACGGTTGTCTCCGGAATCTCCACCAGGAAATGGGAGAAGCCGCCATCGCTGCCCTCAACGGTTACGTTTTTGTCCCAGCCCAGATATTTGAGAACGCCTGTGAAAATACCGTCCGGCTGATGTGCGTGCATATGGTCATGATCCCGCCAGATGACGATCCCGTATTTGTCCAGCAGCGCCTGCTTTTCCTCGTATACGGAATTGGGAAAGTCCTCAAACCAGCCCGCCCCGTCCATGGAGGTGTAGAAGGTGGGCTCGTGAACGATCAGAAGATTCGCGCCCAAAGCGGCCGTTTTCCGGATCACGTCTACCGTTGGGACCAGAGCGGTGACAATTCCCGTGCACTCGGCATCCGGGTTCCCACATTTAAAGCCGTCGCAGCCACGGTAATCCGGCAGATGGGGGTGATACGCCAGGATGCTGTCAATGACTTCTCGAATTTTCATAATGATTCCTCCTTAAAAATGGGGCTGCAAGTTCTGCTTTTTAGAACCTGCAGCCCTTTGTGTTCAATTTTCAAAAAGCTGCCATCAGCCCTTGACGCCGCCCACAACAACGCCCTCAATAAGCTTGCTCTGAATCAGCGGGAAAACAATGATGATGGGAATGATTGCCGTGAACGCAATGGCCATCCGTACGCCAACCGTCGGCAGGCTCAGGTCCGCAATGCTCATGCCCTCTGTCATGCTGGAACGCTGGGACAGAAGATTGATATTGTTCATGACATTGTTCAGGTAAACCGTGATGGTATAGAGCCTGGGATTGGTGATATAGTACATGCCGTTGGTCCAGTCATTCCAGTAGCCAATGCCGGAGAACAGCGCAATGGTAATCAAAACCGGCTTGGACAGCGGGACCATAATTCTGGTATAGATCTTAAACTCGGACGCACCGTCAATACGTGCCGCTTCCACAATGGATTCCGGAATGCTGGTGCTGTAATAATTCCGCACCAGCAGAACGTTCATAGCGCCCATCAGATGGCCGGGAATGATCAGTGCCCAAACGGTATTCTTGATCTTGAAAACCTCGGTCCACATGATGTAGCTGGCAGTCATGCCGCCGGAAAACAGCATAGTAAAGAATACCAGGAAGGCAAAGGCATTTCTGGGTTTAAAATCCTTCCGGTACAGAGGATAAGCAAACAGGGAGGTAATCACAAGATTTGTCAGCGTACCGGCAAGCGTGACGAAAATACTCAGGCCGTATGCCCGTCCAATGGTTTCCCGCTTGGCCCAAAGATACTTGTAGGTATCGAGGCTGATCGTGCTGGGCCAGAACTTGTAGCCCTCCTTGATCAGTTCCTTCTCTCCTGTAATGGATGCGCTGAACATCAGGACAAACGGAAGAATGCAGGTAACCGCGATGATGCACATTACAACCAGTGAGATGTTTCGAAATGTGGTTTCCTCTCGGGAACTGTGTTTTTTCAAGCTCATATCAACGTCTCCTTTAGAACAGTGCACTGTCTTTGTCCACGTGGCGAACGATCAAATTGGAGATCAAAACCAGCACAAAGCCGATGACAGACTGGAATACGCCGGTGGCCGAGGATTTGCTGACATCATTGAGCTGCATCAGCGCACGGTAGGAATAGGTATCGATGGTCTGCGTTGTATCGTAGAGCATACCGGAATTCATGGGGACCTGTAAAAACAGGCCAAAATCGGAATTGAAGATCCGTCCCACGGACATCAGCAGCATCAGGATGATCGTTGGTTTGATCAGCGGAAGGGTAATTTTGCAAATCTGCTGCCATCTGGAAGCACCGTCCAGTCTTGCTGCCTCATACAGTCCGGTATCAATGCCGGAGATGGTGGCGATATAGATAATGGAGCTGTAGCCCGCCACCTGCCAGAAGTGAACGATGGTCAGAATTGTAGGCCAATACTTCGCCTCTTTGTACCAGGCAATGCTGTTTTCCGGTCCGAGAATGGAATTGTTGACAAAGCCATTGGAGCCAAAAAACGCATACACGAGGTAAGAGATCACAACTATGGACACCATATTAGGGAAGCAGATAATCGGCTGAATGACCTTGGCAATCCGCATTTTGCCGATTTCCGTCATCATCAATGCAATCGCCACAGCAACCACAATGCCCAGCAGGATAAAGACCACATTGTAGGCAACCGTGTTGCGGATCATGATCCAGGCATCCTTTGTCTTGAAAAGGAACTCGAAATTCTCAAATCCCACAAAAGGGCTTTTCAGAATGCCCTTGGAGTAGTCCAGTCTGCGAAATGCGATTGTCAGACCATACATTGGTAAATAGTTGTTGATGAGCAGGTAGATCAGTCCTGGCAGCATCATCAAAATCAGTGGGAGATAGCTGATGCGCTTGGACTTCCTGTTTTGCTGCGGTTGTAGCTTCCTCATAAAGCGCTCTCCTTTTCTATTTCGCTGTTGTCCGGTAAGGATAGTATAAATCAACCGGGAAAAGATGAAAGAAAGAATGTGCCCAAAGTCTTTGATTTTGTACAATGGCGCGGATGACCGTTTTCAAATGAACAGTCATTCCGGAATGGCACTCAGCCACATCAGCGCAGCGGCAGCCGTTCCGAGGTTGATGGCATTGGTCACGATTCCTACAGGGGCCGCAGGCTCGTAATATCCGGCATGGCCGAAACGGGAATCGGATGTGGGATAGATTCCCGCAACGATCTCTTTGCCGCCAGAGGACAGCACAACCGTATGCAGCCTGTCCGCATTCTCCTTCAGAAAGCTCTCCGGCAGATAGTCCCGAAGGTCCGTCAGCATTCCGCTCTGTGCGAAGAAGTCAAAAACCGTATCGTCTGCGGCAAAAAGGTCCAGATTTCCGGTTCCAAACAACGCATACAGTACCTCCATGGTCTGTGCATCCTGTACGCTGGGGGATTGCAGATGCAGCTTCAAGGCTGCATTCATATCAATACAGCTTCTTTCACTATCCAGTCCCACATTCTCCAGGAAGCCTTGAAACACGTCGCTTTCAGAATCGGAAGCATTGACCATTGTCACGTACAGGACCGGTTCCTTCCGAGTCTGAGCGGTGTAGATGCTATAGCCTGTAATGGCTATGAGGATCACCCCCAGCAGCAGCCAGCCCTTGTAATATTCAAGAATATGCTCCCATTTCTTTTTGGGAGGCAGCGTCTTAAACTGCTTTCTTTGAAGCGCGATCGCGCTGCGAACATCCATTGGCAGCCACCCTTCCTGTCGATTCTATCGAATCAGTACATCCACTTGTTTCCTTCGCCGCTCTCCTCTCTTTCCAGAATGCGCTCCGCAAAACTCGCACGCATATCCATGGGGGGGCAGCGCCTCTTCCAGCGTTTCCATCAGCTCCCGGTCATAGTTGCTCTTTGCCTGACTGTGCCGATCGAAAATCATGGTTGCTTTGGTATTCTCCTGATAGGCAGGCCAGTGGTCCATATTTTTGTGGTTTGGATTGCCATACCGTGCAAAGCTCACCCACGCGCCTGCCATTTCATCCTCCAGCTTTTCCGTCACACCCTGGATATTGCAGCAGGGAACCCGATGGGTATTGTAGAAGACAAAAGGAATATCCGAGCAGTGCCATGCCGGCCGGGAGCCATTCACGTCAAAGTCCAGCGCAAACATATAAAGGTAAGCAGGTGCCGTGGAAACCCGGGCTTTTTCTTCAATGAATCTGGTGGTCGCCAGCCGGGAGACATTATCCAGCTTCGTCAGGCGGGTCAGGTCCTTATCCGGATACGCCTTTTCAAACAGCGCCGTCATCCGCTCCCCATATGCACCATACTGCTCCTGAATCAGCCGACATTTTTCCGGATAGGTCAGCTGGTCAGGTGCGGGAATTTTGGCACCCTCGGAGAATTCGGCAATCACGGTGCCCGCCATTGTGGGAACGGTTTTGGCGTACTCAGAGAAGCCTACAACCATGGGATCGCCCAGATACCAGTCATTCGGAACAGGGCCCCAGCTGATATAGATGCCCTTTCGGATTAAGGAAATATTGACCTTGTTATAGGCCATCGTAAGCAGGGCGTAGGGAACCTTTTCCAGCCGCTCCACTTCGTTTTCCGGGATATTCAGTTCTTTCAAAATTCCATCAATCAGGAGCCTGTGGTCCGTCGCCTGGTCTCTCCCGGAGCCGCCCTTGGCGCTCATGATCCCGCTCATGAGAACTGCCCGATGGAACAGGCCTGCGGCATCGGGGATCTGCAGCAGGGTCTGAACCTTTCCTCCGCCGCCGGACTGGCCAAAAATCGTCACATTTTCCGGATCGCCTCCGAAGCCCGCGATGTTGTTATGTACCCAGCGCAGCGCTTCCACAATATCTGCCATGCCCGCATTGCCGGAATTTCTGTATTTCTCACCATAGGAGGACATATCCAGGTAGCCCAGAATATTCAGGCGATGGTTCAGCGTAACAACCACAACATCTCCGTATTCCGCCAGAGCGTCGCCTTCATACGCGATCTGTTCTATGGAGGAGCCGTCCGAGAATCCGCCGCCATGGAGCCACACCATAACCGGCTTCTTCGCCGCAGCATTCAGGCTGGTTGTCCAGATGTTCAGATACTGGCAATTTTCGTTGGCGGGCCAGAAGCGATGGGGAATATAGATCTCTCCCTGGGGCGCGGGTGCGCCGTTTATCGGACAGATGTATCCATAGTTCGTGGCATCCTTCACGCCCTCCCAGGGCTCCACCGGGGTTGGCATCTGCCAGCGCTTTGCGTTGGCATATTTGATACCGTGGAATGTATAAATGCCGTCTAAAAGAAAGCCTCTCAGCTTTCCTTCCTTTGTTTCTACGATTGGTTCCGTTTCAGAGCAGACAAAATTGCGAGCCATTTTTTAATCTCCTTTTCCTTATTTTTACGGGGCAAAAGGCCCCTGTTTTCTTTATTGTCCAGTATATCCGCTTTTCGGTCACGGTGCATTCAAAAAAGTACGCCGATGTCTTCATTTTGTTCCTCCTGCCGATTCTGCAGCCCCGGATCGTATGAAGAAAGTGCACAGTTCTTTCAGAAAAGTATGCTCATGGTCGCAGACGGTTGCTTTTTCGCTTCTTTCTCTGCTAGAATAGGAAGGAAAAAGGAGGCAACCACTTATGGAAGATCCCGTTAAGAAGCAATACGAAGCCATGCACCTGGCCAATGCCGCATTCCGGAAGGAGTTCGGTGCGGAGATCAACAAGGCAATTCCCCTGTACGAAGATCCTACCCGGTATCCCGTGGACCGGCTGATCGAGCTTTTCAAATTTCAGCAGGGTTTCCGTTCCGCCCAGACTCAGGCGGGAAAGGACGCATTGAAAAAGGAGTTTGCCGCCCGGCGGGATGCCATTGCGCCGCTGCCCAATGCCCCTGAGCGTATCTATCTGTGGAAAGAGGGCAATATGCCCACTCAAACCGATTACACGGAGAATCCGGATCATCTCTACGACCACGAGCCGGATTTCCGTCCCTATTATCTGGAAATGACGCTGCCCTCCGGGCAGAAGCCGCTGGCCGGTATCGTCCTCGTAGCAGGAGGAACTCACGGTGCCGGAACAATCAATGAATGCTATGAGATTGGCCTGGAATTCAATGCTCTGGGCTATTCCTGCTTCATTCTGCAATGTCGTCCAAACCTTGGTCCCTGGAGCCGTCTGGAAACCGCCGCGGATGCGGCCCGCTGCTTCCAGCTTCTTCGGGGCAATGCCGAAAAGTACAGCCTGAATCCGGAGCAGCTGGCCTTCGCAGGCTTCTCCAACGGCGGTGCCACCGGTGAAGCCTGCATCGAATTTTTCTCCGACGGACAAACCGTGCAGCAATACTTTCCGGACTACATTCCGGATGAATACGATGCATTCCCCGGCGCCGAAAATGCCGTGCTGTATATTTACAGCGGACGGCACTTGGGCACAGTGTTGAGCCGAGAGGATTTTCCCAATGTGCCCAGCTTCTTCGCCATCGGCCGGAAGGACTTCGGCTGCATTGCCAACCTGCAGGGACTCCTGCCCATCCTCTGGGCGCAGAACGTTCCCGTAGAAATCCACACCTTTGCCGGGCATCCCCATGGCTATGCGGGCTGGAAAATCATCGACGGCAAGGGCGACTATAATTTTGACCTTTGGGTGACCCATGCTGATGTGTTCCTACGGGACCTCTTCCATGGCTATGACCCGGACCTGGAGGGCTGACACCATAGGTCAGAAAATGACCCCGTCAACAGGTAAATCTGACAGAAGACTGCAAAGGAGTGCTGCAAAATGTCCCTTCTTCACGTTGATTTCTATTCCCAGGCCTTATCAGGCCCCGCCCGCTTTGTGGCGGTTCTTCCCAATGATGTGCCGCCCATGGCACTGGATTCTCCGCACTACAAGCGTCCACCCAAGGTGCTCATCCTGCTGCATGGCTACACCGGCTGCGAATCCGACTGGATCACAGGCACATCCGTACGCGCGCTTGCAATGCAGTACAATCTGGCCGTGCTGATGCCTGCGGCAGGAAACAGCTTTTATTTGAACGGGGATGCCACAGGCACCCGCTATGCGGACCTGGTCGGCAAGGAGCTCCCGGAATTTGCCGCCCGGGCATTTGGATTGAACATCAGCCGGGAGAATACCTGGATCGGTGGGCTGTCTATGGGCGGGTTCGGCGCACTGCATACGGCTTTTCTATTTCCCGGGCAATTCAGCAAGGTCATGGCCCTGTCCAGCGCACTGATCATCCATGAACTGCCGGAGATGACACCGGAAGCCAGTAACGCCATGGCAAACTACGCCTACTACCGCAATATCTTCGGAGACTTAAAAACCGCTCCGGAGCGGGACTGCAACCCCGAAGTTCTGGCTGAGGCGCTTCTTGCCAAGGGAGATGCCCTTCCCGCCATTTTTATGGCCTGTGGCACGGAGGATTTCCTCTATCAGCCAAACTGCACATTCCACGATTTTCTCACGAAAAAACAGATTCCCCACGTCTACCGGACGTCTACCGGCATTCATGACTGGAAGTTCTGGAGCGCAAATCTGGAGCCTGCAATCCGCTGGATGCTGGAGCTGGAGGACTGACCCACCCCTTGTCGTGTCCTTCCATACAGAAATCGGCCCTATCCGGGTTCAATCTCGGATAGGGCCGATTCATTTTTTTGTTTATACCTGCGTAAACCGGTATGTTTCTTTTCCAGAGGCATTGTCCGAAACGGTGACCGCAAAGCCGAAGCTCTCCAGGTCCGCGTCCAGGCAGGCGGTTTCCTGGGCGGTGCGCCAGGTGAGGCGCAGGCGGCTGCCGTCGGTTTCGGCGGAGATGGCGGCAGCAGCAGAGAAGACCTTCTGAGTATTGCGCAGACGCAGCAGCTCCAGCTGGTCCAGAACCACCTGCTTTTTCAGGCCTGCTTCCACGTCTGCCGGGGACAGGTTGGTCCGGTTGATCTCCTTGTGGCCGTCCTTGCCGGCCCGCTCCATGGCGGCATAGTCGTTTTTGCCCACGAACAGGTCCAGATACCAGACCTGGGGCTTTCCGGGCATGAACAACTGAATGGCCCGGGCCAGAAGCATCTTCCGGTCGTCCTCACCCAGGGCGCTGTAGTAGGTGGCGTTGACCTGGTAATACACATTTTTCTGGCCATGGAGGTTCTTCACATAGCCGCCCCGGCCAACCACGGTATCGATGAGCCCTGCAATGCTCTCCTCGTCCAGCAGCCCCTTCAGATCCAGCAGAGGAATGCCGTCGTGACAGCCCAGCATATTCACGGTGCGAATCTTCTTTTCCACCAGTTCATCGACCCACTTTTTCAGATACACGCCGCTTTTGCGCTCCATGGCATCAATCACCAAGCCCGGCAGGAAGAAATCATAGACCATATAGCCCTTGGAGGCCAGCAGCTCGTAGGTTTTCTCCCCATAGCTGGCGTGAATCTCCGGCAGCAGGGTCAAACCCAGAGGCTTGGCAATGTCCGCCACCCGGTCCAGCAGCTCCCAGGTGCCGGGGTCGTTCAGGAAGTTCCGCTCCCCCACCTCCTTAGGTGCATAGGCAAAGGCATCCAGCCGGACAATGGCCGCGCCGTAGCCTGCCAGAGTTTCCAGGGTTCTGCGATAGTAATCCCACACCAGGGGCGAGCGGATGTTCAGGTCCATCTGGCCCAGGTATTTCCGGTGGCCCTCCAGATAGTCGCATACCGCTTCCCGGTAGCCGTTCAGGCTGCCGAAGTCCATTTCCTTGGGTGTTTTCCCGGCATCCAGCGCCTGGTTCACAAGCTGCGCCAGCTTGTCTGCCTCGCCATATTGCAGATTCCCGGCGTGCATCAGGTCCTGGGCATCCACACGGTCATACTGCACCTTCTGGTAGAAGGTGTTCCAGTAGGGCACATCCCGGCCGTCCGGGAAGCGGACCATCAAAATAGGCAGCCCGGGCTTCCGGAAGAACATATCCTTGATGAGCGCCGGATCGGGCTGGATATACCCCTGAGCGGTCATCTCTCCGTGGCCCTCCCAGAAGCGGTTCCAGTCGATGAAGAAGTCCCGGTATTCGGACTGGTCGCCGTTTTTCAGGATGTCCTGGAATTCTCTGGACAGCACAGAGGCGTGGTTCAGAATGAAGTCAAGGGCCAAATCCATATTCAGCTTTTTCAGAGCTTCCAGGTCCTCGGGGGCGGAGAGCAGATGGTTCAGGCCGTAGTCAATCAGAGAAAAGCCCCGGTCCAGATCCGTATTGAAAATGCTGGGCAGGATATAGAAGGAGGTAAAGGCGGTTTTTAGCTCCGGCCGCTGCAAAACGGAGACAATGTCCCCCAGCGTACCGCCGACGCTGTCCGGATAGGCATTGAGCATGGCGCCCATGGCATTCTGATTGGCCATTATTTTCCCTCCATTTCCGCCCGGTACTGGTCAAAGCTCAGCCGCTCCCCGGTTTTGGCGATAATGATTTTTGCCTTGTGGGCACAGCTGTCCAGGTCGGCCTGCTCGATTTCCAGCACCATGGTGGTGAAGGTGCTGTCCGTCTTGCCGTCCCGGCTCCGGGCACGGCGGTGGGCACGGGTCTGCTCCGGGGTGCTGTTGAGCAGCACGGGGATGTCCACACCCTTTAATAGGTCGCTGTTTCCGTGTGTCCACTCGATGATCAGCACGTTGGTATCGGAGAAATCCACATTGTCATACCACCGGGCGTCCTCCGTGCGGCCCATGCGCTTGAGCCAGATGTGGTCCGCCCCATTGTGGAAGGCCTCCAGAATGGCGCTGAGCTCTTCGTAATTCTGCTCGGCATCGGTACCCAGGTACTGTTGAAGCGCCGCCCGACCAGCCTGCTGGTAGGTGGAGAGCCAGGGGTATTCCGCGGTCAGCTTGGGTTCCGCATCCGTCTCCTGCTTCCACAGCTCCGGCAGAATTTCCTTTACGGAATCGGTATACACACCGCCGTCCACCAGGCCCCGCAGGCCTGCCGCCCGGAAAATGCGGATGCGCTCCGCGTCGTTGTACATAGGAATTCTTCTGGGGTAGTTGTCACCGGACAGGGTATAGCTGCCCACACCGGCGCAGCGGAAATAATGGCTCAGCAGGGAGGCAATCTCCGACTTTCCGACACCGGAGCCGCCGCAGACTGCAATGACGATTCGCCCGTTAACGGCCATCTGGGCCGCCATAGGTACCAGCTCCGGGAAAATGGTGTTGGCTTTTGCAATATGTTCTGGCCCGATCTGGACCTTGTCCCCGGGCATGTCCCCATGGGGGATGTTCTCACGGACCGCAGGGGGCTGCCAGGTGCCCAAGGCAGCAGCCAAATTTTTCAACGAGTTCTGGTTCATTTGTGATTCCTTCCTTTTTCCGATTCAATTACAGCTGCACCGCATTTGTGCAATGCCGCTGAAGGTCATTCCGTGTAAATGCTCTCGCCGGTCTCCCGGTTGCGGCTGAAATGGGAGAAAAAGTCAAAAATCTGACGGGACATCTCCGGCGTGGGCCAATGGGGCATGTTCATCTCCACCATAATCCGAACCCGGGCCACGCCGTCCTCACTCTTCAGATCGGCGATGTAATTGGTAACGCCATCGGCCACAACGGTTCTGCGGCAGTCCTCTGCCAAAGGCAGGCCGATGTTTTTCTCCTCCTCAGAGATATCCGTGCGGTCCTTCAGAGCCATAACCTCTTCCAGGGAGATCTCCTTTGCATGGTTGACCCGTGCCCAGCTGTTAATGCCGTCTACCACCTGCTGCGCCGTCGTCTGGATGGGCCCCTCGTTGGGGTTGATATCATAGATGGGGAAACGGAATCCGTCCAGATTGCCCGCAATGTTGATGACCGGCATGTAAGTTCCCATCGCCAATGCTCTGGGATTTCCGTCAAAAGGTGTCTGGGGTTCAGGGCCAATCGGATTTTCTACAAAGCCGTTGGAAATCGGTGCACCGCAAGGACCAACTGCCGCAAAAACATCCGGCCGCTTATTGCCCAGATAGTTCGACATAAAGCCGCCGTAGGAGAAGCCTGCCGCATAGATCCGGCTCTCATCGATGGGATAGAGCTGCTTGGCCTCCTCCAGGATTTCATCCAGCACATCATCCAGCTCCAGAGACGGGGCGATGACGATCCACTCCCGTTTTGCAGCCTCCTGGGGAATGCCCCAGCCATCCACAATACTGATGGGGTTAAAGCCGCCGTGCAGCATAATCACTACGGGATACTTTCTGCCCTTGTTGGCAGGATCGAAGGCGCTGACCGGGACGAAGGAATTCCAGCGCTTGAACCGGTTCTGGGGCGCACCATCTGCAGGCTCCTGCCAGTAGTAGCCGGTCTTTGCCGCATACTCCGTCCAGCTCATGGGGGTCTGCTCACCGTGGAACTCCTTAACCATGCCGCGCTTTGCCCAATAGGCAATTACCTCGGGGGAATGGTCATCGAAGCGATCCAGAATTGGCTCCATCATTTCCGCCAGTGCCTGAATATAGCCGCCGCGCTTCAGGGCCTCCAGGTCCACATGAGGATTGAAGGTCGTATACAAATCAACCACCCGATCAATGCGCTTGTTATCCGTCATAACGAACTGTTTCCACAGGATTTCCTCGTCAGTCATAGCTGCTGCCTCCTTTTTTATTCTGTGTTTTCCATTGTACCTGTGCTTCCGTTATCTTTCTATCAAAAAAGTAATGGCCATTTCCCAAAAAGTAGACGGATTTCTTTTCTGCGTTTGCCCGTTGGCCTGTCCGGGAAATAAGCGATAAAATTGGAAGACAATGTGATTTTTACAAATTCTTTTCCAGGCGCGCCATGATATACTTTGGGTACAAAACAGCATTCACGGTTTGGCGGTTTGTCCCTCTGGGAAGCGGGCAATGACAGTCAGCCGGTATCAAGGAGGTAGCTATTGCGCAATTCATGAAATTAACGGAGAAATATATAGAAACAAGTCAGGAGTTCTATGTGCGTCTTTTTCAGATCGCCGTCCCGGTGATCCTGCAAAGCATCATTACCACCGGCGTCAACCTGGTGGACAACATCATGCTGGGCCAGCTGACGGAGACGGCCCTGGGCGCATCCACTCAGGCAAACCAGTTCATCACGCTCTTCACCTTCGCCACCATGGGCATCAGCATGGGTTCTTCCGTGCTGTCCTCCCGCTTCTACGGTGCCAAGGACAATCTCTCCCTAAAGAAAACCATCACCCTTGCCCTGCGTTTTAGCGTCATTCTCGCCTGTATCTTCACATTCCTCAGCATTTTCTTTCCCCGCCAAATCATCAGCCTGTACTTCCAGGGAACGGAGACGGAGATCATCGCCGCAGGTGTCACCTATTTGCGCTGGTCCATTCCTTCCTTTCTGCTCATGGCCGTATCCTTTGTCTGCACCAACAGTATGCGCAGTGCAGGTCTGACCCACGTGCCGCTGATTGCCTCTGCCTGTGCCTTCGGTATCAATATTGGGGCCAACTATATTTTTATCTTCGGTCACTACGGTGCACCGGAAATGGGTGTCGCCGGTGCGGCCCTGGGCACCGTGATTGCCCGCGTGGTCGAAGTTTCCATCATTCTGATTTTCTTCTTCCGGGATAAGACAATCCATTACCGGACCGAGGATTTCTTCCTGCCCTGTGGAGATCTGCTGCCGGAATTCACCCGCATCTGCATTCCTGTCATGCTCAGTGATACACTGTTGGGGCTTGGCGACAATGTGCTGGCCATCGTCATGGGCCAGATCGGCACAAACTTCGTAACCGCCAATTCCATTACAAACGTCATTCAGCGGGTCACCACCATCTTTATCACCGGGCTTGCCTTCTCCGGCTGCTTCCTGACCGGGCAGGTCCTTGGAGAGCGCCGGGTGGAGGATGCCCAGCGCCAGGGCTATACCTATGCCATCCTTGGCCTGGTCATCGGTATTCTGGCCTCTGTCGTCATTCTCTTCATTGCCGCCCCCGTGATCAATGCTTACAATATCTCCGCCGAAACCAGAGAGATTGCTTTCGAGCTCATGGATGCCGTCAGCATCATTATCATTTTTCGTTCCACCAACTCCATTCTGACCAAGGGCGTTCTGCGGGGCGGCGGCGATACGAAATTTCTGCTGGTTGCCGATATGTCTACCATGTGGCTGCTGGCCGTCCCTCTGGGCGCACTGGCCGGCCTTGTGCTGAAGCTTCCGGCATTCTGGGTCTATCTGTTCCTGCACTGCGATCAGATTGTAAAAGCCATCTGGTGTGTTTTCCGGCTGAAAAGCGAAAAATGGATTAAAAAAGTCAAAGGCGTTAAGCTTTAAGGAGGATATTATTATGAGAAAAGAATTCACCCGCGTTACCCCGGAAGCCGTTGGCATTCCTTCCGCTTCCATTGAATGGCTGCTGGACCAGCTGGAAGAGGGCTGGACCGAGCCTCATGGTCTGATGATCATGCGCCATGGCAAGGTCTGTGCCGAGGGCTGGTGGGCACCCTACGCTCCCGGTGTCCGCCACGGCCTGCAATCCCACACCAAGACCTATGCCGCAACCGCCGTGGGCATTGCCTACACGGAAGGGCTGCTGAAACTGACGGACCGCATTGTGGACATTTTCGCCGATGAGATTCCGGAGAACCCCTCCGAGAACCTGAAAAAGCTGACGGTCCGGGATGTTCTGTGCATGGGCTGCGGCATGGACACCATGCCCCGCCCCAGCAAGGATTGGATTCGGGAATTTCTGGCCACCCCTGTGAACCATGTTCCCGGCACCGCATTCATGTACAATTCCACCGGCTCCACCTTCCTGGGCGCCATTGTGCGCAAGCTGACGGGCCTGGGTCTGCATGACTATCTGAAGCCCCGCCTGTTCGACAAGATCGGCATTGATGCCGATAACCTGCGCTGGATGACCATGCCTGATGGCATGGAGATTGGCGGTGGCGGCCTGTACGCCACCACCGAGGACAACCTGCGCCTCATGAAGCTCTATGCCGATGGCGGCGTATGGGAGGGTGAGCGGATTCTCGCCGAGGATTATGTAAAACTCGCCACCTCCAAGCAAAACGATTCCGCCACGGAGCGGGCTGTCAATCCTCCCACCGAGGACAACTTCGTGGGCTACGGCTTCCAGATCTGGATGTGCCGCCCCAAGGGCGTGTACCGCGCTGACGGCGCCATGGGTCAGTTCACCATCGTCTTCCCGGACCGGGATATGCTGCTGGCCATCACGGAAAACGCCTCCGGCTCCACCGGCGGCGCCATGCCCCAGAAGGCCCTGGACACCATCTGGCAGTGGCTGGATTCCCTGCCCGCTGCCGATGTGCAGGCCCTGCCGGAAGACCCCGCCGCTTCTACCCATCTGGCCAGAAGAATGCAGATGCTGGCCCTGCCCGCACCCCGCCGCTCCCCCGAATCTGCCGTGCAGCAGGCCGTGGACGGTGTCCGCTACCATGTGGATTCCGGACTGTTTACCCTGCTGGATACCGGCATGGGCCGGATGATGTCCGGTTCCCCCCTGCCGCCTTCGGCCGATACTGTTACTCTTCATTTTGGCTGCAACGCCTGCACTATGGAGTGCCAGGTTGCGGGAGGGAAACAGTATCTGAAGGTTGCATTGGACGGCACACGGGCCCAGAACACTCTGGTAGATACGCCCTCTCTTGCCCTGTGCAGCGGATACTGGGAGCAGGAAAACATCTTCAAAATCACGCTGCGGATGCTGGAAACCTGCAATGAGCGCTATATTACCTTCATCTTTGGCAGTGACGGCAGCGCCCAAGCCCTTCTGACTAGCAACCACATCTTCGCACAGAATGGGGAACTCGTCCGGCTGACCAAACTTTGATTCTTCACCTCCTAAAATAGCCCCCGGCGGTTTTGGAACCGCCGGGGGCACTGCATTTCCTATTCGCAAATATGTTGTAAGGATAATCGACCGATTATAGGCACTTAGCCCCTCTTCTGCGGCCGTTTCGGGGGCAGAACGACGGAATTGTCCTGACTGAAAAGATAGGTTACCGCCTCCGCAAAATATTTCTGCCAGCCGGACTCATAATGTGCTTCCCGGGTATCCATAACAAGGCAAATATGGTGATAGTCCATTCCCTTGTCCCGCATTCTCTCATAAAGCTCAACGGACGGGTGGACAATGGTGCTGTCCGCCGTCTGCCCGCCAGTGTAGAGAAAAATCCGGTCATTCAAGACGCCATCTGCGTGCTGATCAACCCACTGTCTCCAATACGCCATCTCGCTGACCCCAAACGCCACCGAGAAGCACAGCGAACGTCCAAAGACATCCGGGCGGGATGTGTGCATATAGAAGGACTGAATTCCACCCATGGAGGAACCTCCGATGCCGGTGAATTCCTTTTCCGGCTTTGTCATAAAATTCTCATCAATCAGAGGCTTTAATGTGTTTATGACGAAATCCCGGTACATCTCCCCTTTGGAAGCACCAAAGGGATACTTCTCCGAAAACCACGCGGTCATCTCCCAGGGTGGGCAAAGCTCTTCGCCCCTGGTCTTCGCCGTATCAATGGCCACCACAATGGGCTGCGCACTCTCCGGTACTTTTTTCATCTCACGATCCACATACCACTTCCAGGCATCATCCAGCCCGGAGAACAGGTTTTGGCCGTCATGCATATACAGGACCGGGAAGCGGCGTACCCCGTCGTATTGTGCAGGCAGCCAAACGCGAATCGTCCGCATACGCTTATCCGGCATTGTGTCCATGGCAATGTCAAAGGTTTTCAATGTTCCCGCAGCAATCTCGCTTTGCCCTTTATAGTCTTTCAGTTCTATCTTCACATTTCATCTTGCCCTTTCTGTATCTTTTTTGAATTGAAGCTTCCCGGAGCTGTATTAGCTGCCCGACGGGGGCTATAGCTCCAGGCCGTTTCGTGGTTCTAAAGTATCACTTTTTCTCAGGAAGGGACATTGAAAATGTAATAAAGTCTTTCTGATTTTTGCCCATTGCCTCTTTGGGAAAATGTAATCAAGCGCCTTGCCCTTGCGGTCGACTGCGCTGTACTGTACCTAAAGAGCAGAACAATCCATTCCGCCCTTTTCCTGATTCTTTTTCTCTTTGCTTCGCTGCTCCCGCTCATCAATAATCCGTCGCACATTCCGCTTCTCCTCCCGCTCATGCAGTAGCCTCTCGGTATTGTATCGGGCATCCCAAACATCATTCATCGATGGCTCCTTCCCTTGGATTTCCGTATACCGCCGCTGTGCGTCCCGTTCGTGTTCCGGGCGGATGGCCTGCCGCACGTTATAAAGCTCCACAGGGTCAACATCTGCTGACTGTGCCTTGAGATTTCTGTATTCCGCGATTGCCTTATCCAATTCGCCCGAATACTTTTTCTCCTGCACAGTCAGCTTTTTCAGGCTGTTTTCCATGGCAACAATTTCCCTGCGGAAAGCCGCCGGGGCAGAGGCATCCTCGTAGGAAAAACGTTCCAGAAGCCGGGCCTTTTCAGAACGTAGCTCCTCCAAGTCCTCCGTCAGCTCCGCAATTTGCGCGGCCAGCTCCCGGCTGCGGAGCACTCGAATTACAGGGAGCTCTTTTTTCTCCTTTGCAAGAGCAGTACGCTTCTTACTCTTTTCCTTGATTTGCCGCACCAGATTCATATAGCGCTCCATTTCCGGCTTCCATATGCCCAGGGATTTGCGGATGTCGTATTGATTGCCCCGGATATCGCGGAGTTGGAGGCAGCAGAGCATGACCTGACTGCGCAGCTTTTCCAGAGCCTCGGCAATGGCCGGAATGGTCTTCGCCATAACTGCTGCCAGCTTTTGAAGCTCAGCTTTCAGCTGGCGGAGCAATGCGTTGTCCGCCTTGATTTGCCTGTTCAGTTCGCAGCGGTCAGAGACGATTCCTTTCCGTTCCATAGCGCGGGCAGCTACACCTTCGTGAATTGTGGGCGTTTCTTCCAGGCCACGGGCGGCATGGCTGCGGTGGTCGATTCGCTCTTCTCGGCCAGCCTGCTCTAAGCTGCGGTTCGCCGCAGTGGCCCAGCTTTCACGCCATTGCACCAGCTGCTCCTCGCTGTTCCAGCGCAATGTAATGGGATTCTGGCGGCCATACCGACTGCTTTTGGGGTGCTTATCCGCACGGACAAGTACCTGCGCCTCCGCTGCGGATGGGGTCATATAAACCTTCTTTTTCCCAACTTTATAGGGATACTGCTTCTCCCAGCCCTCTTTCTGGGCATTCAAATATTCGGCGGCTGTGAAGCCCCGTTCCTCGCCGTTTTTCATGCAGAGGTATTCCTTCTCGGTCTTGTACTGCCAGCGTCTCTGCTCATCCAGCGGGCGCACCGTCAGCAGAATGTGGGCATGAGGATTGTGACCGTCCGTGTCGTGGATGGCAGCGTCGGCGCACATTCCGTCTGATACAAACTGCTCTTGGATAAATTCTTGCAGCAGCTCGATCTGTTCCTCACGGCTCAACTCAATGGGCAGAGCCACAACAAACTCTCTGGCCAGGCGGCTATCCTTGGCCTTTTCCGCTTCCTCCACGGCATTCCAGAGCCTTTCCCGGTCCTGCCATTCCTGCGGAGCGTACTCCGACAGAAATATCTGCTGCCAGACAAGCCCTTGCTTTTTTGTGTAGTCATGCTGTATCCCGTCGTAATCGTTATACAGGCGGGAGCAGCTCAGATAAGCAGAAGCGGCCACGGCAGAGCGACCTGCGCCCCGGCTGACCACCTTCGCTTCCAGATGATAAATCGCCATCTCTTGTTCACCTCGTTCTTTCTTTTTCTGTTTCTCTTTCGCAAAAGAGAAAATGACCCGAAGTCGAGCTTCGGGTCATAGCCGCAAGCAAAGCTGCCGGTGGCAGGTTTGTGCGGGCAGGGAGCAGACTGTTTCCAAAGCGGAAACAACTGCGACCTGCGCAGACGATGACAGCAGCACCCGCAGGTGCTGTGGCATTGTCTGGAGGCTGCCCGCAGCAGCCGCATCCGCCTCGCAGAGCGCACGGTTTCCGCAGGAAATACCACCGCCGAAAGGGGCCCCGCAAAGCCTGCTTTGTGGGGAGAAGAGGAGCAAGGGAGCGTCCGCAGTTTTCGCCAAAGGCGGAAACGGAGGTAAGCGGACTTTGCGACGACGAGGTGGTGAATAAGTGCGCCCTTCGGGAAAAGAAAAAGGCCTTCATTTTCCCGGAGACCTTCGAGCAGTTCAATCGTTTCTCTTCATTCTTCGTAATAGATATTCCTCCATCAATGGCGGCTCCATCGTCCGCACTTCCGGCAGCACCTTTTCCAGAATTGCACCAGTCTGAATCAGTCTGCGTGTCCTTGCCTTTCGCTCCTTGACCCGGTTTCGGGCCTGAACCTCCTCCAGCCGGTGCTGGGCCTGCAGGAGCTTCTTTTCTTCGTCTGTCATAATGGCAAAATCCTCCTTTGCGGTAGTAAAAAAGCGGCCCGGTACCGATGGTTGGTATCAGGCCGCTGATGGGTGATGGTATATTCTTGCTTGCTTTCAATTGTGATGTAAAAATATTCTGATTTTTAATCGTTATGATAGTAAATATTGTGAAATAGCATTCAGAATATCAAGGGTGTCGTGAAACACGACACCCTTCTGACGGTACTGCTTTCGTAAATTATATGGATTGATATCAAAAGCTCCCCGCAAAGTCCAATGCCGCGTCCCAGTCCGTCCCTGTGTTGGCCTCTGGCTCCTTGGCCGGTGCTGGTGTTCTGCCTGCGCACCTTGCAGCAGTTGGAGAAGCGGAACCAATCCGGGCACTGTGGATTGACGAAGGCCCTCCTGGAGGGTTTCCACAACTTTCTCAAGAAAGGCATCCTCCTTCTCCCGGATTTCCAGATAAGGGTCGGCCTCCAGTTGTCCTTTCCTGGAAAAGTAGGCATTGACGGCAGCAATCACAGCGCTGTTCACAGAGTGGTATTGCTTGCGATCCACCCGCCGCAAATGCTCCCAAGCCTCTCGGTCTGCTTCCTTTTCCAGGTTTAGCCGCAGGGTGGTTGTATAGACCTGCTTCAAACCACACCGCCCTCTTTCTGAATTCTGCGGGTGGTCAGCATTTCATACCCCTTGGCCGTGGCGCAGATGTCATCATTGAAGGACACCCGGCCCTTGTCATACCTTCCAAAGTTGCGAACCAGGCAGCCACCGCCGCCTACTACATATAATCGCATCAGCTCTGGGTCATATTCATGCTCCCGCAGTCGGCGGAAAATGCCGTCCACATATGCAGAGGCGGTTTGACGGATCGCCTCCAGGTACTTTGGGGCAATATCCGCATTGCCCTCCCGCAGCACCCGCTCAATGGCTGCATCGTTCAGCGTCTTGCCAAACTGCCGCAGGACATTCTCCCGGACAGCCAGCATACACTGGTGCGTTCCGAATTTCTCCGTATAGCAGCCGCCAAGAACGGGGCGAAACTCGTTGATATCCATATCGCATTCACAAATCCTATCCTCATGGCAAAGATGTGGTATGAGGAGTGGCCGTCTGAGGATTTCTTTAGCAGTCAGGAAGAAACCGATGCGGCAGAAGACTTTTCGGAGACGGAAGCGTTAGAAAATGCTGTCTCCCTGGAACGGCGGGGCGAATTTGAACAAGCCCTTGTGCAGGATGAGCAGCCCAGAGATTATCATGCAGAGCTGGAGGACGCGGCAGAGGAAGCAGCGCCAGCCAGCGACAAGCGGCTAAAGCGGGAAATCCGTGCGGAGGCACTGCGGCGGCTGGAAGATGCCGCGAGAACAGAGGCAGACTTTCAGGCCGTCATCCATCAATGGGATCAGCTGGACAGAAACCGGGAGCGCCGGGAACGGGATCATGAAAACCTTCGGGGTAACGTGCCATTGGAGTACCGCATGATTCCAAATCCTTCGATTGCGCCAATCTGGATGAACAATCCGGCTTACCGGCAGCTCTGCAGTGGAAACTATCTGGATATTCTTTTTGATTGTCCCCACGAGCTGCACAACCTGTCCGGAAATACCTTTATTTCCGAAATGCTGCGGGATTTGAATGAAGACCAGCAGGAAATCCTGTATTTTCTATTCGTGCGCCTGTACAGCACCTCCTGCCTTGCGGAAATGCGGCACCAGTCAGACAGAAATATCCGCAAGCAGCGCAAAAGCATTTGTGCCAAGCTCCAAAAGCAGATGTATGACCATTTGGTCGGCAGCCAATGCCTGACAAATCGAGAACGAACATTCTTAGAGGAATACGAGCAGGCTCTCCGGGAGCAGGGAAAGAATGCGGCAATTCCAAGAGAAAATAAAACAAAGCCGAGAAAGAAAAAAGCTGTCCTTGAGGAAGCCAAGAGCAGCTGATAAAACCTGATGAAAAGGACAAGCCTATGAAGAATTTCTTTGAACAGTCCCGGTCTTGCTGGGTGCGGTATGACCGCTATGAATTGAAAACAGCAGCAGACGGCAGGCGCTATATTACGCCGGGAAAAGATGCCAAGCCGGAAGTTTATAACCCGCTGAAGGAAGCTCCAACCATCGTCCTGGATGCGCTGAATGTGGGGATGCTGATGATGGGACGAAAGCCTGCAGGTGAAGTTCAGACGGCTATTTTGGAATTCGTCACCCACTATGGCCTTTTGGGCTTTATGACCGCCCTGCCGACAACACCGTCTTTTATGGAATACGAAGCTGTCTACCTTCCAAAGAATCATTTCATTAGAGCAGAAACCATGTCCACAGAGGACTATCTTTCTGCGTTCTTTCCCTTTGAAAATCTGGACGTAGTCAAGCAAGGGGTGGAATCCTACTGGAGCGTTTCCGAAGACCGGGCAATGATGGCCCTGACTATGACTTTTGCTGACGAGCCCATGGCAAAGAACATGAGCTTCCAGCGTCAATACGCCGAGCCCTATGATTGGATTGCCCAGCAGCTCAAGGACTGGGCCTTTAACCTGTCTACGACTTTCTTTTACTACAATGCCCCTCTGGACAAGGACAGCAGGCAGCTTCTTCAGAAGTCCATGAAGGCCTTTGGAGGTATCGCGCCTACCTACCATATCGAGCTTCTGGACAAGCCCACACTTTATTGGGACTTTCATTCGCTGCTCCTGGGCATTCAAATGATGTTCAGCTTTATGCTGGTGGATGCTTCCAAACCGCTAAAGCTGTGCAAGCATTGCCAGCGGGTGTTTCTGAGCAATCGCAGCAATGCGGAATTTTGCAGTCCCAGATGTAGAAATCAGCATAACAGTAAATTCCAGAGGAAAGGTACAAAATCCGAAGAATAGCACAGAAGCCCTCACGGCAGCGTAATCAGCATACCGTGAGGGCTCCTTTTGCTTTATGGTTTTATGCGTATACGAGTTCCCGCAAAATAACCTCTTCCGCACGGCTGCGAATAGAGTTGCACCGCCGTACCCACTCCATCTGATCAGCCGCCTTCAGCGCCTCCGTAACACCTTCCTGGGCCATCATGTCCTTTTCCATAACCTCCAACTGTTCCCGGCAGGCGGTGTCGATTTCCTCCAAATGCGCCATAAGCCGCTCTGTAACCAGAAGCTCATGATATAGGAAGGGACGATGCTCCTCCAAATACGTCCGGCGCATCCAGCCGTACTTTCCAATGCTGTATTCCTTGGTGTCCCGCAGCGTCAGGTTTGGAATGTAGTAATCTCCGCATTTTCTGTAAGCCAGTTCCATATGATACTCCTTTGTGTGAATATGTGTTGACAGCTACAATAAAAGAGAAGCATCCCTCCTAAATCATAACTGTTTTCCATTCACCACAAATGAGCCGCAGTCATGATGTAATACTTGGTGGAAACCACCCTTTATAAATTACATCATGACAGAAAATACTTCTCAGGCTGCGGAGTGTAGAATTTGTGTGCTGCAGGCGCGCAAATTATGCGCGCAGCAGACTGCAAAAACTTGTCGGAAAAGCCCGTAAGGGGTTTTTCGACAGTCTGTACCCAGCCGATTTCCCGGCTGGGCTGGTCGTAATTCTTAACCTTCCCCCATCGGAGAAGGGGCACCGCCCGGAGGGGAAGCTTTTTACAGCCTCCGGCAGGCGGCGGCCAGTTCTCCAAGGGTGGAGCAGGGGATCATGGGGACAATGCTCTGGACCGCACCGGCGCTTTTGATGTACTTCCAGTTCCGCTCCGGGATGGGATTCAGCCACAGGAGCTTTCCTGACTGGCGCTTGGCCTCCTGCAGCCAGGCCAGTGCCCGGGCCGTATCCACTGTCTTGGTGTCCGAAAGGATCAAAAGGGTGGTGTTCTGGTTCAGAATCGTGGGGCGACTGTCGCAGAGCTCCTTCAGAGCAAGACCTAAGTCCGTGCCCCGGCCATAGATACCGGAAGCGCGGACCGTATCCCGGAAGCGGTCCATATTCTGCAATTGGAAGGCATCCGCCTCCACGACGGTTTCCGAAAACAGGAAGGTCCTGGAGCTCTCCGCCACCTGGTTCAAGGACTGGATAAACCGCAGGGCAAACTCCGAAAACTGGACCATGGAGCCCGACACGTCGCACAAGATCACAAGCTTTCGCTTCCGGGTTCGGGGCTTGCGGAAATAGAGACGGTGCAGGCTTCCGCCGGTGCTGAGGCTCCCCCGGATGGTCCGGCGAAAATCCAGCTTGCCGGAATGGGCCTGCCCCCGGCGCTTGGCGGACAGCTCCCCATTGATCTGCCGGGCCACGGTTTGAATGAGCGAGATGGCCTTGGGAATTTCCGAATCCCGGAAGGCCCCGATATCCCGGCACAGAAGCCCCAGCTCCGGGTCAAGCTCTTCGGCCCCTACCCCGGCATTTTCCAGAAGCATCTGCTGCTCCATCATGGTCTTGGCAAACACGGAGTGAATGAATTCGCTGTAGAGCTGGGGGCTGCGGTCCACATTGCCCTTGTAGCGGTTCAGGAAGTCCTTCAGCTTCTGCCGGGCCTCCTCGGGGAGCTCCCGGTAGTCCAGCCGCTCCTTGTCGCTGAGCTTTACACGGTCGCCAATCTGCTCCAGCTCCTCCTGGGCCTGCTGCCGCTGGGCCTGCCGCTGCTGCTCCTGCTCCGCCCGCTCCCGGGCCTGGGCCCGAACGGCCTCCTCAGAGAGAAAAAAGCCGTCGAAAGCAGCCGAAAATTTCAGCTGCTCCTCCCGGGACTTGGCATAGATGGTCATCAGGGCGGTTTTCACCGTCTCCCGGTCCGCAAAGCCAAGCTGCGTCAGGATCGCCGCCCCATCCTCCGTATCTCTGGGGGACACCGGCAGCCCCTCCATGCGCAGAATCCTGGCGAAGGCGGAGAGCTTTTCCAGGTAAACCGTGGGCTCAGCCATGGCTGTGCCCCTGGCAGCTGCCGCAATGGGCCTGCTCCTGTCCCTGCTCTTCCAGCGTCAGAAGGTCCTCGTTGTTTTTCAGTACAAAGCCCGCCGTCTGCCGGATGGCTTCCGGGGTCAGCTCGGCAATGCCCAGGGCATCCAGCGCCGCAGCCCAGTCCAGAGTTTCCGCAATGGAGGGCTTTTTCAGAATAGCCTCGGTGGAACGAAGCTTCTGCACCGCCAGCGCCACCTGGGCCGCCAGGCGGTCATCCACATGGGGCAGCTTCTTGCGCAGAATGGCCAGTTCCTTCTCCATATCGGGATAGTCGATGTGCAGGTAGGCGCACCGGCGGCGCAGGGCCTCGGATAGGGGCCGGGCCCGGTTGGAGGTGAGGATCACGAAGGGGGTGGTCTTGGCCCGGATGGTGCCGATTTCCGGCACCGTCACCTGCATCTCGGACAGCAGTTCCAGCAAAAAGGCCTCGAATTCCTCATCGGCCTTGTCGATCTCGTCAATGAGCAGCACCACAGGAGTCTCTGACCGGATGGATTTCAGCAGGGGCCGTTCCAGCAGGTATTCGTCACTGAAAAGGCTCCTGGTCAGTGTCTCTTTCTCCTCCCGGCCCTGGTCTACCTGGATGGCAAGCAGTTGCTTCTGGTAGTTCCACTCGTAGAGGGCCTTGCTCTCGTCCAGCCCCTCATAGCACTGCAGCCGCACCAGGTCCCGGCCCAGAGCCTGGGCCATGACCTTGGCCACCTCGGTCTTGCCAACCCCCGCCGCGCCCTCAATAAGCAGAGGCCGCCCCAGGGTCAGGGCCACATAGAGGACGGTGAGCATATTGTCATCGTATACATAGCTGGTCTCATCCAGCTTTTTTCGCAGTTCATCAAAGGTCATTCTATTGTCTCCTTAATATTTATTCCCTTTTCCCGCAGCTCCCGGCGCAGTCTCTCGGCGCTGCCGCGGAAGATGATGCCGTCCATGCCGGTGCAGAGGGCGGCTTCGATGTTGGCAGGGGAATCGTCAATGAAAATGCACTGCTCCGGGTTCAGATGGAACCGGCTGTAGAGGGCATTGAAAATCTCGTGCTGGGGCTTGATGCGCTTTTCCTCTGCCGAAACCATCAATCCGTCAAAATATTCGGAGCCCGGGATCCGATGGAAATACTTCCGCAGATCCACGCTGGCATTGCTAAGGAGAAAAATTTTGTACCCCTGCTCCTTCAGCTCCTTCACCAGCTCTCCCATGCCCTCCATAGGCAGAAGCGGGCGGCGCCACCAGCCCATAACGATTTCCTCCACAGCGCCGTGGAGATGCTTGGGAAGCCTTGCATTCACCTGCTCCACCACCCGGCTCAGTTCAATGGTGCCGTGGTCCGTCTGCACCCACTCCACGCTCTGGAAGAGCTCCGTCATCAAAAGCGCCTTGTCTGCCTCCGTCAGCCCCATATGCTCCACGATTTTAAAAGGCGTCCAGTGAATCAAAACCTGGCCCATATCAAACACAACGGTCGTGATCTTCTTTTCCATAAAGATGCATCCTTTCCGACATCTTTCACAATTTTACCACAGAGGGGGGAAAAATTGCAAGAGGGTTTTCACAGACTTTCGCACAATCCAATCATTTTAAGAATTTTCTATTGACATTTGTTTTTTTTAGGAGTACCATAAGGTCACAAATTGAATCGCTTATGGTAGAGGCGCGGTGCTTATGAGTCCCTTTCTCCAAGGTCTTGCAGCCGGAGAGAGCAAAAGGAAACGCCGCCGAAGCCCGAAAAGAATGCAAGGTCTTTTCCCGCTGGGCCGTCAGAGAACATCTGCCGGACTGTCACGTTTATGTGGAGCGCTATCGTAGGATCCGGCCGGCAAGTTTCTTTGTTTCGTCGTATTTTACCTGGATCGCCTGCATAGGCGGTCCGGTTTTTTGTATCCGACAATTTTCGGAAAAAATCAAAAAAGAGGTAAAAGAAAATGAGAAAAATCACTTGCCTGGTGCTCAGCCTTGTGCTGGCCCTGTCCCTGGCCGCCTGCGGCTCCGGCTCCACCGCTTCCACCACCGCCGCTGCCGCCGCTGCCACCGGCGTGGAAGACGGCGTTCTCACCATCGCCATGGAGTGCGCCTATGCCCCCTACAACTGGATGCAGGGCGACGACTCCAACGGTGCCGTGCCCATCTCCAACGTCCCCGGTTCCTACGCCAACGGCTACGACGTGATGATCGGCAAGAAGATTGCCGAGGCCAACGGCTGGGAGCTGGAGGTCATCCAGGCCGACTGGGACTCCCTGGTGCCCGGTGTCCAGACCGGCATCTATGACGCCGTCATCGCCGGCCAGTCCATGACCGCCGAGCGCAGCGAGCAGGTGGACTTCGCAGGCCCCTACTTCTACGCCTCCATCGTCTGCGTCACCAAGAAGGACAGCCCCTATGCCACCGCCGCCTCCATTGCCGATCTGGCCGGCGGCAAGTGCACCGCCCAGATTGCAACCATCTGGTACGACCAGTGCCTGCCCCAGATCGACGGCGCTCTGGTTCAGACCGCCGCTGAGACCGCTCCCGCCATGCTGATGGCCCTGGAGACCGGCAGCGTGGACTTCATCTGCACCGATATGCCCACCGCCCAGGGCGCTGTGGCCGCCTACCCCAACATGACCATTCTGGACTTCTCCGGCACCGACGGCGACTTCCAGTTCTCCGATGAGGTTCGGGCCGAGAATGTCAACATCGGCGTGTCCGTCAAGAAGGGCAACACCGAGCTGAAGAACATGATCGATTCCGTGCTGTCCACCATGACTGCTGACGACATGAACGCCCTCATGGAGCAGGCCATCGCCATCCAGCCCCTGAGCGAGTAAAAAAATTGAGGCTATCAAGAAATGCTGTCATTGCGAACCAGTGACCGATGTCACTGGCTCGCAATGACACATTTACTGCCCATGTGTTTCAACAAAGAAAAGGAGTAAATTGCTTTCATGGAAATTCTGATTCAGCTTGTCAATGATATTGGCAAGCTCTGGGCCAAATATGGCGCTTCCTATTTGACCGGTATGCGCAACACCCTGATCCTCGCCCTGACGGCAACGGCCATTGGCTGCGTCATCGGCTTTCTGTGCGGTGTGCTGAACACCATTCCCTGTGCCCCCGGCGATTCCCCGGTGAAGAAGTTTTTCCTGAAGCTGATTCGGGCCATTGTCCGCATCTATGTGGAGGTCTTCCGGGGCACCCCCATGGTGCTGCAGGCGGTGTTCCTGTACTACGGTCTTCCCTATTTCACAAACGGTGCCCAGCGGTTTGACAACATCTGGGCCGCCGCCATTCTGGTGGTTTCCATCAACACCGGCGCTTATATGGCCGAGTCCGTCCGGGGCGGCATCATCTCCGTTGATCCGGGCCAGACCGAGGGCGCCAAGGCCATCGGCATGACCCATGTGCAGACCATGCTGAACGTGATCCTGCCCCAGGCCCTGCGGAACATCATGCCCCAGATCGGCAACAACTTCATTATCAATGTGAAGGATACCTCCGTCATGTTCATCATTGGCTTCCCGGACTTCTTCTCTGCCCACCGGGCCGCAGTGGGCGCAAGCTACCTGTACTTCCCCTCTGCCGCGGTGGAGATGATTGGGTACCTGACCATGACGCTGATTGCCTCCTTCCTGCTGCGCTGGCTGGAAAAGAGAATGGACGGCAAGGGCGACTATGAGCTGGTGGCCGTGGACCCCCTGGTCATGACCGCCGGCACCTACAACCACCCGGACAGAGGTACCCCCTTCGATGAGCAGAACCGGGAATACCAAAACGTCAGACACGGAAGAAACAGAGGAGAACGCTGATATGGACGATTTGATTTTGCAGGTCAACCACCTGTCCAAGAGTTTCGGCACCCACGAGGTGCTGAAGGATATTGACTTCACCGTGAAAAAGGGTGACGTCACCTCCATCATCGGTGCTTCCGGCTCCGGCAAGAGCACCCTGCTTCGCTGCATCAACCTGCTGGAAACCCCTTCCTCCGGAGAAATTCTGTATCATGGCAAGAACGTTGTGGGCCGGGGTGTGAACCAGCCGGAATACCGCAGCCACGTGGGCATGGTGTTCCAGTCCTTCAACCTGTTCAACAATATGACCGTGCTGGAGAACTGCATGGTAGGCCAGATCAAGGTGCTGAAGCGCGGCAAGGCTGAGGCCAGAGAGGCCGCCATGACCTACCTGACCAAGGTTGGCATGGCCCCCTATATCAATGCCAAGCCCCGGCAGATCTCCGGCGGCCAGAAGCAGCGGGTGGCCATTGCCCGGGCTCTGGCCATGCACCCCGAAGTGCTGCTCTTCGACGAGCCCACCTCTGCCCTGGACCCCGAAATGGTGGGCGAGGTGCTGTCCGTCATGAAGTCTCTGGCCCAGGAGGGCATGACCATGCTGGTGGTGACCCACGAGATGGCCTTTGCCCGGGACGTGAGCAACCACGTGGTCTACATGGCAAACGGCGTCATCTGCGAGCAGGGCAGCCCCGCAGAGCTGTTCGGAAATCCCCAGAAGCAGGAAACCAGGGACTTCCTGGCACGGTTTACGAAGGAATAATTGTTAAATATGGCTCCCCTGGAAGAAAGGGGAGCCATATTTATAGCAGCCCCAAATCCTGCTTCCACTGCAAAATTCGCATCACTGCATCGTCAATGGCTGCCTCGGAAACGGTTCCGGCGTTGACGGCCTCCAAAACGGCGGGAATCTGGATATCAAAATCCGTGCTGCACAGCATGGTTGCCCCGGCCTGCACCGCCAGGACGGCGGCCTCCTGGGCGGTATAGCCGTCCAGCGCACCCATGGACAGGTCGTCCGTCAGGATGACCCGGTCGAAGCCCATGTTTTCTCTCAGATAGGTCATAACCGCCGGCGACAGGGAAGCCGGGCGGTCCGGATCAAGCGCCGTCACAATATTATGGCTGACCAAGATTGCTCCCAGGCCGGTTTGGATTCCGGCGGCGAAGGGCACCAGGTCCTTGCTCTCCAGCGCCTCCAGGCTGCGATTGTCCACAATGGAGGCCACATGGGTGTCCCCATTGTCCCCATAGCCCGGGAAATGCTTCATAACGCCCCCTATCCCGCTCTCCGCCAGGCGTTCCAGGGTTCCCGCCACAAATTGGCCTGTGGTCACCGGGTCGGCGCCCAGCGAGCGATTATAGAGGAAGGCTCCGGGAGTCTGGGAGATATCGCACACCGGGGCCAGATTCACGTTGAGCCCCAGGCTGTGGAGCAGATACCCCTTTTCCCATTCCATGGCCAGTACCATTTCCATGCCGCCGGAAGCATAGGCCTCCCGGGGGGATGGAAATTTTTCTTCCCGGAAGGCGGTATGGCTGCTGATCCGGCACACCGTTCCGCCCTCCTCATCCACAGCCAGAAGCATCGGGATGTTGGCTGCATTCTGGTAGCTGTCCAGTCTGGCCCGCAGGCTCTCCGGGGTCTGATCATCAAAGTCCCGTCCGAAGAGGACGAAGCCGCCCAGGTGATACGCCTCAATATCCTCAGCGCCGGTCTCCCACCGGCAGCGGCCCAGGAACATCTGCCCCACCTTTTCTTCCAGGGTCATCGCGTCGAGCTTCTCCCGGAGCACATCCCGGGGCGGCTCTGTTTCCGCAGGCGGCTGGGGCACAGTGGTCTCCAGGGCAGCCGTCTGGGGTGTTGTCTCCTCCGTTCCCAGGGGCGGAACGGCTTGGGTGCATCCCGCCAACAGCAGGGCTGCGAGCAGGATCAGGAAACGCTTTTTCATACTTCCTCCAATCTGGGCCGGAATGCCCGCAGATAAGTCACAATGAATACGATTGCACACAACACCCAGGTCATGGGATAGCACACGCAGAGCATGAGCAGCGTGTGATATTTTTTTACCGCGGTCATGATCCACAGCACCCGCACCACGCAAACACTGAGGCAGATAATGGCCGTAGGACGCATGGAGTCCCCCATGCCCCGCATGGTGCCCGCAAAGATCTCCACCGGCATGAACGTGGCCGCAAAGGGCACGATGACAGAAATGATGTACGCGCCGGTTTCAATGACGGAGGTATCCGTGGTGTAAACTCCCAGAATGACCCGGCGGAAGACAGTCATCAGCAGGCTGATGACCCCCACCGTGCCGATGCTCATAGCCAGGCACACCCGGACGCTCTGGCGCACCCGGTCGTAGCGGTGGGCACCGTAGTTCTGGCCCACAAAGGTGGTAATGGCCACGCCAAAGGCACCGGAGACCATCCAGGTCAGAGCGTCGGTCTTCGTGTAGGCGGTCCAGGAGGCCATAACCGTGGAGCCGAAGGAATTGATACCGGACTGAATCAGGGTATTGGACAGGTCAAACATCACCAGCTGCAGCCCCGCCGGAACGCCGATGGCCAGGATTCTCCCCAGGAGCTTGGGCTGAATGCCCAGCCTGGACAGCTCCAGGGGATTCTCCTTCTCCCGCAGCAGTACCACCAGCAGCATAACCGCACTGACCACCTGGGAGATGACTGTCGCCAGCGCCGCACCGGCGACCCCCATTTTCAGGCCAACCACCAGCACCAGGTCCATCACAATATTCACAAGGCAGGCTACGATCAGAGAGATCACCGGCCGCTGGGAGTCGCCCATAGCCCGCAGAAGGCCCGCCTCCATATTATAGAGCATGGAGGCCAGCGCTCCGGCGAAATAAACGCGCACATACAGCGAGGCCATGTCCAGGCAGTCCGCAGGGGTGTGCATCCATTTCAGCGCCACCGGCACCAGGCCAATGCCCAGGACCATGATCAGAAGGCCCAGCAGCAGCGACAGAGTGACACCCGTGTGCAGGGTATCCCGGACGCCCTGCTTGTTTCCGGCTCCATAGAACTGGGCCAAAATGACCGTGGCCCCAGACCCCAGGCCCGTGAAAAAGCCGTTGAAGATATTTACCAGCGGCCCCGTGGTTCCCACCGCCGCCAGGGCCTGGGTGCTGACGAAGCGCCCAACGATGATGGTATCCACCGTATTATACATCTGCTGGAAAAAGGTCCCCAACAGGATGGGAAAGAAAAAGGCCAGAATCTGTTTCCAGATGACCCCTTCCGTGATCTGTTTTGTTGCCGTACCGCGCTTCATTGTGCCGCCTCCGAAAAAAACTACAGAAATTTTAGCACAGGTCAGGTCGAATGTCCATCAGTATTTTCACAGGGATGACGCTGGCACCAGACGAATGGAGAAATGGGGCATATATCGCAGCATTGCTGCCATATATGCCCCGTTTTTTCCTTGCTTTTTCCCGAATCCTGTGCTATGCTGTCAATGGTGCTGCCGGTAGCGCCCCGGTAGGCGGTTCCCTCGACTTTTTCGGGGGTGATATCTTCTTTGCCCCTTCATGACAGGAAGGGGGTGATGGTTATGGATGTTACATGGGAAGGAATTTTTCAATTCTGCCTGGTCATTATAGCCGTTATTACCCTGGTTCGCCAGGATAACGACAAAAAGAGATAGCCGCCCACTCGCCAAAGTAACGGCTATCTCTTAGCAAACCTTTGGGGAGCCGACCTACTGGCAGCGCCCTTTGTATCTATAGTATACGCCCTATTTTTTCATTTGTCAACTGCGTCACCTTCAGGCGGCGATTTTTTTAAGGAGGGAATCTCTTTTATGAAGCGTTCCGAAATCAACAAGGCTCTGCAGGAGCTGGAGGCCATGTGTGAAAAGTACCGTTGCTATCTGCCCCCCTTCTGCAATTTCACCCCGGAGGAATGGGAAACGAAAGGCCACGAGTATGACGAGGTCCGGGAGTGCTGCCTGGGCTGGGACATCACCGACTACGGCCAGGGCAATTTCGATAAAATTGGCTTTTCCCTTATCACCATCCGCAACGGCAGCCAGACCATGCGGGAAAAATATCCCAAGGTCTATGCCGAAAAACTGCTGTTCCTGAAGGAGGGCCAGTACTCCCCCAATCATTTCCACTGGTACAAAACCGAGGACATTATCAACCGGGGCGGCGGAAATGTGCTGATCCGGGTATACAACTCTCTGCCGGATGAATCCATCGACTACACTTCCGACGTCACCGTCCATACGGACGGCAGAGCCTACACAGTCCCCGCCGGAACCCAGATCCGCCTGACCCCCGGCGAGAGCATCTACATCACCCAAAGGCTGTACCACGACTTTGAGGTGGAGCCCGGCACCGGCGATGTGCTCCTGGGCGAGGTCAGCCAGTGCAATGACGACAGCATCGACAACCGATTCAATCCCCCCATGGGCCGCTTCCCGGCCATTGAAGAGGACGAGCCCCCCTACCGGCTGCTCTGCACCGAATACCCGGCGGCCAGGGACTGACAGGAGGATGAAGCCATGACCGATGTTGTTGCCTTGGGCGAGCTGCTCATTGACTTCGCCGCCAAAGCCACAGATGCGGCAGGATATCCCACCATGGCCGCCAACCCCGGCGGCGCACCGGGAAACTTTTTGGCTGCCCTGAATGCCTATGGCCGCCGGACCGCCTTCCTGGGCAAGGTGGGGCAGGATGCCTTTGGCCGCCTGCTGCTCAACACCCTGGCCCAGGCCGGGATCGAGACAAAGGGAATCGTTGTAGACGACAGTGTGTTTACCACCCTGGCCTTTGTGACCTTCGACGCCCAAGGGGATCGCTCCTTCTCCTTCGCCCGGAAGCCCGGGGCCGACACCCAGCTGCGCTGGGAGGAGATCGACACCGCCCTTATTGATGACGCACGGGTCTTCCATTTCGGCACTCTGAGCCTGACGGACGAGCCCGCCCGCACCGCCACCCAAAAGGCCATTGCCTACGCAAAGGGCAGGGGAAAGCTCATCAGCTGTGACCCCAACCTGCGGCTTCCCCTGTGGCCCAGCGAGAATGCCGCCAAAGCCCAGATTCTCTGGAGCCTCCGTCAGGCGGACGTGGTAAAAATCAGTGACAACGAGGTGGAATTTCTCTGGGGCTGCACCCCGGAGGAGGGTGCTGAGAAGCTGCTGGCAGAATACGGCGTGTCCCTGGCAATGGTGACCCTGGGGCCGGAGGGCTGCCTGCTGAAAACAAGAAATGCCGTCTGCCGAGTTCGCTGCCCCAAGGTCCACCCCATCGATACCACCGGTGCCGGAGACATCTTCGGCGGCAGCGCCATGGCAAGGCTTCTGGAGTTGGAGAAGCCCATCCAGGCTCTGACGGCAGAAGACCTCGCCTATATCGGCTCCTTCGCCGCCGCAGCCGCCAGCCTCTCCACGGAGCACTCCGGCGGTATCCCCAGCATTCCGGAAAGAGATACCGTTCTCCGGTCCATGCAGGACCTATGCCCCCTTTGAAATTCGAAGGACCCGCCAGACCGGAACCCCAAAAGCGCCGCATCGCGATGCACAAAGCCGCAGAGATTCGCCTGACGGCGCGGGACTCTCCCCCGGGCTAAAAAACAGTCCACTGGACTGTTTTTTACGGCAGCTACGCTGCCGCCGCCCTCTTCGAGTCCCATTATCCGCCGGATTCCATAAAAAATGGACACCCTTTTAGGGTGTCCATTTTTTATGGGGTGGATAATGGGACTCGAACCCACGATCTTCAGAGCCACAATCTGACGCCT